>Ga0335073_10006967_pt1 | contig 15862 bp, 13 predicted proteins | sample Lox_Sample_22_FD_207093 | JGI IMG/M metagenome (GOLD analysis project Ga0335073, IMG submission 207093) | Soil microbial communities from Loxahatchee National Wildlife Refuge, Florida, United States - Lox_Sample_2.2 | ecosystem: Environmental > Terrestrial > Soil > Wetlands | place: USA... | reverse complement strand
AGGCCGGGAACCCGAACCCGAGCGTGCCCCAGCCGAGCGGGTACCCGAGCTTCCGCGGGCGAGGCACCTGCCAGTAGCCGGCGAGCCAATAGCCCGGGATACACATGTCGGTCACGACAATCGTCTCCGACGGGAGGACGCGCTCCACGATCTCGAGCAGCGCCGCGGCCTGGTCACAGTCCTGCCACACCCATGCCCTCACAGAAGACCCGATCTGCGCCAGCCGGGCCTTAAGCTCCCCGAGCCCGTCGCGCGCCTCCACCCGCCCAAGCAGCTGCCCAACCACAGCGCGCGCATCGCCGACCAGCGTCACGTCGCAGGCGTAGCTCTTGTTCGCGTCGGCTTCGTCGACGTTGATACCAATCAGCGCCGGCGGCCGAGGCATCTGCCAGTTCTGGGTGTTTGTGCCGTCCAAGTCGGTCCCGATCGCGAGCACCACATCGGCCTCGTCCCACAACCGCCCGACCTCCGGCGCGTGCGCCGGCCCCGGTACCGCGCACGGGTGGTCGGGAGCCAGCAGCCCGCGGCCCATGAACGTCGTGATCACCGGCGCCGCGAGCATGATCGCGAGCTCTCCGACAGCGGCTCCTGCGCCGCCCCGGAGCGCACCGCCGCCGGCCCAGATCAACGGACGCTTGGCGCTCGCGAGTAGCTCGCAGGCCCGCTCAACGCCGACTGGGGGCTCTAGGGGCGTCGGGCTCGGCGCACGCGGCGACGTCGGAGGAGCCGAAGCGACCGCTTGCGAGAGCAGATTCGTCGGGATGCCCAGGTACACCGGACCTGTGGGGGCGGCGAGTGCGGCTAGCCCCGCATCGAGCACCGCGTCGCCGATCTTCTCGGCGGACCCGACCTGCCGCGCAGCCTTCGTCACCGGGACGAACATCGCGGTCTGATCACGCGTCTCGTGCAGCGTCCCCCGGTAGACGCCTTCGCGGCGGAGCGCGGTGGAGGTGTCGGTGGCGATCACGAGCACCGGGGAGCCGGCTGCCATCGCCTCGCCCGTGGCGCCGAGCGTGTTCGCCGCACCGGGGCCGGTGGTGACGAGCGCGACCCCGAGCCTGCCGGTGGCGCGGGCGTACCCGTCGGCGGCATAGGCCGCGGTCTGCTCGTGCCGGACGCCGACGAGCCGGATGTCAGAGTCCGACAGCGCCTTCCAGATCGGGAGGTTGTGGACCCCGGGCAATCCGAACACGAGCTCGACCCGGAGCTGTTCGAGCATCTCCACCAGGCGCGTCGCGCCGGTCGCGGTTGGCGTTGCTATCTCGACCACACCCGTATTCCTAGACGATGTTGTACTCCGGGCGCAGCGCGGCGGCATCGAAGCGATCGACGCTCAGCGGCGAGACGTCCACGAACGTGGGGTGGCGAAGGACCATGTCACGGAGGATCTCACCGACCGCGGGGCCCTGCAGGAACCCGTGGCCGGAGAACCCGGTCGCGTACAGGAAGCGCGAGACGCCGACGGCTTCGCCGATGATCGCGTTGTGGTCAGGCGTCATTTCGTACAGTCCGGCCCAGCCGCCGCGGATGCCGACGTCGGCGATACGGGGCGCGCGCCGGCGCACGACGGCCATAAGCCCCGGGATCCAGTCGTCGGTCGTCTCCACGCTAAAACCGGGCCGCTCGTTCGGGTCGGACATCCCCATCAGCAGTCCGGGACCCTCGCGGTGAAAGTAGAAGCTCGAGGAGAAGTCGATCGTCATCGGCAGGTCCGGCGGCAGGCCGTCGATCGCGTCGGTGAACAGGATCTGCCGGCGCAGAGGGGTCACGGGTAGCTGTACGCCGGCCATTTCGCCGCAGCTTCGCGACCACGGACCCGCCGCGCAGATCACGGTGTCGGTCCGGATCACACCGTCCGAGGTCACGACCCCCGTGATCCGGTCGTCGCCGTCGACATGGATGGCCACCGCCTCACAGCCGACACGCACATGTGCGCCGAGACTTCGCGCGGCGAACGCGTAGCCCTGGACGACGCCCTCGGGCGTGGCGTGGCCGTCGCCGGGCGAGAACGCCGCCGCGAGGACGTCGTCGCCTTCGAGCAGCGGGCAGAGCCCCCGGGCCTCCGCGGGACTCAAGATCCGTGAATCGAGCCCGCACGAATTCTGAAGCGCCACGCTCCGCTCGAATTCGTCGACGTCAGACTCGCTGGTGAGCACGAACAGGTAACCCACCTGCTTCAGCTCGATCTCCCAGCCCGGCCGGCGGCCGAAGTCGCGAAACGCCGCGATGCTGCGTTTGGCGATCTCGATGTTCAACCGGTCCGAGAACTGGGTGCGGACGCCGCCGGCAGCCTTGCAGGTCGAGCCGCTGCCGAGTTGTGCACGCTCGGTCAGCACCACGTCGACGCCCGCCTCGGCGAGGTGGAAGGCGGCGCTCGTACCGATCACGCCGCCGCCGACGATGACCACCGACGCGGAGTTCGGGAGGGGCGGGCGGCGCGGCATCCCGCGATTGTTGCGAGTCGGGGCGCCCTACTGCCCGAACATGCGCGTCAGCAGCGGCGTCAGCGGTCCGTGCAGTGCGTCGTACTCGCTTCCGCCGGCGCCGCCTGTGCAGACGCCGTAACCGGGATCCTGGCCGTTCTCGGCTTGCCGAAGCGGTGACAAGGGGCCGGCGACGTGGACGTTACTGGCGATGATCTTGTCGATCGTGTCGGCGGTCGGATTGACGACCTCAACCCCGGACCTGGCCTCCCCGAAGTGACCCGGCCAGCAGGCCCAGGGCGTCTGCCCGAGGTCGACAAGCGGCGTGTTGTAGGCGCGGAACGCAAATCGCCCACCACCACACACGACCCAGTCGTACAGCGCCCCGCCACCCGTGGAGCGTTTCTGGCCACCGCACGTGTTGGGGTAACTCGGATGGCCGCCGATCGCCGCCTGCACGATCGGGTGGAGCTTGCCCGACCCGTCGAAGGTGAGCTTCGGGCTGTTCCAGTAGTAGAACTGACCTTCGTTGGCGTGCCGCGCCATGTACAACGCCACCGGCTGCAGAGTGTGCTGATCGAGCAGGACCGTCACGTGCTCCCAGTCCCCCTGGTGCAGGTCGACGTTCTCGACGTCGCCGGCGACGGGGGCCCCGTTCATCAGCGAGGATCGGGTGACGACCGGGTAGTAGTTGTACGGGTAGAAGAACCAGTACTGAAGGCCGATCAACCCGTCGGAGCTGCTCGGATCGTCCCCCGGAGTGAACACGGCCTTCACGGTCGGCCACGCTGGCAGCTGACCCCCGATGCCGGCGAAGTGAACGGGTCCGCCGTAGTAGAAGTACAGCTGGGCGGTGCGCCACGGGTCGAGGATCCCGGGGTCCGCGAGCCAGCGGCGGAGCGGGCCCGTGCTCGTGTGTTGCCCGGCCTCGAAGGCGCGGAACTGCGCCGCAGGGTTCTCGGTGAGTGCGCTGGCCTTGACATTGGCGGTGGTGGGGTACCTGAGATAGTCGGTCGGCAGACCGGTCGCCGGGACCGACGCGACCGGGTTGCAGGCAGCCGACACGGTGGGCCTGACGAGGCAGGGCCGGGTTCCATCCGGTCCGATGTCGTGAAGCACGGCCCCGACCGAGACGGGCCAGAACCGGTCCGCGACCGAGACCTCGAGCGTCGGCTGATAGCGACGAGCGAGCGCCGCGATTCGCGGGTCGGTTGTTTCCTGGATCGGCTTCTCGCCGTCGACGGCTTGACCGCCCAGGGCGCCTGGCCCCGCGATCGCTCCCGCACCCAACGAGGGATCCTCAGCACCGGCCGAAAGGTGCGGCGGCGGCGCACCCGCACACGTCGGCTGGCGGGCATGCAGGTTCGGCACGATGATCGCCGGAGGCCAATCGACGCCGACGAGGTCGAGCGCAAGCGCGGGAAGCGACGGGCGGTCGCCGGAATCGAATGCCGCGTCGCCGTTCGCCGAGATCTTCACGATGCCCTTGGTCGGCACGTCCTCTAGGCGCGCGTCGGTCGAAGTGGCATCCGCCAGTGGCGTGCACACAATCAGACGCACGGTGTCACCGGACCGCGCGAGGTCGCCGCCGATGAGCTGTGCAGACGCCGTCTGGACGGTGACGGCGTCGAATGACACCGGTGGCATCGCCAGATACCCAACCGCCGCGGCGGTGTACAGCCCCGCCATAAGCCAGGGCAACGGAGATCGAAGGCGGGAGGCCAACGGCTGCGCGCTCTTGGTGCGCACGAAGATTCGACCCAAGGTCGAGACGGTGACACCGGTTATGACCAGCAACGCGACAGGTGGCGCGGTAAGCACAGCCAGTCCCGCGACGAATACCCAGGAAACGATGTGGACGCCCGGATGTGCGTCCAGAGGCCCCAGCGTCGTCAGCACCCGATGAACCAGCAGGAACGCGAGCACGCTTGCGGGGACCACCGCCCACCAGGCAGATTCGAACCCCGCGACGATCTGCCCTACTCCGAGCGCGAGCACCCCGGCCAGCACGAGCAGGTTGAAGCCGGCGAGGATCCTCAGCAGGCGGTTGCCGGCCGGCGTCTGGGTCACCGTCCCAGGGGCGTCGCCGGCGAGGCGCATGTGTTCCTCCGCCGCACTGCTCTGCTTCTGCGAGGCGTCGTCGAACTCGTCGGCGACTTGATCTCGTGCGTCCGCGACCATCGTGACCCCGGCGGCCCGGCTGACCTTCGCGAGCGCCCGTTCGCGTCGAGCCTTTCGGCGGATGCTCACACGCTTGAACCGGGCGTCGCGCGCGGCCCGGCGCTGCTCACCCTCGGGAGTCTGGGCGTGCAGCGAGTCCCAGGCCTTGCGAACGCCCCCTTTCTCGACGATGTCCTGCCAGTCGTGACCGTGGAAGTCCCACCGCCTCCAGGCGGCCAGGTAAGCAGCGCCGCACGACACGGCCAGCGTCGCGAAGCCGACGCCGGTGACGATCAGCCCGGTCAGGATGCTGTGCCAGATAGGGACGACGAACAGCCCGTCGCCGGGCGATAGTCCGGCCACGGCGAGGCGGAGCCCCGTGGTGAGGAACCCGATCAGACAGGCGAACGCCGCCAGAGCGGCGACGCCGATGACGCCGATCCAAATCCTCGACGGGTGTGACACTCGCCCCCCTCGTCTAGATGACTCCCCCGCGCCTTATTCTCGCGAACGAACGGGGCGGCGGCAAGCGGGGACGCCGTCAGGCCCCGTACAACTGACGGAGGCCAGGCGCGAGGTACGCCGGCAGGTTCTGCTCGCGGCCAACCGCGTCGAGCCAGGCGGGATCGTCGGCCACCGTGAGCGGATCCAGCCCGATTGGCGAGAGGAGAGACGAGATCGGTGGTGCGGCCGGCTCCGGTCTGTCAACCGGCCCGGTCACCGCCCCGTCGAGCTCGAGATGCGGGCGCTGCGTGAAGTCGGTGTGCTCGAACTCGTCGAGCGCGAGTCGCGGATGGCCCGCGCGCACCGCCGGCGCCGCGGCGAGCGCCTCGGGGCCCTGATCCCGCTCCTGCTCGAGCCTGATGGACTTGATGTTCTCCAGCGCATCTTTGAGCTTGGCCTGCGCATCGGCACAGCTGAGCGCGGCGACATCCGGGTCCTCGGTTGTCTGCGTGAGGTACAGCACCCGCTGCTCTCCGCCAACCGTGAGTGCCTCAAGGCCCGGGCCGTCGGCGACCATCAGGGCGGGAGTGCCGTAACGCGGCGTGCCGTTGATCGCCACGAGCTGGACCGTTCGCTCGTCGCCCTCGAACAGCGGCGTCAGCGGCGCGGCGTCGTTCTGGCCCGCCACAACGACCAGGTCGGCGCGCTTGCCGACCTCGAGCGAGCCGACGCTCTCGTCCCACCCGAGGATGTCCGCGCCGGCGGTCGTGGCGAGGCGGATGACTTGCTCGTCACTGAAGACGTTCGAGTTGTTCTGGCTATAGACGCGCGCGACCTTGAGCTCACCGAACAGGCTCTTGCTGCCGGTCGGCGACCAATCCGATCCGAGCCCGATCCTGAACGGCTTGCCCGCGGTGCCTGCCGTCACCGCGCCGGCGACGTTCGCCGTCTGTCCGTAGAGCAGGAGGTTGCTAAACGGCGACCACACCATCGAGGCGCCGTGCCTGGCCATCACGTCGAAGTCGGCGGCGGTAAGCGCGGCGCAGTGGATGCCGGAGAGCGAAGGCGCGATCGCCCACTTGTTTCCCGGAAGCTGCAGCGCCTCGAAGTGCTTGTGGGCGGCGTCGTCGGTGCCCTCGCTTAGGTGGAGCAGGAAACACGTCTTCTTCTGGATCTCGGCGAGGAACGCCCGCGGGTCCTTCGCGTCGACGTCGGCGATGCGGCTGCCGGCCTCGGGCAGCTGCTTGTCGCCCGTCTCCTCTACGTTGCGGACGATTCCCCGGTAGTAACGGCGGACGCCCGGCGCGCTGAACAGCGCGATTCCCTGGGAGGTCGTCACCGCGCCGACCAGCGCCTTGCACTCGACGTAGCGGACGAGCGCCGGGAGCAGGTCGGTCGCCTCGCCGATCGTCTTCATCGGAGCGGTGACGAGCTGGTGATAGACCGGCGCGTTGCCCCACTGATCGCGGTTCGTGTACCTCTGCGGAACGTTCCACAGGGGCAGCAGGTTGTACGCGAGGTGGTTGTGGAGCTCGATCAGGCCGGGGAGCACGGTGCCGCCGGTCGGCACCGGGACGATCCCGTCGAAGCCCTCGGGGACCGCGTCACCGGCCTGCGTGATCGCGGCGATCGCGGCGTCCGCGATCCAGATTGCGCCGTCCATGACCACGGTCGACTTCTGGTCCATCGTCACGATCCGTCCGCCCAGCGCCCACTTGGGGCTGCTCGCGGGGTCGATTGGGCCTGGCTTGTTAGGCATACGCCTACCGTACACGGCGAGGCATTTGGAGATAAGCTTTTCGCCGCGCGGGCCCGGGGCGCACCGACCCGCATGCAGGTGGTGGCAATGACGCATCTATTCGACCCTGGCCCGGTGGGCGAGCCATATGCCTCGCTGGTCGGTGACTACCCCGGCAGCGACGTGTACCCGCCGGCATCGTTCCGCGTCGAGTGGGGCCCAATCTTCCACCGCGGCCGGCTCGACGGCAGCGCCCGGTTGCTCGTGATCGGGCAGGACCCGGCCCAGTCAGAGGCCGTCGTTCGGCGGATCCTCGTCGGGGAGGCCGGACACCGCGCGCAGGGGCTGATGGCAAAGCTCGGCTTCACCCGCAGCTACCTGCTGATCAACACGTTCCTCTACTCGGTCTACGGTCAGACCGGGGGCAACCAGCACAAGGACGATCAGGGGATCGTCGATTACCGCAACAGCTGGCTGCGCAGCATCTTCGGCGGCAACACGATCGAGGTCGTGCTGGCGCTGGGTTCGCTCGCCGACGATGCCTGGAGCAAGTGGAAGCAGACGCCGGTCGGACAGACGTACTCACCCGCCTACGCCCACGTCACGCACCCGACCGAGCCCGAGAGCAGTTCGGGAGGCGATCCGGCGAAGCTGAAAGCGGCTATCGCGGCGATGCTCGACAACTGGAACCAGGCGCTCGCGGCACTCCACCCGCTGGTCACGCGTCCCGACATGCCGGGGCCACTGGTCCCGTACGGCAGCTCGTTCAAAACGGGCGAGCGGATCGAGATCCCAGAGTTCGACGCGCCCGCCGGTCTTCCCGAGTGGATGCGCTCGCCGGCCGCGTGGTCGCAGCGGGTCGGCAAGACCGCCGCCGACAAGCGCGCGAACATCACAATCACGATCCCGGCCGGCGTTCTCTAAGCGTTTACGCTACGCGCCACATGGGCCGCGTCGAGGGCAAGATCGTCGTGGTGACGGGCGCCGCCGGCGGGCAGGGCGCGGCCGAGGCACGCGCGCTTGCTGCCGAGGGCGCCGTCGTGATCGCGACAGATCTGGACGCTCCGCAGATCGCGCAGGGCCGGATCGTCTGCCGCGCGCTCGACGTCACCTCGGCGGACGGGTGGAGCGACGTCGCGACGTGGCTGAAGGCCGAGTACGGGCGCGTCGACGGGCTCGTCAACAACGCCGGGATCTCGCTGCGGCTGCGCCTAGAGGAGATCAGGCTCGCCGACCTCGAGCGGGTGATGGCCGTCAACGTCAACGGCGCGTTGCTCGGCACGCAGGCGATCGCTCCGCTGATGACCGGCGGCGGCTCGATTGTCAACGTGAGCTCGGTGGCGGGGCTGCTCGGCTATCACGCGGTCGGGTACACGATCAGCAAATGGGGGATCCGGGCGCTGTCGCGGGTGGCGAGCCTCGAGCTCGGGCCGCGCGGGATCCGCGTGAACACGATCATGCCGGGGTTCATCGAGACGCCGATGACCGCAAGCGCGCCGGAGGCGTTCCGGCGAGCGAACATCGAGGTCACGCCGCTCGGCCGCGTCGGGCAGGCCGAGGAGGTCGCGCCCCTGATCGTGTTCCTGATCTCTGACGAGGCGTCGTTCATCACCGGCGCCGAGATCGCCATCGACGGCGGTCAGACCGCTCACGGCGGCGCCAAGATGCTGTCGGACGCGGTGCTGTCCGCGTCGGCGGCCGAGCCATAAAACGAGGAGAGGAGAGGGCGGTGGCAACTGTTGAGACCGTGCGAGGCCCGGTGGCGCTCGACGACCTCGGCCGGACGCTCATGCACGAGCACATCTTCATCATGGAGCCCGAGGCGTTGCAGAACTGGGGCCACGCGTTCGGGCCGCGCTATTGGGACGAGCAGGAGCGGATCGCCGACGCCGTCGAGAAGCTCACGCGCGTGCGCGACGCGGGAATCCGCACGATCGTCGATCCGACTGCTCCCGGGCTCGGGCGCTACGTCCCGCGGATCCGGGAGGTGGCGGAGGCTGCCGACCTCAACGTGATCGTCGCGACCGGCGTGTACGCGTTCCTGGAGCTGCCGAACTTCCTCGCGTACCGGAGCGTCGAGGCGATTGCCGATCTGTTCGTGCGCGAGATCCGCGAGGGGATCGACGACACTGGCGTGAAGGCGGCCTTCCTCAAATGCGCGGTCGAGCGCCACGGCCTAGTGGGCGACGTCCCGCGGATCATCGAGGCGATCGCGGTGGCCGCGGTCGAGACCGGCGCGCCGGTGATGGTCCACACCAATGCCGAGCAGCGAACCGGGCTGCTCGCGCTCGACGCGCTCGTCCGCCACGGCGTCGAACCCCGTCAGATCGTCATTGCCCACATGGGCGACAGCAACGATCTCCACTACCTCAAGCGGGTCGCGGACGCCGGCGCGTGGCTCGGATGCGACCGCTTCGGCATCGATCACTTCAACCCGCTCGCGGACCGAATCCGGACGCTGATCGCGCTCGTGCAGGAGGGATACGCGGACCGCATCCACCTGTCCCACGACGCCGCCTGCTTCCTCGACTTCTTCACCGGCAATCCGTTCTTCGCCAACGAGAAGCCCGACTATCTGTTGATCTCGACCAAGGTCCTGCCGGCATTGCTCGAGGTCGGCGTCACCCAGGACCAGATCGACCAGATGATGGTGTCGAACCCGGTGCGGTTCTTCGGCGGCGCGCCTTCCGCGGCCGGGGGTGAGGCGTCGGTCGCGTCGGCCGCGGGTGGCGCCCCGGGTTAGTCAGAGGGTCCCGCCGGCCATCAGGTCATCGAGGAACTCGCCGTAGTGGCCGAGCGCGAGCGACAGGTGGCCGTGGTCCAGGAGCAGCTTCGCGCGCGCGCCGGGGATATGCGCGGCGAGCCACTCGCCGTGCGCGAGCGGGACCATCCGGTCCTGGGCGCCCTGCCAGATCGTCACCGGGCACGAGATGTCGGAGAGCTCGAAGCCCCAGTCGCGGATGAGCTCGAGGTCGTCGTCGAACCACCCCCACACGCCGTGCTCCATCCCGGCGCGCGTCGCCTGCGCCTCGTACTCGGCGAACTCCCCGGTCATCACGCTGCGATCGACGTCGGACAGAAGGTCGCCGAACTCTGCGTGCATGTCCTCCGGACTCGCCGAGACCAATTTCTCGCGGAACGGCTCGATGAATGCGAGCAGCTCCTTCTCGCCGGCATCGGCGGCGGCGATCTCGTCGATGTTCTCCTGTGCCATTCCGTCGAGCCAGTCGAGGCCCTCGGCGTACCGCGGCGCGCAGCCGGCGATCGTCGCCGCCGCGATCACGCGGTCGGGGAGCAGGGCGGCGGTCGCGAGGGCATGTGGCCCGCCGCCGGACCTGCCCGCCGTGTAGAACCGCCCGACCCCTAGCGCATCGGCGACCGCCGTCACATCCGCCGCGCAGTCGGCCACCAAGCGGCCCTCGCACCGCTCGCTCTCCCCGTACCCGGGCCGCATGTAGACGACGTGGCGGATGCCGCGTGCCGCACCGAGCTCGACCAGCGGCGCGTACATGTTCGCCAGGCTCGGTGTCCCCATGTGGAAGATCAGCGTGTCGCCGTCATCGGGGCCGGAGACCTCTACGTCGAGACGACCGCGAGGACCAGCGATGTGACGACGGGTGCTCACCGGGTACGACGATAACCAAAGCTCAGTCGCCGGCGCGCTCGACTGGCAGCGCCGCGAAGCTCTGGCTCAGCGGCATCAGCTCGATCACGTTGACGTTGACGTGCTCGGGTTGGGTCGTCACCCACTCGACGGCCGCCGCGATGTCGTCGGGGCCGAGCGGCGTCGTGCCCGAGTAAACCCCGGCGGCCTTGCCGGTGTCGCCACCGAAACGCACCTCGGAGAACTCGGTCCCGCCGATCAGGCCCGGTTCGATGCACGTGACCCGGATGCCGGTTCCGTGCAGGTCGGCGCGCAGGCCGAGGCTGAACTGGTGCACGAACGCCTTGGTGCCTCCGTACACGTTCCCGCCCGGGTACGGATATGTACCGGCGATCGAGCCCATGTTGACGACGTGCCCGCGGCGACGGGCAACCATCCCGGGGAGCAGGGCGCGAGTCACGTACACGAGGCCCGTGCAGTTCGTCTCGATCATCCGCTCCCAGTTGTCGAGCACCGCGTCCTGCGCCGGCTCCAGCCCGAGCGCGAGCCCCGCGTTGTTGACGAGCACGTCGACCTCGGCGAACGCGGGCGGCAGCGACCGGACCGCCTGCTCGACCGCGGCGTTATCGCGTACGTCGAGCACGATCGGCAGTACGGACTCCTCGCCGAACTTGGCCACGAGTGCATCCAGCCGATCTCCTCGCCGGGCGGAAGCGATCACCTTGACGCCGGCGGCCGCGTAGCGGCTGGCGATCGCCTCTCCGAGGCCCGAGCTTGCACCGGTGACGAAAGCAATTTTCGGTGCCATTCCCCGGGATCCTAGGATGACGGGATGTTTCAGAGGCTGCTGACGTTCGTCCCGGTGGCGGCGCTGCTGTCGATCACCCCCGGAGCGGCAACGGCGCTCGTCGTGCGAAACGCTGCCCGCGGCGGGCGGCGTCACGCGTTCTTCACCACGTCCGGCAACTCGATCGGCGTGCTCGCATGGGGATGCTTCGCCGCCGTCGGCGTCGCGACGCTCGTGGCGACATCGGCGGCGGTGTTCGATGCGGTCAAGCTCGCCGGCGCCGTGGTGCTGATCGTTATTGGGCTGCGGTCGCTCCGGAGTCGCGAGGAGCCTGACGCGGATGCCACCGAGGCCGGGGCCGCGGCGGCGCTGTCGGGGCGGGCGGCCGTCCGCGAGGGCCTGATCACGAGCCTCGCCAATCCGAAGCTCGCGGTGTTCTTCGTGGCGCTGTTCCCGCAGTTCATCCCGCGCGGAGCCCCGGTGCTCCCTTCCGCACTGGCGATGGCGGGGGTGATCGTCGCGGTCGATCTGATCTGGTACTCGACGCTTGCGCTCCTAGTGGCGCGGGCTCGAAGGGCGTTTGTCGCCGGTGGGTGGGGCCGGCGGGTCGAGCGATTGACCGGAGCCGTGCTGATCGGGTTGGGCATTCGGCTCGCGCTGGAGCGGCGCTGAGCGATGGACGCCACCCGCCTCGACGAGCTGGACACGCCCTGCCTGGTGGTCGACCTCGACGTGTTCGAACGCAACGTCCGCCTGTGCTTCAGCCGCCTGGACGGCGTGGACGTTCGCCCGCATCTGAAGACCGCGAAGAGCCCGGACGTGGCCCGGCTGCTGCTGGATGCCGGCGCCGTTGGCGTGTGCGTGGCGAAGCTGAGCGAGGCCGAGGTGATGCTCGCCGGCGGCATCGAGGACGTGCTGATCACGAGCGAGATCGCCGGCCCGGTGAAGGTGCGCCGGCTGGCGCGGCTGGTGTCGGAGCGGCCGGCGGCGCGCATCCGTGTGGTCGTCGACTCGTGGGACGGGGCGTCGGCGATCAACGCAGCACTCCCCAGGGAGCTTGAGACGCTGATCGAGGTCAACGTCGGGCAGAACCGCTGCGGGGTGGCGCCCGAGGAAGCGCTCGCGCTCGCGGATCGGATCACGGGCCTCGAGCAGCTTCGGTTTGTCGGTGTCCAGGGCTACGAAGGCAATCTGCAGCACGTGCGCGACGCCGAGGAGCGCCGGGGGTTGTGCGACGTGTCGATGGGGCGATTGGCCCTTGCCGTGGAGCAGCTACGCGCCGCGGGACACGCGGTCGACGTCGTCACGACGGGTGGCACCGGGACGGGCGAGTTCTGTGCCGCCCACGACGTCGTCACAGAGGTCCAACCCGGGTCGTTCGCGTTCATGGACACCGACTACCTGGACACCGGCGGGATCCCATACGAGTCCTCGCTCGTGGCGATCGCGACCGTGATCAGCCGGCCGGCGCCGGACCGCGCGGTGATCGACGCCGGACTGAAGACGCTGTCCGACGATTCCGGGCCCGCGCGCCTCGTCGGCGTCCAGGGCTGGAGCTACCAGCACGGCGGCGACGAGCACGGCGTGCTCACGCCGAATGGCGAGCCCGACCGCCGCGAGCTGCGGGTGGGCGAACGCGTGGCGCTGATTCCGTCCCACATCGACCCGACGATCAACCTCCACGACGTGATGTACGCCCACCGGGGCGGGCGGATCGAGGCTGTCTGGCCGGTGGCCGCCCGTGGCAAGGTTCAGTAGCCCGCCTGACCTGCGGAACACGACATTTGGCGCAGAGTCCGCTGACCGTGCCGTAGGGCGCATGCCCCACATGCATAGTCCGGCACGGTCCGCAGCGCGCGCCTGGATTGTCGCGATCTGCAGGTTCTCCTTCGCGTACTAACTAACTAACTAATCTAACTAACTGTCGAACCCGAGTCCGAGCCGGTCGAGCGTCCGGAGCCAGATTCCGCGCCGGCCGTCGTTGCGGTCGGCGGCGGCCAGCCGGTTCCGGGTCAGCTGGATCACGCCGGTGCGGAGCGGCTCCGGCGGGAACGGCACCGGACGCCGGCGGACCATCGTCAGCGCGGTCGCCTCGTTCTCGCGGCCGTCGAGAAGATCGATTCCGACCCTGGCGCCGAACCGGCTGGCGCCAACGCCGAGGCCCGTGTAGCCGAGCGCGTACACGACGCGGCCGTCGAGCGCGGTGCCGAAGAACACCGAGAAGCGGCTGCAGGTGTCGATCGCGCCGCCCCAGCGATGGCTGAACCGCAGGCCTTCGAGCTGCGGGAAGGTCGCGAAGAAGTGCTGCGAAAGCCCGGCGAAGGTCGGCTCGTGATCGTCGAGCTGGGGTCCAACGGGTCCGCCGTAACGGTAGACCGCGTCGTAGCCGCCCCACAGGATCCGCCAGTCCGCGGTCAGGCGGTAGTAATGGAACTGGTTGCCGATGTCGCTGACGCCCTGCCGGCGTCCCCACCCGATCGCGTCGCGCATGCGCTGATCGAGCGGCTCGGTCACCAGGACGTAGTCGTAGATCGGCGCGATGTACCTCCCGATCGCGCGCACCAGCGGTGGATACGCGCTCGTCGCCAGCAAGACCCGGCGCGCGTCGACGACGCCGCCGTCCGTCCTCACCGACACGCCGCCGGCGGTCTTGCGCAGCGCGCGGACCGGGCTGTACTCGCACACGCGAATGCCGGCGCGCGCCGCCGCCGACCGTAGCCCGTCGGCGAGCTTGCCGGGGTGAACGAGCGCAGCCCCGGTCCGCGTCCACAGGCCGCCGAGGTACATCGGGGAGTTCACCTGGGCGCGGATCTCCTCGCGGTCGAGCAGCTCCGCCTGATGGCCGAACCGGCGCAGGAGCTCGGCCTCCTCCTCGAGGTCCGCGAGCTCGCGCGGCTCGAGTGCGACGATCAGGTCGCCGGCGTGCTCGAACTCGGCGTCGATCGCGAGCCGGTCCAGATCTTCGGCCAGGGCTTGGAAGTTCTCGAGCCCCAGCCTCTCCAGTTGCGCGAGCTCATCCGGGAAGCGCGACAGGCCGTTTCCGATCCCGTGAGTGAGAGAGGACTGGAGAAAGCCGCCGTTGCGCCCGCTCGCGCCCGCCCCGCAGCGGGTCGCCTCGAGCAGCACGATGTCGCGATCCGGGTCGAGCGACTTGGCGTACACCGCCGCCCACAGTCCCGTGTAGCCGCCGCCGATGATGCACAGGTCGGTATCGGTCCGCCCGTCGAGCGGAGCGTGCGGATCACGCGCTGGAAGGGTCTCGAGCCAGAACGACTTCTGCACGGCGTCGGCGAACGCGGCTCGTTGCGCGGCCGTCGGAGAGCTCTGGGGCCACGGCGAGGGCAAGCCGCGGATCGTAATTCAGTTACGGGTGACGATCGAGGCCGCGCAGCAACGCGTCAGCGTCGCGGTGTGTTGCGCGCAGGGCGACGCCGACGATGTCGAGGTCGTCGGTGGCGACGGCGCGCACGGCAGCGCGGTTGTCGTCGTCGTTACCGGTGGCGAACATCTCGTTGGTGTAGATCGCGAGCGTGACCCCGCGCCGGTCGGCCCGCTCGCGCACGGTCTGGAGCTTGGCGGCGGCGGCCTCGAACACGAGCACCGGTTGGACCAGCAGCGGCAGGTAGCGCCGGCCGTCGGCGTCCAGGTAGTCCTGTCCGATCGCGCTCGGGCCGGCCTCAGCGGTGACGCCGCTGATCAGGAACGCGGTGACGTTCAGCCGCTGCCACGTCGCGAGGTCGTCGCGGACCACGACCGCGACCTTCGTGTCGAATTGACCGACGCCCATCGGCGACATGATCGCCTCACGTCGGCGCGGTGTCTTGAACGATCTTGCGGTCAGTCTGGCCCGTCAGCGCGCCACCGCGCGTGCGTACCGACCGGGGCTCACGCCGACGGCGCGCTTGAACACGCGAGTCAGGTGCGGCTGGTCCGCGAACCCGCACGCGGCGGCGACGGCGGCCGGCGGCTCGCCGGCGGCGAGCATCCGGCGGGCGTGCTCGACGCGGAGGTTGCTCTGGAACGCATGCGGGGTGACGCCGTTCTGCTCGCGGAACCGGCGGACGAGCTCGAAGCGGCTGAGCCCCGCGGTCGTGGCGAGCTCGGCGAGCGTGACCCTGTGGTCCCATCGCTCGGACAGGTGGCGCCGAGCCCGGCGGACCGCGGCGTGCTCGGCCCGATCGCGGTCGTGCGCCGGCGGTTCCGGCTGGAGGTGCGGTCGAAGCGCAGCGACCGCATCCAGGACCGCCTCGTCGATGGCGAGATCACCCGCCGGCTCGGCGGCAAGCGCCGCGTGAGCGCGCTCGAGTGCGCCACGGAGCGCCCGGTCGCGGAACACCACCCAGCGGGCGGCGCGCGGTGCGGCGCCGTCACGCTCGGCCCAGTCGTGCACGAGTCTCGGCTCGATGTACAGCACCTTGTAAGCCCAGCCCTCGGGCACCGCCGCCATTCCGGTGTGCACGGCCTCGGGTTCGAGCACGAACAGCTCGCCCTCGCCCGCGCGCTGTTGGGTCGCGTCTAGCTCGAAGCGGGCCGCGCCGCGCTCGACGACCGCCACGGTCCAGGTCGGGTGTGAATGGGGCCGGTAGGCGTGCCGGACGAAGCGGGCGTGCAGCGCCTCGATGCCGGCCAGTCCCTGCGGGCGGAAATAGGTGGAGTACTCGGTGGCCGTCGGGCGAAGGTTACGGCCGGGCGGCTATCCTCGGACC
>Ga0335073_10006965_pt1 | contig 15864 bp, 11 predicted proteins | sample Lox_Sample_22_FD_207093 | JGI IMG/M metagenome (GOLD analysis project Ga0335073, IMG submission 207093) | Soil microbial communities from Loxahatchee National Wildlife Refuge, Florida, United States - Lox_Sample_2.2 | ecosystem: Environmental > Terrestrial > Soil > Wetlands | place: USA... | reverse complement strand
GCTCACGTCCAGCCGGTAATCGAGCTGGCTGTGGACGACAAGAGTCGGCGTTTTGAAGTTCTTCGCCGAGAGCGAGGGCGACCATCTGCGGAAGGGATTCTCGCTGTCCGGCTTGCCGTAGTAGTCCCACGGATGGCCCCGAAACTCCCAGATGTTGAACCAGTCCTCTTCGGTAGTGCCGAATGCGGACTCGGCATCGAACATGCCGTCGTGCGAGACGATGCACTTGAAGCGGTTGGTGTGGCCGAGAACCCAGTTGGCCATGTAGCCGCCGTAGCTGGCTCCTAGAGCGCACTCGCGGGTCTTTTCGATGAAAGGATAGTGCTGCTCGGCGTAGGTCAGGCCGGTCATGAGATCCGTGTAGGGTTTACCGCCCCAGTCGCCGTTGACGCGATCGACGAAGGCCTGTCCGTAGCCTGTCGATCCGCCGGGATTGATCATGACGACGACATAGCCGTTGGCGGCGAAAAGCTCGGCGTTCCAGCGATACGACCACGAGTCTCCCCAGGCCCCCTGCGGCCCACCGTGAATTAGAAACTTCACCGGGTATTTCTTATTGGCGTCGAAGGCGGGCGGCCTGATGAGGAAGCCCTGTTCCTTCGTGCCATCAGCGGCGGTGAACCAGAAGTCCTCCATCTTGGGCAGATCGAGGTCATGAAGAAGTGCTTCGTTCAAGTGGGTGAGCTGGGACTCGTGCACTGCGGGATGCTGAAAGAATGCTGACTCGATCGTTCCAGTCTCAGGGGCTTTTGCGCCGGTCTTCACCTCCACCTGAGGAATCTCCTTGGTGTGGACCACGAAAACTTCGGAGGGACTAGACACCAACATTTTGCTTACGATAACAACTGGCTCAGAAACATCGACCGCGGCATGAAGATCGCCGTATTCTCCGGAGTCCTCGAGCAACTCCGGCCTCCCGTCATTTACAGACACCGAAATCAGCGGGCTTTCACCATGGTGGCCGCTCGAGAGATAGATCTCGTCGCCGCTCTTTGCCCATGTGAATTCATCGATCCAACGATCAAAATGCGGCAGCAGTTCTTTCGTCGTCTTCGCGGCGCGATCGTAAAGCATCAGCCGGAAGCGGTCGCTCTCATATCCGGCCCGCGCCTGCGATCGCCACGCAAGATATTTGCCATCGGGTGAGTAGGCCGGGCTCATATCGCCGCCAGGTGAGGTGCTCACCTTTACCGGCTTTGCATTGGGATTAGTGAGGTCGAGGGTGAAGATGTCAGAGTTGGTGCTGACGGCTTCGTCGGGGACATCCTTGAAGGTGATGGCCAATTCCTTTGAGTCAGGAGAGAACGCGCAGCCACATCCCAGCGGATCGGTCGGATAGTCGGTCGGAACGTCGTGCGGATTGTTCGGAACCAGGTCGCGCACCGCACCACTCGCCACGTCGATCAGGAACAGGTGCGTGCGCTTGTCACCCGTGAAGCGGTTCCAGTGCCGGTACATCAGGTGAGTGAATATCTGGGCCTTCACTTTGCTGTCAGCCTTGGCCTTGTCGCGATCGGCATTGCACTGATCGCCGGTTTTGGCGTCAGCCGCCGTAATGGCAGTACAGTCGGGATAAACATCCGAGGTGAATACGATCGATTTCGAATCCGGCGACCACTTGGCGTTGTCCGCCTCCGTCGAGATCGACGTCAGCCTCTTCGCATTGGATGTCGCACCCGTGCCGGAGTCGAAGTCAGCGGTCCAGATTTGTTGCCCGTGCTCTCGTCCCGAAAGAAAGAGCACGGAGTGCCCATCGGGTGAAAATTCGATGCCGCCATCCCCGGGCTGTCCGACGGCAAGCTTGATCGGATCGCCACCGGCAATCGGCTGGAGCCACAGCACCGCTGTCTTTGTGTTTTGTTCCAGATTGACGGTGGTGACGGAATAGCCGAGCCATTTTCCGTCGGGCGAGACAGCAGTCGAGCCCAGACGCTTCATGTTCATCATGTCTCCGAAGGTCATGGGACGCCTGGTCGTTTGTGCTGGTGCGAGGGTGGCGGCAACGAGGAGGGCAAGAACGATGGGTTGGCGCATAGGTCTTCTCGATCCGAGCTTCACACCCCAGGTCTCAGAATCGAAACCTCGGGGCACCCAATTTCGCGGGTTTCTCGGAAGGAGAAGTGTAACTCCGAAGACAGCCCGCAGCTCGTCCGCGGCCTCTAATCCGATTCCCTTTACGCCGCCTGCAGTTCGAGGAGAACGCCGGCGCCGCGGGGCTCGAAGTTCATGGCCGTAGCCTTGCCATTGTTGTCGCGCAGGATGCTGGCGCACATACTGAGGCCGAGGTTCGTCGACTCTTCCGCGGCGGGTTCGGGAACGAAGGGATCGAACGCGCGGGACGGAGCGACGAACTTGGGACCTGTATGGGCTACAAGAATCTGTACCTGGTCCTTCTCTGCCACTGCCTCAAGCCGGACCGTTTTTTCCTGCGCCGGGTCCAACTTCTCGACGGCGTCCATGGCGAACTGCAGGCAATAGAGGACCGCCTGGCGGACTTGCTGCGCATTGCCGAGCACTCGCGGCAGGGCGGGCGCGATGTGGACGCGAAAATCGATGGAACGCTGGACGAATTCGGAGCGGTGCAGCTGTTCAAGGTCGCTCAGCAGCTCCGTAACGGAGATGGCGGCAACCTGGTCGCCCTGCGGACGCGACATGCGGGCGAGGCTCTCCAAAGTGAGGCGCATGTGCCGTGCCTCGTTGAGGATGGCCTCGATGGCCTTGTGAGACTGGGGGTTCAGGTTCTCCGTTTCATCGAGCAACGAAGCGTAACCGAGGATAACGGTAAGCGGATTGTTGAGCTGGCGGGTAACGTTGCCGGCAAGTTGGCCGAGACCGACAAACTTCTCTGAATCAACGAGCTTTTCAAGCATCTTCGTCTGTCCCCGGGCCGACTGCAGGCGCGAGGCAAGGACCTCGAGCGGCAACAGGTCAATGGCTGTGACGGGTTCGCGCGGGTTTTCGATGCCGGTCAGGAAAATGGAGCCTTCGTTGGATACGCGGCCGACCAGGGGAACCGCAAGGACGCTGGTGAGCCCGAGGCGGGCGAGGTCGTCACCGGGAGCCAGAAACGGAGTGAGGTCGAGATGGAGGGCGGAGCTTTGTTCTACCGCACTGGGTGTGGATGCAGCATCAAGGAAGCCGGATGAGGGGAGGCGCGCGGCGAGAGCTTCCAGCGCGTTCACTACGGCATCGTCGAAACCGGCGGCACCGCTAAGACGGTACTGCCCCGACGTCTGGAGCAGGATAAGAGCGGCCTGCTTGAACCTGCTGTGTTCAACAATTGCGTGGCAGACTTCCGCGGCCTGTCCATCAAAGTCCTCGATTCGGCGACGCGCGAGATTGAGGCGTGTGTAGGCCTCCAACTCCTGGCGGGCATGGCGCTCGCGCAAACGGCCGCCCTGGTTGATGAGGAGTTGATCTTCGAGGGCAAGAAGAATCATGCCAATAGCGGCGACGACCTTCCCCATCGCGACGACGCGGACCATGGCAATGCTCATGGGGGCAGGGTGAAAGAACGGCAAAGTGTGGCCGATATTGGCGGACCAGGCGAGGAAGCCCAGGCAGGCAAGCAGAGTTCCCGGCGACAGACGGCGAAAGGCGAGGAAGACCAGGAATGCGGTGATGACGTGCACTGCGCACTCCACGAAATCGAGGGGCGAAGCGCCGCCAACCCGGACACAAATCCACATCCCGATCGCGCCCAGGATGATGCAGATTGCCAAAGGAATGGCGCGAGGAATGCCGCGATAGGAGATTGCCCAGGCGCATCCCGCGAAGAGCGACAGACCGCCAAGAGCCGGAAAGATCAGGAACGGATTCCCGTTGGGCGTGGTTCCGCGGTAGACGCCGCAGATCAGAAACGCGTAAGCGATGAGAGGGATGATAAACGGGACCGCATAGAGGATCCGGACGCGACCGATGCGGAACGAGACGGGGGCAAGCGAAGCAAGAAAGAAAGCGGAACTGATGAGGATCGCGGTTTGGCCGATAGCAGCGTACCATGGGTGGAGGTTCGGGTCAGATAAGTCCCACCAGCCCAATTTGTAGAGCTGCAGCATTCGGATAACTGCGAAGAGAAATCCGAGAAACCAAAGAAGGGTGCGGGTATCGCGGAAGCGCAGGTAAAGCTGAAAAAATGCCGGCAGCAGAAGCGCCGTGATCACTAGCGCCGGAAGGTGATAGCTGTCGAGCATCGAAAAGCGAGTGTCTCCTTCGACGAGAACGTAGACAAAATGGAATCAGCCAAAGAACGCGATGTCGGGTTCCAGCATTTCCTCGGGTTGGTCCGCTTATTAATCAGTGAGCTTAAATCATTGATCCGGCGAGGTAAATGGCGAGTTTGGTCCGGGCGGCCCAGAGTTCATCCCCTGTTCATTTTCCAGGTAGCCATCAGGTATCCCCGCTGACGACAGCTCCGCAATCGGAGATTTTGAGCCACCCCGACCATCCTGTATATACGTCTAATGTGGTAGCCGGTGGACAAAGCGAGCTAAGCTTGAAGTGGTAAAAAGAGAGCTCGCCGGCGAAGATCCTAGGAGACATGCGGTGAAAACGAGACGGTGGTTGGCGCTAGCTGCGGCGGCAGGAGTACTCACCCTGGTCGCAGCCGCGCAGGATAAGGACAGTTTCACGCCGATGCCGCTGGACTCGGGATTCGGAAAGCTGGATCTCTCCGAGCCGTCGACGCCGCCCGATGACATCATCAAGAAGTTTGCAGCCAAGGAGAGCGAATTCCGCGAAGCGCTGAATCACTATACCTATCGCCGTTTCGCCCGGGTGCAGACAATTGATGATGACAACAAGGTCGACGGCGAGTGGTACCAGGTTGACGACGTGACCTTCGATCCGACCGGGCGGCGCATGGAGAAGACCGTCTTCGCCCCGGAAAACACCCTGCAGCGGGTCATCATGACGCCATCGGATCTGCAGGATATCCAGAAGGGGTATCCCTTTGTCCTCACCACTGAGGAGATTGCGCAGTACAACGTGAAGTACGTTGGAAAACAGCAGGTGGATGAGGTGAAGTGCTACGTCTTCGACATCGAGCCAAAACAGATTGAGAAAAACAAGCGATACTTCCTGGGCAGGATCTGGGTAGATGCGACAGACCTGCAGATCGTGGTGACCAACGGCCATATGGTCCCCGACGACACGCGCAAAGGCCGCGAAGATTTGCATCCGCCATTCATGACTTGGCGGCAGCAGATCGACGGAAAGTACTGGTTCCCGGTCTACACCAAAGCCGAAGGGGTGTTGCACTTCACCGGCGGCAACGGGTACATGAGCGACGACGTGCATATGCGCGACACAATCAAGTACACCGACTACAAGCGCTTCGGCTCGACGATCAAGATTATCTACGACGGGCAGGACATTACGCAGAACGGCCAGCAGCAAGCAAAGCCCGGACCGCAGACGCAACAGCAAAGCAAGCCGCAAAAATAGCTGCGCAGTTCTCAGTTCGTAGTTTTGAGTTCATAGTCAGAAACGTAGCGAAAGGCAGCTTAGACCACCGTCCATCTTTTGAAATTCTGACATGTGGAGGACCAGCGGGTTAAATCCGCGCGCGGTTAGGTCATCCGTCATCCACGGGAATCCCGCTGCGACGAGAATCCGGTCGTTTACGCGAACGCAGTTGGCGCCGTAGCTCTCCGTCGCGCGCACACGGAGAAGATTAAAGCGGGCGAACTGCGGGTTCCCAGCCATCTCATCCATCACTACCAGCGTGTTGTCGCCGATGTAGCTGATGCCGCTTTTCAAATGCAGAATCGTCGTCATGCGCCGGATATCCACGGTGGAGGCGGTGTAGCCAAGCGCACTGAGGTGCGCGGCCAGCTGGCGTGCGCCCTCTTCATTGGTGCGTAGCGAAATCCCTATAAAAAAGTGATCTTCGGCCTCACAGATGTCGCCCCCATCGACGGTGCCCGGAGGGTCAATGGTGAGGATGCGGCTGTAAAACCGCTCGATAGAGGAGCGGATCGCCGCAACTTCACCTTCACGGCTCAGCGCACCGGGACGGCAGAGGACGGCAGCATGCAACGTGAGGATGGCAGTATCTTCGACGAAGGTTGAATCGGGGTGGCGCAGATCTGGGGTCAGGACGGTCAACTCGAGGCCGCACTCGCGTAGCGCATCGCAATACCACGCATGCTGCTTGAGAACCTGGTCGAGTTGCGGTACGCCGAGATCAACGGTGGTCAGCCCGTCGGCGAAGTTGTTCCCGGGAAGGCGGACAATGGCGCGTGTAAACACGAACAAGCTCCGTAGTGCTCAACCCTAAGTACGGGGGGATTCAGTATAAATGCGGAGCAGGTGCGCCGAGGTCCCTGTCGTTCCTGTCGCGGCTTAATAGAACAGGTACTTGCGCCAGCGATCGTCGCCGCGGCCTAGCATGCGCATGATCTGGCGGCTCGTGTGCAATGAGAACGGTCGCGGCTCCCGCAGCAGGATCATGTCGTCGATCTCTGAGAGCATGCGGTTGCCCTTGCGGCGATTGCAGGCATGGCAGCAGGCAACGAGATTCTCCCAGGTGGAGTTGCCTCCGCGCGAACGCGGGATGACGTGGTCAAGCGTTAGCTCGCCGGAGGGCAGGACCACACCACAGTACTGGCACTGGTTGCGATCACGCAGAAGGATGTTCTTGCGCGAGAGAGCGCGGGTCTGGTGCGGAATCCGACGATATTCAAGAAGACGAATGACCGAGGGCATGGCGATGAGACTGCGTTGTGCATGCAGCGTCATACCGTGCTCCTCTTCAGTGCGCGCAATACCCTTGAGCACCAGCACCAGGGCCCGACGCGCTCCGCAGATGTTGATGGGCTCGTAGGACGCATTGAGCACCAGGACCGGCATTTGCAGAATATGGTTGGAGTGCAAGCCCGCGTGCGTACCTGATTCAGCAGCGTGAGCGGCAGCGCGGGCAGCGGATTTTTGCTTACGTGCGTGAATCATGGCTTTTCCAAGCGACATCTTTTCCCCTCGTTAGATAAACGGTTGATGAGTGGATGATGACGAATGCATGCCTGCGAGGGCCGGCTCGACGCCGGGTTGACTTTGAGTGAAATTCATGCGGCGCGCACGTGCGAGCGTCGCGACATAGACAGAAGCTGCTCCCGCCCTCTTGAGTGACTGCGCGGCGGCGCGGGCAGTAGCGCCGGTCGTAAGAATGTCGTCAATCAACAAGATGCATTTCCCGCGAACAGCGTCTGGATGTGCAACCTTGAAGGCGCCACGGACATTGTTGCGTCTTTGACGCGGAGTGAGTCCGGCCTGGCTCTCAGTGGCGCGCTGACGCATCAGCGCGCGCGGCACAAGGGTCAAATGCCACTCGGGGTACGTCTTGCGCAGCGCCCGGATTGCAGAGTCGGCCAGGGCGCAGGCCTGGTTGAATCCACGCTGCTTGTGCTTGGAGCGATGCAGCGGTAAGGGAACAACGAGGAATTCTGCCGGAGCTTCAGGAGCCAGTTGCTCAATTGCGGTCGCAAGCATAGAGCCCAGCCGCCGGGCCGCGGGATGGATGCGGCCGTATTTCAAGGCGTGAATCGCGTCCCGCATTCGGCCCTCGTAGGTTCCGAAGGCTACCGCCCGTGTAAATGGAGGCGGCGTCAGGCGGCAGGTGCGGCAAAGATGAGTGGATGCAATTCCTTCGACCGCCGGAGAATCGAGCGAATCGCCACAGCGGTCACAAACGGGACCGTTCGGACCGGGAATTTCAGTCCAGCAGGCATCACAAATTGGAACGGAAGAGTGACGCGGCAGAGGCGAGCCGCAAAGAGCACAGGAGGCGGGGAACAACGTGGAACTAATTGCGTCCAGAGGACTTCGGAGCACGCGCACGATGGCGCGCCAACGGGATGTCTCCGATAGTGGACCGTCGATCGTCAGGGGTCCCCACGAACAGATCTTCGTTCGTGGGGCGGTCGTCAGTGAACCGTAGTTCCTGCGGAAGACGCACCTCACTTTGAGCGGCGCGAACTGGGGACACATCGTCGCGCCAGCGTTACCTATATCTATAGCTTCAACGCGCGCGTTTAGCAAGTCAGGTGCCAGAATCGGCAACCCGGGCAGAGCGTTTTTCACAGGACTTTATTGAAATCGATCTACCTGCCCGGGTGCCGAAATTGAGGGACTGTATACAAAAGCCAGTAGCCTGGCGGCAGGCTACTGGCTTCGTTGAATCCGCAATCAGTCCGGTTCAGGGTTAATTTCTGTTTGCGAATGTGGGTTTATTTCCGCTCGCGGATGGTTTCGCGTTCGGTGACTGTCTCTCGGCCGGTCTTATCGTCAATGTCGCGATCGACGTTACGATCGATTTCAGCATCATGCCGCTTGCCGGCGTCGTTGAGGGCATCGCGCAGATTGCCTACTGCTTTCTCTGTTTTGCCCTTTACCTGTTGTGCGGCGCCTTCCACCTGCGATTGCGTGTCGCCGGTCCACTCGCCGACCTGGCGCTTAATACGACCCGCTGCATCATCGATGCTCCCTTTAACTTTGTCGTTATTCATGTAACCACCTCCGTGGGACCCGTGGGATGAACTTATCTTTCGTTGCTAAGAAGGCGAGCACTCTAGCACACGCCTTGTATTCAGCGAAAACTTTTAACTTGATCTGACGTTCCTATAGCGCTGCTCTTCGCCCGGTGATGAGTTGAATGACGAGGACCACCAGTGCGAGCACCAGCAGAATATGGATGAATCCACCCAATGTGTAACTGCTCACCACGCCGAGCAGCCACAGAACCAGGAGGACCACAAAGATTGTCCAAAGCATTTTTCTTACCTCCTGAAAGCCTAGATATATCGACAACATGAACTTTGACGCCAAGCGGAATTGCGATGGTTGTTCGAGGTAGGCGCAAACATATTGAAAAATGACGCACAACGCCGTTTGCAGTTGTTGCATCGGGCCTCACCGCTTGAACCTGATCGGGGCGGTACAGCGCGGACCAGAGAATAAGCATCTGAGAATCAAGTTGCCCGGTCGCTGCTCGCGCGAGTCGCACCTCGGTGGATGTTCCGGCGCGGAAAGATCGTCGCATGGATTAACGAAGGAGAGACAATATGCTACTGATTATTCTTTTGATCATTCTGATCTTCGGATTCGGCTACGGTGGCTATCGCGTTGGACCTGGCTGGGGTTATTATGGCGGCGGCGGCGTCAGCCTGATCCTGCTAATTGTCCTCGTCCTCCTGCTATTGCGCGTTTTCTGAGGGCGAAAACGACAAGCCGCGCTCTGCCTGTCCAGCGGTACGTCCGCGTTCGATTTGCCTGCCCTCGATGCGATACACTTCATGCGTCGAGGGGGTCTTTCGTTGCGAGTTCGTGGTCTGCTCAGTTGTGCTCTGTTAGTTCTCATTGCAAGCGGCAGTACGAATTCCCAAGCACCCTCCAGCTCACCCCAGCAACAGCGGCCAGGAATGAGCAGTGGCATCGCTTCCGGGGTCCAGTCCAAACCGCAATACGATGAACAAAACCGCCCCATTACTGCCGGTGGATTCGTAGATACAGGCACGGTAATCTTTCAGGACATCACCAGGCAGGCGGGTCTCTCCGGCTGGATCCATAAGATGGGCGTGCCGCAAAAGAACTTCATCGTTGAAACCAACGGCTCGGGCGTCTGCGTTATCGACTACAACAACGACGGCTGGCCGGATATTTATCTGGTGAACGGAGCGACCTTCGATTCGCTCGACGGCAAAGAAGAGCCGCCTCATGCCGCGCTGTTCCGCAACAATCACGACGGTACGTTTACCGATATTTCAAAAGAGGCTGGCGTGCAAAACGACCGCTGGGGGTACGGTTGTTCGGTGGCCGACTACGACAACGACGGCTGGCCCGATCTCTATGTCGGCAACTACGGAAAGAATCGGCTCTACCACAACAATCACGACGGCACGTTCACCGATTTGGCCGAGAAAGCTGGAGTTGCCCTGGACAACTGGCATCCCGGCTCCACGTGGGGCGACTACGACGGCGACGGCAGGCTGGATCTCTACGTCAGTGGTTACGTGCACTTCGATCGGAACAACCTGCCCATCGGTGGAACGAAAGCCGTGAATTATGCCACCTGTCTCTACCGCGGAGTCAACGTGAACTGCGGGCCGCGCGGATTGCCCGGGGAGGCGGACCACCTCTTCCACCAGAAACCTGACGGTACGTTCGAAGATGTTACGGTGAAGGCCGGCGTGGAAGACAAGGACAAGTACTTCGGCTTCACCGCAATCTTTGTCGATGTGAACAACGACGGTAAGCCCGATCTTGTCGTCGGAAATGATTCGGAGCCGAATTATCTGTACATCAATAAGGGCGACGGCACATTTGACGACCAGAGCTATGTCTCCGGTTTTGCGTTGAACAAGGACGGGCGCGAAATTGCGTCCATGGGCATTGCTGCCGGCGATTACGAGAACAACGGCTTGATCGATTTTTTCGTTACGGATTTCGGCGACGACTACAAGGTCCTCTACCACAATGACGGCGACGCCAGCTTCACCGATGTGAGCTACAAGGCCGGTGTCGCTCAACCGACCATTCCTTTTGTGGGATGGGGCGATGGCTTTATCGATTACGACAATGACGGCTGGCTCGATTTGTTCGAAGTAAACGGACACGTGTATCCGGAGGTCGATCAGCACGATTGGGGTACGACATGGAAGGAACGGCCGCTGCTGTTTCACAATGTTCCGGACGAGAAGAACAAAGGACGCAAATTTGAATACGTGCCGCCGGTGAAGGATTCGGGGCTGGCTGTGGTGATTCCGGCACGGGGAGCGGCATTTGCTGACTTCTTCAATGACGGAAAGATCGATGTGATCATCAACCCAGTGGATGGTCCGCCGGTGCTCCTGCGCAATGTGAATCCAGATCATCATCACTGGGTGGAGATGGGGTTGGTAGGTGGGAAGAATCCAGCCAACGGAAAATCGAGCCCCCGCGATGCGACATGCGCTACCGTGTATCTGACCGCGAACGGCATGCGGCAGCGGCGGGACATGCTTTCAAGCGGGAGTTATATCTCGGCGAATGACCGACGCCTGCATTTCGGGCTGGGCGATGCAACCGACGCCGGGTCGGCGGAGATTCACTGGCCGGATGGAGCAAAAGAAACGATCAAGCTGCCGGCGGTCGACCGCATTTACACGATCGAAGAAGGTAAAGGCCTAACGTCAGCCATGTGTGGAGGCAAAGCCTGCGATCCAAGGGCGGCGACGGTGAAACTGTTGCAGGCGGATCCGATTACGACGGCCACGAATACGAAGCCTGGAAAGAACTAACAAGATGGCGGGGCTTCATCGTCAGATTGCCGCGATCGCCGTGCTTATCGCGGCCGCGCTCGGTGCACAGTTTGTTGGGAAGACGCAGCAGGCTGCTCAGACCAAGAATCAGCAAGCGAAACCGGCTCAAACGCAACCGCAAGGCGGAATGGGTGGCATCTCGTCGGCGGGAAGCTTTGCCCCGGTGTACGACGCGCAGAAGCGGCCCATTACGGCTGGAGGATTCGTTGATAAGGGAACAATCGTCTTCGAGGATGCGACCAGGACTGCGGGACTGAGCGGTTGGCAGCACGTGATGGGGACTAAGCAGAAGAAGTACATCCTCGAGACGGATGGCTCCGGTGTAGGCCTCATCGACTACGACAACGATGGCTGGCTCGACATCTACCTGGTGAACGGATCGACCTATGACGCTCTCACCGGCAAGCGCACGCCGCCACACGCCGCGCTCTTCCACAACAATCACGATGGGACTTTTACCGATGTTGCCGCCAAGGCAGGCGTAACCAACGACCGCTGGGGATTCGGCGTGGCGATCGGCGATTTTGATAATGACGGCTGGCCCGATATCTTCGTCGCCAACTTCGGCAAGAATCGCCTGTACCACAACAACCACGACGGTACCTTCACGGACGTAGGCGAACAGGCTGGCATCACGCTCGGCAACTGGTCTGACGGAGCTACCTGGGGCGACTACGACGGCGATGGGCGGCTCGACCTGTTTGTTTCGGGCTATGTACATTACGATCTGGCGCATCAACCGGAATCGCAGAACGGCGGCGTGCCGTTTTCGTTTTGCCAGTTGCATGGCTTTCCGGTGATGTGCGGGCCGCGTGGACTGCCCGGCGAGCCAGATCATCTGTTCCACAACAATGGAGACGGAACGTTTACCGATGTAAGCGAAAAGGCGGGTGTTTCGGATCCCGGTCATTATTACGGATTCACTGCGATCTTCGTAGACGTGAACAACGACGGCAAGCCCGATCTGCTGGTCGCGAATGACTCGAATCCGAATTACCTGTACCTGAACAAAGGCGATGGGACATTCGAAGATCGAAGCTATGTTTCGGGATTTGCGCTGAACAACGATGGCCGCGAGATCGCGTCGATGGGTCTCGGCGTTGGCGACTATATGAATAATGGGCTCGTCGACCTGGTCGTAACGGACTTTTCTGACGACTACAAGACGCTTTATCACAATGACGGCGACGCCAGCTTTACCGAGGTCGGCAGCGAAGCAGGAATCGCGCAGATCCCGGTGCCGTTTGTGGGCTGGGGCGTCGGCTTCCTGGATTTTGACAACGATGGGTGGAAAGACATCCTCATGGTCAATGGCCACGTCTATCCCCAGGTAGACGAACACAACTGGGGTACCACATTTGCCGAACGGCCCCTGCTGTTCCGCAACCTGCACAACGGAAAGTTCGAATACGTTCCGGCGGTGAAAGGCTCCGGGCTGGCTACGTTGACCTCAGGGCGAGGCGCGGCGTTCGGCGACCTGTTCAACAACGGCAAGATCGACGTAGTGATCAGCCCGATCGACGGTCCGCCCGTGCTTTTGAAAAATGTGGATCCCGATCATCACCATTGGGTCGAACTGAAGTTGGTGGGCGGAACAAATCCGGCGAATGGAAAGTCAAGCCCGCGCGATGCGATCGGAGCGACTGTCTATCTGACTGCGAATGGCATTCGACAGCGCGAAGACGTGATGAGCGGGGGAAGCTTTATCTCATCCAATGATCAGCGGCCGCATTTCGGTCTCGGCGACGCCACAGATGCGGGCACGGCGGAGGTTCACTGGCCCTCAGGCGCCGTCGAGAGCGTCAAGCTGCCCGCAGTGGACCGCATCTTCACAATTACTGAGGGCAAAGGCGTCACCGGTGTGCTGTGCGAGAAGCAGCCATGTACGACGAAGCCAGGACCGGCGGCCGCGTACAGTGCAAATCGCGGAGGCAGGTAAGATCACATTCTGCCTCATGGCGAAACTTGTTCCATTGGATCCTTTGCGCGGCTGGGAAGGACCGGCCTTCGCCGGGTGGATTCTGCCACTCTGACTTTGAATCCACCCGGCGTCGCATCCGGTTGTGTTGCGGGTGTTACGGCTGCCGTTCGATCCGGCAACCAGCAGCCCCGTGTGCCGGAGATCTGCTTAAAAAACGCCTGCCAAAAACGTCTCGGTATGATGCTCCTTGACATATTTCATACCGCTCTCTGCCAGAACGGCGGGGGAGAGCGTAATGACCGGGCAATGCGAGTGGGCAAGCACCTTGTAGACCACACCATGCCGGGCGATAGCTGCGAATGCGGAAGCGCCATGCGCTCCCAGGACAATGAGGTCAGCCTGTTGCGCGCGGCTCTGGTAGAGCAGTTCCTCGGTAGGATCACCGGGAACGACGATGGTCTGAATTGAAATTTGCTCGCGTAGCTCGATGGGGATCAGAGTGAGCAGGTCGGCTTCGATTTCTTCGATGGTGTGACCGGAGAGAATCTCTGCCCTGTCCTGCGGACGAATCACATGCTGCAGGATCAGCCGTGCCCGGTGCCGCGCGGCGACTTCCGCGGCATATGTGGCAACCGCATAGCTGCTCTCAATGAAGCTTACGGCGCAGAGAATGGTGCGCGTGGCAAAGTTTCGATACGCCCCGTCAACCACTTCGGGACCGATGATATAAACCGGCACCCTGGCGTTGCGCAAAACAGCTTCGGCAACGGAGCCAACCAGGATTTTGCCGATGGGTCCGGGCGAATGGGTCCCCATCACGATGCGATCAACTTCGCGCTCACGCAAGTAGTTGAGGATCTGGTCGGCGGCGAGCCCGGGACGCACGACAACCTCGCACTTGATGCCTTCACGCCGCGCACGATCAGCGAGCGGCTCAAGATGCTTTATTTCAGCCCGCGCCGCCGCTGCGTAGTCGTAGTAGCGGATCCCCGAGGTCTCCGACGCGGCCACAACGAGCGTGTCATAGGCATGAAACAGAATCAGATCGGCAGCGAACTCTTTGGCCTGGGCGAGAGCAAAATTGAAGGCGCGCTCGTTGGCCGGAATTTCGGAGGCGAAGAGGATGGTGGAGGGTTTGCTCCAACCCGGCTTGTTGGCCATGGGGAACCTCCTTCGACTAGTAACAAGACGTTACTGCGCGGGCAGATCGTTCGCAGTGCTGTGGACCACATGAAAAAGTGATTTCAGTCACCTATGAAACTTCCCGCCGGACGCAAAAAGCAAATCAAACAAGTCCTCAACCCAGCCAGACGAGCGTACTGCGCGGGAGGACCACTCAGTTGAATGGATTGTGTACCCAGTCCAATGTTTTGTCCAGATACGAAAGGCCACTCCTCCTTGAAAATTCCAGCGATTTGGTGATCTGAATCACTGATTGGTGTGCCGGGATGGTGGTCTTCTGGTTGCGATAGAGGGCGTTCGGCGAGGCCCTCGTGGAGGTTGGAGGCCGTTATGCAGCAACCGATGCACCAGATACCCGCGCGTGGCGGGATAAATTACGACGAAGCCCCGTTCCTGGCGATCTGGGAGGTCACTCAATCCTGTGATCTGGCGTGTAAACATTGCCGGGCAGCGGCACAACCGATTGCGCACCCTGATCAGCTGAGCACAGCTGAGGGCAAGGCGCTGATCGACCAGATTGCCGACATGCATGTGCCGATTTTTGTATTCACCGGCGGAGACCCGCTGAAGCGGCCGGATCTATATGAACTGATTCGCTATTGCGACGAAAAGGGTGTTAAGGTTGCGGTTACGCCGAGCGCCACCCCGCTCCTTACGCGCGATGCAATCTTCAAAATGAAGGAAGCTGGCGTAGTCCGGCTGGGAATTTCGCTCGATGGCTCATCAGCGGAGATCCACGACAAGTTTCGCGGCTTGCCGGGAGCCTGGGCACGGACCATCCAGGCCGTGGAATGGGCCGGCGAAGCTGGTTTGCCGATCCAGGTGCACACGACGATCAGCCGTCATAACGCCGACGATCTTGATAATCTCTGTGCGCTCTTCGAGAAGCTCAAGATCGTGATGTGGAACGTGTTCTTCCTCGTCCCCGTGGGGCGCGGGCAGCTTGGCGACTTGCTGAGTGGTGAGGAGTTCGAGAAGGTCTTTGGGAAAATCTACGAGCTTTCGAACCGCGTGAATTTCCAGATCAAGACGACTGAAGCCATGCACTACCGGCGCTTTCTGCTGCAGAACAACCTGCAGGAGAAGAAGATGGGGCATGGACAAGGCCATCCAGCGGGAGTGGCTCGCGAGTATGAACCGGGTGCGCCGCAGGCCGATGCGCAGACCCGGACCAAGAACTGGATGACACGCCGCGTGAACGACGGCAAGGGGTTCCTGTTCGTCTCCCATGTTGGCAATGTGTACCCGAGCGGGTTCCTGCCGATTCATGCCGGGAACATTCGTCAGGCGCCGCTGGCCGAGATTTATCAAAATGCACCGATCTTCAAGGCTTTGCGCGATACGGGTCGTCTCGAAGGCAAGTGCGGCGCGTGCGAGTACAAGGAGATCTGCGGCGGGTCGCGGGCACGGGCCTACGCGGTCACGGGCGATCCGCTGGCCCAGGAGCCGTGCTGCATCTATCAGCCG
>Ga0335073_10006964_pt1 | contig 15865 bp, 19 predicted proteins | sample Lox_Sample_22_FD_207093 | JGI IMG/M metagenome (GOLD analysis project Ga0335073, IMG submission 207093) | Soil microbial communities from Loxahatchee National Wildlife Refuge, Florida, United States - Lox_Sample_2.2 | ecosystem: Environmental > Terrestrial > Soil > Wetlands | place: USA... | reverse complement strand
TCTGGAGGTAATCGAAGGAGTAACATGGAGTGTTGTGCAAATCGAGTAACGTCCGCGGTGTCGGTGTGCCCTGAATCATGAGGCTTTGAGTGCAAATTAGAGGTGGTTCAAGAAAGAAAGAGATGTAGAGCCAATAGTAAACGGCTTTCAGTTGGCGTGGAGTGGATTCAGGATGTGCACTGCAGTGGCGGTTATTAGGTACGTTACGGAGTAACTTAACGTATTTCACAAGCGAGCCGCGCACCCCGCTAAGGCCCCTAAATATAGTCGCTAATTTTAGGGCCCTACCCCGTAAATTTAGTGGGTGCCGCGTTTGTTAGTGGGTCCAGAACGTTTTCCCAATTATCTCCACATATACCCCATTTGTTACTTCCCAATTCAAATCAGACGTTTCCATTATGTGCTTAAAGGTGTATCATAAGTTTGGAAATTTCTCGTGCACTTGTTGTGGAGATATTGTGGTCTCAATTTCGTGACTTTTGGTGAGAAAACGGCTGGGCGGCTCGCTTGTGTGCGCGACTTCGCTTGTGAAATACGTTAACTACTTGAGTGGATTACATACAGAGCTGTTGTTGTGAGCCGTGATGAAACTGGAGCCCAAAATCTCGTGGTTTTGACGCCGAATTCGTACTGCTGAAGACTCTATCGTTTTCTAGGATTTGTAAACCACTTCTCTAACACAAGATCGCGATATGGAGGCGATTTCGCATCGAATCGACGAAATCAGCTGCGGCTGGAAGATGGTCAGGACCAGCTGTGAGCTACTAGCTGATTGGTACAACCGAAAAGAGCTCTAGAACTGCCCAAAATTGTTCATACGAGTCTATCTGCTTCGGCTGACTAGTGGCTTGCAAGCAGCTGGTAATCAATTGCAATTGACGTGTGGGCTGGCAGATTTACCGCTGAAAACGGCGTCACATACGTCGAAAATGGCGATCGGCCTGCCATCAGGTTGTTTCCTGTACTACAAGTTGCGAGAGGAGCAAGGACAAGTATTCCAAATTTGCTGAACCTAAATGAACTGATTCTTAGAAGCCATCAGATGCTATACAAAGCGTAATCAGCCCTTCATTTCGGTACATCTTTCGTTAAGCCGCTGAGCATTTGCGGCAAGAATATCCGAGCATGGTCTAAAACGGAGGTTACACCTCAATTACAACCTCCAAAGGCCACTTACTAGACTTGCGGAAGAGAGTACGCATAACGAGATAGCCAATAACTTCCCAAGAAGTCTCTTCCGCTGCGTAGAACCGCCCTTGATATGTAGAACTACATCTCGGCCAGCTGAGGAAGCGGATGGCTTGTTTGGCCCGTTTTGTAGCCTTGAGTTGCTCACTGCAATCTGTCTTTCCCGCCCGTTGTATCTTCAGAGGCATCACTTGGGCCGCATTGTTTCGCCGTGATCCGTTGTATCGAAAAGTCAAAGACTCGCTACTATTTGACCTCCAAGTCCAATTTCTGTACGGAGAAAGTCATGTTGGTAGCCGCGTAGAGAATTTCACTTCCGAAAGCATAATAACCAATGTATGAGGCTGTCGAAGGACCGTTTGCGATTTGGGCGAGGGAAGTGATCAGCGGATCAATGTGGCCGGTGAACGACGTAGTGTTCTCTGAAGCCACCCAGGTAAAAGTATGTTGGCTGGCACCGTTTTGACCATAATACAAAGAACTACAACACATAAGTACAAAGTCCTGGAGTGAAACTGTGGTGGTTAGACTTACAATGTGGTACCATTGACGCTTTGGGTTGTCACAACTCCAGTATTTTGGCCAAGAGGTTCTGTTGCAAGACCGTATTGGCCAAGCCATACCATGACTTCATGGCTAGCACTTGATGGGTCCATAGAGTTGCTTTGGTCAGGATCCAAGAACATATCGACTGCCACGTTCGCATTGAGGTTGCTAGCTAGCAACGAATTGCTGTCAACCTCAGTAACAGCATCATCACCAGATGCATACGTCCAGCTAACATCGAGTAGAATACTCGAGATATTTGACAATTGATTGGGAATAGCATTTGTGTCAAGTTTGGCGTTGGGAAAGGCATGGACAGGATTGGTGGGGTCTCCCTGATTGAAAAACCATGTCACGGTCCAGTTTGAAGCGTAGGTATCGTTTACACTCATTTCCGGATTTGTTGTGACCTAATACTCAGACTGTCAGCATTTTGTGGTAATGAGAGACGTTTGGAAACGAAGTTAAGATGTTTGTGCGGCTGTTTCTCCATGTCCAAACAAGCCTCATTAGAACGGTCGCAAGGATAGGAATTACGCCATTGTGTCTGGATGCATGACGTACATTCATACAGAGAGCTCCACCGGGAATTGGATTCCATTGGTTAGGATTAACTGTAAACAAATCGAGTCAGCATATTTTGAACAATTAAAAGATTTGAGATAGAAAGGCTCAGAGTGGAGTATCGATTTGCGGGTGGCATCGGTAAGGCCAAAGAGCGACACGCGATCAGACAATGAACAGCAAAGGCCCAAAGCGTCTCGTGTGGCGGAGAGCAACCCGAACAGAGAAGTCCGATCCGCCAAGGGGTGAGCCGAATGCAGGAAAGCACCCTTCAAAAATAGCGCGTGTGGTAGTGGCGACGCAATATTGCTAGCGTGTTTGAAACCCGGTCGGTTCGGTGGGTATGGTGGCTTCCCTGGCAAATTTTCCTGGACGGGCTTGCTTCGATAGATAGGAAATCGAGATATCCGTTGATAGACGTCCGGCCGGGCCGGAAGGTTTGAAAGAGACAGTGGGTTGAGTTGAAAGCGACAGGTGGCCTTATCGGGGGGTGGCAGGCCAACACGAAAAGCACTCACAAAGGTATTTTCCTGGATAAGGTTCTGCTCCATATTGCAGCTGGCAGTAAGTGTTGGTTCCCGCAACAACAGGAGGAAAACCTGGTGATCCTGGGCCACCGCCTCCAGCGCCGTTCGTTGGAGTCGCTCCGGGAGGGATCTTGCCGTTGATCACATCGATGATGTTTTGGTGCTCGATGCTGAAGTAGACGCCGAAGGTGATGGCGATGGGCAGGAGAGCCAAAGACGTCGAGAACAGGGCCTTGAACACCATGGTGAAAGGTACGGAGAAGGGACCGAAGGTGTTTCGAGCGGATATCAAGCAGATATCAAGTGTTTAAGGTGGGTTGGCGATGGCAGCGTACATGTAGGAAACATTCTTGTATCGGTTGAAGGTGGGCCAGTGACTGCCGTTCTTCCCCTGAGCGGAAGCAGGGATCGGGGGTGGTGGAAGGAGAAACGGCGCGCCTGCATGCATCCCATCGGAACGCGCATGCACTCTCATTGATTTGCCCACTGTACTGTACTGCCCTCTAATGGGCAATGTGGCTACTGTAATAAGCCTCCGGACGCACCTAAGGTATGTACATCTAACTGCTACCCTGCAACCAGGCCTCTCTGCTCCAAGCTACTTCTGCTCCTTCTCCCAACACATCGCCCTTCGCTCTTCAGACTTTTCATCCTTCGCGTACCATCGAAGGTCCTTCGTTTAGTCTTTCGTTTGCCCTTCTCCACACGTACCAGCGTTTACACTTTCCTTCCACCTCGCTCTTTTCGCGTCCATGCATCTCAAAGTCCCCTGAAACTATGGACTACGATAACCGCAACTACTACGGCTCGCAGTCTCATCCTCAACACTCGCCATACCAACAACCTCCTCCAATCTCAATTCGGCCTCCTGAGCCTTCACAGCAACGATATCCTCCGAGTCCGTACGCGGCCGATCCCGAAGATGGCCAGGAAGCCAACTTCGACTTTGGGTTCGGAGGTTACGCGCCACATTCCGGCTCCCAATATCCTCCACAACAGCAGTTCCACTCACCACACCACCTTCCAAGAGAGATGGAATACGATTCGAGAAGAAACTCGGAAATCTACCCCGACCATGTCTCCCTAGGCGTCTACAACCAAGACGGCAGAGGCGTTTACAATCAAGACAGCAGATACAACAGTCAAACCACTCTGCTTCCTTCCCCACCTCGTTCACAATCACCATACGCACCCTATGCCATCTCACCAACACCATATCGTCAACAACAGCCGTATCTCTCAGTACACCGGCCCTCGTCACAACAGTCGGCATCACATCAGCTCCCACGAGGAATGGGATACGACTCCAGAACAAATTCGGAAATCTACACCGAGAGCATACCCACAGGAATGTACCATCAGGACAGCCGATACAATAGCCAAACCAATCTCCTTCCTTCCGCTTCCCCATCACCGTACCCTGGCTATCACTCCCCCGGCCATCACTCTCCTGGCTATCACTCTCCTGATTATCAGTCCCCGGTCAGCTCCCACACGCAACTAGGGAGTGAATTAGAACTGCTCAGAGCCCAAGCCCACTCACCATCTCTCAATGTAAGTAAAACATTCCTCGGTTAAACCTTAATATGGCATCAGTACTAATAGAAGAGCAGAAAGGTACGCAGCCGTTCGGTCGTGAGCTGAACGGTGAGAAATCCTCCCGTGAGATATTTAGCCGAGACTGGGTACGAGAAGGCTTAATCATTCAAACCGCAAAACGAGATGACACTGCACACATGTCACGATGGAAGCGATGGATGTTCAACACTACACCATTCTGGGTGCTGCTCTCCATATCCACATACTGGGCATATTTCACACTTCGGATATATTGCACGATTCAGGCTCAAAGACGAGACCGAAAGACAACTTTTCTCATGGCATACATTTTCATGACAGTGGAACTCCTCATCGCCATCCCAACAATGCTTCACTTATTTATGACTTTGTTCATTCTCAAGCCGAGAAAACGACCACAGCTCCGGCTTATAGGTGACGATGTTCCAGCCGTTGACGTCTTCATTACTTGCTGCAAGGAGGACACCGATCTCGTTTTGGACACTGTTCGTGCAGCTTGTGATATCGATTATCCGGTCGACCGATTTCGAGTGGTCGTGTTGGATGATGGACGAGATACCGAGTTGCAAGAGGAATGCAAGAGACTCCGTGATACCACAGCCCCCAACCTCTTTTACAAAGCTCGAGAAAAGATTCCAGGAAAGCCACATCACTTCAAGGCCGGTAATCTCAACTACGGATTCGATGAGGTCAAATATTTGCCAGGAGGTGCTGCTCAATTCGCAGCCGCCCTAGATGCCGACATGATTCCAGAGAAGAACTGGTTGCGAGCTCTCATGCCACATATGCTCGTTGATAGGCGCATGGCCTTGGCTTGCCCGCCTCAGCTATTCTACAATACTCCGCGAGAAGATCCTCTTTCTCAAAGTTTGGACTTTTTTGTGCACGTCTTGGAAGGCATCAAAGACGCACTCGGTGTCGCCTGGTGCACTGGTTCCGGCTACCTTCTTCGTCGAGAGGCATTGGAAGAGATTGGTTGGTTTCCTCTTGGATCACTGGCCGAAGATGTTGCCACGTCGACTCTCATGCTTGGAAAAGGTTGGAAGACCGCCTTCGTTCACGAACCTCTACAATTCGGTACTGTTCCAGACAGTTTTGGCTCTCACTTGAAGCAACGAACTCGATGGGCCATCGGCACAGTTGACACCGCTCTCAAACTTAAGTTTTGTCTCTACGGCGATGCCATTGCACGCATGACTTTCTTCCAGCGCCTTTCTGGCTTCATCTACGCCGTCCTTGCGGTCTTCAACGTCTTCACTATCGTGTCGCTACTCGCACTGCCGATTGTTCTGATGTCTGGCAGGCCGCTTGTCGCCTATGTCGATGAATTCCAACTCCGCCTGCTTATCTGGTTCTGCTTTGCAGCTCTCCTCACCAATCGCATTACCGAAATCTTTATCAGCGTGCCAGCCGGATACTCGGTTGGCCAGAACTCGACACGTGCTCACTTCTGGATGAGTCCGTACATTGCTCTCACGCTTGTCCGCGCGTTCATTCTTCCCAAGTGGCTGGGTGGCGAGGCACAAAGCTTCAAGCCCACGGGGTCTATCAGCAGCGACATGAACGAACGCGATGCCCATCGCCGTGTTGGTATTTGGACTCGTCTCCGTGTCATCCTCTTCCAGTACATGGCATGGTGGCATCTACTCTACGTTTACTTCTGCCTCGTTGCCATCACACTCTCTACCAGCCGCTGCGCTTTCGGAACATACGACTGGCCGAGTCGCCTCCGCTGTCTGCTCACACACGCTTTCTGGCCTCCTGTCTCTTGGATCCTTGTCTGCAGCGCTTTCTGGGTGCCAATCACTTATGCCATCGATCCACCTACCGTACCACCACGTGAGGAGCTCCTCGTACGCGATCGCAAGACGTTAGTGGCTCATCCCAAAGAGGAAGCTAAAAAGGTCAACTTTGGCACACGTCGTACGGTCTACGAACTTGAGTACATGGCCATGACACTCTTTACTTGCTTCATTTTTGTATCTGCCTTCATTTGGCTATAGAGTATGGCATCATCTGCATATCAGGTTATCACATACAATGGAACCTTGGTGATGAAAATTCAAAATCGCTGGTCGGATCATCATCTAAACATAATGTCTGCATTTCTTTCTAATAGGACGGAGCAAAGGCGAATTTTAGGTGCACTACGCTTTAGCGAGGCTGTTTCTTTGTTATTAGGATTTCTTCATTTTCACTCTAGGGTACATGATGTCGTTTGGTTGTTGGAATGCATGAAGCGGTGGTACGATGCACGTACTTCCCTTCCCATCTTTACATACCATATAGTAGACTTAGAATTAGGATCCTTCAAATAAAACATCTACTGAAAGAGGTTCAACTATCATAACTTTTGAGTTTGTCTAGCGAATTGATGCTGCATATCACGTGGCTGCATGTTCTCGTACCTTTTCAACCTAGCTTGAAAAGCACCTACTTTACACATACGATCGCCACAGTATTTGTGACGGCTTCAATTCAAAGATGTCCATCCGATTGCACTTCCCTACGGTTTACAATTGAGTTTCATCAATAATGGGTCCTGCTCAAGACCAAGTATTTGGAACCACAGAGCTCGTTATTCACATCCTTCATCGCGTCCATGGCGGTTCCGCCGACAGCTCCAGCTACAGAAAATCTAATCTATTGCGACTGTGGCATGCGCGACGAGTATCTCGGCTCTTCTACGACTGTGTACTTGAAACATTTATGCAGAAGCACATCCGGTGGACGTCGGTAATCCTAGAGCTCGGACAATTCACCACGGACCTCAACTCCAGTGATAACGCGGAGTGGCGGCGGATAGGAGATACCTCAGTTCACAACTGCTTCGGTGTTGACGATGATCATGGAGAAAGTGAGCTTGACTATGTCTATGGGGACCATATAACGGGTCGCGTTACTGTCGAATATTTTTTCCGTGAATGGGAAGCAGAAGCCACCGACATGAATGGTTGTCCAATCGGGCCGAAAAAGAGAGCCATATTCAGTCCAAAATTAGGAAAATTGCCATACGATGCCGATTTGTGCAATGAAAGAATTAAGGAGCTAATTGAGAAGAAACGGCTGTTTCCTCATTCATGTGTCATTTTGTGGGATATTGCTCACGATATGGAGCTTCCAGAGCTTCATTTAGTGAGTGAAGATGGCAAGGTATCCTTTAATTGGTACGCTATGCTTCGAGACTTCTTCTGCCTTGAGCGAGAAGTACGTCATCTTAAAACAAGAAAGGTACAACAACCCTATCGGATTTGTTTTCATATCGTTGGCGCTTCACCGAAGTTTGGAAACGAAGAAACTTCTTCCGTTATTGGTGACCAAACTGTTCAAAATATTCATATTCACATATATCATATTACCTACGCTACAAGAAACTGACATCTATGCAGCTTCCTCGATGGCAACAATTTAGCGATACTGCTTTCCGTCCCATCTACAGAATCAAAGAACTAGCAGAGACCGACCTCGACATGCCTGGAGGGTCCGAGACTGATAACGAGAGGCGCACTTTTGTACGGCGACGTCATCTTGTACGCTCAAACAAATTCAGCAGAAAGCGAAGCGGCCAGAAGTATATTAAACAGATGTTGAACGCTCAATGCAAAGGTGTACAATTTGAAAGGCCCGGTGCTGGAGAGTCTGGGACCTCTGGGTTAGAAATATGTCTACTGGACGAAAAGGCTACGAGACGATCCATGAGGCATCTCCGACACGCACAATACCTTTATCCAGGTTATCTGCGTAAACGCGACATAGATATACAACGATACCCTTCTGCCCAATGCGAGAAGACCGAAGGTCGCAAGTGGCTTGATCCCGAGATTGTCGTCCATGGATGGAAGCCAGAGGGCACGTTGAGCCGTCCCTGGTCTTCATTTCAGACGCCATACCTTGCAGATAATGGGTCAGATGCGGACGATGAGATGTTTGAGAACGAGAAGAAGGTGGTACCAGAGACCTTCGGCAATCCTTTCTTAGTACATTGGAGATGGTATGACGCGCACCAAAGACACGTGAATCTGCAAATCATCTGTGGAAGAATGTGCACCCCAGAGAGCGAAAAATGGTACGAAATGCTGGATGAAGCGGATTACCTAGTTCAATTCAAGCCAGGGAAAACAAAGAGGTGAGTATTGCCTGCGCAAGCGATTTCTATTCTGGGCGGTCTATAGCTCTTCAATGCTGGCTTTTGAATACCTGATCGCACGAGAACGTGCGTAGGAGCAAAGAAAACCACACCTTAGTTGTTGAGATACAATAATCGCCAAACGCATAATTCCCGAGTGCGCCAGCATATGTGAGACCTCACGGCAGGCGATCAACGCTCCCATTCGTGCCGTTCTCGCCATTCTTAGCGTCCCACTTCACATCGATGTAGTTCTCAGGAGCCTGCACCGTATCCAGCCAGCCAAACGCATCCTTGACCGTACCCTGCTGAATGCCCTTCAGCTGCGCGAGCAGCCTCGTGGCCACGGGACCTGGGTGCTCCTTAGCCGCCTCGTACTCGAACTTATCGCCCTTACTCTTCATAGTGATCGAGCGGATAGGCACCAGCGCGGCGGCCGTGCCCGCGGCCATGACCTCCGTGAAGTCGGGTAGCTCCTCGTAGGCGACGCGGCGCTTCTCGACAGACCACCCGAAGCTCCGCGCCAGCTCGCACACCGAGTCGCTGGTGATGCTCTTGACGATGTTGCGTGAGTCGGGCACGACAAGTGCGGTGTCGTCGCCGCGGCGCAGCACGCCGATGAAGCCGGAGGTCGAGAACTCATCGATCTCGGTGCGGGTCTTGGAGTCGAGGTGCAGGGTGATGCCGAAGCCGTCGGCGTGCGCGGCCTCGCTCCAGCGCAGCACCGGCGCGTAGTTGCCGCCGACCTTGGCGGACCCCGTGCCGTGCGGCGCCGTGCGGTCAAACGCCTCCAGGATCACCGCGTCCACCGGGTGCGTCCCGTGGTACACGCCCGTCGGCACCACGAACACGCAGAACGTGTACTCCGCCGGCGGGTTCAGGCCTAGCTGCGCCGAGCTCCCGAAGAGTAAAGGCCGGATGTACAGCGCTGCACCTGTCGCGTGCGGCGGCACGAATTCGGCGTTCAGTGCGACGGCGGCCCGCACGCACCGCTCGAAGTGTGCGGTTGGCACTTCGGGGATCGAGATGAACGAGGCCGAGTGCTGCAAGCGTTCGGCGTTACGGTCTGGCCGGAAGATGTTGATCGTGGTGTCGCCAGGTCCGCGAAACGCCTTGAGACCTTCGTAGCACTGCTGGCCGTAGTTAAGGCCCGGAGCCATGCCGTGGATGCGCAGGTACGGATCTTCCACGAACACCGGCTCCGTCCATTTGCTCGTGGTTTTGGAGTAGTGAGATTCAATGTGGCCGTTCACTTCGCGTATGCGGAAGCCCACGTCGTTCCAGTCTGCATAATAAGATCAAGTCAGCTCGAGTGCTCTTCTTGCCAAGCCAACAAAGCCATACCGATGCTGGTGACAGCAGGTGGAGGGAAACTTTGAGCTGGCATTGCGATATGCTTGGGTGTAAAACGTAGATACCAAACAGGGCGGTAAAGAGGACGGGATCAAAGATGAAAATTGAGGATGAAAATTGCTTGAATTTGTGCGTCTTATTCTTAAGGACCCAAATTGATGAGTAACTCCGAATCGAATAAGCTTCCCCGGATATTTTTCACAACCGCAAAGCCGAAGTCGGCACACAACAGGCCGTTGGAGTATTTGGAAGGTTGTCGGCTTGCGGACTGGCAAATCACTGCAAGGGCAGCGGTGGCTGGTGCCTCTAACCCCCTAGTCCCTACGCAGTCCCGCTGGCTCTGGCTTTCCAATCAATGATCCTTCTCAAAGCTCCTGTGGCGTCTCTAGACCCCGTCAGAAACTCACTTGATACGAATTTCTCGTAAGTACCTTGGCACTGTGGTTGAACCTTCTCTTTTCTGCCCGATATTTGGTCTCTCCTTAACTCGCTGACAACATCGCCATGAGTTCATCAACCTCAACTTCATTTTCGAAGCCTTTCCATTTTTCCAGTTCCTCAATGCGGGCCGGTGCGAGCCGTCGATTCGTGCTCCTATTCCTTGCAGTGGCATGTCTGATCACCATCTTCTACCTTGGTTCCATTAGACACAGTGGCGGGGGCATTGCGAGCAGCCTCCCGCTACCAAATTCAGCTCCAGCATATCAAACGAAAGACGAGGTAGCTTTGACTGGCCACGTCATCGCTCCAAAGCTTGGTAACGAGACAGTGAAGTAGGAGCAACTCATTCTAGTTCACACGCACGATACTCATAACACTGCAGAGCAGAGTTGGGACACGCGGCATGGAAGGTCCTTCACACGACGTTTGCACGCTTTCCGGACAAGCCGACAAAGGATGAACAAGAAGCACTGCGCCAGTACATCCACCTCTTCCAGCGACTTTATCCCTGCGGCGAATGCGCCGAACACTTTGGCAAGCTACTCGAAAAGTTCCCACCGCAAGTCTCTTCACGGTCTGCAGCTGCTGCTTGGGGTTGTCACGTTCACAATGAAGTCAATAAGAGGTTGAAGAAAGAGTTATTCGATTGTTCCAATATTGGAGACTTCTACGACTGCGGATGTGCGGAAGATGAGAAGAGCTCATCTAAGACGGCAGACAAAGATGCAGACGACAGAGGCCATGGAAGTACAGACAAAGCACCACGGAAACCGCAGCTTGAGTTGGAAAGAGACGGGTATGTTGTTGTTCAACGACATTCCAATTTAGATCATGCTAACAGTGCCGTAGCTGGACTCGAGGAGGATGATTATCTCATTTTATGAGAAGAAGCAAAGCTTCAAAGACCAAAATAGGCGAAGCTGAGCTGAAAACTTCACGCAGCAAATTAAAAGACTTCACCCTGAGGGGTGCTTATGGCATCGCGGCATTACGATGACCAGCATAGACGAATGATTAATGTGGCGCAAGCTGAATGCTGACCCCATCCGCCAATTCAAGAAGCGAAAGCTGAGAAGAAAAGCAAAAGGCCCGGCACAAAGGATGGAAGCCATCAGGATTAGTTCCGAAAGCCAGTGATAGACTCTGGTGACCTTGTGGAGGTCACATTCTTGGCCATGTGTCAGAGGCGGAATACATCTGGATCCTCACCCTCACAAGACATCGAGCAAATAGTGCACGCCAAACGTAGCCAACATCTTAACATAGGAATATTACGGTGATTAGGAAGCGGACTTTAATTGTTGAGATGATGTGTGATATATTTCATCCGACTACAGGCGGAAAGCGGGAACCTGACTGGCATTCGCCTTCTTTCCGAGTCTTTTCCATCCTAGACGTGGTGGCGATAAGCAAGCTGTCGATGCCTAAGACAAGCTGCACAGTTGCGCCATTGAACAGCAAGAATGGCGACACGGGAGACTTCCTAGAGGTTTGGCGATGTAAAAATTCTGGATTCGATTTGCATGGCGGTGACGATTGAATTGGGTTGGGCAGACCAGCGGCATCGTGCAGCTGGTCTCGTCTGCTTTGCCACATGCCAACTGCGCAATGCCAAATGACCGCAAGACACACATGCACAATTACTATCTTTCACAGTCATTCCTACCCGACGAACACCTTTTTGTGCACGGGGGTGGGTGATGGCTGCACCAAATTGCACGGGATGCAGCCAGTCAGGGCATGCGACCAGCCAGATAACAGCAGAGGGGAAACGGGACACGACAATAAAAGATTTAGGCGCCCCCGATCGGCGCGCTAAGCCAGGCAAAGCGAGCCACCAACTACGCTCGCTTCACTTTTGACGTCCAAAGGGGTGTTTCATCGCCCTCCCAAACATAGACACAACACACTCTCATCTCTGTCCACCACCTCATTGCCCTTCGCTCTCCCGCCAGCACGCCAACATCCACCCCGCCGTTCGCCTTCCATACGCTAATTTCATCCCACAAAGCCTGTTTTGCTCAGTCGTCTGCCAACTCAGCGCCGACAGCCCCGTGCGTGCTCTCCCCTAAACACACAACCAACAACGCCTATGCGGCGCGCCCACCATGGTATCCTTCAGCTGTGAGGTTCGTGACTTACCCGGGGTCCTTGCCGCGTTTCGCAAAGGGGAACTGCGGCGCTTGACCCGACCTCCTGAACCATCATCTCACTAACTCCTCGTCACAGACCTGCGGCGACGTTCTCACCAAAAAGAAGCTCGATGCTCACAAGAACTCTTGTTACGCCGCTCAATTCACCTGCCTTGACTGCCACAAGACATTCATAGGCTTCGAATATCGACAGCACACTGTACGTCACCGCCGTTGCCCGAGCCACGTCGCTCTTATCCATATTGCGCGACTCCGATCAACGCAACGCAAACATTCTGTGCAACAAGTCGAAAGTTAACACTTGCTAACCCTCTCCAAGAGTTGTATGACCGAAGCCGAAAAGACACAAGGCCCGCTATTCAAACAAAAGAAGACCAAAGCCGACCAGCGAAAATCAATGACTGTCTCCGAGCAATCCAAGGCCCTTGTGCCCCGCAATGGCTTCAAGGAAGAAGCTCCTCGTCCCGACAACCGCGTCGCTGTGGTAGACGCGCCTCCACGCGCTCCTAGTCCTCCTCCTCCTCCAAAATCCCTCCCAGCGCCTGCCGTCAATGTGTTTGACTTCCTGGTCACCGATGGCAAGGATGGTCCTTCCGCTGCGGCAACACCAAAGGCCGAAGAAGAGTGGGAAATGAGTGATGATGACGATGATGACGATGATGACGATGACGCATGGGAGGATGCAGACGACGTGTTCATGGACTTGCCGCCCGACTACGATGAGGTAGAGGAGCAGATGTACAATGCTCGGCGACAGCTGGAAGCTGATGAGCTCGCGTACAGAACAGATCCTGCGGTACCACCAGTGCCAAATCCAATGGCGTACTTTGTTGGCATCGACAACGACGTCAAAACGCCAACGGTTGACAACAAAAGCCATTCCAGGAACATCTCCACGGACTCGACCACCAAGAAGAGCGGCAAGAGGAAGCGCAGCCAACCAGAGGAACTCGACCTCTCTCGCCTTCGTGGCTACGCGACCAGCGGCGATGTCATCATGACGGACGTGCCACCAGCGCTACACTCAGGCCTAACCGGCGGAATGCAAAAGATGCTGATGCAGCGGCCAGGCTTCCCATTCCCGCCCTCACCCGACGACAGCAACGGCGACGGCACCGAGCCGATCCCGCCCAGCCCGCTGAAGCGCAGCCGGCGCGCGAAGCACGAGAAAGCCGAGCGCGGGCGCTCCCGCGCCGCCAAAAGCACGCCCAAGCCCGACGCCGCGCCGCCCTCGCCCAAGAAGACGCGTCGCCCGTCCGACGAGCCGCGCCGCGCCGGCCGCTGGGAGCGGCGCCGCCGCCGCGACACCTCGCCCGCCCAAGACAAAGCCAAAGAGGACGACCCGCCCAAGACGCTGCTCAGCAAGGCGCTCAAGGCCATCGAGTACCCTGCCGGGGCGTCCTCCAGCACCAGCAAGAAGGACGACGCCAGCAACGCCGTCATCCTGCACCCGGGCCGCGCCGCCGCGGCCTCGCCCGCCGCGCTGTTCGTGCGCGCCGCTGAGGCGGCCGCTGTGCCGGCTGCCGACCGCGGCTGCTCCGTCCACAAGGCGCTGCGGCGGTTCCACCGCGAGCGCGGGGACCGCGCGGCGCGCGCCGCGGACGAGAAGGATTTGTGGCGCGATTTGAGGCTGCGCGTTAATGAGGCGGGCGAGCTGGTGCTGTTTGTTGGGTAGCGGCTGCGCTTGGAGGCGTGTCTGGTGTGGTGCGGCAGGAGCTGCGGCGATACCCTTTATACCCCTTGGGCTTCTTGGATGGATGGATGGATGGATGGATGGGATGGGTCTGGCGCGCTGGGATGGGATAGCGCGCGGCGCGTCGCTTTCGTTTTTTCGCGGTTCGCGTTTGCGCTGTACCACTACCTCTTTTTCTCACGGCCTCTTTCTTTTTGGCGCGCTGAGGCGACTTGGATTCTGACTGACTGATTGTGCATGTTTGTCCGCGCTGTCTCTACGCGTGTACTATAGCTTCACAGGCGAAAGGACTTTCCGCCGATGGGACCTGGGGTTCCGTGATGGGATTTCCTGACGTCTGTTTTCGTGCTAGGCGTCAGTTTGGAATTCACTGTCTGATATGTGTCATATCGGACTCGTTATGTGAATTCATTTTGTTCGCTTCGTCGATATGTGACTGCATACGCATGCCAAAGAAATCAATGCAAAGTTTCCTATATCCCTCACGTGCCGTTTCCGACCTCAACCTACAGCCTTCTCCACGCAGGCTCTACGAACTTCATCAAACCCCTTAGAAACCTCATCCTCGATTGGAGCAGATGCTGATCTAAAGTGGATTAGTAATCGCAGGGCAGCTGGCGAGTGGGGTGTTTAACCACTACTTCATATCACTATCACGACATACAGACTTCTTCGATCTTACGACCAGTTGTGAATCCAATAGTCAATTATCGCTATAGCCTGCAGTATTCTGAATTGTTGAACTTGTCAATGTCGGAATGGGTTCCAAAACTCCCGGAAACGAGCATGGTAGAAATGATGGTATGTGACTCACTTTCACCTTCGTACTTGAGACACGCATTCTGATATTATCAAGGCGACTCATCCAAATCTGATGGAGCTTGTCGTGTCGGTGGTGAGCCTCGGGGCTCGCATACGTCTAGAGATGGAGATGGCTGTCTCGGAGACGACGGAGGTGATGATGAGAGCGACGGCGATGGCAGGGAAACAAGCGTGGCACCGCTAGAGTCTCCCTTATCAACCGAGGTTGTAGATGCACGAAAGAAACGCAAGAAGTCTAAGAAGAAGAAGAAAAAGACGGCGTCTCTGCCTGCAAAGCAATCGTCCCCACCAAGAGTTCCAATGAGTGATCTGTTCCCATCCGGCGACTATCCCGAGGGCGAAGTGCAAAGCTACACCAAGGCACGGACAGCGGCTGCCGAAGCACGCTTCGACGCTCTTCAGGACTCACATGACGACGTCTTCCTCCAAAACTATCGCAAGGCTGCGGAGGTGCACCGCCAAACTCGTCAATGGGTCCAACAAAGCGTCAAGCCGGGCCAGACTCTTCGAGAAATCGCCGAAGGAATCGAGGATAGCGTAAGAGCGCTGCTGGGTCATGCCGGACTGGAGCCCGGAGACAGCCTCAAAGCCGGCATGGGCTTTCCAACCGGTCTCTGCCTCAACCATCAAGTCGCCCACTACACACCTAATCCAGGCCAGAAGGATGTCGTGCTGCAGCAGCAGGATACCATGAAAGTTGACTTTGGTGTCCACATCAACGGCTGGATCATTGACAGCGCGTTCACCATAGCGTTTGACCACACCTACGACAACCTTCTAGCTGCGGTCAAAGATGCCACCAACACCGGGATCAAGGTGACGAGCTTCCGACATGATACCGAGGGCAATAGCAATTGCTAACAGCCGTGATAGA
>Ga0335073_10006963_pt1 | contig 15866 bp, 16 predicted proteins | sample Lox_Sample_22_FD_207093 | JGI IMG/M metagenome (GOLD analysis project Ga0335073, IMG submission 207093) | Soil microbial communities from Loxahatchee National Wildlife Refuge, Florida, United States - Lox_Sample_2.2 | ecosystem: Environmental > Terrestrial > Soil > Wetlands | place: USA... | reverse complement strand
ACCTTTTATCACGCGGATATGACTCTGGCGACACGCAAATATTCGCTTCGAAAAAGCTTTCCCGCCCGCCTGCCACTGTATCCTGACCTTTATGCTCGATTATGAAATAACGACGCAGGATTTGAAGCAACTGCTCGCTGGGGCCGGCCCCGAAAAACCCGTCATCCTCGACGTCCGCGAACCCTGGGAGTTTCACGCCGCCCACATCCAGGGCAGCACCCTCATCCCCATGGGAGACATCCCCTCCCGCGCCTTCAATGAGCTTGACCCCGAGGCCCGCATCGTCACCGTCTGCCATCACGGAGTCCGCTCCATGAACGTGGCCGTCTGGCTCCGCAATCAGGGCTTCGAAAACACCCAGTCTCTGCGTGGCGGCATCGACGCCTGGTCGGCTGAAATTGACCCCACACTTCCGAGGTACTGAGCGTGGCGCCACTGGTGCGTGCGCTGGCCTTCCTGCAGAGATATCCGATTTCGCTCCTGCTGCCCACTATCGCGACCGTGACAGCCAGCACAGCCATCAACCACGTGCTCTTCGGTCTGCCGCTGCCAAAGTTCGGTCACTTTCTCATCGCCATCGCAGGTTTGTTCATTGCCTTCCTGCTCGGTTGCCTGTCCTTTCTCTGCGTAGCGAACTATGTGGTAAGGAGCGAATCCAACAGCGAGCCGCCAAAGATTAGCAACATCTTCGATAGTCTCGCCTATCCAGGCTTCGCAAGGCTCCTGTCCGGCTTGCTCACGCGGTTTGCTCTGGCGCTCGTCATCGCGGGCGCTTTGACCATGCTGGCTCTGGGTGCGGGATTCGCGGTGTTGAAGGCCTCAACCCATCATCCCGTTCCGCGCTCAGTTTCAGGCCCAGCATATCTATGGGTAGCGACGGCAGCCGCCATTATCATTCTGTCGCGTTGGGTCCTGGCGGTCCCGTTATTCGTTCAATCGCAAGGCCTGCTGAAACCGGTATTTGCCACCAGCGTCAAATCCATCCACGGTCGCCGAACCCTTGCCGTGGTTCTCACCCTGCTCGTCCAGGCCATGTGCTACCCGCTCCTCCGATTGACCTCGCCGCTCCATCCTCATCTCTCGCAAGGCGCCGTCCGCTACGTGCCTCAACTGCTTGAAATCCTCGCTGCGCACGGCTTTCAGGTCGTCCTTTGGACCTGGTGGATGATCGTCATGACCATGCTCGCCATGCGTCTGCAAGGGCACGACGAGCCCGCCCTCGCTACTCCACTGGCGCCGGCTTGAGCGAAATCCGTCCCGTCCCGTCCGTTTATACTTCTCTGTCGCGCAGCAAAGAACTCTGCTGCCCTTGATTCAGGAGCCCGCATGTCCTCCGCCGCCATCGACTACGCCCGCAGCAACTATCCCCGCTTCCTCGACGAGCTCAAGACCCTCATCCGCATTCCCTCCGTCTCTACCCTCCCTGAGCACAAGGGAGACGTCCTCGCTGCGGCGCAATGGCTCGCCAAAGAGCTCACCCGCATCGGCATGGAACACGTCGAGGTCATCACCACCCCCGGCCACCCTCTGGTCTACGCCGACTGGCTCCACGCCGAACGCAAACCCACCTGCCTCTGCTATGGACACTACGACGTTCAGCCCCCCGATCCTCTGGATGAGTGGAAGTCTCCGCCCTTCGAACCCGCCGAGCGCGACGGCAATATCTATGCTCGCGGAGCCGTCGACGACAAGGGCCAGATGTACATGCATGTCAAAGCAATCGAGGCTTTATTTAAATCCAGTAAGGGTAAACTTCCCATCAACATGCGGGTGATCCTTGAAGGAGAAGAAGAAGTCGGAGGGGAGCAGATTGCCCGATTCATCCGCGAGCACCCAGACCGCCTCAAGGCCGACTTCGCCCTCGTTTCCGACACCGAAATGTTTGCTCCCGAGCTGCCCACCCTGTGCGTCGGCCTGCGCGGCATGATCTACACCGAAATCGAGGCCCGCGGCGCCAAGTCCGACCTGCACTCCGGCATGTACGGCGGCGCAGCTCCCAATCCCTTCGTCGCCCTTGCTCAGATCATCGCCCAGCTCAAGGACTCCGCCGGTCGCATTCTCATCCCCGGCTTCTACGACGCCATTAAGCGCCCCAGTGACGACGAACTCCGCACCTGGCACCAGCTCCCCTTCGATGAGGAACACTACCGCCTCACCGAGGTCGGTTCATCGCGTCTCACTGGCGAGCCCGGCTACTCGGTCCTTGAGCGAACCTGGGCTCGTCCCTCGCTCGATGTCCACGGCATGCCCGGCGGCTTCACCGGAGCGGGAGCCAAGACCGTGATTCCCGCCAAAGCTGTCGCAAAGGTTTCCATGCGGCTCGTCCCCGACCAGACTCCACAGCAGGCCTTCGCCCAATACAAGGCATACGTCGAATCCCTCAAGCCCGACGGCATCGAGCTTGACGTTCGCCTCATCCACTCCGGCGACCCCATCGTCATCGGCACCGACAATCCCTACATTCAGGCCGCCACCCACGCCCTGAGGAAGGTTTGGGGCAAGGACACAGTGTTCATCCGCTCCGGCGGATCAATCCCCATCGTTGGCGACTTTGAGCGCCACCTCAAGATTCCCACCGTCATGATGGGATTCGGTCTTCCCGACGACAACCTTCACGCTCCCAACGAGAAGTTCCACCTCGCCAACTTCTATCGGGGCATCGAGTCGATCATCGTCTTCTTCGAGGAACTCGGTGCGTGAACGCCTTCGTCCTCGCCGGCGGCCAGAGCACCCGGATGGGCAACGACAAGGCAGTCCTCCAACTTCGCGGCCAGCCTTTCATCGAGCATGCCCTCGATAAGCTCCGCACCCTCGGATTTTCCCCGCGCATCGCGGGCAACCGCCCCGACCTGGCAGCCTACGCCCCCGTCATCTCCGACAATTACCCGGGTTCCGGCCCACTCGCTGGCATCGAGGCCGCTCTTGGCGTCAGCAATGACGACCTGAACCTTTTTCTCCCCATCGATCTGCCTCTGCTCCCCACCGAATTCCTTCGCTGGATGACCGCCCGCGCCTTTCAAAGTGGCGCTCTGGCGACGATCCCGCGTTCCCAGGCGCGTCCTCAGCCGCTCTGCGCCGTCTACCACCGCGCCCTGCTGCCTTCCGCCCGTGCCTTACTCTCTGCGGGAACACCCAAAGTAATGCGATCGGTGGAACTCGCCGCTTCAGAGACTGGCTTTAAGATCGACATCTTCGACATCGAAACCGTCGTCGCCTCCCTCATGCCTTCCCAAGAGTGGCCTGCCGCGCCATCGGTTCGCTGGTGGTTTCAAAATGTCAACACTCCCGGCGACCTCCGAATTGTAGCGTTGGAGGAATCCGCCCACATCCAATAAGCTGGTCTTGACAGCTTGGTTTGTAGACCGAGGAGCGAGAGTTGGCCAGCACTCCCAATACACCGGAAATCGAAATTATCCAGGAGTCGCCCAGCGAGGGAGACGCCAATAATAACGGTGTCGCGCCTTACATCTCGTTTGAGAAAGTCAGCAAATCCTTCGGCGATCTCACTGTCCTCGACGAGGTCAGCTTCTTCGTCAAGCCCGGCGAAACACTCTGCATCCTTGGCCGCAGCGGCGTTGGCAAATCGGTCTCTCTCCAGAACATCATGGGCTTTCTCAAGCCCGACTCCGGCAAAATCCACGTCGCCGGCGAAGAGATCAGCACCTACGACGAGAAGCAAATGCAGCACATCCGTCGCAAGGTCACCATGGTCTTCCAGAACGGAGCGCTCTTCGACTCGCTCACCGTCGGCGAAAACGTCGCCTTCCCGCTGCGCGAGCGCCGCGAACTCGTCGAAGATCAGATACAGCAGATCGTCAACGGACTCCTTGAGATGGTCGGCGTCTCCGGCATGACCGAGCTGCTGCCCTCCGACCTCTCCACCGGAATGAAGCGCTCTGTCGCCATCGCCCGTGCTCTTTCCGCGCAACCCGAAGCGATCCTCTACGATGAACCCACCACCATGGTCGATCCGCTCATCGCGCGCCTGCTCGGCGACCTCATCCAGAAACTCAAGTACCAGCTTCGCCTCACCAGCATCGTTGTTACGCACGACATGCGCTTCGCCCAGCGCCTCGCCGATCGCGTCCTTTTTCTCCATCAGGGCAAAGCTCATTTCTTCGGAACCATGGACGAGATGAAGGTCTCCGACGACCAGATACTTCGCCAGTTCCTCGAACTCGATGCCCTGGTCCTGCCCGACGTCTGATCCCATGCCAACTACTGCCTCAATCCCTGCCCGGAGAGCCTTAATGACGCACGCCACAGCCGCTGACTTCGTTGGAACCTGGCGGCTCCTTGACTATTCACTCATCCACGACGATGGAGTGGTCGAGAAGCCCTGGGGCACCGACGTGCGCGGCTACCTGCTCTACTCCGCCGAGGGATACATGAGCGGCAATCTCGGTCCTGCCCGCAGACGCCAGGGAGTCATTGAGCGCATCACTCCCGCTGCGCGCCCTCGCCGCAACCGCCGCTATATTGCCTACACCGGTCGTTACTCCGTCCAGGGAGACACCATCACCCACCACGTCGAAGCCAGTCTCTTCCCGCTCTGGGTGGGCCGTGACGAAGTCCGTTACTTCAACTTCCACGGCGACAATCTCATCTTGCGCACTGGACCTCTCAAGTCCGGACACCACACCATCACCGCCGAACTCACCTGGCAGCGCGTCCGCTAGCTCTCCATTCGGAATAAAGCGGAACGCAAACTTCCTCGGTTCATCCGAATCATGTCCCCGAGAGCGCGATGATGTAAACTGAATGGAGTGCGTCCGCTGTTTTTCGCGGTCACCCACTCCTTCCAGTCACTCGTTGACGACCCATCTCAGGTCAATTCAGGAAGAAGTTCGGGTAGAACCGCGCCGCGGTTGGGCGCAATTGCGCCTCCCCGTGTGGGTGAGAGCCCATAAATTTGAGGAGAAGCCTTCCATGGCCAAGATTGCGAAGACCGCCGACCGTAAGAAAGTAATGGACACCACCAAGAGCACCGACTGTCCCAAGTGCAGCAAGCCCACGCGCATCGTCAAGCGCGTCAAGGACCGCGAGCGCAGCATTCCCGGAGGAGTCTATATCTCTTGCTCTGCCTGTGACTTCTACGAGAAGCTCTAAGCCAAAACTTTAAGAAAAAAAGCCCGGCTGAATTGCCGGGCTTTCTCGTGCTCGCATCTCTTCCGGCTCTGTTCTTAAATCACCACCGCCGCACCATTGATCTTCTCCGTATACACCGCGTTCAGCGCGTCGTTGACGCTCTCTAGCGGAAACAGCGTCGTCTGCGGCTTGATGCCAATCTCCAGCGCCAGCCTGATGAAATCTCTGGCATCCTCCCGCGTCATATTCGCGACACTCCGTAGTTGCCGCTCACCCCAGAGCAACGTGTCATAGTCGAACTGCGGCATCCGGTCCAGATGAATCGCGTTGATCGCCACCACTCCGCCCTTCCTCAGAGAAGACAAGGCTGCGATCACGACATCGCCCGCCGGAGCAAACGTCACTGCGCAATCCAGCGGCACCGGAGGCCGGTCCAGTGCATCCCCCACCCACGCCGCGCCGCGCTCCCGCGCAAGCTTACGATGGGATTCGCCGCGGCTCGCCACATAGACTTCGCAGTCCCACGCCTTCAGCACATCGATCGTTAAATGAGCCGACGCGCCAAACCCGAATAGCCCTACGCGGTCCCCATGCTGCACACCCGCCACGCGCAGGCTTCTGAACCCGATGATCCCCGCGCACAACAGTGGAGCCAGTTCCTCCGCCTTCGGCTCATCCGGCAGCGGCGTGCAGAAGTCCGCCCGCGCCACCGCGTATTCCGCATATCCGCCATTTACTGTGTATCCCGTAAACACCGGATGGTCGCACAGATTCTCGCGCCCCTTCCGGCACAGCGGGCAGGTGCCATCAACCCCACCCAGCCATGACACGCCAACGCGTTCCCCCATAGCACGGCCCGACGTATTGCCGCCCAGCTTCTCCACCCGCCCCACAATCTGGTGCCCGGGAGTCACCTCGTCGCGCAGCGGCTTCAGCTCGCCCATCGTGATGTGCAGGTCCGTCCGGCACACGCCGCACGCTTCAACTCGCAACAAGACTTCGCCCTGTCCGGGCTCCGGCACAGGGCGCTCCTCGATGCTGAGCGGCTTCTCATTCTTCGGCCCTGGATTGCGCAACACCGCAGCTAGCATGATGCGTTCATTCTATTTCGTCTGGATAACCTGCTTTAGCGCGAGAAAGCTCCCACCCCCGTCGCCAGGCGTGGGAGTCACCCCTCACAGATGCTCGCACGACACGTTATTGTTCCAGTCCACAAACGAGCCCTGCGGATTATCCCGCCACGCCCACACATGCAGCTCGAAGAACGGTTTCAGGTTAAAGCGGTTGGGTGCGTCCACAAATTGAAAGTCCTGCCCCTCGAGCGCCGGCGGAGTGTTGTCGTGATACATCAGCCACGTCGCCGCGTCCACGATGTACTCCACGCCGACCAGCCTGCGCCTGTTGCCCTCCGGCTCATAAATCAGCGCCTCGGGATGGTACACATCAAGCTCGCCATCGCCCACCAAGGCGCCGTTAACGTAGTGAATCCCCATGGCGCCATGATCCGGACCGCTCACGCATCCGAACGCTGGACCATAGCCCGCCGGCCCTGCATTATTCACGTTGAGAAACTGTCTCGTCGCCTCGCGAACCTTCTCGACCAGCACCGCGGGTGCGCCATGATCCGCATGGTCCATCTCCTGTGCGCGCACCGGAACGGCCGCGCCGCATACTAGCGCGATACTCACCATCCCTATCGCGCACAATTGGCTTACTCTTTGTCTCTTGCTCATTGATATCTCCTGATATTTCTGAAATCTCGTACCTACTCTCGCCGATGTTCGGCCGATACCTTCACCGGTACGCCTCTGGTCAGCGAATCGAACACCGGAGAGTGTCCCGCCCCCAGCTGCAGCACATCTTCCAGCTGTTCTGGCGGCATGTCCGCGTTAATCTTGAAGTGCACGCTGATCTCCCGGTAACCATTGCGAACATTCGGATCAAGGTCGAGGAATCCATGCAGATCAAGGTCGCCTTCGACGAATGACTCGACATGGTGGATGTGAATGCCCCGGCTCGCCGCGTGATACACCATCGACGTTGTTATGCACGATGCCAGCGCATGCAGCAGATACTCTACCGGATTCGCAGCCAGGTCTCTGCCAAGCAACACCTCCGGCTCATCCGCTTCCAGAATGAACGGCTGGGGATGCGCCAGCTCCTGGCCAGCACCGGTAAACGGCTCGACAGTCGATATGTTGCAGCTGCCGCCCTGCCATTGGTTGCGAATCCGGAACTTGAATTTCGCCAACGAAGGCTTCGATTTCACGGCATCGGTAGTGGCGTATAGGTCGCACACCGGAACGCCGTTGACAATCATAGAAAGTTCCTGCGCAGTTGCCATGTATAAAACTCCTTTCTCGTGGGGTAGTTGAAGTAACGTCCACTTTGTTTCTGACAATAGGCGCAGAATTCGCTTGCGCAAAGATGGCAGATTTGCCATTTTAGATGGGTAATCAGGCCAACTGCTCATTTGCTCCCGCCCAACCCAACAACCGGTGGTGCAACATGAAAGCAATTACGGTTCTCCTTCTGGACCAGATGTTTTCCTCCACGGCCATCGGCCCCATGGAGGTCTTCCGCCACGCGGGTTCGCTCTGGAACATCCTCACCGGAGCCCAACTCACGCAAGCTTTTCAAGTGACCACCGCCTCTGCTGACGGCAAGCCCGTGAACTGCGACGGCGGCATTCAGATACGCCCCAACGTCGCTCTCAAGGATGTTGGCAGGACTGACCTCATCTTCGTTCCCACCACAGGCCTCAGCGTCGACGACGTCGTCGAGCGCAACGCGCCCATCGTGCCCTGGCTTCAGCGCCGCAGCACCCGCGGAGTGGCCATCGCCAGCGTCTGTTCAGGAGTCGGTCTCGTCGCCGCCGCAGGCTTGCTCGACGGCAAGCGCGCCACCACACACTGGGGCCTCGCCGAGCGCTTCCGCGAGAAATACCCCCGCGTCAAGTGGATGCCTGAGCACATGGTCACCGAAGATCACGGCTTCTACTGCGGTGGAGGCGTCAACGCCTCACTCGACCTCGCCATCTATCTCGTTGAGAAATTCTGCGGGCACGAGATCGCCATGCAGACCGCAAAAGCACTGCTTATCGAAACGCCGCGCGCCTGGCAGTCCGGTTTTGCCATCGTGCCCCTCAAGACCGACCACACCGACGACAGCATCTCCAGCGCGCAGGAGTGGATGCACCGTAATTTCGCCCGCAATTTCTCGCTCGAAGAGCCGGCCCGTCGCGTCGGCATGAGCGTTCGCAACTTCGTCCGCCGCTTCAAGCACGCTACCGGAGACAGTCCGCTCATCTACCTGCAGAAACTGCGCGTCGCCGCTGCGAAGCGCATGCTAGAGAGCAATCACCGCACAATGCAGGAGATCAGCGAGGCCGTCGGCTACCAGGATCTTGCCTTCTTCCGTGGCCTCTTTCAGCGTCACACCGGAGTTTGCCCAAGCGTCTACCGCGACCGCTTCGGCGTGTAGTGACTAGCCGGCCATCCAGGGCCTTGCACATTCCTGGGCTTGGGGTCAGGACATCAACCTCTCGACTCTGTCTCTCAACTCCGCCACCTCCTGCCGCAACTCTGCGATCTCCGCCCCGAGCCGCGTCACGCGGTCATCCCCGTTCGCTGATTCAGCGGCGCTCGCAACCGGAGCCGCCTCCGCCGTCTCCACCTCGCCCGAAAGCAGATGCCCATACCGAGTCTCCTTCGTCCCCGGCTGCCGCGCTAGCGGTTTCACCAGTGGAGGCTCGCGCTGCATCAGCTTCTGCAGCGTGCCCAGCACATCCTCAATCTCCTCGAAGCGGTGCATCCTCTCCGTCCGCCCGCGCACTTCGCCCGGCGTCTGCGGTCCCCTCAGCAGCAGCACGCACATGATCGCAGTCTCGCCGCGTGTGAAATTGAACACCTCCTGCAGATGATGCTCATACTTTGTCACCCGGCTGTCGCCGCCGCGCCTCGGTCCCGCGAGCCCATCGTCTTCCAGGCCGCGCAACGCCTGCCGCACCGCGTCCTCATCCAGATTCATCACCGGCTCGCGGTTATTCTTCTGGTTGCACGCATTCACCAGCGCATTCAGCGACAACGGATAATACTCCGGAGTCGTAATCTCCTTCTCCACCAGCGCGCCCAGTACGCGCGCCTCAACCGCATTCAGCAAAATCGTCACAACATCAGCCTTTCAACGCCCAGCCATCCACCTCATCCTACCGCGCTCGTCGTTGTTGGCCGATCACGCCAGCGTCTTCGCATATTCATAAAGAGGCATGCCGAAGAAATCCGTAACCTTCCCCGAAGGCACAAAGCCGCTCCGTCGATAGAAGCTTTTCGCCCGCTGCAGCGGATCAGTTGTATCTAGCGTGAGTCGCGCACACCCCGCCGCAGCCAGCTCGCTCTCCACCGTACGCAGCAGCCGATCCGCAATACCATGTCCCTGCCACGCTGGTTGAATCGCCATGCCGCGCACGTGACCATCAGTGCCCTCGACCTCACACGCCACCGTTCCCACGATCTCCCGCGTGCACGCAACGGCAATATAGACCGTCATGCGAGCCATGCGCTCGCGGATCGCTTCCACCGTCGGAACCGTGTCTTCGAATGCGCCGCGCGTGTACTGATAGCGAAATGGCTCGAACGCCGACGAGAGGCACCTGCGCACGCCTCCCGCCTCTGCCGCAACCGCTCTGCGGATCGTGATGATCACCGCTTACACCTACTTCTTCGCTGCCTGCTCCACTCCACCCAGCATCGCATCCAGATGAGCCCGGTCATAATATCTCCCATCTGCCACCACCGCTGATATCCTCTCGGCGTTCCGAATATCTGTCAGCGGATTCGCATCCAGCACCACCACATCCGCCACGTCGCCCGGAGCCACCGCACCCATATCGTCTCGGCCCAGAAACTTCGCCGGATTGCTCGTCGCCGTCGCCAGGGCACCCATCGGAGAGAATCCCGCCTCCACAAAATTCTTGAGCTCATCGTGCAGGCTGAAGCCCGGCATCACATAAATCCCCGGAGCCGTATCCGTCCCCGCCAAAAATTCGACCCCGGCTTTATGAAGCACGCCGATCATGCGAATCATCTCCGCGATTTCCTGCTGCCGCACGTTCAGCGCATCCGCCTTCACTCCCGGCATCATCTGGTCGTAGAACCGCTTCCACGTCACATCGCGCCAGTACACCGGTACATACTTGTCCAGCGGTTGATGCGCAAAGTCCACCTGGTCCAGCAGCGTGCCCTGCCGGTTCCACGCCATCGTCGGACACAGCCAAGTATGCGTCTGAGCCAGCAGCGTAATCAGCTTCTGGCACTTCGCCTCGTCGCGACTGTTCAGCAGCAGCTTCGTGTCTTCCGTCGTACCAGCCAGCAGCTTGTCCTCCTGGCTCGAACAGCCTTCCAGAACACCCATAAAGTGTTCGATGCTCTTCTGGCCCAGTGCCACCGACTCGGTAATCTTTATGTGGTCGGGCACATGCCCCACGAACGGGAGATCCTGTTTGTGTGCCTCTTCAGCTGCAGCCACATACGCGTCGTGAGGGATAACCGACTGCACCTTGATAAAGTCCACGCCCTGTGCCTTGAGCGAATCCACCGCCTTCACCGCATCCGCCGCAGTCATCACTGGAATCGAACTCGGGAACCTCAGCTTCCCATCCGGCAGATACCCATCCAACATCGGCCCGGACACCACCATCCGCGGCCCCACAATCTCGCCCGCCGCAATCTCCTTTCGCCATTTGAACAGCACCGGCAGATCTCCGCCCATATCGCGAACACCAGTCACTCCATTCGCGATAAACAGCGGCAGTATCACTTCCTGCCCGCGCGGAAACCAGTCCCCGAACGCCGTGTGCACATGCATGTCCCACAGCCCGGGGATCATGTATTTCCCCGTTGCATCGACAACCTTCGCCCACTCCGGAGCGGCAAATCCCGCCGCGCTCGTCACCGCCGTAATCCGCCCCTGCCGGATCACCACCGCCCGGTCCGCCTCAACCGACCCGGATCCTGCATTGGCTCCCGGATTGATCACCGTCACATGCAGAAACACCAGCATCGGCGGCCGCGCCGGCGCTTGTGCAGACGACACCGATGAACACAACGCAACCACGGCCGCAAGATAAAGAGATCTGAAAATGTAGCTCAGCATTTGGCGCGATTGTATCCGCCGGACGACAGCGCCGCCAGATCATGCGCTGGCATATCCAGGCCGGCCATTCCCATAGTCATCCGAGTGGAGTACGATGCTCGCATAGCCATTCGAGTGGAGGACCCACCTGTGGTATTGAAGAGACCTCCGGAAGCCGGAGATATCCTGCAGGGCACTCTGGACATGCTTATCCTGCGCACGCTGGTGACGGGACCAGCGCATGGACACACCATTGCACGCGTCATCGAGAGCAGCTCCGAGAACGCCCTCGATGTCGAACAGGGATCCCTGTACCCAGCCCTTCACCGCCTCGAAGATCGTGGTCTGGTCTCCTCCGAATGGGGCGTCAGCGAGAACAATCGCAGGGCCAAGTTTTACCGGCTCACCGGCAAGGGACGAAAGGAACTCAGCGCGGCTGCCGGCCGATGGCGCAGGATGACACGCGCCATAGGCCTCATACTCGGCGAATCATTCGAATAAATAGCGGAGGGAAAGCAGATGAGCTTACGGCGCTTTACGGATCGCACCAGGAAAGATCAGGACCTTGCCGAAGAGATCGAGTCTCACCTCGCCCATCAGCAGGATGAAAACACTGTACGCGGTCTTCCCCCGGAGGAAGCCCGCCGTCAGGCCCATGTGCGCTTTGGCAACCCGCGCGCTGTCCGCGAACGAGTTTGGAGCTACCGCTCGATTCCATGGCTTGAAGACACATGGCGCGATTTGCGCTTCGCGCTCCGATCGCTTGCCAAAACACCCGGTTTCACGCTCGTCGCAATTCTGGTCATCGCCGTTGGCATCGGCGTGAACACAGCGGTCTTCTCCGTCATCAACGCCGTTCTGCTCAAGCCGCTCACCTATCCCGATCCGCAGGCGCTGGTCGAGTTGCGGAACACCAGCCCGCAAGGTTCCTTCCCCCTCGCCAACATACCCAAATTCAACATCTGGCGTCAGCAGACCGGCGTTTTCCAGCAGGTCGCAGCCTATGATTTCGGCGGCTCCGGAATGAACATCACGGGCGGCGATCATCCTCAGCAAGTGCAGGGCATTCACGTTTCTGCGGACTACTTCGCCATGTTCGGCGCTCCTGTTGTTGCCGGACGCACCTTCACCGCCGCTGAGGACAGCCCGCACGGTGGACACGTCACCGTGCTGAGTTACGGTCTCTGGAAGAGCCGTTTCGGGGCCAATCCCAGCGCAATAGGGTCGACTATCCAGCTTGACGGTCAGCCCTACCTCATCGTCGGCGTGATTGGCCGCAAGTTCGTCACCGACACGCCGGCAGACCTGTGGGTGCCTTTCCAGTTTGATCTGAACTCGCAGGACATGGCCCATTACTTCACAGTGGCCGCACGACTCAAGCCCGGCGTCACTCTGCCGCAGGTCAATGCACAACTCCGGCTTGCCGCAGACCAGTATCGCCGTGACTACGGCGAACACTCGCTTCCACCGGGTGCAGGATTCAACGTGGTCTCCCTTCAGGAGGCGACAATCGGCGATACCCGATTTCCGCTTCTGGTTCTGCTTGGAGCCGTCGGCCTAGTCCTTCTCATCGCGTGCGCGAATGTCGCGAATCTGCTTCTGGCACGAGCTTCATCGAGAAAGCGCGAATTCGCTACGCGCGCAGCTCTGGGCGCCGGCCGTGGTCAAATCATCCGCCAGTTACTCACAGAAAGCCTCACGCTCTCGCTTGCTGGCGGCGTTCTCGGTCTCATCTTCGGATTCGCTGGTGTTCGCCTGTTATTGGGCATCAATCCCGGCAATATTCCACGCATCGGTGAGGATGGCTCCGGAGTGGCCCTCGACCCTAGCATCCTGCTCTTCACACTTGCCATTTCCGTTCTCACAGGAATTCTTTTTGGGCTGGTTCCGGCCGTCAGCGCATCGCGGCCCAATCTGGCCGCCACTCTCAATGAAAACGGCAGCCGCTCCGGTATCGGTTTTCGCACCGGCAAGGTCCGCTCTGGGTTGGTCATAGGCGAAATGGCCCTTACTCTCATTCTTCTCATCGGAGCGGCCCTGCTCATCCGCACCTTCCTCAATCTGCAGGCTGTGGATCTCGGCTTTGCCACGCAGAATGTCATCAGCATGGCCATGTCAATGAGCGGCGATCGCTTCCAGAAGACGGCTCCTGTCGCTCAGGTCGTTCGCGATGGCACAGATCGGATACTCGCCGTCCCCGGGGTTCTCGATGTTGGTGTGAGCAATTGCCTGCCGATGGCTGGAGGTTTCGGCATGATCTTCGATGTTGTCGGCCGTCCCAACGGGAATTCGGCCGCCACCGGAGGAGCGGGCTTCTATTCAATCTCGTGGCGTTACTTCAACGCACTCAAAATTCCGTTGCTGCGTGGCCGCGATTTCACTGAGCTCGATAACGGAGCCGCGCCCGGTGTCGTCATCATCAATGAAGCCATGGCCCGGCACTACTGGCCCAAAGGCGATCCTCTCAAGGATCGAATCCAGATTGGACCCGGCGCCGGCCCAGCCTTCGCTGAAGGCCCGCGTCAGGTTGTTGGCATCGTCGGAAATACGCACGATGGCGGCCCAAACCGCGATCCCTTCCCCATGATGTACATTCCCCTTGCACAGATGCCGGACCTGGAGACCGCGCTTAACTCACGAGTAGCTCCCCTATGGTGGATCGTTCGAAGCGGGGTAGACCCACGCACTCTTGTGCCATCTGTAACCGCTGCTCTACGTGACGCCAGCGGTGGATTGCCCGTCGCGCATATTCGCACCATGGATGAAATCGAGGCGCGAAATACAGCACGTCAACGATTCAATATGCTCCTTCTCACCGTCTTCGGATCAGCGGGTCTGCTTATGGCCGCTATCGGCGTCTATGGAGTTATGTCCTACTCTGTACAGCAGCGCACCCAGGAACTCGGCGTTCGTATGGCGCTTGGGGCGCAGGCTTCAAATCTTCGCAATATGGTCATTCGGCAGGGCATGGCCCTGGCACTTATCGGAGTGGTTATCGGCATTGGCGGAGCCTTGTGGCTCACGCGGTTTCTGTCAAGCTTCCTCTTCGGAGTAAAGGTCCTTGACGCGACGGCTTTCATCGCCACGCCTCTCCTGCTGAGCGTAGTCGCATTGCTGTCGATCTGGATTCCGGCGAGACGCGCCACTCGGGTGGATCCCATGGCTGCTCTTCGCCTCGAGTGAATCAAGGCAAGAGCATATTTTGCCCAATACGATTCGACTCCGTTACCGCAAATCGCCCACTCATTTTTCGAGACTCGATCGGTAACTGAAATCGCATTTTCGGCGCACCATCATCTGACGGGATCAGATCGCCTGTCCGATTAGCCGACTTCATGTCTAAATGACGCGGAAGCCCGTTCGCCGCGACTGACTGCTCCCAGGCAGGCCTCTCCTCAGCCGAGGTTGAGTTCAGGCGAAATGACAGAATATCCTCTTCCTCAACTGGAAGCGGGAGACCCCTTTAATGACCTTTTTCGAAAGCCTGCTCGTACTTTTGCTCACTGCAATCGTCCTGCTGCAACTGGCGCGTCGTCTATCGCTTCCTTATCCCACCATGCTCGCGGGAGCCGGTGTTATCGTTGCGCTTGTTCCCGGAGCGCCATCGTTTTCCATCGATCCTGCCACCTGCCTGGCTCTCTTCATCGCTCCCGCTGTTGTCGACGCGGCATTTGATTTCCCTCCCGGCGCAACGCGGCGCTTTGTGGCCCCACTGGTCACCTACGCAGTCATCGCTGTGGTGTTGACGACGGCTGTCGTAGCGTGGATAGCCTTCGGAGTTCTTGGCTTGCCTCTCGCTGCGGGGATCGCCTTGGGTGCCGTTGTCTCTCCTCCGGATGCGGCGGCGGCAACCGCTGTCCTGAGGAAATTCTCCCTTCCGCGCAAAACAGACGCCGTCCTGAAAGGCGAGAGCCTCTTCAATGACGCGACGGCCCTACTCCTCTTCAGTGGTGCGTTAACCGTTCTTGGCCGGGGAGGTCTGTCTTTACCCATAGGTCTTCGCCTTGGATTCGCAGCGCCCGGTGGCCTGTTGCTGGGAATTCTCTGTGCGTATCTCTATGTCCGCGTCAGCCGCACCGTAAAGGACACGCTGGGTGGCGTTCTGCTTCAATTCGTCAGCGCCTATTTGTTGTGGATCGCCGCGCAACGGCTGGGACTGTCCGCCGTGTTATGCGTGATCGGGTTCGCCATGACCCTCGCAAGCAAGCTCAGCCCAGGTGATTTTGATGCCCGAATGCGCGTCCAGTCTTACGCGGTATGGAGCGCGGTTGTCTTCACCCTGAACGTTTTGGCGTTCCTTCTCATGGGTATGCAGGCGAGATCGATCGTTGCGCGGATGCAGGGACCTCACTTACGAGACGCCCTTGACTTCGCAGGGTTGGTAGTCCTCGCGGTCGTCATCGTGCGTATGATCGTTGTCCTCGGCTATAGCTACCTCGAATCTCGAAGAAACGACTCCGACGGAACATTGCGGCACGGAGTGTTTATGGGATGGTGCGGTATGCGAGGCTTTGTCACCATCGCCACAGCCTTCGCTCTCCCCGATTCCTTTCCGCATCGCGATACCGTTGTGCTCACAGCGTTTTCAGTCGTGCTGGCAACTCTGGTTCTTCAGGGCCTCACGCTCGCGCCGATGGTAAGACTGC
>Ga0335073_10006962_pt1 | contig 15868 bp, 14 predicted proteins | sample Lox_Sample_22_FD_207093 | JGI IMG/M metagenome (GOLD analysis project Ga0335073, IMG submission 207093) | Soil microbial communities from Loxahatchee National Wildlife Refuge, Florida, United States - Lox_Sample_2.2 | ecosystem: Environmental > Terrestrial > Soil > Wetlands | place: USA... | reverse complement strand
CCGGACCGACACCAGCAACCTGCACGTCTCGGGCTTCCAGCCGCTGATCGCGCCGGACGAGTTGCTGGCCGAGCTGCCGCTCAGCGAGTTCCAGGCCGCCACCGTCCACGATGCCCGCGAGGCGGTGCGCCGCATCCTCGCCGGGGAAGACGACCGGCTCCTCACCGTTGTCGGCCCGTGCTCGGTGCACGACGTGAACGCCGCCGTTGACTACGCGACCCGCCTGGCCAAGACCGCGGCCGAGCTGGAAGACGAGCTGTTCGTGGTGATGCGCGTCTACTTCGAGAAGCCCCGCACCACGATCGGCTGGAAGGGCCTGATCAACGATCCCGGCATGGACGGCAGCCACGACGTGCACCGCGGCCTGCGCACCGCACGCCGCCTCCTGCTCGACGTGCTCGACCTCGGCCTCCCGGTCGGGTGCGAGTTCCTCGATCCCAACTCGCCGCAGTACATCGCCGACGCGGTCAGCTGGGGCGCGATCGGCGCCCGCACGACCGAAAGCCAGGTCCACCGCCAGCTGGCCTCGGGTCTCTCGATGCCGGTGGGATTCAAGAACGGCACGAACGGGATCGTCAGCGTCGCCGTCGACGCCTGCCGCGCCGCGCACGGCGCTCACGTGTTCTTCGGTCTCGACTCAGCAGGCCGGGCCTGCGTGGTCACCACGACCGGCAACCCCGACGTGCACGTCATCCTGCGCGGCGGCACCGACGGTCCCAACTACCAGCCGGACCACGTCGCCAGCGCGCTCGAGGCCGTGCAGCGGGCCGGCATACCGCCGACGATCATGATCGACGCCAGCCACGGCAACAGCCGCAAGGACCACAGCCGGCAGGCCCAGGTCGCGCGGGAGATCGCCGAGCAGATCGCCGGCGGGCAGCGCGGGATCGCGGGCGTGATGATCGAGAGCTTCCTCGTCCCCGGCCGCCAGGAACTCGGCGCGGCGGAACTGACCTACGGCCAGAGCGTCACCGACGCGTGCATGGGCTGGGACACCACCGCCGGCGTCCTGGCCGACCTGGCCTCCGCCGTCCGCGCCCGCCGTTTCTAGGACAGGACGCGGCGGCGGAAGTTGCGCAGTCCCAGACCCAGGAACAGAGCCCCGAACGCGACGACGACGGGATAGATGACGTACAGGTGCATATGGGGTGCGCCGGTGAACGCGGCCCGCATTCCCTCGTTTACGTAGATCAGCGGGTTGATGAGGACGACGGTCTGCAGCCAGTGGAATCCGCCGATCTTGACCGGCGCCAGCCTGGTCCACGAGTAGTAGGTGCCGCCGAGGAACGTGATCGGCAGGATGATGAAGCCGAACATGAGCCCGATGTTGCGTGGCTCGAAGCTGGTGCCGAGCAGCAGCCCCAGGCCGGCCATGGCCACGCACGCGAGCGGCACGAACGTGAAGATCACCAGCCAGTGGAAGACCAGGTGGGCGTGCACGCCGGGGGCGTGCACGAGCCAGACCATCGGCAGCACGATGATCGCCGAGAGCACGCCCTGGGCCGCACCGGACAGCACCTTGGCGACGGCGACGAGCCAGATCGGGCACGGCGCCTGGACGCGGTCCTCGATCTCCCGGGTGAATCCGAACTCCTGCGCCATGGCCAGGGCGATCGACTGCACGCCCTGGAACATCACCGAGATCCCGATGACGCCGCCCGCCAGGACCGTCGCGAACGCGGACTCCGCCACCGGGCCGTGGCCGCCGCCGACGCTCTGGCCGATCTTCGGGAAGATGAACAGGAAGACAAAGCACAGCAGGAACGGCTGGATGATCGTGCGCAGTATGAACTCCCACAGGTGCTTGCGCAGCACGACCAGGTCCCGCAGCATCAGCGCGCCGAGCGCGGTCCAGCTGGCCGCGGCCACCGAGCGGGTGGGCCCGCCGCCGATCCGCTGCGGGCTGGCGCCGGGCGGTTCCTGCGCGGTGGTGGGCGTGGTGGTAGACGTGGCCATCAGTCCTCCCGGAGTTCTTTGCCCGTGAGGTTGATGAACACCGTCTCCAGGCTGGGCTCGGAGATCGACAGGTCGATGACGTCGAAGCCCGCGCGCTCCGCCGCCGCGACGACGCGCGGGACCAGCCGCTCGTTGCCCTGTACGTGCAGCTGCACTCCTCCGTCGAGGATGCGGGCCCGGGTCACGCCGGTCACGTCGCGCTCGAGCGCCTCGGCCAGGCTGGCGGCGTCGCCGGCGGCCTTCACGGTGACGACCGTGTCGGCGCCGATGCTCTGCTTGAGAGCGGCCGGGGTGTCCAGCGCGAGGATCTTGCCATGGTCCATGATCGCGACCCGGTCGCAGAGCCGGTCGGCTTCTTCCATGTAGTGGGTCGTGAGCAGGATGGTCTGGCCCGCCCGGTGCAGCTCACCGAGCAGCTCCCACAGCGCCAGCCGGCTCTGCGGGTCGAGCCCGGCCGTCGGCTCGTCAAGGAACAGCACCGAGGGGCGGTGGAAGATGGCTCTCGCGACCATCAGCCGCTGGGCCATGCCACCGGACAGCGCGTACACCGAGGCCTTGGCCCACCGGGTCAGATGGAACTGCTCGAGCAGGTCGTCGGCGATCTGCCGGGACGTCTTGGCCCCCATGCCGAACAGGCGGCCGTGGAAGTACAGGTTCTCCCACACGGTCAGCTGGCGGTCGAGGGTGTTCTGCTGCGAGACGATGCCGCTCAGCTGCTTGGCGAGCGCCGGATGAGCTGCCACGTCGACACCCGCGAGCAGGGCCCGCCCGGCCGTCGGCACCACGCGCGTGGTCAGCATGCCCGCGGTGGTGGTCTTGCCGGCGCCGTTGGGCCCGAGCAGGCCAAAGATCTCGCCGGCGCAGACGTCGAGGTTGAGCTGGTCGACGGCGGCGAAGTCGGTTCCCGGGTAGACCTTGGTCAGGTCCTCGGTGTGGATGATCCCGGCCAGGGTGCCGTCAGGCGAGTGGGCAGCGCTATCGGGTGCTTGTACAGTGCTCATCGATCACACATCGTAGCCGCGCGGCAGTCCCTTCCCGCATCACCGTCCCCCCGGTTCCATTGCCCTATCCAGGTGGTCTCTAAGCCTGCCGCGCGCCGACCCCGGCTGCGAGGATCGTCAGATGGTCCCTGAGAACGTCCACGACTTCTTCGTGGCGTGCGCGAGCGTGGCCGGCGCGCTGATCGGCCTGCTCTTCGTAGCCATCTCGGTGGCATCCGACCGGCTCGCCAGGGAAGAGGCACAGGCGCAGGTGCATCGCATCCGCGCGGCTGCGGCCCTGTCCGCCTTCACCGACGCGCTGGCTGTTTCGCTGTTCTCGCTGATCCCCGGGCAGAAAATAGGGCCGACCGCGGTGGCCGCGGCCAGCGCGGGCATCGTGTTCGTCGCGGCGGCGCTGCTGTCGCTGATCAGCAGGCACCAGCTGCGCCGGCGCGTACTGCTCGACGTGCTGTTCCTGGCCGGGCTGCTCATCACGTTCGTGGTCCAGCTGATCAACGGGGCCGACGTTCTCGCCCGGCCAGGCAACTCCGGCGCCGTGTACACGATCGCAAGCATGGTGGTGATCTGCTTCCTGATCGGCATCGCGCGCGCCTGGGAACTCATCGGCGGGCCCTCGATCGGCATTACGCGCGAGGTCACGGCGCTCGTGCGGAGCCACCATCGCGGCGCCGGCGACGCGGCGGACGAGGAGCCCTCTTAGCCCTGGGCATACTGTTTCGGGCATGAATGACCGGAGTGATGCTGAAATATCCTCCGCGGTTCCCGCAGGGCTCCCGCTCCGGCGCAACAGCGGTTTCCGGATGCTGTGGATCGGCCAGCTTCTGTCCGATACCGGCTCCGAGATCGGCATGCTCGGCTACCCGCTGCTGATCCTGGCGCTGACCCATTCCGCGGTCCTCGCCGGGCTGGTGGGGACGGCGCGCGCGGTCGCCCAGCTATGCCTGCAACTGCCCGCCGGCGCGCTGTCGGACCGGTTCGACCGCCGGCCCGGCCATCGGCGGAGTGCTCTTCGGGCTGGGCCGTGCCGTGCCGTTTCTCGCCGATGCCGTCTCCTATGGCGTCTCGTTCGGCACGGTGAGCCGGATCCGCGGACGGTTCCGTTCCGAGAAGGCGGTCGAGCGCAAGGCTCTGTGGCGCGAGGTCGCCGATGGCCTCCAGTTCGTCTGGCGGGTGCCGATCCTGCGCGCGGTGGTGATTCAGGCGCCGTTAGTCAACTTCTCTTTCACGGGCGTGATCTTCACCATTACGCTCGCCATGCGCCAGCACGGCACGTCCACTGTTGTCATTGGCCTGGTCCAGGCGGCCATCGCGGCCGGAGGTCTGCTCGGGGCCGTCGCTGCGCCGCGGCTGCAGGGGCGCATGCGCCTGGGAACCCTGGCCGCCGTCATCAGCCTGGCCGGAGCGATTCTGTTCGGCACCGCCGCCCTGCTCATCCCGTCCCCGCTGGTCGCGGCGCCGGTCGCGGTGACGCTGATGCTCGCACCCGCGGCCAACGCAGCGATCTTCGCCGTGATGCTTCGCAGAACGCCGGAAGAAATGCGCGGCCGGATCACCAATACCGTGATCATGGTCGCGACCGCGCTGGCCGCAGTGGCACCGCTGATCGCAGGCCTGCTCGTGCAGCACGTATCCGGCGCGTGGGCGACCGGGACCTTTGCCGCCACGATGGCCGTCGCGGCGGCGTTGTGCCCGATTCTGCCGGGCTTGCGAAACGCCCCTTAAGGCCGCGAATCCGTACCCGTAAACGCCGATCAGTAACCCGCCGAAAAACATATCCCATTAAAGCCGATACACAGACGCAGAGTAGGGAATGTTTACGCGCGACAGGCCCAGGGGAACTTATTCGCAGGGGGAGGTTGTCATGTCACGGACGCTTATTGTCGCCCGTATGAGGCATGGAAGCGAAGACGCCGTCAAACATATCTTCGCAGAGTCAGACCTGGGCGAGCTCCCGCGAATGCTGGGCGTTCGGGAGCGGCGTCTTTACCGTTTCCATGACCTCTATTTCCATTCAATTGACAGTGACGAGGACCTGGCCCTCCCGCTTACGGAGGTGCGAGCTAACCCCTTGTTCACTGACATCAATACAAAGCTGTCAGAGCACATCACCGCCTACGACCCCGCGACCTGGCGGAGCCCGAATGACGCGATGGCCAGGGAATTTTATCTCTGGCGAGCGCAGGCGTGACGAAGCACCCGTCCGAAACGCACGGCCGTGGGGAGCAGCTATGACTATGACGCAGGCCACGAAGGCCCTGACCGCGCCGGAAAGCCCGGCGACGGGGGCCGGCCAGGCGGAGCAGCCGGGCCTGCACGACGTGGCCGGCGACCTCGCGCTGCTTCGGCAGGAGGTTCTCCTCGGCCCTGGCGACGGCGCCACTGAGCGTCAGCACGAACGCGGGCGCCTGACCGCCCGTGAGCGGATCGAGCGGCTGTGTGACGCCGGGTCGTTCCGGGAGCTCGAGATGCTGCGCCGGCACCGGGCGTCCGGATTTGGGCTGGATGAGCAGCGGCCGCACACCGACGGTGTCATCACCGGCTACGGGACGATCGATGGCCGGAAGGTATTCCTGTATGCCCACGACTTCCGGATCTTCGGCGGCTCGCTGGGCGAGGCTCACGCGCAGAAGATCCACAAGATCATGGACCTCGCGGAGTCGGCGGGAGCGCCGCTCATCGGCCTGAACGACGGCGCCGGCGCACGGATACAGGAAGGCGTCACCGCGCTCGCCGGATACGGCGGGATATTCCGGCGGAACGTGCGGGCCTCCGGGGTCATCCCTCAGATCAGCGTGATGCTGGGGCCGTGCGCGGGCGGCGCGTCCTACTCACCGGCGCTGACCGATTTCGTCTTCATGGTCCGCGGTATCTCGAACATGTTCCTCACCGGCCCGGATGTCATCCGCGAGGTGACCGGGGAGCAGGTCGGCCATGAAGACCTGGGCGGCGCCGACATGCACTCCCGTACGTCTGGCCTGGCCACCTTCGTGCACGACGACGAGGAGAGCTGCTTCGAGGCCATACGGTCGCTGCTATGGCTCCTGCCGCCCAACAACCGCGAGGCGCCCGATGGCCACGAGCCCGGCGACCCGCCGGACCGCAGCTGTGACGCCCTGCTCGACATCGTCCCGGCCGCGTCGTCGAAGCCCTACGACATGCTGGCCGTCATCGAGGAGATCGCCGACGACGGCGAGTTCCTCGAGCTGCACGCCGAATGGGCCCGCAACGTGGTCTGCGCGCTGGCGCGCATGGGCGGGCAGACCGTCGGAATCGTCGCCAACCAGCCGCTGGTGCTCGGAGGCGTGCTGGACATCGAGGCAGCGGAGAAGGCGGCACGCTTCGTCCGCACGTGCGACGCGTTCAACATTCCGCTGGTGACCCTCGTCGACGTCCCCGGCTTCCTGCCGGGTGTGGATCAGGAGCACGGCGGGATCATCCGGCATGGCGCCAAGCTTCTGTACGCCTACTGCGAGGCCACGGTCCCGCGTATCCAGGTGATCGTGCGAAAGGCATACGGCGGCGCGTACATCGTGATGGATTCCCGCTCGATCGGGGCCGACCTCGCGTATGCGTGGCCGATCAACGAGATCGCCGTGATGGGCGCGGAGGGCGCCGCGAACGTCATCCACCGCAAGCGAATCGCGGCAGCGCCCGACCCGGACCAGATGCGGGAGACCCTCGTCGCCGAATACCGCGAGCAGCTCATGCACCCCTACTACGCGGCCGAGCGCGGGCTCGTGGACGACGTCATCGACCCACGCGAGACCCGGGCGGTCATCTGCGCCGGCCTCGACATGCTCCGCGCCAAGCACGAGCATCTGCCCCTGCGCAAGCACGGAAACCCACCGCTGTAAGGCGGATCCTGGAAGGACATGTTGTGACAAACGCACAATGGGCGAAGGTCGCCGCGAGCGACGTGGAGTCCAACCGCCGCCGCGGAGGCGATCTCCGCACCATGCTCAGCCCGGCGACGGTGAAGTCGACCTCGGGTTTCATGGGAGTGCTCACCCTCCAGCCGGGTGAGTGCGTCACCGAGCACTATCACCCGTACTCCGAGGAGTTCATCTACCTGGCCAGCGGCTCGCTGACGGTCAGGCTCGACGGGGAGCCTGTGCCGCTCGGCGCGGGCGAAGGCCTGTTCATCCCGGTGGGTACGCGTCACCGGCTGGAGAACAACGATGCCGGCCAGCCGGCGTTCGCGGTCTTCCACCTCGGACCGCTGGCTCCGAGGCCCGAGCTCGGTCACGTTGACACCGAGGAGCCCACTCACGCAACCGCCGGTGAGCCCAGGTGACCCGAAGGCGGGCCGCGATCACTGGCATCGGCGTCATGGCGCCCGGTGGCAGCGGCACGAAGGCCTTCTGGGCCTTGCTCACCTCGGGGACCACGGCCACCCGCGGCATAACGCTGTTCGACCCGGCCGGCTTCCGCTCCCGCATCGCCGCCGAGTGCGACTTCGACCCGGCGGCCGAGGGTCTCACGGCGCAGGAGACGGAGCGGACCGACCGCTGCTCGCAGTTCGCGCTCGTGTGCGCGCGCGAGGCGCTGGCCGACAGCAAGATCGACCTGGACAGCGTGCCGCCCGGCCGCATCGGCGTGAGCATCGGCAGCGCGGTTGGCAACACGATCACGCTGGAGCAGCAGTACGTCGTCGTGAGCGACACGGGCAGGCAATGGGTCGTTGACCCGGCGAAGGCGTCGCGCCATCTGTACCGCGCGCTGATCCCCAGCACGATCGCCGCCGAGGTCGCCTGGGACTGCGGCGCGGAGGGCCCGGCGAGCGTGATCTCGACCGGGTGCACGTCAGGGCTGGACGCTGTCGCGGACGGCGCCGAACTCATCGAGGACGGCCGCGCCGATGTGGTGATCGCCGGAGCGACCGACGCGCCGATCTCGCCGATCACCGTGGCGTGCTTCGACGCCATCAAGGCGACCTCGCCGAACAACGACGACCCGGCGCACGCGTCACGGCCCTTCGACGCGAACCGGGACGGGTTCGTGCTGGGTGAGGGTGCCGCTGTTCTTGTTCTCGAGCCGGCCGACCAGGCGCGCGAACGCGGCGCGCACATCTACTGCGAGATCGCGGGTTACGCCCAGCGCAGCAACGCGTATCACATGACCGGGCTGACAGCTGACGGCCTGGAGATGGCCGAGGCGATCAGGGTGGCCATGGGGCGCGCACAGCTCGTGCCGGAGGACATCGACTACATCAACGCGCACGGATCCGGCACCCGGCAGAACGACCGTCACGAGACCGCGGCCTTCAAGGCGAGCCTCGGCGCGCGAGCCTACGAGGTCCCGGTGAGCTCGATCAAGTCGATGGTCGGGCACTCGCTCGGCGCGATCGGAGCCATCGAGGTCGCGGCGTCGGCGCTGGCCATCGAGCACAACGTCGTTCCGCCGACCGCCAACCTGCACGAGCCCGACCCGGAACTCGGCCTCGACTACGTGCCGCTGCAGGCACGCGAGCAGCGCAGCGACGCCGTCCTGACCGTCGGCAGCGGGTTCGGCGGTTTCCAGACCGCGATGCTGCTCACCCGGTCAGGAAGGGTGGCGCAGGATGGGTGAGGACTCGCAGCGCGCGCTGATCACCGGCGTTGCGGCGATAGCGCCCAACGGCACCGACACCGAGGCCTACTGGGCGGCGACGCTGTCCGGAGCGAGCGGGCTGCGCCCGATCAGCAGGTTTGAAGCCGACAGCTATCCGGTCCGCGTCGCCGGGCTCATCGACGGGCTCAACCCGGCGGAGGAGTGCGGAGACCGTCTGGCGGTCCAGACCGACCGCTGGACGCAGCTGGCGCTCGCCGCCGGGGACCGGGCGCTTGCCGACGCGGCCCTGATTCCGGCGGAGCTGCCGGAATACGACATGGCGGTCGTCACGGCGAGCTCCTCTGGCGGCAACGAGTTCGGGCAGCGCGAGATCGAGGCGCTGTGGAGCACCGGCCCGCGGGCCGTCGGCCCCTTTCAGTCGATCGCCTGGTTCTACGCGGCGACGACCGGGCAGCTGTCGATCAGGAACGGGATGAAGGGGCCATGCGGCGTCGTGGTCTCCGAGCAGGCCGGCGGCCTCGACTCGCTCGGACGGGCCCGGCGCGCGCTGCGGCGCGACGCGCGGGTGGTCGTCACCGGCGGCACCGAAGCACCGATCGGCCCGTACGCGCTGACCTGCCAGATCAGCAGTGACCTGCTGAGCCGCGCGGCCGACCCGCAGCGCGCATACCTGCCGTTCGACGTGGCCGCCTGCGGGTATGTGCCCGGCGAGGGCGGCGCGATCATGATCGCTGAGCGCGCGGACAGCGCGCTGGCCCGGGGCGTGGACCGGCCGTACGGCGAGATCGCCGGCTACGCCTCATCGTTCGACCCGCGCCCGGGCACCGGCAGGCCGCCGACGCTGCAGCAGGCGGCCGAGGGCGCACTGGCCGACGCGCGGATCGCTCCGCAGGACGTGGACGTCGTCTTCGCCGACGGCGCCGGCCTGCCCAGCCTGGACCGCGCCGAAGCCGCGGCGCTCGCCGCGGCGTTCGGCCCGTTCGGGGTTCCCGTGACCGTGCCCAAGACGCTCTGCGGCCGCCTGTACGCGGGCGGTGCGCCGCTCGACGTGGTCACGGCGCTGCTGGCCATGCGTGACGGCGTCATACCGCCTACCTATGGGATCGGCGACCTGGCACCGGGCTGCGACGTAGACCTCGTCCGCGAGGCCAGACCGGGCCGTGTCCGCACGGCCCTCGTGCTGGCCCGGGGGTTCGACGGGTTCAACGCCGCGGTAGTGCTCCGGGCCGCCTGACCCGCTACAGGGAAACACCAACGAAGAAAGGAGAACGCAGGTGCCCGCAACAACACTGCCAACCCGTCCCGAGCTGAGCGAGATGGTCAAGACAGTCGCCGGCGTCGAGATCGATGTCGAGCAGGTGCAGCAGAATCCTGGGATGACGCTCGAAGATCTGGGCGTCGACTCGCTCGGTTTGCTGGGCGTCTTTTCGACGATCGAGCGCCAGTACGGAATCCAGATTCACGCGGACATCGACGACTGCAAGACCTTTGCCGACCTCGAAGCGATCATCGCCGAGTCGGCGGGCCCCGGCGCCGGGCCGGCCGCGCACACCGACAGCTCGGTGATGATCAGCGCGCCCATGGACCTCGTCTGGGACATGACCAACGACGTCGAGTCGTGGCCGCACCTGTTCAGCGAGTACGCGGCGGCGGAGATCATCACGCGAGACGGGAACACCGTCCGGTTCCGGCTGACGATGTACCCGGACGACCAGGGGAAGGTGTGGAGCTGGGTGTCCGAGCGTGTCATGGACCCGCGGGCGCGCAGCGTGCACGCGTACCGGGTCGAGACCGGCCCGTTCGAGTTCATGGACATCAACTGGACGTACCGCGAGACCGATGGCGGTGTCGAGATGCGCTGGATCCAGGACTTCCACATGAAGCCGGACGCCCCGGTGGACGACGCCACGATGGCCGAGAGAATCACCAGGAACTCGGCGGTGCAGATGGAACGGATCAAGACCATCGTCGAAGCCGCCGTGCAAGCACCAGTGGCGTTATGGCCGAGACCGCTTCACCTGGGGTGCCCGCCGCGGCCGGGCACCCCAGCGCGGAGGAGGTCGCGGCCGTCATCGCGGTCCTGATCACGAGGCGGCGGCGCCCTGGCCCGCGCCGTGTCCCGCACCGCCCGCCGTGGCGGGCCCCCTCGTACGTGGGGTCACGCTCGTGGGCCCGCCCGCGGGGAAGCTGGGGCCGCACGGCGTAAAAGGGGCTAATCAAGGGAGGGGTGGGCACGGGATTTCGCCCTCGCGCGAGTCGCTCAGCGCCGAGCACAGTTCCTTGCGCGAGGATGCTCACATTCCGGGGCCAGCGCCAGTTCATCGGGGGCGTAAACGGGGGAGCCGGCCAGATGCGCAGAGTCTTGATTGCCAACCGAGGCGAGATCGCCGTCCGGGTAGCCCGGGCATGCCGCGACGCGGGCCTGGAGAGCGTCGCGGTCTACGCTGACCCGGACCGTGACGCCCCGCACGTCAGGCTGGCGGGCGACGCGTACGCCCTTGGTGGGGTGACGCCCGCCGAGACGTACCTTGACATCGCGAAGCTGCTCGAGGTCGCGACGCGGTCCGGTGCCGACGCCGTCCACCCCGGCTATGGGTTCCTGTCCGAGAACGCGGACTTCGCCGAGGCGGTGACGGGGGCCGGAATCACCTGGATCGGGCCCCCGCCGCACGCCATACGCCAGCTTGGCGACAAGATCGCGGCGCGCGAGGTGGCCCAGCGGGTCGGCGCGCCGATGGTCGCCGGGCGCCCCGTGGCCGGCGCCGACGACGTGGCCGCGTTCGCGAGCGAGCACGGCCTCCCCGTCGCGATCAAGGCCGCGTACGGGGGCGGTGGCCGCGGCCTGAAGGTGGCCTGGACGCCGGGCGAGATAGCCGATCAGTACGACTCCGCCACGCGTGAGGCGGTCGCGGCCTTTGGCCGCGGCGAGTGCTTCGTCGAGCGGTATCTGGACCGGCCGCGGCACGTCGAGACGCAGTGCCTGGCCGACGTGCACGGGAACGTGGTGGTGATCTCGACGAGGGACTGCACGCTGCAGCGCCGTCATCAGAAGCTCGTCGAGGAGGCGCCGGCGCCCTTTCTCACGCCGGACCAGGTCGCGCGCCTGTACGAGGCATCCAAGGCGATCATGCGGGAAGCGGGGTACGTCGGAGCCGGCACGTGCGAGTTCCTCGTCGGCGCGGACGGCGTCGTCAGCTTCCTCGAGGTGAACACGCGGCTGCAGGTCGAGCACCCGGTGAGCGAAGAGATCACCGGTCTCGACCTCGTCCGTGAGCAGTTCAGGCTCGCCGAGGGCGCGGAACTCGGTTACGGCGATCCTCCCGCTCACGGCCACTCCATCGAGTTCCGGATCAACGCCGAGGACCCGGGCCGCGCGTTTCTGCCCGGCCCCGGGGCGCTGACCGCCTGGCAGGTCCCGGCGGGACCCGGGGTCCGTGTCGACTCGGGCGTCTCCGCGGGGGCCGTCATCGGGCGGGAGTTCGACTCCATGCTCGCCAAGCTGATCGTGACCGGCCGGGACCGCAGCCAGGCCCTGGAGCGAGCCCGGCGTGCACTGGCCGAGTTCGAGGTCGAGGGCGTGGCCACCGTCCTGCCGTTTCACCGGGCTGTCGTGGACGACCCCGCTTTTGCACCAGCAGACCCTGCCGCGCCGTTCGCCGTGCACACGCGGTGGATCGAGTCCGATTTCGCCGGCTGCGAGCCGCAGCCCGAGCCGGCTGAGCCACCGGAGCGCCCGGCGCACGAGCGGCTGACCGTCGAGGTAAACGGGCGGCGGATGGAAGTCGTGGTTCCGGCGCTTGGCGGGCCGCCGGACATAGGTGTGCGGCGGATGATCGGGCGCAGGATAGCCCGCCTGCAAGGTGCCGCCAGCGCGTCATCTGGCGACCACGTCACCTGCCCGATGCAGGGCAGCGTGGTCAAGGTCGCGGCGCCGGGCGATCGCGTCGAGGTGGGCGACCCCGTGGTGGTGATCGAGGCAATGAAGATGGAGCAGCCGGTGGCCGCGCACCGCGCCGGCGTGGTCACCGATCTTGCCGTCGCCGTCGGCGACGCCGTTTCCGCCGGCCAGGTCATCTGCCGTATCACCGACTAGCCGGCGGCTGTTTTGCCCGCAAGTGGGGTGGCGTTATATGCCCAGCGGGTACATAGGCCGGTGGGGTAATGAAAGCGGGGGGAAATGATTACCGAGCCTACTGCCGGCTATCGCGTTCTGTTCATGCTCAAACTCTCACCAGGCGCCGGAGAGAAATTTCTGCAGGAATATGAATCGGTTAGGTGGCAGGTCGCGCAGGTTCCCGGGCACCTGGGCGATCAGGTGTGCAGGTCGGCGGATGACGCAGACGAGTGGCTGATCACCAGCGAATGGCGCTCTGCGGAGGACTTCCTGGCCTGGGAAAGCACGCCGGGCCATCGCGAGCTGGCAAAGCCGATGATGAGCCATGTGGCGCAGCGGCGGTCGCTGCGTTACACGGTGCTGCGCGAAACCCGCACCGTCCCCGCCGCCATGGACCGTGCTCGATAAAAGAGCTGCCCAGTAAAAGGAGAAACTCGTGGAACGACATGCGCTGACATTCCCGGTGCGCCCGGGCACCGAGCCTGAGGTGCAGCAGATCCTCTCTGGCTACCCGCGGCCCCAGACGGAGATCGAAGGCGGCGCCCGGCTTCTCGGCACCGCGGTGTTCCTGTGGGGTCCCCGGGTGGTCCGGATGGTGGACATCGAGGGGCCGCTCCCGCTCGTGATGCGGCACCTCGCGACCCAGCCGGCCATCCGCGCCACCGAGGAGGCGCTCAACCCGCTGCTCGCCGAGCCCCGGGACCTCACCGACCCGGGCGCGGCTGCCGCGTTCTTCCAGCGGGCGATGATGCGCAAGGTCATGCACTGGGCTGCCGACCCGGATCTCCTGGCGCCGACCATGGGCTCCCCGGCACGCAGAATGGCGCTGGGCTTCCCGCTGCGGCCCGGCACGGGCGACGCCGCGGCCGGCCTGCTATCCGGCTGGAACCCGATGCAGGCACGCGGCGAGGCGCCGACGATGCTGGCCAGCATCACGGTTTTCCAGCAGGGTGACCTGCTCGTCATGGCCGTCGAGCACGCCGGGGACGCGGAGGACGCCTGCGCCCACCTCACCGAGGCATTCGCGGGCACCGCCGCCGCGACCGAGCTGACCGGGCTCCTTGAGCCGGGATGGGATCTGAGCGCCGGGCGCGGCTTCCGCCGGTTCTTCGCAGAGCGGCAGCTCATGCTCGTCACCGACCGGCGCGCTGAGGAGCTGACCGGCGCCTGAGCCGTCAGGGCCCGTAGCGGAAGGTCGCGGTGCACCCACCGTCGACGGTCACGATCGAGCCGGTCATGAATGACGCGTCGTCGGACGCGAGGAACGTCGCGACGCGGGCAACCTCCTGTGCCTGTGCCTGGCGGCCGATGGGCTGCAAGGCGGCGTTCGCTTCGCGCCGCGCCTGAGCGGCCTCGCGCTCGGCCGGCGGGAGCGACGCCCGGCGGCCGCCCATGTCGGTGTCGATGTATCCAGGGCAGATGGCGTTGACGCGAAGACCGTCCGGGCTGTAGTCAACGGCCAGCTGGCGCGTGAGGTTGACGATGGCGCCCTTGGAGGCGCAGTACGACGGCGCCAGCGGCGCGCCGATGATGCCGTAGGTGGAGGCGATGTTGATCATGGCGCTTCGCGGGCGCTGCAGGAGGTGCGGGATCGCCTCCCGGGCGCACAGGAAGGCCCCCCGCAGGTTGACGGCGATCGTCCGGTCCCAGGCATCGATGTCGAGCTCGTGAAGGCGGCGCGACCCGCCGGAGATTCCGGCGTCGTTGACCAGCACGTCTAGCTGACCGAAGTCGGCGACGGCGCCGTCGGCCAGCGCGGCGACCTGGTCGGGCTCGGATACGTCGCATGGCCGGAAGGACGCGCTGCCGCCGGCGCCCTGGATGTCCTCGACCGTTCGCAGCGCGCCATCGGCATTTGTGTCGCCAATGGCGACGGCCGCGCCGGCGGCGGCCATGTCGAGGGCGATGGCCCGCCCGATGCCTGTCGCCCCGCCCGTCAGGAGCACCACGCGGTCGTTCAGGGAGGGCATGATTCCCTGCCTCCTCTTCCTGGATTCAAGATCGTCGGTGTGGAGCCACCCTACTGAGAGCCGAACGAGGAGTGCATACGCGGTCTCCACGCCATCTCCGCGCGATCTCAAAGCGGATCAAGAGCATCCCAGCGGCGAGGTGGATGTCCCCTGTTGCGGCCGGTTAAGGTCCCGCTCCGTGGGCGAGGTCCCCGGCACACCGGGTTGTGCAACTCCCGCGACGTCTTGCGCAACCCGCGGCACGAGCCCTTCGCCAGATCGAAGGCCAGGTGGCCGGGAACCCCGGCCTCGCGGCCGGGTGGCCGGGCAGCACCCTCCGCGCTCACCATTTTGGCTTGCAGAAACCGAATATGCCCACAACCGCCCCCTCGGTTCACTGCGCGGCGCGCACACCTCCGGGCCGGGCTCTTTAAAGCAGAATCTGGGCGCGAGCCTTCCCGCGATCAGCCGCGCCATGCGAGAGCACATCCGCCGGCCCGAGACGGTGCGGCCCCCGAGCTGGCCGCTCCCCGGGCAGGTGCGGCAGCGGGCGCCGGGACGGCCCGGGTCCGGGCACTCGTCGCCACGGCGCGCTCCGACGCAACGGCCCGTGCAATCGCAGCTCAGCCCCGCTCGCTTTCAGGCGGCAACAGTTACATAACGGCCGTTGACGAGGCCTGGACGGGCATGGTGCCATGCTGTTCAAGTTATGCACGCTCGTTCGCAGAGCGTACAAACCACCACGTACCGCGGCGCCGGCGGCGGACGGCCTCCGAACGGCGACGCTACGTAAAGCCCATGCCATCTAGCGAGCAGCAGTCCGCAAAGCAAAAGTAAATGAGAGCCCGCATACAAGGCGTTCCGCACCTCGGTCCGCGTCGGCCACAAGGCCGCGCGTTAGCTCCGGCTGCCGACGGGCTGAATAGCGAAAGCGATTCTCAACCTTATGAAACCTTATGATTCACAACTGCCGCCTCGCCGGATTCAGGTCATGTTAGTCTCACGACGCCGAGCAGGCATGCCTAAGCCGGGAACCACCGGCATCCCGCATACGACCCCCCAGACCTGCGACGCGACCTCACAAGGAGATCAATATCGATGAACGACCACCAGACAGTGCAATCGAATAGCACTAGCCCGGTCGGCGGCATCAGCCGGCGGGGCCTACTGCGCGCAGCCGGGGCCGGTGCAGCAGTCGTGGGGGCCGGCGGGCTGCTCGAAGCCTGCAGTTCCGGCATCAAGGGCGCCAGCACAAGCAGCACCAAGGCCATCACGATCGGCTGGATCCACCCGCTGAC
>Ga0335073_10006961_pt1 | contig 15868 bp, 13 predicted proteins | sample Lox_Sample_22_FD_207093 | JGI IMG/M metagenome (GOLD analysis project Ga0335073, IMG submission 207093) | Soil microbial communities from Loxahatchee National Wildlife Refuge, Florida, United States - Lox_Sample_2.2 | ecosystem: Environmental > Terrestrial > Soil > Wetlands | place: USA... | reverse complement strand
ACAGGGCTGAATTATGTTTCTTGCTCACCGTTCCGCGTGCTGACCGCGCGGCTGGCGGCGGCTCAGGCCGCGGCTGCCGAAAAACTGAAAGTCGAAGGCGGAAGAACCAAATAGACGCACAGCACGGAGGACGCGGCAGGCTTAAGGTCTCCGTAGCGGCTGCGTCCTCAGAGTTGTGATCACTGCACTCTTTGCAGGCGCGCGATTAGTTTCTGAGGGAGGCTCTCGTCCGATTCGGACCAAAGGCGGCGAGAAGTTGCGCGCGTCTTCATCTCGAGTTTCTTCGTGAACTCGATCAGCTTCAGCACGTTATCTCGAATCTTGGCTTCGGTTTCGTCCGTCAGTCGAACGTTTTCCTGCACAAAAAGCGAATCTAGGCCGAAATCGATCTGGATCTGCCCGGTTTCTTCCTGCGCGCCATCCTCGAATTCCTCACCCTGCACAGTGAATTTCACCTGGCTTGGAGCGAGCGTCCAGTGGCCGTCTTCGTCGGGCACCCAAAGGTCCCAATAGGCGTTGAAGACGTATGCGTAATCGTCATGGATCAGGTCGGCGGCGACCACTAAGGCTTCTTCCGGACTGATTCCCGGGGAAAGGCGCCGCTCCAGAACACTCGCCTCATTCCACGAAACCGGTTGTACGGCGATGTAGGTCACGCCCCGCCGTTGCTCGGAAAAAGGGAATTGCTGCAGAACCGCGAGCGTATGGGGCAGCATCGACGGTCCGCTGAAGTCGGAAAACCACAAGCTTAAATAAAGAGGGTCGGGCATAACGGGCTTCTTGCTTCTATTGTAATGCGGGAATCGCGGTCGAACCGCGCATGAACGCCCATACTTACGAGGACCGCGAATCCACGGGCAGATAGGAAGAATACTCTCCCGAAGAGAAAGTTACCTTGCCGCTTGCGGAATCAACCTTGTCGGCAGGCGTGACCGGAATGGTTGCTTTGACCAGCGTCCCGTCGAGATTCGATTCAATCTCGAGAAAACCGTTCAACTCCTTGAGCCGTTCGCGGATGCCCGCGAGTCCCACGCCCACATTTCCCGTTTTCCAGAAGCGGTCAAGAATCTCCCGCGGTACGCCCATTCCGTAGTCCTTGACGGTGAGAATGACCTTGGAATCGTCTGCGCACACACGTACCTCGACGGCGCGGCTACCGGAATGGCGGTGAACATTGGTGAGAGCTTCCTGCATGATACGGAACAGAGCCGTCTCTGTCCGGCGCGGGAAACGATGAACATGGGCCGGGAGATCGAGATGAGTCGCAATGCCGCTGCGCTTTCCGAATCCCTCGACATACCACTTCGCGGCCGAAACGAAGCCAGCCTCGTCGAGCAGAGGTGGATGCAAGAGGTGAGACAAGGTACGTGTGTCAGAGATGGAACGATCGACGAGAGTGCGGGCGTCGCGGAGGTGGCCGGAGTCGGTCGAGTATTCTTTGGCCAGCATATCGAGGCTGATTTTCGCGGCGGTGAGGTCCTGGCCGAGGCTGTCGTGCAGTTCGCGGGCGAGGCGCCGGCGTTCTTCGTCCTGAACGCGAAGCAGCTTTACGGAGAGCCTTTGTAACGCTGCAGTGCGCTGTTCCACCACGCTTTCGAGCGCATCGTGAGCCCGCTGCAAAGCTTTCTCGGCAGCTTCCCGCTCGCGGAGATGGTCGCGAATCTCGTATTGCCGTCGCCGCGCCAGCAGCGCGCTTCGCACTGCACTGATCAGTGTGACGGGGCGAAGCGGCCGCTCGAGCAAGGTGACATTCCCCAACGGAGCGCGCGAACGAACCGCTGACTCGCTTGTAGCCGTGCTCAATCCGCTTCCTGTAAGGACGATGATCGGGAAGTCGGACCAGCGCGGCTGCTGCGAAAGCTTCTGCGCTAACACTCCGATTGAGCCGTTTTGCAATACTTCTTCGGTGATCACCGCGGCTCCGGCATGTTCGCAGACGGAGCCTTCCAGGTCCTGAATTTGGATACAAATGTGCACGCTGACCGAGGATTGTCGCAAGACCCGCTCGATCAGCGACGCATCCTTGCCAAAGGGGGCGAACACCAGGACCGAAAGACCATCCGTGCTAATCTCTGCCATTCAGCGGACCTTTCTGCATCAATGGCGCTAGCGAGGTGAGGCTCCCGGAGAGAATGCCCTGAAAATCGGAAACCGGGGCGCCCACCTTAATGTTTTCGGGGCCAAGTCTCAGTTCGCGAATGGAGCGCTCGTGTCCACCGCTTCGTTTTTTCATCATAGAGATGGCCTGGCGCACTTGCCCGTGTGCTTCGAAGTACCGCAGCACCAGGATGTTATCGGCGAGATAACTGACGTCAAGGGGCGTATGCATGGCGCTGCCAACCAGTCCCATTTGAGCCAGCACGAGCAAAGTGAGCACTCCACGGTTATTGAGATAGGTCAGGAGTTCGTGCAGATGGAGCGCGAGAAATTGCTCGCCGGGCATCGCCTGAAGAAAGCCGTTCAGGCTGTCGATCAAAACCATCCGCACATCGTTTTTCTCGATAGAGGAACGGACCATATCCGAGAATTCACCGGCCGAGACCTCTGCCGGATCCAAATGCGCAATGGAGATTTGTCCCGACCGAGTGAACGGTTCAATGTCCATCCCGAGGCTTGCTGCGCGGCCGAGCAGAGTGCTGACCGTTTCTTCAAAGATGAACGCCGCTGTGCGCTCTCCTCGTTCGGCCGCGGTGACCAGCCACCGCAGTGCGATGGTGGTTTTTCCGCAACCGGCAGGTCCAATCAAGAGAGTGCTGGTTCCGCGCCCGAGCCCGCCTCCGCAAAGCTTATCCAGTTCCGCAATGCCGCAGGGGGCAATGCTTTTGTCGTCACGAGCATCGTCGTATTCAGCCGCGATGAGGCGGGGAAATACCATAACGCCGCCGCTTCGAATGACATAGTCGTGAAACCCCTCGCGAAACGCGCAGCCGCGGAGTTTGGTGACCTCCAATCGCCGGATTGTTTTGCCGTATTCACGGGCAACACGGCTCATCGAGACCACGCCGTGAACGATGCTGTGGAGTTCGAGGTCGGCATAACGGCTGCTGCGATCATCAAGCAGAAGAACCGTGCAATTCTCGGGAGCATATTCTTTCAGCGAGAGAACCTGCCGTCGATAACGGAGGGGATCTTTCGCAAGCATCCGCACTTCGGATAGCGCGTCGATGACGAGGCGATTCGGTTTGCGGCGGTCGACTTCCGCCATGATCGCCTGCACGCGGTCATTCAATTCGACTTCCGCTGGATGAAAGACGGTGTACTGCCCGTTGGGCCTGAGGTCCTCTTCGCTGGGTCGGACTTCGAGCACGTCAGATTCTTGCAGCGTCAGCCCGTGCATGGCGGCGACGGCCCTTAGTTCTTCGGACGATTCCGAAAGGGTTACATAGAGGACTCTCTCACCCTTTCGGCGTCCTTCGTCCACGAATTGCAAGGCGAGAGTAGTTTTGCCCGTGCCGGGCTCCCCTTCGACGAGATAAAAATGGCCGAGAGGGAAGCCGCCACCTAAGACGTCGTTAAGGCCGTCACATCCAGAACTGCAGCGTGTTGCGGCCGGCGCCGATTGTTCTTCCAGCATGAGTTGCGAGGCGCGCTCCTTTCTTCGTGGATCGTGCGAAGTCACACACGCTTTGCCGATGCAACCCGCATCCAGTTTCATTTTTTGGAGTACGAGCGATTCCGTAAATACACTGTTTTCTGTAGTTAAGACGGTGATTCCTTTTTCAATCCGATTTTTCTCGCAGACGGAGTGTTCGACATTACCCGAGGTGTCCCAGGAAGCACAAGAAACCAGAAAATGCGCGCCCGCGGGGGCGGGCGCTATCCAGAAAATACCTATGCGTGAATTGAGAGCTCGTTGCCTGAGGATGCGCGTTTTTTGACAGTGCCCAGAACGACTGTTAACATGAAAAATTCGTCCGGCAAATCTTCAAGATCGTCCCCGTCGTCTAGCCCGGCCTAGGACATCGCCCTTTCACGGCGGTAACACGGGTTCAAATCCCGTCGGGGACGCCAACAAAATAAAGAACTTCCGCGCACTCGCCGTTTTTCTTCATGATCCAATTTGATCCACTTAGCGGGACTTGGCTTCCGAATCGAGGCCTTTTCTCACCAGCCTGACCAAATTGCTTTGCGCCTCGCGTTTCTGAGGCCCGACAGCCTGCATGTAAACGTCCGTCGTGACCTTCAGGCTCGCGTGGCGGAGCAACTCCTGCACAACCTTCGGATTCTCTCCATTCGCATTCAATAGAGTCCCAAACGTATGCCGGAAAGTGTGATAGGAAACGTGTTTGACGATTCCCGCTCTTTTCAGCGCTGGCTTCGCGTAGTAACGCCATAGCGTTCCAGGCCAATAGGGCTGCTTCCCCTTCATATGCGGCGAAGCAAACACCCAATCGCCCAGAGCAGGATACGGGGAGCGGCTCTTCCATGCCCAAAGGCACTCGGCCGTTTGCGCGTCGAGCGGTACGTCTTTGAGTGACGTCTCCGTCTTCGGCGCTCCCTCCACCATAGCTACAACTGATCGTCGAACTCGCAGGATTAAACTTTCGAAGTCCACATCCTGCCATCGAAGACCGATCAGTTCTCCGCGGCGCAGACCTGTGAAAGCATCCAGTTCGATCATCATCCGAAGCGGATCTGACAATTCCTTCAGGAATGCCATGATCTCCTCCGGAGTCAAAACGTCGGGTGCCTTCTGCCGTTTCGCGCTCTGTCGAACGCTGGTAATCGGATTCTTCTCGGCCCACTCCCACCGAATTGCGTGGGAATAGAGAGCACTCAAGATGTTTCTGATCTTCGCTCTGCTGCCCCGTGCCAAGGGAACACCAGATTTCGGAAAGCAGAGACTCCTGAGCCACTTCTCCACATCGACTGCCTTGACGTCCGCCAAACGGCAAGCACGCCAACGAGGAAGAATCCACTTCTTCAGATAGCCCTCGTAGGTCACTTGAGTCGAATACGACTTGCGATCCTCGTCCGCCGCGTCGGGTGCCGGTTTGGTTTTGTTGAACACATCCGGCAATTCGTGTTGACGGTAGTGGTTTACGAGGGTCTCGAAGCTGACATTCTTGACAAGTTGTTGAGGGGTTTGTCGGTTGATCTCTAAGCGGATCGCGTCCACCGCAGTTTGGGCGGATGATTCGGTGGGCAGTTCTTCCAGCGTGCCAATGACGATATGCTTCCGCCGGATCGAACCGTCGAGTTGCACTTCTCGCCACAGGAACTCCCAAACTTTTCCTTTCTTGCGGTCCGCCAGTCTAAGGCTACCTTTCTGGTAACTCGTGCGCCTCACTCATACCTCCAATCAATTGAGGCAACACGGATGGCTGCGACGAGAGTAGCCCAGGTTGGAAATCCTGTCGAGGGTTGCCCCAGGCGAAAGCTGTGGAATTCAGCTCGCCATTTTGTGCTCTAGCGAGGCGTTCAAAACTGAAGCACGAAATCGCCACAGTTTTCCGATTCGGACTCCTGCAATCTCGCCACTGCGCGCCATTTGTTGAAGAGTCTTTGGGTGAATCTTCAGGAGCGATGCAGCCTCGTCTGAGTCTAGGAGTTGTTCGAAGCGTGTGTCGGGAACATCTGTGCCGTGGGCTGGCTTGGAAACGAGATGCGTCATTGCGATCTCCCAATGGCTGTCTCTTCCTACAGCGGTAGCTGCAGGAGCTGAACGAGGTTAATTTCAGAGTCCTGGGGCAGTCCAATTCATTCTGTGTACAAGCTCATTCCGAACGGGAATAACTGGGAAGGCTGGGTTTTCGCGGTTGTCTATGTGGAGCCTGTCAACAACCCAATATCGCTCAGCGATATAGCAGTTATGAGCTGTGGGAATAAGCACGTGCAGAGAACTCATTGGACACGCAGAAAAAGCGCTAGTACGTTCTCGGAGAACACTCACTCAAATTTCCACCAGGAGGTCCTATGAAACCCGCAACGTCATCAAAACAGCGACCAGTTCTGAAGCGTTCGCGCGTATTGCTTGCGACGGTCGGAATCTTGCTCCTGATCCCGTTGGCAGCACACGCGCAGGGATCGCCCTTCGACAATGGCTTTACCGCCCTACAGACATTGTTCACCGGCACCGTCGCCAAGGTCGCCAGCCTGATCGCCATCGTCATAGGCGGCTATCAGTTTGCGCACGGCGAACCAGGCGGCAAAAAGGCTTTGGCGGGAGTGGCAGCGGGAACTGGCATTGCTGCGCTGGCGGCCAATGTCCTCACCTGGCTCTGGGGTGTCTAGATACGAGGGTCAGCGCAACCTCCATTCACTCCCATTTGAACCACGAGGGCAGCCATGCAGGAAAACATTCCTAGGCGTAGAAACCGAGTCTTCAAGAGCCTTCACAAACCCCTCACCTACCTTGGTGTTGAGAGAACAGTCTTCTACTTTGTGTGCGTCGGAGCCGTCGGTGTCTTCAATCTCTTCGAAAGTCTCCTGGCTGGGATTGTTGTCTTTGCCGGCGGGTTCATCTTTGGACGATGGGTCACCAACGCCGATCCCGCAATGCTCCGCATCCTCGCCCAGAGCGAACGCTTCAAATCCCGCTACGACGCAGCAAAACTCGAGAGTCCCCTCGTGGAGGTCCGATAGATGCTTCGCCTCGATCGTGTCCTCAAGTCGTGGAAAGAGTCAGGCGCGTTGAACTCGCAAATCAACCTTTATGGCTTCTGGAACGAGCACACCTTTATCACGAAGAGTGGGGATCTGGGAATTGTGTTCCAACTGCAGGGTGTGGACTACGAGAGCCTAGACCAGGCAGCTCAGGAATATACCGTGAAACGCCTTGAGGCTGCCCTCAAGATCTTCGGACCCGGCTTTCACGTCTATCAGTACCTCTTTAAGACCAATCGCCCGACAGTTCCTTTTCAGGATTACGCGGACCCAGTCGTTCGAGCTGCCGTCGACCAAAGGAAACAATTCTTTGCTCAGAAACTTGACGAGCTTTTCACAGTCGAAATTTTCTTCACCATCGTTATTGAAGGCACGCGGTCAAAAACAGGTATCGCACCGGCACTGTTGCGCATTCCGCAAGACCCTAACGGTGGCATCCAAGAACTCAAGGCACAGTTCTCAAACGACAAGCGGAAAGTCTTGTTGCGGGAACAGATCGAGGCGGATTTACTGAAACTCGAACAGCGTGCGCACTCCTTCGTTCGGCAACTCTCCGACATGGTACAGATCGACATCCTCGGTCAGAACGATTTGTTCCGTTTCTTCCGACGCTTATTAAACTACGATCCCTGGCGAATCGAGGGGTTACCGACCGGCAGCCATTTCCTGGACTACCAAGTCGCCAATTCTGATGTTGAGGCGGAACGCGACCATTTGCGTGTCGGCAATCACTACGTCCGGGTCCTCACAATCAAAGAGGCGATCAGCGAGACGAAACCGCTGGTACTGAAGCAACTGTTGGAGATTCAGGCAAACTTCTGCGTGGTCAGCGAGTGGGTCCCCATTGATAACGCTACCGCTCGCAAAGAAATCACGAAACGCAGGCGCCACTTCAATGTCTCCAAATCCTCGTTCATTTCATCGGTACGCGCCGACGCCGCAACAGTCAATCCGCGCGACGTACTCATCGATGAATCGAAACAGGCTGACATCGACAATCTCGGGGACTGCCTGCGTGTGCTTGGGGATGGGCAAACACTGGGAGAGTTCTCCTTGACCATCGTCCTTTACGCAGAAGACAAAGGGACTTTGGACCGAGTGCTTCCCGACGTGGTTCGCATTTTCACCAGCGCCGATGGGACGCTCTTCTCCGAAACGTACAATCAACTGAACGCCTATTTCGCCATCATCCCCGGCAACTACCGCCACAACCTTCGCAGGCAGTACCTCCTGAATTCCAATTACGCTGATATTTCGTTCCTCTTCACAATCCAGCCAGGTGAGACGTGGAACGACCATCTTGACCGGGAGTACTTGGCGGTTCTGGAAACCGACAATGCGACACCTTACTACCTGAACCTCCACAACAGAGAAGTCGCCCACACGCTGATTCTTGGTGCAACGGGTGCAGGGAAAAGTTTCCGTTCATACTTTTTTCTTTCTGCAGGTTCCTTAAATAGACGTGGGGTAGATCTGGAAATCAGATGTTGTGAACCCAGCTGCTATGTCGAGTCTCCCGCAGGTCGACGTTCGTCATCTGAATGCCGTGGTTATTCTTGCTGAAGAGCTCAACTTCACACGGGCAGCACATCGGCTGTGCATCACGCAGTCGGCTCTAAGCAGGCAAATAACCGAGATTGAAAAGGCACATGGGTTCCAGTTGTTTACGCGCGACCGGAAGAGGGCAGCGGAACTCACTAACGCCGGCCACAGATTTGTTGAGGAAGCTCGATCTGCGCTCCTGCATGCGGATCGCGCTGTTCACTTGGCACGTGCAGCCCATCATGGACACGAAACCGTTCTGCTGGCAGGGTATGCGCCTTGTGCCGCCCAGTCCTGGCTTTCGACATTGCTGACCATCCAGCTACCTTTGTTTCCAAAACTGAAGGTACGCTTGTTGACGCACTTCGCCATGGAACTGACTCGAAGCGTACTGGCGAACGAGCTACATCTGGCGCTCGTTACCGCTCCGCCGATTGACACCAAGCTAACGGCCGTACCTTTTGCTGAGAGTCAAATGTATGCCATCTTGCCTGACGGGCACGCTGCAGCTAGTAGCGAATACGTGAAACTTCAGGATCTTGCGAGTGACGATTGGATTCTTTTCCCAAGGAGTGTCAACGCGGTTATCTATGACGCCATCGCAGATACGGCTGCGAAAGAAGGAATCGCCGCAAGACAAACTCATGAAATCATCACAATTCACGAGGCGTTTTACTTGGTCTCCGAACGCGCAGGCGTTGCAATTTTGCCCAAGCCAGTTGGGATGGGCCTCTGCACGGACGGCCTCGTGGCTCTGCCACTAGCAGATCCATCTCTCTCATTCGGAAGTTGCTTGATTATGCGACGCGATGACGATTCCAAACTCGTTAACGAGTTCGCACGCGCCTTTCTTCGGAAGCATGTTCGGAATCTTGGGACCGGGAGGCAAATGGAACTGCCACTGTCTGCATAGCCAGCGTTCGTACAGCGGAGGACGGACGCGTCCCTACATTGAAAGGCGACCTAGCGCGTGGAGCCCGGAAAAGTCTAATCCGAATCGCGCTAGGTACTTCCGCAGCCTGTCGGCATCATTGGACAAGGACTTGCGAGCGCGCGAGGCGCCGAAGAGAGCACGTCCGGCCTCCGAAAGGGAACGACTCCGCTTGCACACGTCGATGACAAGTGCCAACTGTGCACGATCAAAGAGGTCGATCTCTTCCAGTTGCTTCGGGCTGAGGAATCGTGCAAGCTCGTCCTTGTGTTCAGGTGTCTCGGGCTTATGCCAAGCCATAGAAAGCCTGCTCGCTTCCTCATCCACTACTTGCGTGGAAATCCGTGCGCCCGGCGCGAGCGTTGCCATGCGGGCAACGGCCGCATTCAGATCTCGGAAATTGCCCGCCCACGACGCTGACGGCGACAGCGCAAAGTCCAAGAATCTCTCCCGAGCTTCCTTGCTGAACGTCACCCGGCGACCTGCTTTTTCCGCAAAGCGATCCAATTCGAAATCGAGGTTGGGCTCGATGTCCTCGGTGCGGCTCTTAAGACCCGGCATTACGAATGTCCAGAGATTGATCCGAGCCAGCAGGTCTTCGCGAAATTTCCCGTCGCGAACAGCTGCAAATAGGTCACGATTTGTGCCGGCGATGAGCTGGAAATCGCTGTGCGCTTCTTCGTCTGAACCCAGCGGCAGAAATGTCTTTTCCTCAAGAGCCCTCAGCAACATTGCCTGCTCGTCGACTCCAAGTTCTCCAATCTCGTCGAGAAAGAGGACGCCTTTGTCGGCTGCACGCAGCAACCCAGCACGGTCTTTCTGAGCGCCGGTGAAGGCTCCCTTTACATGGCCGAACAGGGCAGACATTGCGGCATCGCCGCGGATGGTAGCGCAGTTCACATCCACGAAAATTCCCTCGATTGATCGGCGAGCCTTTTTCAGTTCGTAAATTCGGCGTGCAAGCAGCGACTTCCCGGCCCCGGTGGGCCCCATGAGCAACAGAGGATCGCGCGTGGATATAGCTACCTGCTCGATACGTTCAATGAGGCGGTTGAATGCCGCATTGCGGGTGTCGATACCTCCTTTCAGGTATGAAATGCCTTCTCGCTGCTCTTGGCGGAAGCGCGAAGCAATCCGATCGTATTTGGATAAATCGAGATCGATGATTTTGACCGTGCCCGGAGAGCTCCGGTCCCGATCTGGCGAACACTGCACAAGCCTGCCGGGCATGTACCGCGACTCAACCAAGAGGAACAGACAGATCTGCGCGACGTGAGTGCCCGTCGTGATGTGGATGAGATAGTCTTCCAAATCGGTATCAAAGGTGTATCCGCGCGCGAATTGAAAGAGGGTCTCATAGACCTCTTCGAAGTCCCATGGATCGCGAAACTCGATCTGATGCAAACGGACTTCAGTCTCAGGCGAGACGGTTTGGATGTCACTCTTGATTGTTTTCGCCAGCGAAAGGTCACGCTTTCCGTGCAGAAGCTCGAAACGGTGAACAATCAGGTCAGGCTGCCTGCAGAGCGAAATCGTAGGCCGCCAGTTCTGCCATCGGTCTGGATGCTTACCCAAATCGAGAGTAGTGCCGAGCAGCCCAATTGTTACGATCTTCCTTGCAATCTTATCCATTAGGATAAATATTTATCTCATATGCTAATAAATTGAAAGCGAATATTCACGCCGTTCGTGTAACACTCGATTCTTCAGCTACTTGCGTGCTGCATGTGATTTGGCCCAGCGCTTGCTTTACTAGTGGACGGAAGGAGAGACGATCATGTCAGGCGAAACCTACAACGTAATCCACGGCGGACAGGGCGTCCCGATCAAGGCTTGGACGAAAGGCGTCCAGCTGGAAGATCAGGCAAAGACCCAGTTGATGAATGTCGCCCAGCTGCCCTTCGTGTTTCGGTGGATTGCCGCCATGCCTGACGTTCACTGGGGTATCGGCGCGACCGTCGGTAGCGTGATTCCGACCAAAGGCGCAATCATTCCAGCCGCCGTGGGGGTGGATATCGGTTGCGGAATGATGGCGGTGCAGACTTCGCTGAATGCCCGCGATCTGCCTGACAACCTGCATGGCATCCGCGAGGCGATCGAGAAAGCCGTTCCGCATGGTCGAACCAATCATGGGGGAGCAGGCGATAAAGGAGCATGGCACGACATTCCTCGTGAAAACCTGGAACTATGGGGCGCGGGTCTGAAGCCTCGCTATGACGCGATCCTGGCGAAGCACCCGAAGCTGGATCGCGGAAATCATGCGAATCACCTGGGAACGCTGGGAACCGGAAACCACTTCATCGAGGTTTGCCTTGATGAGAGCGAGGTGGTTTGGTTCATGCTTCACAGCGGTTCGCGAGGCGTGGGCAACCGGATGGGTTCGTACTTCATTGAACTGGCGAAGAAGGACATGGAGCGATTTTTTGTCACTTTGCCGGATCGTGATCTCGCCTACTTTCCTGAACACACGGAGCACTTCGATGACTACGTCGAAGCGGTCGAGTGGGCGCAGGATTTCGCTCGCTCGAATCGCGATCTGATGATGGAGCAGATTGTCAGCGCGGTGCGCGGTAGCGGACTTGTGCCGGTGTTCACTGCGGAAGTGAAGAGCATCAACTGCCACCACAATTATGTGGCACGCGAGTCGCACTTCGGCCAGAACGTACTCGTTACCCGTAAGGGCGCTGTTCGGGCGCGCGAGGGAGATATGGGAATTATCCCTGGCAGCATGGGTGCGCGTTCTTACATCGTGCGCGGAAAAGGAAACGCCGAGAGCTTCCACAGCTGCAGTCACGGTGCAGGTCGTGCAATGTCTCGTCATGAGGCGAAAAAGCGCTTCACGATCGAGGACCATATCCGTATGACTGAGGGAGTGGAGTGTCGTAAGGACGCGGACGTGATCGATGAGACGCCAGCGGCTTACAAGCCGATCGATGCAGTTATGGCGGCACAAGCTGATTTGGTGGAAATCGTGCACACTCTGCGCCAGGTGGTTTGCGTGAAAGGATGAGTATGCCTAAAACGGAAGTTGTGAAGGCAGAAACAATGGTTCGGATCGATGGGTCTTTCGGTGAAGGCGGCGGGCAGATTCTGCGTAGTTCGCTCAGCCTATCACTGGTAACCGGAAAGCCTTTCCGAATCGAAAACATTCGCGCAAATCGGGAGAAGCCTGGACTGCTGCGACAGCACCTGACAGCAGTCCAGGCGGCGGCGGAAGTCGGTGCAGCGGAAGTCGAGGGCGCCTCGCTGGGTTCCAAGGCTCTGACATTTGTTCCCGGCAAGATTCGCTCGGGAGAGTTTCGCCTTGCGATCGGCACGGCAGGCAGCGGAACGCTTGTCCTTCAAACAATTTTGCCGGCGCTGATCACCGCCGCTGGGCCGAGCCGGATCGAAATCGAAGGTGGAACGCATAACCCAGCAGCTCCGCCGTTCGATTTTCTTGAGCGTAGTTTCATTCCGCTGATCGAGCGGATGGGACCGAAAGTGGAATTGGAATTGCAGCGCTACGGTTTCTATCCGGCAGGTGGCGGCCGATTTGTAGTTGAGATCACTCCATGCGAGATTTTGAAACCGATCGAACTGGAGGAGCGAGGTGAGATCACAACGAAACGGGCGACGGCGCTTGTAGCGAACTTGCCATATCACATCGCACGACGTGAGTTGATCACAGTGGGGAAGCAACTGAATTGGGATGACGAACTGCTGCACTGCGAGGACACAAAGAACTCGGTCAGCCCCGGCAACTTGGTGATGATTGAAGTGGCGAGCTCTACTGTGACCGAGATCTTCACTGCATTTGGGAAGCTTGGGGTGAGTGCTGAAGATGTCGCTAAAGATGCAGCGGAACAGGCGCGTGCTTATATGCACTCGAGTGCTGCCGTGGGCGAGCATTTGGCCGATCAGCTTTTGCTTCCTCTCGCTTTGGCTGGAGGCGGTTCATTCTCGGCAGTGAACCTCAACATGCACGCAAAGACGAATATGGAAGTGATCCGACAATTTTTGCCGGTTAGCTTCCAGGTGACTGAAGTGGAAGGGCACAATCGGGTTTCAGTGGGAAGCCCAGGTCCGTATGTTAGGTAGTGATTCCGTTAACCCGACGACCTCGACATATGGAGCGCGTGTTTAAGCAAGGCATTTCGGAAGAAGATGCAATCTGACAAACTTTCTTATTGCAAAAGATGCAAAGTCATGGCATGTTAGGGTATCTTCTACGAAAGGACGCCCAAATTGGTGGATTACGAAAACAAATCGCTAAGCGGGCAACATCAGCCGATAACTCGACTGAGTTGCTATAGGGCGTCGCTCCGATCGCGCTAACCGATCTTCATCGGTCAACCAGGCGCTCTTTCCGCACAATTTAGCTGGGTGGCGTTGGCTGCGGTTCCTTCGACTGTGAATCGCCTATACCGCTGCCGTTTGTTCCCCCAGTTTGACTTACTCGGTCAGTGGTGATTGGCCACGGTTACTTCTCTTGGTAGAAACAGCCTTCGGGCTGGGAGGTTCGACTCCTCATGGGCGAAAGCCCTACCCGTGACCGCATGTTCCCTGACCAGTAAATGCAGTGGCCGTACAGTCTTGTCCGGCCACAGAAGCCCGGGCAATAGCCCTTAGATTGGACTAAATATGAATCCGTTGGAACGCGCTTTCGCAAGGATGGGAGCGCGAGTTGAATTTGGACAACTTATGCGAAGGAACAGGCTGTCCGGCCGAATGGTCTCCGAGGACCTCGCGCTCGACGTGCGTCAAGACCGGCACGGAGAGTTTTTCCTGATTTCTCGCGCCCAGACTTCGACAACTGAATTGGTGATTTTGGATGTTCAGCCGAGAGATCGGCACTTGCTATTGCTGAGCCGCAGTGACGCTGAGAAGCACCGTTTCTTGCTTGGCCACGATGAGCGTCATTGGTTTGTAGCCGGCATTCCGGAAAGTACGCCGGTCAGTCGCGTTCGAGATGCGAAACAGGCTCTCAAGCCCGACCTTGTGCAAAGCAATGAGCGCGGGATTCGGACGAAGTATCGCGATCGGCGAAGCAACGCAGCACGCATTCGCCAGGGTGAATGGTTTTTCGTACCAGCACCTCAGGTGCGAGTGGAACTGTTGCTTGTCCTGAGGAACGAGCCGATCGCGCGTGGAGGAGGCAAGCCTAATGTCTGTGAAGAGCTTTATCGCTTTGGCGGGGAGACGGTTTATGTCAGCCCCGGCGCACCAAACGGTCTCACAGGCGAGCAATACCGGGCTCTCTCGGAAAGCGAACGGAATCGCTGGAATTGGCGTGTCATGCGACGCAACCCGAAAGTGTATGTGCGTGGCCGCGTGCGCCATTCGGATCACAAGACCATCACATTGGATGGCTGGCACGAGGTTCTCAGTAACACAGAGAATCTCTCGCACGCCATGCGGAATGTGGCTTTCTTGGACTAGGCATTAGTTAGTTTCGCCGGTGGTAACTGGTGAGTTGTAGAAGCAAGAAGGATTGGCCGGTGGTGAAGACTACGGCTACTTCGCCTCGAACGCGGGAGATGCAGGTTCGAGTCCTGCCGCGGGAATATTGTGCCCGCGTGGTCTAAACGGAAGGACACCTAATGTTCCGTTGTCGCTCGTTCCCCGGCCAATATCCGCTCTTGACTCTTGAGAAGAAGATCGGTTGGATCAAGTAACGATAGGTCCCGGAATTCTGGTGTAAGGCATTCGCCGGTGGTGATAGATCGCGGCTACTTCGGAGCCGTGCGACTCGGTCCGCGGCAGGCAGAAATGCCGGTACCGCGTCGTCCATTCCCCGGCCGATGAGATGTACAACAAGTTCGCCGGTGGTGATCTGCGACGGTTCCTTCGAAGGGCGCAGGTTCGAGTCCTGCCACAGCCTATGGCTGTGTAGCTCAGTTGGCAGAGCAAAACCGTTGCCTACAATTCCCCGGCGAATGGAAAGAGAGGAGGCCATAAGTGGCCCGACTGAACATACTCAAGCTCAACTCTGGACTGCGCACGCACGAGGGAGCAGCCGCTCGACACATTTCTACGGAACTGCAGCTGCGGCGCTCTGTGCTGGCCTGCCTGCTCTGGGAGAACCAGTTTTACGAGGACGGAGTAGAGATCGCGGGTCGGATCGCCGAGCTCGTGCCGAACGTTGGGGCCGAGAAGGTCGCCGCGCTTGCCGTTGAGGCTCGCGAGCAGATGAAGCTGCGCCACGCGCCGCTTCTGCTCGTCCGCGAGATGGCCCGTCACAAGACGCACCGTGCGCCGGTTTCGGAGACGCTCGCACGCATAATCCAGCGTGCCGACGAACTTGCCGAGTTTATCGCCATTTACTGGAAGGACGGACGCGTGCCGCTTTCTGGCCAGGTGAAGAAGGGACTTGCGGCTTCTTTCCCGAAGTTTGATGAGTACCAGCTTGCCAAGTACGATCGCGGCGGGCCAATCAAGCTGCGGGACGTGCTGTTCCTTTGCCACGCCAAGCCTCGCGATGAGGCCCAGGCTGCGGTGTGGAAGAACCTGATCTCGGGAACGCTGACGACGCCCGACACCTGGGAGGTCGCTCTCTCCTCTGGTGCCAGCAAGCGCGAGGCCTGGGAGCGGTTGCTTCGCGAGCAGAAGCTCGGTGCTCTGGCGCTGCTCCGTAACTTGCGCAATATGCGTGAGGCCGGAGTGGACGAGTCACTTGTGCTCTCTGCGCTTGGGACGATGAGTTCTGCCCGTGTGCTTCCGTTCCGGTTCCTGGCAGCGGCGCGTCACGCTCCGCAATGGGAAGAGGTGCTTGAGGGAGCTATGTTCAAGTGCCTGGCCACACAGCCG
>Ga0335073_10006959_pt1 | contig 15870 bp, 27 predicted proteins | sample Lox_Sample_22_FD_207093 | JGI IMG/M metagenome (GOLD analysis project Ga0335073, IMG submission 207093) | Soil microbial communities from Loxahatchee National Wildlife Refuge, Florida, United States - Lox_Sample_2.2 | ecosystem: Environmental > Terrestrial > Soil > Wetlands | place: USA... | reverse complement strand
GTAGTCGGGGATGGGCGGGGTACCTTTGAACCTGACTAGTCGAGAGAAGGACATTTTTGGGATTGTCTGTGTGACTGACGTGGACGTGAATCTGGATGAGAGAGAAGATATGCTTCTTAGCATGAGATAGGCAAGGCGAAAGTTCCTTGCCAATTGATGGAGAGATAGGAAGTGCGAGTCGGAGGGAAGGTAGCACAGTTGAGGTGATGCGGATTACATGAAGCGATCAACGTCATTGGGCTGCGGGGTTTGGCCGGGGAACTTTATGTAGTACTCTCCGGAACTCATCCGAGGACATCACCATCCATCTCACAAGTTATGAAACTTTGTAGTTAAGTAGGTCGGATGCAAAATCATATAATCCCATCCAAGCAAATGCAATTGTATACGAGGTATGTAGAGAGTGATGATATCTACAAAACGCCAAAACTCCAATTCACCTTCCCCCGCCAAAAAATGTCCCACAAAACTTGTGTGCCCGCATATCCCTTCCTTAAATGAAAGAATCACAATCCGAAAGCCAATGCACCATCCCCATTTCCAAGTTTGTTCCAAGTTTGTCTATCCTTTATGCACTCTTCATAAGTTTTGTCATGCATGTTGCTGCTGCAGCAGTCACATATCGCCATCCCTTCTCGTAAAAACCACTCGGTTGTAAATTTAAGCCTCTCAATGTTAGAAGAGGTTCCATCTTTTTTGTTTCCACTAGGCGTTGGTTGGCAGGTACTCCATCTGCTGGTGTATGCGGTAACACATTTTTCTCCTCGGTAGTAGTGATGTCAGGAGTTTGTACGGTAGGTGTTCGTGCTGTCCTCACTGGTGATGGAGGGGTAATATATTCGTCGGAGGAAACATCCTCACTATCTCTTGGAATTCTTAATCCACCGACAGCCATGAATTCCGCTCGGAGTTTGCCTGCAAAATCATCTTCCAACCCGACGAAGAGAGATGAGATAACAAGTATCTCCATCATCTTTCCCGGCGTCAATAATCTGTCGTTGGGCAATTCGGAATCGAGGGAGGAAGTACTCGGAGAAGAAAGGGGAGTTGCATTCGACGAAATAGAATGAATATGTAATTTCTGAAGTGTCATTGTAGCCATAATCCTTCGTACATTAGGAGACGAGAATTCCCATTTCGTTTCAGCTGGTGTAGACGGAGTAGTTCCATGTGAAAATGTATGTCGTCGTCTAGGACCACTTGATGTTTCTGAGGAAATACTGCTTCTTCTCGGAGCTATAAATGTCATTGGTCGATCCCGTTCATTCAACGATGCACTTTGACTTTGTATCTTTTTTACCCAACGAACAATCACTTCTCGACCACTCGGAACTTGATTCCCACTTAATCTGAATTCATACCCAGTGCATTTAAGACCACTTCTCTTTCTGCCTTCGTAGGTATGTACTGTCCATATTTTTGTTAATTGTTTGGAATAGTTCCAGTACATGACTGCTATTGCACTTTCGTCGCTGGGAAGGATTCCTGCTTTCCTTTTTTGTCCTGCGTTCAGGGTTGATAGGTATTTTATCGTCGCTACTTTATGGCCATTCTCAGATTGCAAAATGAGTACTTCTCGAGGTTTACAGCGTGCTAGAACATCGTTTGCTAATGCTGGCGAGGTAGTAGAGGTAGGCGAGGTGTGTTTGGAGGGTTTAGTGGGTTTACGACCTAGCAGGTCGAATTGAGGATAGGCATGTCGATTCGAGGGATCTTTACGTTGTAATTGGAGTAGTAATTGTGGATGGTGAGAGCCCAGGGGGTGACAGAGGAGGGATGCTAGGAGTGGATTCTGGGGATATGATTTTGGAGGAGGTGGGGCGAGCAGGTAAGTCGATCCCGCGACGATGGCAGATGACATTGCACGGTGATAAAATTTGCGATGGTGATGAGACCCTTTGATGGTTTTGTTGTGGATAGGGATGTAGTTTAGGAGGTCATGAAATTAATTGCGAAGCTATCTGGTGTTGGTGTTGCTGGAAATACCCGAGACGGAAAATAAGGATACTGCGTAACGATAGGAAGAATTGAAGAAGGTGAAGAATGGAGATGGATGGAGGGAAGGGGAAAGGAGGCTGTGTTCAGGTTATATATGCATCGGGAGAAGTATCTCCATGGTTATGAAGGAGCATGCGACTGAAAAGGAGTACGCACTGTGGTTGCTGACTGACACGGACCTGCTCTGCTCTGCAGCTGAGTCGGACGGCGGAGAGAATGGACATAGCGGAGTAAAATGAAAAGGGGCATTACTTGTAAACTAATCCAGCCAAGTTTACGTGGCTTGCAATTATTTAGCTCCATACTCGGAAACCTAGTTCGTCCTTGGCCGACAAGTAAAATAAAATAAAATAAATAAAATTAGGACTGTCTACAAGCACCGAATATCTCCGATGGCCCCTAGGCCTTTGTCCAATTTGGAGCCCAGGGGAAAAGGCGGGTGTCTCAGCAGATTTACCCCCGTCCGCGAGGCGCTAAAGCCCCCTCGGACACAACGGAATCCCCGGATGATTATCAAGCCGCTGACTACAAGCGCTACAAGGACAGATCATTATGGGCTAAAGACAAAAGTCATCTCCAAGCCAGTATCAGGTGGTTCATCCAGTCATCAAGGGAAAAGGGAATTTTCTAGCTTATTACAAATTCTTTTCGTTGATTCATCCCGGTCAGCGGTTTTGCGGATTACATTTACGATTTACGTGTGGGGCGCCATGCAGCAGATGTATCACGACGCATGCTTGTCCGTTAACGGCTTTGGAAATAGACTCGAGCAAGTTGCAGTTGATGATTGGAAACGTGTCGAGAATATCGAATTGCTTGGCTGTCTCGGGCTAGATAAGTTTAAGAATATTTGATCAAGCCAAGCATCTCATATCCAATCCAGGCAGTTTCTTCTGAACACCACGAACCATTGCCAATGCCAAGGTACTTGGAAGTTGGTACACAGAGTAAAAATATTTTCAAACTTCAAGTTCGAACTCGTTCCCTTTTCACATGATAGAGATAATTTAGCTTAACCCTCAAAATCAGACAAATCACAAAAACGTCCGTGCAAAAACCGATCGAGCAGATTATCGCCATGATTTCCCAAAATGTCCGTCTGCGCGGCGCCACAAATCTTCCCGTCGGGATTCGGGGGGAGTTTACAACATGGCAACCGAAATCGGAGCACTCTGCTCCCGCAATAAAATCTGCCAACTCACTGTAAGTATTACCATGTCGCTTACACGACTCCACCAATTACGACGACGGTGACACTCAAGCTTTGAGGGACAGGGGTGTTTCGCTATAATCGCTTCGAAGGCACAAAAACAGCGATTAGTGCGAGAAATTAGTTATTGCGGCCCTGTCGGCCGATTCTTGTTGGTTGACATGTTGGAGTATCGCGATTGACACCGCAAAAGCTTAGCATCGAGTCCTTGTTCGGGGTATATATCCTGTTTCACAAGGAACATCGGTATCGAATTGAGTCACAATCTCGGAGAGAAAGAGGGCTCTTGACGCGATGTCAAGTGAACAGTAGACTAACGAACGATTTGCGGTGCTGTTGCGAAATGAAGTCCACTAATCCGTTTTCCTGAGATCCGGAATGTGGATCCGCTGTGGATGCTGACTCACATGCCAAATTTATGCACTGTCAACGCCTTGCAGAGTCCATCAACACATTACACAAACCTACATTCCCATCAGGTGTCTCCAAGAAGTATTCGGAACAAACGACACCTCACAAAATATGGCGTCGAACGTTATTTAGATGAGACCATGACAATGTTGAAAAAATTCAATTTGGCCAACAACGCTCCCATTTTATTCCTGTCCTTTGAGACCGGAAAACGGGAATTCTTATCCTCTTAGATGTCACGCTTCAGAAGTTATTGAGGAAAGTTGTTCATCTCAGACATACAGATTCGGCAGTATAACATTCCATCCCATTCTTTACAATCTCGCTAACCTGCGAAGAGAGTCACAATTTGCAGAGCTCATCAATATCAGACTATTTGCAGTATCAAAGAAAAGTTTCGGGTATTCCCGGTGCATCCCACGACCATCTGAAGAACGTCCTCGTTTCTTAAACAGTTCCAATTGTTCTGAGCTATGGAAAACCTGTCTACATATTATCTCCATCTCACGTCTGGTGTTAAATGAGGCACTTTTCCACACCCAATTCCTTGTCATCTTATTTACATACAGTCCAAATGCAAGAGAGAGAACTTATACGCTGCAACGAACTCGAGATTCTTCCAAACCGTATCCCAGCAGAAAATTTATACTAAACGAACTTTCACAAAGGAACCGAACTGCTGTGACAAAAGTCAAGACATGCTATTCGACCTCCAAAAGACCCATCCGGTATTCTTGATTATCCTCTATTCAGCTCCATCTGACGTGCTGATGGAAAGGTACCTTTCCATCGCGATTGATAATTGTGCTGACATGCGAAAGTTATAAAAACGAAATTGTCGGCGTCCTGAATTCCCCTAGATACGGCAACATTCTGCCTATCTCCACTGAAGGATTCCGAACACGGCAAAAGCACATTAACGTCTGGATCGTTGAACGCGATATACGCACGTCAGAAAGGCGCAATTGCCATTATCGTAACCAAGATACCGACTTTCATCTTTGGGCCGCATGGTACTGGAGACCGCGGTAATCTCAGAGCGTCCATACACTATTCGAATGATTGTCACCCGGGGTTATCTCGAAACAGTCGAGAGTGGGGAGCGCCATCACTTCGATAGTCTGAATACCGTCAAATTAATTCATGGGCCACCCGGGACAGGAAGGCTTTGAAGGTCATTGCCCAGGCCAGGCAACTCCGAAACCCTACAAGCAGGCATCTCAGCATACCAGGTGTTATACGATAACCCTTACAGGGGACAATTTCCCCTTGATAAATTGGCCCCCGCTCTCCAACGACAAGACGTCGACAACTTCACGCTCATCATGTCCGAAGACACAAAAGAGCATTGTCTTAGTGAGAAGCGCTTCAAGACCTTGAAGCTAAGACGCTCATCGGCTACCCTACCAATCGATAGTTCGCATTTGACCGAAATCACTTTACCGAAATCTGCGGGTCAGCTCCTGGAGACAACAGCGTCGTCGGAATGCATTACATTTCTGCACCGACTGCATTGTTAGTCTTACCATTGGCAGGGAAATGCAAGACCCTCTTGCTCTTCTTCAACGAGGGCGTCCCGAATGAACACTTGAAAAAGTTCATAAACGACCCCAAAATCATCAAAATCGGGTCAAACTTAGAACGTGCGGCAGGAATTTTGAACGAATTCTACGAGTTCGAGATGAACACCTTCGATGTCGAAGACTTTCTCGCTGTGTATATCCCCGGAAGCCTGGAAGGATGCTACAAAAGATCTCCGCGTTCTGAACCAAGCAACGCGTAAGTATCCAGCCTCACAAATCTTAACCGAGCATAGTTGGCTTCGGATCCAGTTCTCTAGGCAATTCGATGAACAACATGAAACAGCCAACGCTTTAACGGCCCAAATGGCAATGCAGATTGGATGTCAGTTTGCTATCTCAAAGAACATCTTCATCTTGCTGATCCAGATGGCAGAGAATTTGATGGTACCTTTTGGACAGATGGCATTGGCGTCAGGATCTTGAAAAGATGTCCTGGGACAAAAATGGAGCGGGAGACAAAAGGAGACGATAACAGCCTCGCTGAATTCCTGATGGTCCTCGTTGTTTTGATTATGTCTTTGATAGAAGGAGGGTCTGATTTTGTTGGATAGGTAACAATGTTCGAGTCAATGCAAGCATTATCCTACACTTTAAACTCAAAAATCTCAAACTCCTACACCCCGATGGAGAAACTCCATCTGTAGACCAATCCCATAATCAACATACCATACAAGCACATTGAGTGACGCGTTACATGCATTCATCCATCCGAAGGGGTATCATTAATTCTCTCACTCTCAGCTCTACCAAAACAAAACTCCCACATTCTACTAGTCAACTCGGTCCTGCAGTTTGGTTGGAGGTTGCTTACACAGATAAACAGCCACAACTTCCAGTGTCCATTTCTACACTCCAAACACTATTATCTCTAGTTGATCCACCGCCGGTACCGTCCGTATCGCTAGGTACTGGGTACCGCGTTCGTCCTACTGGACTTGCATTTGGTGCTCTGTTGAACGGATGGGCCTGAACATCATATGGCACCATAGCGGGAGTACGCCAATTATATGGCAAATACATCCCCGGCGTAACTACCATCAGTATCTTTCGACAACATATGACTGAAGTGGATGCTCAAACGAGGGCGGGACGGTACCGTTAACTCTGGGATTTGAGGCAGAGGGAGACGGTAAATATGGTCTTGCAGGAGACGCATAAACAATATTCGGCACACTTGCTCCTCCGCAAGCTTCCTCTTTATAATCCTTCACATCACTTTTAAATCCAAATCCATCATTATAATCGCGAGTAGCAGGTCCGGAATAACTAAACACCCGTCTACCGTTCCTTTCCAATAACCTACTCCTCTCATTGATTTCCTCTTCCCCATCACCATCCTGCTCATCTGGTATCTGTTCATGTTCTTCCTCCTCATCCACGTCTCCTAGTCTATTAAGAGTAGGCGACTCATCATCCTTTTCCATGTCTGAAGAACCATTGTCAGAACTAGTTGCATCAGCCATGAAAATACTGCCTTCTCCTTCCACGAAATCATCTTGATAATCTTCTAGTCCTGAATCGCTTCGAAGACTTTGCGCGGATCGTTTCCGACGCATGCTTCAACGAGAAAGAGGTCACATTCACAAAGAGAGGTTTGAAAGGAGGCGGTGTCCTTGTATGGTCCTAGCGGAGGATTAAAGTTGCCTGATAGATCGGATGTATGGTTGGAGTCAGACTGCAGTCTGAAGAGCCTGTAATCTGTTGGCCCCTCGATTCTGAACGGGGCTGGGCCAATAATGTGTGGAGGATTGACAAGCGAATAAAATTGCGGTGACTCGCTGAAAAGTTTTGAAGACCAAGTGACGTGAATCAGGATGGAAGATGGAGAAGCAGCTGCCTCCAAGACAAAGAACAAGGCTATCAAAGCCTCGTGTGAACTGTGTCACACTAGAAGACCCATTCTGAAGGTATGAGCATCTTCTCTGCGCAGAAACTAACTCTGTAGCGACCAAAGACGGGACAGAAACTGTGCAAAGAATGTTTCTATCATGTCTTCGAAACAGAAATACACAACACAATAGTCAGTAACAACCTATTCCAACCAGGCGAGAAAATCGCCATCGCAGCAAGTGGAGGAAAAGATTCGACTGTGCTAGCACATACAATGGGAATCCTCAATAAACGATACAACTACGGGGTCGAATTCTATCTTCTCAGCGTAGATGAAGGAATCACTGGATATCGGGACGATAGTCTTGAGACTGTCAAACGAAATATGATTCAGTACAATTTACCACTGAAAATAGTCAGTTATAAAGAACTTTACGGATGGACTATGGATGAGATTGTAGAATGTATCGGGAAGAAGAATAATTGTACTTATTGCGGTGTGTTCCGACGACAGGCGTTGGATAGGGGTGCTTCAATGTTGGGAATAAACCATATTCTAACAGGGCACAATGCAGATGACATGGCGGAAACGGTCTTAATGAATTGTACTTTCCCCCTTTCGGTGGCAGGTGCTTACAGCTAGTGTTACGAGGGGACATCGCTCGTCTAGGACGATGCACAGAAATCACCACTTCCTCAGAGAATTCACCCATCAAACGGTCAAAACCATTTAAATACACTTACGAAAAGGAAATTGTCATGTACGCCTACTTTCTGAAATTAGACTACTTCTCAACGGAATGTACTTACTCCCCTGAAGCATTCCGCGGGACAGCCCGAACACTCATTAAAGATCTCGAAGCACTGAGACCAAGTTCGATTCTGGATATTATTCGCAGTGGAGAGGATTTTGTGTTGAAGGGGGAAGTTAAAGAGAAGTTGCCCGAACAGGGGACTTGTGAGAGATGTGGGTATATGAGCAGTAGGAATATTTGTAAGGCTTGTGTGCTTGTTGAGGGTTTGGAGAGAGGACTGCCTAGGTTGGGCATTGGAGATAAGAGTGAGCGCCGGCAGAGAGTGAAGGATGGTGAGGAGGAGCCTCATGTAAGACCGAAAAAGGTTATTCCAAGTGCTGCATTGATAGATTTTTGATACCTGGAGTTGATAATAACATGCATTACACATCAGTTGTGTGGCTAGAATACAGCTAAGAATACATATTATTAAGATATGCTGGATATAAAACAATTCATCTCTCTAGTTGTGACCATTCATTCCATTCGTTGGAACATCCAATCTAAATGCCCATTGTCGATACATACTCTCCACAAGTTGAAAAGCATCACTACACTCCTTGTCAAAAACTTCGGCCTCACCCCTCAAAGAAGTCCCAATCAACCTCTCATTTCCCCAAAAATCACTCCCACTTCCCCACTTCATCAGCTCCCCCTCGCGTCCCGCATCAAGGCAACAATAAACCATACTACAGCACCCATTCCAAGCCGAAATAGCATGCCAAGGACTTCCACACCATCTTGCCACATAGAACATTACTCTCTTTGCGTGTTGTATGACGTCGCGAAAAGGAGGTTGGTAGGGTGCTACAACTGCAGAGTCCGTTGTACCTGGATGCGTGAGGAAGTATATCGGTTTATGTGGGTGTGTAGCTAGGTAGCAGTGCAAAAGTTCGATGAAACGTTTTGAAGAGCCGTAGGGATGATGCGATTTAAGACACGTGGGATCTTCAGGATTGTAAACTGATGCCATTGACGTTTCTAAAGATGCTGACCAAAGTACTTTAGTTGAGGAAGTAAGCAGATTGTCCAAACGTTTTAACTAGGATTAGCTTTGAAGGTAGTGGACGTACTATGTAGTAGTGTCCAAACACATTCGCTTGGAAAACCAAACCTATATCATCCTTTGTTTTTGACCCAATTTTCTCGAGAAGGTATTTCGGGATTGTGAATGTCATCATGGGATCAAGCAAAAGTTGTTCGAAAACAAGAAACCAATTGAATCCATATACTTCGGTGACACCAGCATTAAACACCAACCAATCTATCATCAATCCCCTTCAATTAGCTCCACCCTCATTGACTGTACCGTTCCAACATCCGTTTACAAAAATCCTCGACACTCTGCATACTACATAAATCCACATCCTCGATATCAAGAAGTAATGTACGATTCGGGAAACATCGTCTTAGCTTGGAAACGGCTTCTTCAGCTTTAGACCGAGAGCGGCATGCCAGAATTATTCGGATTCTTTCGTCTTCTTCGCTCGGTTCTTCGAGGTGCGAGGACCCTGAGTCAGGGGTTACACGTCTTAATAGCCGCTCGGCGAGTTTTAAACCTAGTACTCTGATTGTTAATTGAGACGCTATGGGAAAGATACCCATTCGCGCCTGTTATAACGGCGAGTTTTCTTCTTTGGCCATGGACATTGAGCTCCCCAGAGACGTTGGAGGTCATGAAAAAGAACTCTTGGCTGTGCCGCCGCATATAGAGATTTACGATTTACAGGCACTTGACGTGAATATTTACCCGATTCTTTCACTCCTTCAGATATACCTTCCCTCACTTCAGAGTTTCCTCCAGTTCATCGGCACACTCTTCAATATCACGATTCTTGATCTCGAGACTAGTTCCACAAGCCCGCGTGAAGAGCTAGCGGTAATCCAACACAATGAAATTCTTCACCTCATTTACTTCGTATTTTGAGCTAATACTCGCATTTTGATACTCTCTGCAACCTGTCGGAGTTTTTCCAACTTCAAACTCCGCTCTCCTGTATATAATGCCCCGATTTCGCACTGAAAACGACCAGATCTTCTCGCCGTTCTGGCTAAGATCAAGTGTAGTATCTGTTCTTTTCAGTTTAATCGCTGAAATCTTGGGCAATTCCCAAGACTTGTGATTATGCTTCTTTTTGATTGTGGTTGACTCGCCTCTGGCTTGCTATGTGAGTTGGCAATGATGGCTTTTGCGCTACACTACTGCAAAGTGCTGTCGACTCTGTCAAATTTCATGGAGTGAAGAAAGCTTTCTTGATTATCCATCGAAAATTGCCGGAATCGATATTGTAATTAGTTCTCGTCTTGTTCATAGCCCCTCCAAGTAAGTGATAGTACAAGTTTCTTGGGATGTTGGCGGAGTTATCTTGTTTCAGAGATGTTGAGAGAAGTTGTATCTCCACCGACGCAGAAAGGGGTATAATCATACAAGACTTTTGAAAGCTTCTTGATTTTCTATACATAGCTAGGTTGTGCTAAGTGCGCGAGGTAACTAGCTCTTCCTTTTTGCCTTGCAACTATTCGAAGATGCAGCTTCAGATGTCGCCGCCGCCGCCTCAACCGCCGAAGATGAACTAGTCTCCCCCACAGCCGCAAAATCCGTCTACATATCAGTCTCAAGCCTTCATTCAAAAGAAACGCCATAGCAAAGGTAGGAAACATACAATAATCCCAAAAGCCTTATTCCAAGCATCAGCCTGAGCACCTCCGGACGGCGCAGCAACAGCAGCCGCCGAGGCTTGAGCAACAATTTCAAAAGTTGCACTAGGAGCATCACAAGGACTATTTAATTGGGAAGTGATAAAGTCGATGATGACGCCGATGTTGAGGGCACTCCCGTGGTTGAAGGAGGTGAGATCAATTGGTTCGAAGGCAGGTTGAGTGCGTCCGTCAAGGCCATTTGCGAATTCGATGCCGGGAGAGCCGCACGAGCCGGTGGATACAGTTTGGCGTTTGTAGTGGTGGAGGGTCCGACCGGCGGAGAGCGAGGAGGATGCGAGAATGAGGGTAATGAGCGAGAGTAATTGCATTGTTAATGCTAGGTTAGTTGAGTAAATGTTTGGAGATACAATGTCAGTACAAGAATAAGTTCGAGACCAGCGAAAGATTGAAGATGAGCACAGCTACTAGTTAGGTATGAACGAAGATAATGGAACCTCAAAAGAATGTGAAAAGTAAAATGAAGGAAGATATGAATGGGGATGAATATGGAAGAACGCCTGGCTTTAAATAATTTCAACTTTTCAAGGATGACTCCGCCATTCACGTTTCCCATGATATGTGTCACAGCTTCATCTCTAAGGAACACATGTGTCGTTGAAACAGCTTCTGTGGCATCATCATAAAATTTAAAGGCGTACGTCTGTCAAGACGGCTTGGACCATCACCCTTGACGCAGATTGAGTTTCATGATGTGCGAACCTAATTTGCCCCCGCAATCTCGGGAATAGACCCTTATCCCCCCTTTAATAAAAAACATAGCTCCGAGAAATTCATGCCGTCGAGGAAGTTTCGGACGCCAGCTGGGCCATCATTACATCCGGCTCTCGGATCGGCTTCTTTTCTGGCGTGCCGGTTGGTTCTGCAGTAGCTATCAGATGGAAATTGGTGATAGCTCGAACAGGTTCATTCACCGTGAGCACCATTCTTACTCGTCTCAACCTGTCTATATCCGTGAATAGCCGGCTTAGTGCCACCTTTTGATCCGTTATCTATCTTCGAAGCCACATTTTGCTGGTGAGATGGCGACCCCCACATCGAGTCACAAGTCACGTGCCAACGCCACTGGAAGAAAAAAAATGTTGGAAGAGTCACTCACTACAAGCGGCAACGAATCCGACAGCTTAAATCAAACTTTTTTTGCAGTTTCTCGTCCCCTTCCGAGATCCTGTACAACCTCAGATCCCTTCATCCTCTCAATTCTCAGGACAATGGAAACAACTCCTGAAATCCGTTCTTCAGTTCCAAACAAACTCTTCCTCTCAGCATCGGATATCCAAACTCCCGATGGAGGGCAAACTCCTCCCACGAGACCCCCTGTCAATGGGACGTCGAGTACTGCTGTCGGCACGTTTGCTGTGAAAGCAGGTTTGGCACAAATGCTAAAGATAAGCAATTCCCTTCCTATTTTATGAATTAAAGCTGATTTGTACGGAGGTGTGATTATGGATGTAGTCAAGTATATTGTTGGTGAGAGAGGTTGAACTAATTGTTAGTGCGGAACAGGCTAGAATTGCGGAGGAAGCCGGCGCCTGTGCGGTTATGGCTTTAGAAAGAGTTCCTGCGGATATTAGGCAACAAGGAGGTGTTGCAAGGATGTCTGATCCAAAAATGATCAAGGAGATCATGGATGCTGTTTCCATTCCTGTCATGGCAAAGGTCCGCATTGGACATTTTGTCGAGGCTCAGGTATCCATCACCATCGTCACTTTGATCCCATCTCCAATATGTTTTCCTAACGACTGTAGATCCTGGAAGCAATTGGAATAGACTATATTGACGAAAGTGAAGTACTCACCCCTGCCGACGAAGTACACCACATCACAAAACACAAATTCAAAGTGCCTTTTGTCTGCGGCTGTCGTAATCTCGGCGAAGCACTCCGTCGTATCTCTGAAGGAGCAGCCTTAATCCGCACAAAAGGCGAAGCAGGAACAGGCGACATCGTCGAAGCAGTTCGTCACGTCCGCACCGTCCAATCCGAAATCCGAAAGGCAGTTTCCATGTCCGAAGAGGAATTGATGGTATTTGCTAAAGAAATTGGAGCTAGTTATCATTTGTTGAAGGAGACTGCGAAGTTAAAGAGGTTGCCTGTTGTGAATTTTGCGGCGGGTGGCGTTGCTACTCCGGCAGATGCTGCGTTGATGATGCAGCTTGGGTGTGATGGTGTTTTTGTGGGGAGTGGTATATTTAAGAGTGGGGATCCGGCGAGAAGGGCTAGAGCTATTGTGCAAGCTGTTACGCATTACAAAGATCCCAAGATCCTTGCAAAGGTTAGTGAGGATTTGGGGGAGGCTATGGTTGGATTGACTGTTGGCACTTTGTCTGAGGAACAGAAGATGGCGGGACGTGGATGGTAGAGGATTCACCTGTTGGAGAACGAAAATTGTTGTAGGTAAAATCGTTTAACATAATATATTCCATCTGACATGTGCACGGATGCTCTTAGTCTGGCGATAAGTCTCATCTTGTGAAGGAAAGTTAAAAGAATGCTGTCATCGTTACATTTTCCCAGACTATCGCAACTCTCAAACTTGATATATATACATCCAACATGAAAAGAGCGCCATAAACTGAAAACAACATCTTCAATATCCACACTAAATAGCCCCAGCAGATAATATCTCCCTCTCAACAACAACCCAACGTCCCCCTCTCGAAACCCTTCTCTGCCTCATCCAACCACCCGCATTCCCTCCCTCCCCCTCCATCTTCTCATCAACAGGCGTATACTCCACAACCTCCTGTTCCACAACTTTCACCTTGACACTCCCACAACTCTTCACAGATTTCATACTCCCCCCTTTCCCTGGTGTTTTCCCTCTCAAATGGCCTCTTCGCTGCAACGGCGGTCCGTATTGTCCTGCAACGATGGGTGCAATTACAAGTGGTGATAAAACAGGTTTTTTCCCACGTCGTTCTGCAAGAACGTTTTTGAGCGGTGTGTTTTCAAGGTCTTCTTGTACTGTGGTGTGTGAGGCAAGACTTAGACTGCGAGAAAGGGGCGTTGGTGAGGGATGTGGGATCATTGATGGATGGCCTGTTTTGAGAATTGGTGCTGCGAAGGAGTAGATTGAGGAATCGTCACCTGTGGAAATGGTGTCGGAGTCGCGTGTCCAGGGTCTGGGTGTAGGAAAATCAGCGGGAATTGAGGAAGTGTTGTCAGATTGGCGAAGGGAGATAAGTGAGGGTTCATAATAGGGATGTTCAAGAACATCTTCGTAAATTGAGTTGCCGTCTTCATCGTCGTCATCGAAAGTAGTATTGTTAAGTGACGTAGGAGAATCTTCGAAATCCCCTGCGAAGGAAGATCGGAAAGAAGATGCTCGATTGATTGCGTCGACAACAGATCTCATACTTTCGCTTTCACTTGCTAATTCCTCCAATAACGCAATTTGGTGGTCTGAGCTAAGTCTCCCTTCCGACAGTGGTGGTGATGGTGGTAATTCTGTCGTTCCTACAATCTTCGGGAATGTCTTTGCAGTAGGTGTTCCATCGGAGGTAGGTGTGAGATTGGCGAGTTGACGAGATACTGCGAGAGGTGGTGTATGAAATAGATCATCGACATCAGCAAATAAGTATGGGAATTCAGTTGCCACAAGACCCATGAATTCCTTATTACTCGCCAAATCAACTTCATGTCGTGCTGCTGTAGGAGATGGCGTTCGCGGTCCATTCGAGAGTGAAGAAAGAAAAGTTGAAACTGTATCTGTGCCACTGTTAACAGTACCCATACTTCCCTCAGTAGCAGTACTAGCAGGAGAATCCAACGGAGCAGGAATACTCAAATTATTCCTTAAATATTCCATAACCTCATCCTGATCAAGTAAATACTCATCATTCAATTCCTCCGTAATAACATCCCGTACACTCTCTGAAGTCCTCCTGGAGCTAACCTCAGATTGAGGTGGTGTAAGTACACTATTCCTAGCTCTATTCCGCATAATTTCGTATTTCGGCTTACTCACAGCTTTTTGATGGGGCAGTGAATCGACAATTGTCACAGATACGTTTTTTGAGGAATCTTGGGTGGAGGAAAAGTCCGGAATGCGAGTCGCTATGATACTGAATTTCTTCCATTCTTCTTCGTTTAAGAGGGAATCTCCCCATGTGGAGCGGGACTCTTCGGAGCCACGAGGGGTGGAGAGAGGAGTATATGATAGACGACGTTTTAGGGCCAGGAGAGGCGATAGAGAGGTGTCGTCGTTGGATGGGTATGGAAGGGTGTTGGAGGTAGTGGGTTTCTTTTTTAGACGACGAGAGGGAGGACGGATGGCGTCTGTTGAGGTTGAAGCTCGAGTTAATGGTCTTGACATTTGGGAGGGCGGGAGACTTGATTTTGTGGAAGGCTTGGAGGGGGTTGCTGGTAAGGGTGGTGGTGGTGGTGAGGTAGGTGGTGGAGTTGGTGGTTCAGCGGTGCTTCGTTTGGGTGATTCCAGTCCTTTCGGAGCTTTGAGAGGAAAACAACTTGTGTCGAGAGTAGGATGAGGTAGTCTTCTTCGAGGCGGCGTTAACGACGTGGCTCTGATAGTTGTTGGCGATATTGGCTCGGTAGCAGCACGAGTCACTGATTCTGCTTCATGGACAAGGGAATATTTTGACTTGACAGGACTGCATTCTGCGAACAGCGGAGACGTCGGTGTCGGAGGAAGTGATATCGTGGTGGTAGCAGATTTGTTTTGATTGAGATTCGGTACAGATCGCTGTTTATCTAGCTCCAATTTCGCCGGGACCGGTCGTTTCTTCTTCAATTTACTTTTGGAAGAGGCGGAGGAAGATTGTGCATCTGTCGCGAGATTTGACTGCGAAACCGAGGATTTAAGTCTTCCGAGCAACATATTTGAAATCTGTTCCGAAATACAATACAGTAGCACAGCAATAGCCTAGACGAAGTATCTCGTGAACCCTCCGAGTTTGTTGTGTTGGTTTTGTAGTTGCACTGCCAAAGTGGCGGGTTGATCTATAAATGTCACTCAGTGCTCCACTGCGGTAATGCGCTCAGATCTCCTTGTGATTTCTGGTAGTCGATAATCTTAGCAGCTTGCCGCGACTTTGTCCCGTGCACAATTTAATCAGAGCATTGTCTTCGAGATCCGAGCGTCGAGGTCTGTTCGCCACGGGGAAAAAGGTTGTTGTGACTGTGAAAATGGGAAAAGTTAAAACGCCTTGTGGACTTGGAGAGGAGGGTGGGCGGGTCCTTGATCAGCGCAATGGAGAACCCCCATACGGACAGGCTGGTGTCAGGCCCAGTCAAGCTGCTAGCGTCATACAACTCTAAAGCCACCTGGACGCCTCCCTCTTTTCTATTTTTGTCTATCAACAACCA
>Ga0335073_10006958_pt1 | contig 15870 bp, 11 predicted proteins | sample Lox_Sample_22_FD_207093 | JGI IMG/M metagenome (GOLD analysis project Ga0335073, IMG submission 207093) | Soil microbial communities from Loxahatchee National Wildlife Refuge, Florida, United States - Lox_Sample_2.2 | ecosystem: Environmental > Terrestrial > Soil > Wetlands | place: USA... | reverse complement strand
GCCACGGGCCGGGATGCTGTGAATTGCTCCGGACGGCCGCGATTGGCCGAGGCGAACTGCCCGTGATTATTCACCGCGGCCTGCCGCATCTCGATCTGCGAATGCATGGGCGGCGCGTGCGGTTCGCGTAATGCGGCAATCTCGGCGGGACGCGGCCGCACGTGAATGCCGCCCGATCCGCCATTGAAGCTAACGCGATTATTTACGTTCACGACCCGATAGTTGTAGACGTTGTGGACGACATTGACGTTGATGTTATTGACCGAGCGGTTGTAGTCGAAGTGGCCGCTGTGCCAGTAGCCGCCCTGATAGCCGACGCCCGTGTAGCCGAAGCCATAGTTGATGCCGCCATAGAAGCCGATGTGCGGTCCCCAGTAGCCGTGAAAGAACAGGTAGCGGCCGCCCGAAAAAGCCCAGTAACCGGGCGTCCACAGGGCGCCTTCATACGGAGCCTCGACCCACGCGCCGGGCACCCAGTAGTAGCCGGTCGGCGCGTAGTCCCAATAACCAGGCGTCCAGATGTAGTCATCGCCAGGGCAGGGTGGCTGGTCGTAGTCGGGTAAGGGCGGAGGCGGTTCTTGAGCGGTCTCGTCGGGCTGGATGCCGTAATCGGATTCATCCGCGGAGTCATCATAGGGCTGCTGCGATCCGTTGTCGGCGTATTCAGGAGGCGGAGGGGCGCTCTGCGGATTTTGCGGAGCGGCTGCCGCGTCGGATGGCGCCTGTGTATCGTATGCAGCGGGCGCCAGATTCACCGCTGCGGGATCGGAGGAAGCCTGTTCCTGCTGGACATCCCGTTGATTTGCGGTAGCTGCCTGCGGCTGGTTTCCACGGCAGCTGGCGACGAAAAGTATCACAGACAAACCCATCAGGGGCTGCAGTTTGTAGGGGAAAGATCGGCCCATTCTTACCTCCGGGGAGTGGTTCCCTGTTGACTCCAACCGAGGTAGATGCCATCTGGTCTGATTTTGTCTATATACCAGGCATTTTGATCCAATCCGATCCTGCCTATGAGCAATGGGCTCAGTGCGATCCGGGCGGAACCGAGCGCCCACGGTTGTTGGCGGGCGGGGTGGTGACGGGACGGCGCTCCGGGCGGGGATTCACGAGGGACTGGCAGAGCGCCGAATCTTGGCCGCGGGCCAACCCCTGCACGGCGTCCTGGCCGCGACAGAGGCGGAGCTTCATGGCGTCTGCCTGTTTGCCGGTCAGGGCGGCGCTGCGGTCGAGGCCGCTCAACGGGTCGCGGTCGTAACGGTAGAGCACGTCGCCGGGCTCTTTCTGGTTGCCGTAATCGAAGTGGTTCCACGTGCAGAGTTCCACGTGGCCGTCGCCCTCGGCCATTACGGCGTAGACCTGGGTCCACGTTCCGTCAGAGGTTCCGTTGGAGGACTGGTTCGCATTCCATACCGGCGCACCCTGACCGCCATTGATCCATCGCGCACCCCAGGCGTGGCGCGCAACATCGTAGTAGAAAGCGGTGAAGTAGGTGCTCGACGAGCAGTTACGGCAGTTGTCATAGAGCGCGGTCAGGTCTTCCGACACGCCGTCTGCAAACCGCTCCCAGTCAAAGAGCCGCAGGTTCACGCCAGTCAACAGCTGCGCAACGACGTGGCTCGTCAGCGAGGCGCTCCACACCGTAAACGTGTCGTCCGCCGGCAACGACTGTGGCGTGGCGCGCTGGGTGGTTACAACCAGCGCCGCGTCGTACTTCACGCCAATCTCGCGAATGGCCGTCCATGGATCGACCTGCAGTGACCGCGTCACCCAGACGACGATGTCCTGATCCTGCTGCGAATGGAAGTTGATCCAGCGGAAGGTATCGGATTGCTGAGCGCGGGCGGAAACGGCAAAACCGAGCACGGCGGCAATGAAGAGGGCGGCACGCCGGGCCAACAAGCAACGCATGTTCTAGATATAGCAGAGGGTCCGGGCGCATCGGGGCGGCGGAGACCGTAGCAGTCTGTGTGGGCAGGTAATGTACGCGCTGCGCCTGACCCTCGTCGTCGCAGGTCAAGCAGTACGAACGTAACTGTGCCGAGGTGACTTTGGCTAGCCACGGTACTAAAGGCCATTGCACTATAGATTCTGGCTCCAGTAGTGCAAGTAGACTGAGGCACGCAAGCGTCGGGAAAACTTCAACTTTCCCAAATCATTCCCCATCCGCGCGATGCCGGGAGCCGGGCAGTAGCTGCCCGCTGACTAGGTTTGCGCGGCCAAGCTTTCGGTTTGCGAGGAACAGTCATGCCAGCGGTAGACTCTTCGCCCCTCAACGGCACGCGCAAAGCAGCAATCCTCTTATCACTCGTGGGAGAAGACGCGGCTGCGCTGCTTCTCCGCAACCTTCCACCGGATGATCTGGAGAGGATCACCCACGAAATCGCCAATCTCGGCCAGGTTCCGCCAGAAGCGACACAGCAGGTTCTCGAGGAATACCAGCAACTCATATCTGCCCAAGACTCCATCGCTGTGGGCGGGCGGGACCTGGCCGTCCGCATGTTGGTGCGAGCCTTTGGTGAAGCCCGCGCAAGAAGCATGGTGGATCGGCTCACACAGCCGGCAGAGGCGGGATCGTACAACGTGGATGCGCTGAGGAAGGCGGACTCCCAGCATGTCGCGCGATTTCTCAGCGGCGAACTCACGCAGACGAAGGCTCTGGTTCTCGCGAATCTCGACTCAAAGCAGGCTTCGGCGGTGCTGATGCGGCTGGAGCCGGAGATGCGCGCCGACTGTGTAAAGCGGCTTGCGGGTATGGGACACTTCTCTACCGACACGGTCGGAAAGGTGGCCAGCGTATTGAATCGCCGCTTGAGGACGGTGGGAGATCAGAACCGGCGTGCGCAGAATGGCGTAAGGAGCGTAGCCGACCTGATGAATCGCCTCGATTCTCTTGCCGCGCGCGACATTCTTGACAGCATTCAGGAGGAGGACACCAAGCTGGCGACGAGCATTCGCGACCTGATGTTTACGTTTGAGGACTTCGTTGATGTAACCGAACAGGATATGCGCGAGTTGATGAAGTTGGTCGATAAAAGGGTGCTCATGGTGGCCCTCAAGGGAGCGAACGACGAGCTTCGGAATTGTTTTTATCGCGTCATGTCGTCGCGGGCTATCGAGCTGATGAAGGAAGACTCCGAGGTGATGGGGCCGGTACGAAGCCGGGAAGTTGCCAAAGCGCAGAGCGAAATTGTCGGTGTCGCGCGCCAGCTTGAAGCGGAAGGCCTCATTACTCTAAAGGCAGGTGAAGGCGACGACTATGTTTTCTAGAGTTGTTCGCAGGCCGCTTCGAACAGCTATCAATGCGTCATCGCGTAGATCACGTAGTTGACGCCGATCTTGGTGCCGAGCACGGAGAACCGGGCGGGGTAGCGCGGGTCGTCGAGAAATTCCCATGAGTCGCCGATGTCGGAGTTGAGAGAAAAGGCGACCATGATGCGGCCCTTGTCGTCGTAGATTCCCTTCCAGTGGGCGACATAGCCATCCTTCTTGTGGCCGCTGGCCAGATGCTCGGCGCCGGGAATCTGGAAGCGGTCGTCAAGATCGAAGAAGGTGTGAAAGATCGGATCGTCGTTGGGAATATCCACGAGTTCACGGTCAGGGAAGACCATCTTCATGGTCTTTTCGAAGTAGGCCTGCTCCTGTGTTCCATGGCAGTCATCGGCCATAAAGAAACCGCCGCGCAGCAGGTAGTCGCGCAGTTTTTTCGCCTCCGCTTCGGTCAGGCCCCACTCGCCCACCTGCACTGCATAGAGCCACGGCCAGTTATAGATCTCGTCTCCGTCATCCAGACTCACCGACTGCTCGACAGAGCGGGCCTGGATGCGGGTGAGGCGCCGGACCGCATTGGAAAGTGCGCGGTCGGCACGGGGATAGTCCTGCGTCCAGAGGGAAAGTCCTTCCTGCCAGGGGCCGTCGAAGCGGCCGCGATAACCATCGAGCGGGCCGGGCGGATACATGAGACGGGCAAAGGTCCACTCCCCGGGCTGGTTCCAGTCGGGCGGCAGCGGAATGGATTCGCCATATTCCACGGATGGATATTGGCGGAAGGTTCGCTGCGCGACGACAGTAAGCACAACTCCGGCGAATACCAGCAGGAGAAGCGCTCTGCCGAGATTCCTCATGGTACCTCCCGCCCATTCCGCAGACGAAAGTTCCATCGCTCCACCGATGCGAGACTGTCGATCTGTCGATTAGACGCAGGCGAAGAGGATTTCTGTTGCGCGGTTTCTTCACGCGGCTAAGCCATGACTGGGCGTCGTGTTAAAGCCCCAGCTTCGCCCACATTGCGTCGACCTTCGCTTTCGTTGCCGCGTCCATCTCGATCATCGCTGGCCAGGGGCGCGCAAAACCTTCCGCCTTCCACTTGCGCGTGGCATCGATGCCCATCTTGGAGCCGTAGTTGGGCAGGCGGGAAGCGTGATCGAGCGAATCGATCGGCCCGAGCGTGAACTGGATATCGCGTTCCGGGTCGATGTTGTTCGCCACGCGCAGCACGACTTCGGGAATGTTCTGCACATCGCAGTCTTCGTCCACGACGATAATGCACTTGGTGAACATCGCCTGCCCGAGCGACCAGATGGCGTGCATGACCTTGCGCGCCTGCCCGGGATAGCTCTTCCGGATGGAGACGATCATCAGGTTGTGGAAGACGGCTTCGACCGGCAGGTGAACGTCGACGAGCTCGGGGATCGTCATCTTCATCGCAGGCAGAAAGATGCGCTCGACGGCCTTGCCCATCCAGGCATCTTCCATGGGCGGCTTGCCAACGATGGTCGCCGCGTAGATGGGGTCTTTGCGGTGCGTGATGCAGGTGAGGTGAAAGACCGGGTAGTCGTCTTCCATGGTGTAGAAGCCGGTGTGATCGCCGAAGGGCCCTTCGCTGCGCAGCTCGCCGAGTTCGACATAGCCTTCGAGGATGATCTCGGCGCGCGCGGGGACTTCGAGGTCGACGGTTTCGCACTTCACGATCTCGACAGGCTTGCCGCGCAGAAATCCGGCGATGAGAAATTCTTCCACTTCAGGCGGTGCAGGGACGATGGCGGAGAATGTCGTCGCGGGATCGGTGCCGATGGCGACGGCGACTTCGAGGCGCGAGCCCTTCTGCGCCCCCAGCGAGATTTGCGGCAGGCCGCCGATGTTGCCGCCGGGGATTGCGGTTGCGCCGCCCGCGGACTCGGCCATTACCGATATGGCAGCGGTGAGAGGGTGGTCGGCTGACTGCGATGCGGCGTTTCGCAGCGCGTTGCGATAGTGCTCAGCGGCGACCTTCTGCCGCTGCCAGTGCATGCCGGTGGTCTGGCCGTCGTAGACCTGCATACGGTACATGCCGATGTTGCGCTTATTGTTACGCGGATCGCGCGTGTGCACGCAAGGCAGCGTGATAAATCGGCCGCCATCATGCGGCCAGCACTTGAGAATCGGGAAGAAGTTGAGATCGAAGTTGTCGCGCCGAATCACCTCTTTGCAGGGCGCGTCTTTCGCGTTGACCGTCTTGGGAAAGACATTAGCCAGTTCAGCAAGCTGGGGCAACATCTTGAGCTTGTCAAAAAATCCGCCGGTGGGCGGCTTGAGGTTGACGAGCGAGTGGATGCGCTCGGCAATCTGATCAATTTCTTCGACGCCGAGAGCCATGGCCATGCGGCGCTCGCTGCCGAACTGGTTGATGAAGACCTTGTGGCCGGGATGGCCCTTCACGTTTTCAAAGAGGAGCGCAGGGCCGCCGGGGGCATATTTCCCAGCTTTCGCGCCGGAGCCTGCGCCGATCTTGCTCACGCGATCGGTGATCTCGGTGATTTCGAGCTCCGGCGAGACTTCTTCGCAGATTCTCTTCAGCTCGCCGTGCTTTTCGAGAGTTTTGATCCAGTCGCGCAGATCGTCGTAGGGCAAGGTCGGTTGCTCCATGTAGTGGTTATTGTTCCTCACTCATCGTACGACGCGAGGACGGGGAAGAGTGTGCCACTAGCGATTCTCGAGATTAACTAGCAAGAGCCTTTGCCAGATCTCTAAGCCAATCTGGAACCTGCACGCCAGACCAGCCAACTAGCCCGAACCCCAGGGCAACCAAAATCGCACGCCTGCCCTCGGTACCAACTTCATGCAGCCGAAATAGCGTGCGGCAGAGCAGGGGCCAAAATGCGCGGTGGACTAGCAGAACGACCGCTAGTGCGACGAACAGAAGAGCGAGCAAGGTGTCGAAGAGATTGCCCCATGAAACAAACGGCAGCGCGCAGTTCAACAAAACATGTACCGCATTCCCTGCACTGCAACTAACATCATAGTTCGGATCGCGAGTGCGCAAGATAAAGCCCGGGGCGACTCCTGAAAACAGAAGCGTCAGAGCCAGCAATAGATTAACTGCCACCAGGCCAAGTACTTTCAGCGACGAGGTCATTTCTCCCGCCCAGCGCACCAAGGAACGAGTGATCGAGATGAACGTAATATCGCAGGCATAGCTCACGAGGATTGCCACGAACAGAGCTGCCGTCATCTCACCCGCGTAGTCACGCGAATCCTCTGACCCTGCCGCGTAGTTTGACATTGCCCACACCAGAAGGCCTGCAAGCAGGAACACGAATGCGAGCCACCACGCCAGCTTTCGTGGCTTTCTGCGAAGGCAGACGCTGAGCACGCCCGCCCCCACACAACAACTCACAGCTCCCAGTCCAAAGAGAAAACCGGCATTAAAGGCGGCAAGAGAGATGAGCGTGAAGGAACAGCAAAACGACATGCCCAGCGCCTGGGCCGAAATCAGCTTCTTGCCGAAAATGTTGTCGAGTATTCGGGTCTCGAGCTTTGCAACGCCCGTCATAAAGGCGGCATGACGGGACAGTGCGAGGCGTTGGTAATCGTCCATACGCACCCAGACATCCTCGAGCTTGCTCTGCATCTTTCCTTCCTCATTGGGATAGAGGAGGATGGCTGTAAGCATGCAGAACACCCCCGCTAGGAAGGCGACCAACATCGCTATTGAATGAACGAGGAGCCACATGCCTTCAACCCATCGGGCTATGTGTTTTGGCCATATTACCCGTGTGTGGCCTCATCTCAAAACGATTTATTAGTTTCCTTACTTGATGTTCCGGTGAGTGACACATCCACCTCATTTGAGGGGTGCCCGTCCTTGTGCGACCTTTTCGAGAGTTTTGATCCAGTCGCGCAGACCGTCGTAGGCCAAAGAGGATGCTCCATGCGGTGGTGACCGTTCCTCCCTCATCTTACGTCTTTTCATCTGGCTGCAATGGTTGTGGATGAAACGGCTTTGCCTTGAGGCGCACCAGTATGCGATGCTCCGGTTGAGATCGAGAGGCTTCGCGTTCCGGTCCTTCGCAGGCTGCGATTCTTGTTCTTACTCTACGTGTGCACGTGAGGAGGTACGATGAGCCGTTCCCCCAAATACCATTGCCATCCTTATTTCAAACTGCGCTCCCAGGTGAAGCGAGTCGAGCGGATGCGCGCCGATGCTGCTGCGGCAACATCCTGGACAGTGCCCAGTCTGTGCAAGGCCTACAACTGGCCCAGCGGGCTGGCGGGCGGCGGCGTCATCGCCATTGTGGAACTCGGCGGCGGATGGGTCATGTCGGACATGACGGCATTCTTCCAGTCTGTCGGCCAGCCGGTGCCGTCGATCACCGATATTTCCGTGGACGGCACACAGAACACGCCCAACCAGAGCGGGCAGGCGGGCGAGGCTGACTTCGAGGTGGCGCTCGACATCCAGGTGGCCGGCGCGGCCTACTACGCAGCCACGGGCAAGGCGGCGACGATCCGCGTCTACTGGTCGCAGGACATCGCGTCTGCGGTGGAAAAAGCTACCTCTGACGGCTGCGATGTGTGCTCGATCTCGTGGGGCGCGGATGAGGCCGACTGGGGCACGACGGCTGCGCAACAGATGGAATCCGCGGCCACCTCAGCGACAGCAGCCGGCATGGTCGTTTTCGCAGCCGCGGGCGACAATGACTCCGGCGATGGCGGATCGACGCCTGCCAATGTGGATTGCCCGTCTTCGTGCCCGCATGTTGTGGGTTGCGGCGGCACCTACAAGACCACTACCGAAGAGACGGTCTGGAACGACAACCCCGGCCAGACCGACGGCGAAGGCACCGGCGGCGGCTACTCCACCATCTTTCCGGTGCAAAGCTTCCAGATCGGCGCACCGCCTGCGCCGTCCAGTTCGAAGTACGGCTCGGGACGCATGGTGCCCGATGTGACCGGCAATGCCGACCCCAATACCGGCTACGACATTTATGTGCATGGATCGAGCACGGTCGTAGGTGGAACCAGCGCCGTCGCGCCGCTCTATGCGGGGCTGTTCGCTGCCTTGGGCACCAAGCTGGGGTTTGTGACGCCGACGCTCTGGAAGAATCAGAAGGCCTTCAACGACATCACCCAGGGCAGCAACGGCTATTACAGCGCAGCGGTTGGACCGGACGCGTGCAGCGGGATTGGTGCACCGATCGGGACGAGTATATCCCAGCTCTTCTAGAGCATTTCGGAGTGCACGTCGACTATTCGAAAGCCGTGAGGGTGGCTTTTTCTTGATGAAAGAGCCACCCTCACCATGCACTTTTCGGTCTACAGTAATTCCGAAAATACTATAGCCGCCGCACACTCGCACCGTGCCTCGGCCTTACAGGGTTTCGCCGCCTCGGAAGGCGGGCAACCCACGATTGCCGAGAGGAACGCTCTCACGGCAGGTCCGAGTAGCCGACGGTGTTGAACAACTTTTGATTGCTTTTCGTAATCACTTCGCCCGTCAATGTGATCGGAGCGCCCTTGACCATGAACATCATCGACACGAGATTCCCAGTTGCCGTCCATCTGCCTGCGTACACTTTTGCGTCGGCCACACTTGTATCGGAGTTACAAATCTTGCTCCGTGCGTATTGAACGGTACCATTCGCATAGAAGCTCAAGGCCACCTTGACTTTTAAATTACAGTCTGGACCTTCATCGTCATGGGTCCAGGAAAATGACTGGCCCGCCGGATACGGAGGAGGAGTTGGAGTCTCGCACTTCAGGGCAGGCGCATTCGCTGCCGGTGGCTGCTTCTTCGCTACGCATGCTTCCAGCTTTTCGCGGTATTCACCACGAATCCCATTCGGGTATGTGCGAATTGCTTCAAGCAGATATTCGATCCCGTCGTCGTAATTTTTCAGTTCGCACGCTGCCGCACCAGCAATGAAGAGCATTTGAAAATCGGTGGGCTTCTTGTTCAGCTCTGTTGTCGCTGCTGTGTACGCCTCCTGGAACTTGCCTTGATCAAGCAGTTCCGCGGCACTGGGTGGTGGCGGCGACGGCACCTGGGCTTCTCCACCGGTGGCTGGCGTCTGAGAGCAAACTGTGGAGGCAAGCAGGACCAGGCACATAAGGGACGAGACAACTTGCGTCACGGGTCCTCCTGTGAATCTGACGAAAATGACTATTTGGGGCCGGGAAGCTGTGTCGGCCATTTTAGGGCGCTTTTTGAACCGGAACAATGGTCTTGTTGAATGTTCGCCGCAACGCCAGGGAAAATTCTCCTCCAGTCGGCGAAATCTCACCAGTTCGGTTCCCTCGCGACCTCCATTACGGCATTTGTCCTTCGGAGGAGCCTTGAAAGGATTGCTCAGCTCGCCTGCTGCGCCGGCTGGATGGTCGTGAGTGCCGGAGCGATGTCCGGGATGCGGTCCAGCGGGAAGCCGAGGCGCTTCCACTCGTCGAAGCCGCCGCGCAATGGGCGCACGCGATCGATGCCGAGCTTGTGCAGGGTCATGGCGGTTTTGGCCGCGGTAGCCTCGCTGGGGCAGGTGCAGTAGAGAACGACGTCCCGGTCGCGCGGAATCTCCTGAGCGCGGGTGGTCAGGTCATCGGGTGAAAGGTGCAACGCCCCGGGCAGCGTGAAGGGGTCCGGCAGCAGCTCCAGCGGATGGCGCAGATCGACGATATACATCTTTTCGCCGGCGTCGAGCAGCTTCTTCAGCTCCTCGGGTTCCAGGCGCGCGGCGGCCAGCTTTTTCAGCACCGCGCGGCGGCGGTAGAGGCGGCCCAGGAAGAAGCCCACGATGCCCAGCGCCAGCAGCGCGCCGGAGAACCGGCCAACCCAGTGCAGCGCGCTGGGATCGCGCTTGAGCAGGTCGCCAAAGAATCGGCCGCAGGCCAGCAGGACCCCGGTCCAGAGCGCGGCGCCGATCCCATCAAAGAACAGGAAGACGTTGTAGCCCATGCCGTTCTCGCCGGCAACCGGGGGTGCAAGGATCCCCAAACCGGGCACAAACTTGGCAAACATGAGCATTACGCCGCGGCGGCGGCCGAAGGAGTCCTGGGTGCGGCGCACGCAGGTGGTGGGCTCGAGCGAGAGCTTACAGAGGATGCGGAGCACGTGGTGGCCATAGCGGCGGCCGATCAGGAACCAGCAGGTATCGGCCATGAGCGACGCCGTAACGCCGGCGAGCAGAGCGACCGCGAAGCTGATCTGCCCTTCCGCCGACAGCGCCCCGGCGGCGAGCAGCACAGGTGTCGCCGGCAGCGGAATCCCGAGCTGCTCCACCAGGACCCAGGCGAAGAGCAGCAGGTAGCCGTAGACCAGCAAAATATGTGTTGGGAGAGCCATTGAAAACCCTAAGCTGCACGTTGAAAAGGCCCAGTCACAAGACCCCACGTCCACTGTGGGGCAAAGGCAGGTGGAACACATTGTATCCGATGATTGAATCGGCGATTCGTTTCAAATGCTTTGCGGAAAGGCCTATTGCGGTTCTCCAATTGGTGTAAAGCGGAGCCGCAGCCCTCGAGTGGAGTTTCCTCAAGAAAACGCCACATTGCACGCCCCCTCAAAACTGCACATAAATTGGAGAACCGCCTGAGACAGAAAGTCTTTATTCCGGCCCGGATTGCGGTTAGGCCGGGGATTGCGCCCGCATCGCCTGCTCAATGGTCCAATCCACCCAGCGCGCCTCTTCGGCGGAGCAGGTGAGCGCGGCGGGTCTATTCGCCAGCACCGCGCCCGCGAAGTTCAACACCAGCGGATAGTGCACGTTGGCATGCGCGGGTAGCATTTCGACCTGCGCACCGGCGCGCGTATTGAGCCTCAGCTCTGGTCCGTTCAGCCGGTCGAGGTTCAGTTCCCCCTCGGTGCCGATTACACGAAACTGGTCGCGAGGCTGGTGCGAGTTCCAGCGAGCGTCGACGATTCCGTGAATCGCGCAGGCGAAGCGCAGAACCAGCGTCGCCGCATCCTCAACGGCCAGCCGCTGTACCGTATTCGACAAAAGACCGATTACGCGCTCCGGCTTGCCGAAGAGGAAGTTCATGGCATCGAGACGATGGGAGGCAATGTCATAGAGCGGGCCGCCGCCAGCCATCGCCGGATCACACAGCCAGCCACGGCTCTCCGGGGGCAGCCAGCTATGGCAGTTGGCTTCGACAAGCACCGGCTGGCCGATTGCGCCCTCGGCGATCAGTTGCTTCGCTCGGACCAGCTTGGGATAGAGCCGCCGGTAGTAGGCAACGCCCAGCAGCCTTCCCGAGGATTGCGCCTCCGCCACCATGCGCGCGGCCTCGGTGTCGTTCATCGCCATCGGCTTTTCGCACAAAACATGCTTGCCCGCGCGCAGAGCCGCAATCGCGGCCTCAGCGTGCATCGCAACGGGCAGTGCGATGTAAACGGCATCGACGGCGCTGTCGTGCAGAGCTTCTTCGAGGGTCGACCAGGCTTTCGTCCCCGGATAATCTTCGGCCTTGGCCCTGTCCCGCGTGACCAGGCCGTAGAGCGCGCTGCGCCGCTCGGCGAGAATTGCGGGAAGCACGCGCCTGCGCGCAATGTCGCCGACGCCGGCGAGAACCCAGTTGATTGTGGTCATGACTGAGCCAGAATACAGGGCACGACCGGCCGCCTGCCGGCAGCATCTCGCGGAAAAGTTCTCCAACGCCTTCCCGTAGAAGATCGAGTGGTGTATTCTTTATTCCCATAGAAGTTCGAGTGGAGATGCGGATGGGTAAAGACAAGCCATCGGACAGCGAGATGCTGAAGGGCACGCTCGACATGATGATCCTGCGGACCCTGGTGGGAGGCGATGCGCATGGGCATACCATCGCGAAGGTGATCGAGCGCACCTCGGAAGATGTTCTCGAAGTGGAGCAGGGATCTCTCTATCCGGCGCTTCACCGTCTTGAGGACCGAAGGTGGGTTTCTTCTTACTGGGGTGCGAGCGAGAACAACCGCAAGGCGAAATTCTACAAACTTACGGCAGAAGGGCGTAAGCAGCTTGCGCGAGAGACCAGCCGCTGGCGCCAGATGACGCGCGCCATCGGCCTGGTGATGGGCGAAGAGAGAGGTGCGTAATGAGCTGGTTGAGATTTTTTCGCCGCAAGCGTTCCGATGCCGAGTTACAGGGCGAGATGGAGGCTTTTCTGACCGAAGAGACAGCTGACAACGAGGCTCGCGGAATGTCTCCAGACGAGGCCCGGCGGCAGGCACGCGTGAAACTGGGCAATACGCAGAAAGTGCGCGAATCGCTGTGGACACAGAACTCGCCACCGCTGTTGACCAATGTTGCCCGCGATATGAAATATGCTTTTCGCACGTTGTGGCGCACGCCGGGGTTCTCAATCATCGCGATTGTGGTGATGGCCCTGTGCATTGGCGCGGCCACCTCTCTTTTCACGATTGTGCGCTCGGTTCTGTTAAGGCCGCTTCCTTTCAAGGACCCGGACCGGCTGGTGATGGTGTATGAACAGCATCGAGGAGGGCAGGCAAGCGCATCGGACGCCGACTATAGAGTGGTCGCACCGGCGGATTTTTATGACTGGCGCTCAAAGACCCGCGGTTTCGAGGATATGGCCATCATGCGGTATGCCGGGTATAACCTCACCGGCGAGCGGAATGAACTGCCCGAAGCGGTTCGCGCAGCCGCGGGTTCGTGGAATCTGTTTCAGCTGCTGGGGGTGACGCCGGCACTTGGCCGGGCATTCGCCGAGTCGGACGATCAGCGCGGCGCCACGGTGGTCATGCTGACGTGGAGCGTGTTCCAGCGGCGGTTTGCCGGAGATGCGGGGATTGTGGGCCGGCAGATTCATCTCGATGGCAGGCCCTTCACCGTAGTGGGCGTGCTGCCTTCGTGGTTCAATTATCCCGATGCCGGCATCCAGTTGTGGATTCCCTATCGGGCGGATGTGAAGGCGGAGTTTCTGCAACATCACGACTACCACCAGAGTCAGGTCGTCGCACGACTGCGCCCCGACGTGAGCCTTGCGAGCGCCCTGGCCCAGGTAGGGGCTGTGCAGTACCAGCTTCACCTGCAATTCCCGCACGAACCTGTGAACGAGGACGTTGTTTCGCGCTCGCTCAACGACGATCTGGCCGGGAACGTAAAAAAGCCGCTGAACATCATGCTTTGCGCCGTGGGCTGCATGTTGCTGATCGGCTGCCTCAATATATCGAATCTGCTGGTTGCGCGTGGCGCGGCACGGCAGAAGGAGGTAGCGATTCGCAACGCTCTCGGCGCGCAGCGCGCCACGTTGATTCGCGAACAAATGACTGAGAGCATGCTGATCTGCGCGGTTGGGGGCCTGGGCGGAATTCTGCTGTCGATCATCGCCACAGAATTCATCGCGCACAGGTGGAAAGACCTGCCTACCGCGCAGAGCATCCATCTCGATGGCACGGTGATTGCGTTCGCATGCGCCCTGATGTGTGTGGCTGCGCTGGTTGCCGGCTTGCTGCCTGCGCTCTCCACAACCGGCAAGACAATGCTGAGAGCGCTGCAGACTTCAGTGCGCACAGGATCAAGCAGCGTGTCGCGCACGGCGCTGCGCAAATCGCTTCTCACGGTGGAAATCGGAATTACGGTGGTCCTGCTGGTGGCGGCGGGGCTGCTGCTCAAAAGCTTTATGCGGCTGCGTTCGGCCGATGTGGGCTGCGTTACCGACAACGTGCTGACGCTCCACTACAGCCTGCCGGAAGATAAGTACGACACGCCGGAGAAGGTGAATGCCTTCAATGATGCGCTGCTGCAACGCGTGAGAAGCATGCCGGGGGTTCGCTCCGCGGCCTTGGGAAACACTGTTCCGGGAGCGGGATATTGGGGAGACTTCATCTTCACTGTAAAGGAGCATCCTCCGCTGAAGACGGGGGAAGACCTTCCCGATGCGCTGTCGCGCTGGGCCGACCCGGGGTATTTCAGCGCGCTCGGGATTCCACTGATCAATGGCCGGTTCTTTACCAGCGACGAGCGGGGCGCCCGTGCTTACAAGGTGATTGTGAACCAACAGCTCGCGCAGCGGTACTTCCACAATGAAGATCCCATTGGCAAGCATCTGCTGGTTCCTGCGCACGCACATGCCGGCGCCCCCAATGACTGGGATTATGAGATCGTTGGCGTAGTCGGCGACACGCTGTACCAGGTGGGCAAAGAGGCCAAGGCGGCGATGTACTTTCCCATGCTTGGAGGCGATATGAGTGGCGGCATGCTCGCTGTTCATACAGCGTCAGAGCCGCTACAGTTTTCGGTGCCAGTGCAAAAACAGATCGCCGCACTTGATCCTCAGCTTCCGGTTGCGAATATCCGCACCATGAATCAGATCATCGACCAGTCCCTGATCAATGCGAGCCTGAGCGCAACCCTCGTGTTTGCCTTTGCGCTTTTGTCGCTGCTTCTCGCTTCCGTGGGATTGTACGGCGTACTGTCGTACCTGGCCGCACAGCGGACTTCGGAACTGGGAATCCGGATGGCGCTCGGCGCACAACGCGACCAGCTTTTGCAGTTGATGCTGATCGATGGCCTGCGCCCGGCGCTGTTCGGGCTCGGGCTTGGACTGGGGTTAAGTCTTGCGGCGGCGCGCATCTTTCAGTCGATGCTGTTCGGGACAAAACCTCTCGATCCTGCGGTACTCACTGGAGTGGTCGCAACGCTTCTGGTGGTTGCGGTTCTAGCTTGCCTCGCTCCTGCATGGCGTGCTTCCCGGTTAGATCCCATGCAGGCACTCCGAACAGAGTAGTACTGAGACTTAGAGAGACACGACCAACTGACTGGAAACCAAAGGCCGGCCCAAATCGTTCGCGGGACGGTCCTGTGCTGGACCGAACTTTGTGCGGGATAGCGCCGATTACGGACGCGGAAGATCCAGAAGCATCACATCCGAGCGCTCCTGCATCCGCTCCAGAATGGCTTCATGACCATCTGCGGAGATATCGAAGTCGCGGATGTCGAAGCCCGGCGGCAAGTGCGTCAACTGCCGCTCCGCTCCGGTCTCCAGGTCCATCAGCCAGAGATCCTTGTGTTGAATCTCTCCTTGCAGGAACACGACCGCTCGGCCTCCAGGCAGGAAAGCCAGATGGCGGGCTCCTCGTGTCAGGGTCAAGGCCGGGAAACTATGCGGCGCGCCCTGACCGGTTGCGGCCTTCACAGAAAATGTAGTGCCGATATCGGGTCCCGAGTAGACCAGGAAGCGTCCGTCTTGAGTCCAACTGGGATCGACTGAATACTCCCGGACAAGGGGAGACGGAACGCGGCCGTCCGTCGGCACATTGAAGAGATGGGTGACGCCGTGGTCGTCGGCTGCTGACGTGATCGACTGGCCGTCGGGAGTCCACGCGGGAGCGCCTTGCAGGTCAAGCGAATCAGAGATGATCCGCGCATTCGTACCGTCGGCCTGCATCACGTACAGAAGGGTCCGCCCATGTTGCCGGATTGAAAATGCGATACGCTGTCCGTCGGAAGCGATAGCCGGACCGCCAAAGATCTCCGCTCCCTGTCCACTCCACAGCTCGATGGCATTTCCGTTGGCAAGCTTCCAGATGCTCTCTCCTGCCGCGAAGGCGGAAACATACAGGAGATAATTTGGACCTAGGCGCGGAGAGAATCCAGCGCCGCTCGTCAATGGAATTTGGGCGGGAAT
>Ga0335073_10006957_pt1 | contig 15870 bp, 14 predicted proteins | sample Lox_Sample_22_FD_207093 | JGI IMG/M metagenome (GOLD analysis project Ga0335073, IMG submission 207093) | Soil microbial communities from Loxahatchee National Wildlife Refuge, Florida, United States - Lox_Sample_2.2 | ecosystem: Environmental > Terrestrial > Soil > Wetlands | place: USA... | reverse complement strand
CGGCAAGGTCACGCAGCAGCGCCTCGACGACCGCGGCCAGGAGTTTCCCCGGGTGGACGACCGGATCATCTCGCGGCCGCACCGCTACGGCTACAGCGCCGTGATCGGCGAGGTCAACCGCGCCATCACGGCGGCCGGCGATTTCTCCGACGACGCGTTCACCAACGCGCTCCTGCGGCACGACCTCACGCGCGGCACCACGCAGGCACGGGAGTTCGGGCGCGACGCCACGGTCGGCGAGGCGGTCTTCGCGCCGTCGACGCCGGATTCCGGCGAGGACGACGGGTACGTCATGGCGTTCGTGCACAACCCCGAGCGCGGCGCATCGGACCTGGTAATCCTCGCCGCCCAGGACTTCCTGGGGGCGCCGGTGGCCACCGTGCACCTGCCGGCCCGGGTGCCGCTCGGCTTCCACGGCAACTGGATCCCGGACCGGTAGCCCAGCGTCGGCGAGGCCCGGCCCGGCCGTGGCTCAGCGCCGGATGTCCGCGTGAGTATCACGTCGCGGTCTCGCCGGGATGTGCCTCGGCGTACTTCTTGACCGCGGCGAGGGTCCGGACGTTCTCCCGGTCGAACGCGGCAATGATGAATCCGCGCAACGGGCGGACGACGGCCGGCATCTTGATGTCCAGGACCAGCCAGCGGCTCACCAGGGTCCCGGCGTCCTCGGGCTCGAACGAGTAGTGGATGTGCACGTCCACCGTCGCGCGCAGTTGCGGCACCGCGATCGTGTGATGGAAATCGAGGGATCCAGGGGGCTGGAACCCGGTAACGGTGCCCCACCAGTCCTTGCCCGGCTCGTCCGGCTTCCCGTCGTGATAACGGCTGCCCAGCCGGACCGGATAGGGATCGACATCGGTCGTGCCCGCGAACTGCCCGGAGCCGGGCAGCCAGCGGCCGTAGTCAGGCATGTCGGCGAGGAGGTCAAACAGAGTGCCGGCCGGCGCCGCCACATGCGAGGTGTAGAGCTTGTGCCAGTGCGAGGTCGGCATCTGCGCGTCTCCATAATCCGGCGTTCATTAGCGACCGGTGTGGACTATTTCGCGGAGTTTCCCGGGCAGCATAGAAGATCAGATCGCAGCCGGCGCCCGGCCTCGCGGATTACCTGGCCCTTACGGAGGGCACAGGCCGGCGTTTCGGACTGGCCCGGCAACGTGCTGTGGATCGTGGCTGCCCTGGCCTGGCTGATCACCGTCGCCGCCTACCTGGCGAACGTCGCCGCGGCGCATCGCTGGAAAACCGAACTGTCCGATCCGACATTCGGGCCGTTCACCGCACTGGCCGTGATCATTCCCATGCTGCTCGGTGCCCGGCTGGCGCAGCAGGCCAGAGGCGCGGGGGTGGTCGTGTTCGGGTGCAGCGTGGTCCTGGTGGTGCTCGTCGGTGCCTGGATAACCGGCGACTGGATCACCTGCGACGGTGCGATCCGCCGCTGGCATCCCGGTTACTATCTGCCGACGGCCGCCGCAGGCCTGCTGGCCGGGGGCGCGAGCGCCGCCCTGGGTTTCACCACCCTGTCCAGGGTGCTGTTCGGCCTGGGCATCACGTCCTTCGTGCTGCTCGGTTCGATTATCTCGCTGCGGCTGTACGTCGTGCCGGACTTTCCGCCGCCGCTATTGCCGACAATCGCGATCGAGCTGGCGCCGCCCGTGGTGGCAGGCAGCTCCTGGTTCGCCATCAATGGCGGCAAGGTGGACACGCCAGTGGAGATCCTGGGCGGTTTGGCATTGCTGATGCTGCTGGTCCAGTTCCGGCTGATCCCGTTGTACCTGCGGGCTCCATTTGGCCCGGGCTTCTGGGCTTTCTCGTTCCCTTTCGCCGCCACCGTCACCTTCGGCGTGCACTGGCTCGCCGCCGAGCACGTGCGCGGCGGCGCGGCCCTCGGCTACGCCCTCGCCGGGATCCTCACCGCCGGGTTCGCGCTGCTCGCGGTGCCGACGGTCACGGGCCTGATCCATGGCACGTTCCTGCCGCGGGTTCCGGTCACAGGCGGGAGGTGAGCTCCGCAACGATGTCAGCCGACGACTGTGGCTGCCTGGCGAGTGCGACGCTCTGCCCGGCCCACATCGACAGCGCCTCGATGTCCCCGGTGGTCCCGACCATCGGCGGTGCTCCCTCGTAACGGACGATTGCCTCGCCGGAGGCCAGGTGCGCGATCACGTCGCCTATTCCTGGCCGCTGGTCGTCCGGGGGGCAGCCGGCGGCTTCCCACGCGGCGGCCGTTGAGTTGCGGAGGGCGCGGTGCGGCGAGTCCGGCCACCCGACGTCGTAGAGGTTGGGGTACCACTGCGGTTCGGTCTCGGCCGCCGCGATCAGCCGGCGCCGGTAGTCCTCGTGGATCGGCATCTCCTCGGCCAGCAGGAAACGCGTGCCCAGCCACGCGGCCTGGGCGCCCAGGGCCATCACCGCCGCGACTCCGCGCGCGTCGGCGATCCCGCCCGCCGCGATCACCGGCACCGGCGTCACCGCGTCCACGACCGCGGGCACCAGCGGCAGCGTCGCGACGGTGCTCCCTACGTGGCCGCCGGCCTCCCAGCCCTGGGCGACGATCACGTCGACGCCGGACCCGACTGCCCGGCGTGCTTCCTCGGCGCTGCCGACCGTGTGCATGACGATTGCGCCGGCGTCGTGCACGGCCTCGACGTAGCCGCCAGGGTCCCCCAGGAAAAACGAGACGATCCGCAAGCCGGCCTCGAGGGCCTGGTCAAGGGGGCGGTGACGATCTGCGGTGAGCACGAGGTTGCCGCCGAACGGGTGCTCGGTCAGCGCCGCCGTTTCCCTGATGACGGCTCCGATGTCGGCGGACCAGGTCAGCGTCACCATGCCGAGCGCACCGGCGTTCGAGACCGCCGCCGCCAGCGCGGGAACGTCGACCATGGGTGCCAAGACGATCGGCTGCTCGATCCCCAGCAATTCGCATACCGGTGTGCGCATTGCCTTCGCTCCTGTCACGTATACGACGTCGGCGTCGAGCCGGGGGACCGGCGGTCCCAGCCGTGGAAGTGCGAGTAGTCGCCCGCGTCCCAGGCTTCGCGCAGGCCCGGGGTACTCAGATCCCAGTCCGGGCGGATCTCGCTGGTCGCCTCGCGCAGGTCATGCCACAGGTCGTTGAACGACGGACGGCCCCAGAACCAGTAGCCGTTGTAGACGCTGTGGACCACCAGCCCGGGCTTCAGCACCAGGGTGTGCGGGATCATGGGGTTGTGCTCGGGGTCGGTGTACTCCTGGATGTCGAGGTCCTGCTGAACGGTCCGCCCGGGATCGGACAGGAACGGCCACTGGGCGCCGACCGACGCGCGGAACTCCTGCAGCACGTGGTGGTCGTCGGTGGCGATCGTGGCCATCTGGGTGTAGGCAACCGCGATCTTGGCGTAGTTGGCCGCGAGTTCCAGGTGCTGCTGATGCTCTTTGGGGCAGTAATTGCCGCGCGCCAGGGTGAGGATCAGCGGATCGCGGCCCTGGATCTCGCTGAGCCTGCGCACGGTGCTGGTGTGATCCGGGAGAGCGTAATCGGGGAAGATGCCGCCAGGCCTGATGTCAGGACGCATCAACGTCCTCCTTGTGCTCAGAAGCAGCAGGACGATACCCAGCGTAACGACCCGACCTCCGCCTGCCGTCTCCGGGATCAACGCAATGTCAGAGCGCGGCGATGAGGTAGGCGACCAGAACCGCGGCGAACACGTAAAAGAGGTAGAGGTTGACATCGCCGGACTGGATCGGCCGGACCACGTCGGCCAGCCACTCGAACGCGCGGATCACCGGACGGTACAGGTACCGCTGGAAGACCGGGGTCACCTCGGTCTCGTAGTGCACCGGCCCGGACCGGCCGGCGGGGTCGTCGGAGGCGCGGCGGACCGAAACGGACGGGCGGTACAGTGCGTCGAAGGTGACCCGCGTCGGCGCGGAGAACGTCATCGCCGAGTACTGCATGCGGGGTTTGAAGGCGACGATGCCGCCGTCCCAGACCGGCCCGGTGAGGCTGGCCGCGCGCGGTCGCCCGGCGAGGTAAATCAGCAGCGGCAAGGCCGTGATCGCGAGCAGGAACACTGCCAGCCAGGTCGGCGAGAAGCCGGAGAACTTCGTGTGCGCCGGGATCACCGTGAGGTTGCCGGGCAGCAGCTCCGGGCGCAGCGACACTCCGGTGACCGTGCGCATGGCCCGGGCCAGCGCGGCCAGCACGGCCGGCGCGCCGACGGCGAGGGCCGCGCACGCCACGGCGAGAAGGGCCGGGCCGGCCACGGGCTGTGCGGTCTCGCTCGCGTCCGCGGCCTGGCGGGTCCGCGGCATGCCGAGGAACGGGATGCCGTAGCCGCGGACGAACGCGTAGATGGCCAGGCCGCCGGTCAGGCCCAGCGTGGCCGCGGCGAGCACGATGAGGATCGCGATCAGGTGGCTGCCAGTGCGGAATCCCTGGAACAGCCCCTGGAAGATCAGCCACTCGCTGACGAACCCGTTGAACGGCGGCAGGGCCGCGATGCCGAGCGTGCCCACGAATGTGATCACCGAGGTGCGCGGCATCCGGCGTGCCAGCCCGCCCAGGCGGTCGAAATCCCTGGTCCCGGTGGCGTGTTCGATCACCCCGGCCTCCAGGAACAGCAGCGTCTTGTAGCTGCCGTGGTTGACCACGTGATAGAGCCCGGCGAGCAGCAAGAACGCCCACAGCAGCCGCTGATGGTAGGCCCAGAACGTCATCGCGGCGCCGAACGCGGTCACGATGATGCCGACGTTCTCGATCGTGGAGAAGGCCAGGAAGCGCTTGATGTCGCGCTCGCCGAGCGCATACAGGATCCCGATCGCGGCGGTGACCGCCCCGGCCGCCATCGTGAGGACGCCCCGCCACGCCGGCCCGCCGGGCAGCAGCCAGAACCCGAACACCGCGATCCCGTACACGCCGAGCTTGACGACTAGCCCGGACAGGAACGCCGAGCCGTCGGCGGGAGCCACCGGATGCGCCTCGGGCAGCCAGACGTGCAGCGGCACCAGGCCTGCCTTGAACCCGAAGCCGGTCAGGGCCAGCAGGTAGGCGGCGTCCCGCCAGCTTCCGCCGACCAGGTGCGCCCGCGCGGCGATGAGATCGAGCTGCATGGTGTGGGTTCTGGCCGCCAGGATCACGAACGCCGCGATGATCAGCACGAACCCGGTCTCCGACAGGGCCAGGAACCAGAACGCCCCCGCGGCCACATCGGCGCGCCGCGGCCGGCGCAGGATCAGCAGATAACACAGCAACGCCATGGTTTCCCAGGCGACCAGGAACGTGACCACGTTGCCCGCCACGAGCACGGCCAGGCTGGCCAGCAACGCGAGGTTGTAGACGGCCAGGTACAACCCCGTGCCGCGGCCGGGCTCGTGATAGCGGGGCACGTACGCCGCCGTGGCCACGGCGACCAGGCCGAGCAGCGCCACAAAGACGCCGCCCAGGCTGGTGGCCTGCAGTTGCAGCGTGCCGACGACGACCGACCCTCCGGCGCTGAACACCCGGCTGTTGCCGGCCAGCAGCGAGGCCACGCCGCCGGTCAGCGCCGCGGCCCCGCCGAGCCCGGACACCAGGCAGCACATCCTCGTCCATGACCTGCTGACGCCGCCGGCCAGGGCGATCAACGCGGCCAGCCCCCACGCCGCTGCCGCGCCCGCCAGCACCGTAACCGGGTTCACCGGGGCGTCCCGTTCTCGGTGAAGCTGAGTTCCTGTACCTTCTCGGCCAGCCGGCCGACGGCCACCAGCAGGCCCTGCAGCAGCGCCAGCGGGCTCGGCGGGCAGCCGGGGATCCACACGTCCACGGGCAGCGTCTCGCCGATGCCGCCGCGGGTGAACGCGTCGGGCTGATAGACGCCGCCGAGCGCGCACGCGCCGGTCGCGACGACGAGCTTGGGACCCGGCATCGCCTCGTAGGTCTTGCGCGCGGCGAGGTCGAATGCCCTGATCATCGGGCCGGTCACCATCAGCAGGTCGGCGTGGCGCGGCGCGGGCGTGAAGAAGAACCCAAGCCGGTGCAGGTCGTAATGCGGCGCCGCGAGCAACCGGATCTCCTGTTCGCACGCCGCGCACGATCCGGTGTCCAGCGTGCGGATGTGCAGGCTGCGCCCGAACTGCCGGGCCAGCGCCTCGCGAAGGGCTTCAGACGTTTCTTTAACGCCCAGACTCGTGCCAGCTTCGGCGGTCACGGTGAATCCTTCTCCCCGGTCTCCAGGTGCCGGCCGTCATGCGTGAGCGGGACGTGTTTGATCAGGCGGGCGCGGACGGTCGCGGCCAGCTCGAACTGCCCGCTGTCGGTAACCGCCGCCGGAACCTCGGCCCGGCAGCGGCCGCAGGCCGTGCAGGCTCCCACGTCGTAGACCAGCACCTCGCGGCGCCGGGTTAGTGCCCGGCTCGGGCAGACCGCCACCAGCCGGTCGGCGAGCGCGACGGTCAGCGCCTCAGCCCGGAACGACGGAGGGGTCGGCAGCAGCGCGGCGGAATCGTCCGGCCGGGCCGGGTAACGGGTGGTAACCACGCCGCGGCGCAGCCCCCGCACGAACCATAGCGGCATCTCGAACCTCCTTCAGCGGGCCGTGCCGGCCACGGTCAGCCAGAAGCTGGCCTCGATGATCGGGATGTCGGTGAAGACGTTCTGCGAGCGGCAGGCGTCGTCGAAGCCGCGCCAGTTGCGCACCGACGCGGGACGCAGCCGTGCCCGGGTGATCCGCCCGCGGTCGTCGAGCGCCACCCATGCCAGCGCCTCCCCGCGGCACGACTCGGCCCAGCCAAGGCCGGAGGCGGGTGCCGCGGACGGGTGGCCGGGCGGCCCGGCGCGGCCCGGACCGGTGCCTGCCTCGAGCATCTCCTCGATCAGCCGCACCGACTCGGCTGCCTCGGCCAGCAGCACCCGGAACCGGGCCAGGACGTCGCCGCCGTCCGCCGTGGCCACGATCGGCGCCAGCGCGGCGTAGGGGACGGCCGGGTGGTCGGCTCGCGCGTCCACCGGCAGGCCGGTGCCACGGGCGACCGGGCCCACCAGCCCGAGACGCCTGGCCGCTTCCTGCGACAAGATTCCGGTGGCCTCCAGCCGGTCGAGGAAGGAGTTGGTCGTCAGCAGCGCGTCGGCCGCGCGCCGAAGCTCGCCGTAGGCTCCGGGCAGGTCGCGGCGCAGCGCGGCCGCGTCGGGACCGACCGCGGCGCCGCCGATGTCCACCACGCCGAACAGGTAACGGTGGCCGAAGGCGGCGGCGTTCAGGCGCAGCAGCCGCTCCAGCGCGATCTCGGCGGCCGCCTGGCCGATGACCAGGCCGGTGGACTGGCACAGCGCGGCGGTGGCCGCGGCGTGGTTGTACAGACGGTCGAGCTCGAGGGCGACCGCCCGCGCTCGCTCCGCCTGCGCCGGAGGGTCGAGCCCGAGCGCCGTCTCGGCCGCGGCGGCGAAGGCCCAGGCCGGTCCGACCGCGCCGAGCCCCTCCGTCCGCTCCACGTGAAAGAGGGCGTCGCGGGGCGTGCGCCCCTGCAGCCGCCACTCCATGCCCCGATGCTTGTGCCACGTAAACAGGTACAGGTCAACGACTTCCTCGCCGCTGGTCACCAGGCCGTAGTACAGCGACTCCACCCCCACCTGGCGGACAGGCCCGAATGGGAACTCGAACGCGTGCCCGCCCACCACGTGCGGCGCGTGTACGCCGACGGGCGGTCCGGCCGGCGCATGCCCGAGCCGTGGCAGATCGAAGCCCGGGATGGGCGGCAGCGCGACGCGGTTGAGCGGCTTGGCTCCGGCGGGCCTGATGCCGAACTGCTCGTAGATCTCGCATTCCTCGTGGAACGCGGCCGGCGCGATGTCCGATAGCGGCGGATAGCGCTCGGCGTCGATCACGGACTCGGTGATCAGGTATGCGTGGTCTGCGTCGAGACCCCAGACCAGGCGCAGGACGACGGGATCGTGGCTTGTGGCCGAGGCGAACATGTCGGCCAGGCGTGCTCCAGGGTGCGCGGCGATCCGCCGCACCGCCTCCTCCAGTCGGGTAACGGGCACGTCGGCCGTGATCACCGGGCCGTCCGCGGCCCGTCCGTACTGGCCCAGCCCTGCCAGCAGGCCGGCCAGGCCGGGGTCGCGGCCGGTCTGGTCCCGCTGCACAGCGGTCATCAGAGCACCGCCGCCGAGTGCCGGATCACGGCGTCCAGAACGGCCGGGATCCAGAGCCCGAGTATCAGCAGCGCCACCAGCCCGACGACCAGCGGGGTGGCTGCGGCCACCCCCGTCCACCTGCCCCGGTACGGCGCACTGAGCGGCGGCCCGCCGGCAACCGTGGCGGTCGCGGTGGTGGCGACCGGGGCGCTGCCGGTGACCATGCCGGTGGTGGTGCGGGCGAAAGCTATGAACGCGATCGCCAGCAGGGCGAGCAGGAGCAACGGCAGCGTCGCGCCCGACGCGGCGAATCCGGCCCGCACGATCGTGAGCTCGGACAGGAACAGCCCGAACGGCGGCGAGCCGAGGACGGCGAAGGAGCCGAGAAGCAGCGCTCCGCCGGCGACCGGGACCGCCGTGAGCAGGCCCGTCACGCCGGCGGCCTCCCGGGTCTGGTACCGGACGGCAACGTCGCCGCTGGTCAGGAACAGCACCGCCTTGGCGATCGCGTGGTTCAGCGTCTGCAGCAGTGCCCCGTACAGCCCGAGGACGCCGCCGAAGCCGAGCGCGACCGCGATGATTCCCATGTGCTCGACCGACGAGTAGGCGAACAACCTCTTGAAGTTCCCGCGCCTGATCATGAACAGCACCGCGATCACGATCGACAGGAAGCCGAACGTCAGCAGCACGGCCCTCGGGAAGCCGTCGCCGAGCCGGGCCCGCGTGATCGCGAGGAACCGCATGATCGCGTACATACCGGTGTTCAGGAGCGCGGCCGACAGCATCGCGCTGGCAGGGCTCGGGGCCTCGGCGTGCGCGTCCGGCAGCCACGTGTGCATCGGCGCCAGGCCCACCTTGGTGCCGTAGCCGACCACGGCCAGCAGGAACGCCAGCCGCAAGCTCTCGGGTGCCAGGGCCGGGGCATGGCCGAACAGGTAGGGCCAGGTCAGCCGGAGATCGGGCGCCAGGTGCAGGCCGCTGGCCGAGTAGAAAAGGAACAGCGTGCCCGCGAGCGCGATCGTCACGCCGAACGAGCTGATGATCACGTACTTCCAGGCCGCCTCGAGCGAGCTGGACCGTGCCTCCAACCCGACCAGGGCGGCGCTGGCCAGCGTGCTGGCCTCGATGAGCACGAACAGCAGACCCAGGTTGCCGGTCTCGAGCGCGGCCAGCATGAGCGCCGCGAACAGCCCGAAGAAGATGAAATACAGCCGGACCTGAAAGGCCGAAAGGCGCCCGATGTCCTCCTCGGCGGCCAGGTAGGCCACCGAGCCCACCGCGGCGAGCAGCGTCACGGCGGCCACCGTGAACAAGAAGAAGCAGCTCAGCGAGTCCAGATAGAGATAGCCGCCCCAGCCGCTCACCGGGGGCCGGTGCAGCTCGGCGGCGAGCAGCCAGATCGAGCAGGCTACCGAGATCATGGCCCCGGCCGCGCCGGACCAGCCCGCCTGCCGGGCTCGCGCACCGCATCCCGCGGCAACCGACCCGGTCAGCGGGCCTACCGCGGCCGCGATCATCAAGGCGATCATCCCTGCAGCTCCTTCAGCTCGCTGGCGCTCGCGCTGGCGAGCTGCCGGGTCAGCCCGGACACGAAGACCAGCATGATCAGCACCCCGGCGACGATGTCGAGAAAGATCCCGGCCTCGACGATGAACGGGAACGTCGCCACCAGCGTGATCGCGCCGAGGAAGACGCCGTTCTCCACGATCAGCCAGCCGATCAGCTGGGCTACGGTGTGCCGGCGCACCACCATGGCCAGTCCGCCGAGCAAGATCACGGCAGTGGACAGCGGGACCACCGCCGCGGCCACCACCCCGTGCGGCAGCAGTTGCGGTCGGGTGACCAGGTACGCGAACGCGGTCAGCGCGCCGCCGGCGATCAGCGATGTCGACAAGCCGGTGGAGAGGGCGGCGTCGCGCTTGAGGTCGAGCCGCTGAACCAGCAGCCGCCTGGCCGATAGCGGGATCCCGATGCCCTTGATCGCCAGCGTGGCCACGGCCAGGATCCAGAGCTCGGCGCTGTGGAACGCCTGCGCCGCCACGCCGGCCGCGAACGCCAGCACCACCGACTGGGCGCCGTAGTAGGCGACGTAGCGGTTGAACAGTTTGGAGCCCAGGCAGGCGAACGCCAGCAGCAGGATGAGTACCCCGGACAGGTCGAGCAGCACCCCGGCGGCGCTGGTCGCTGAGAGGCTCTGCATCCGGTCACGCTCCGATCACGTACGAGGTCGCGACACCGACGAGCGCGAGCAGGAACCCCGCCCCGAGGAACTCCGCGATGCGGAAGAAGCGCAGCTTGGCAAACGAGGTGTCGATCACGATGATCGCCAGGCCGCACACGGCCAGCTTTCCGAGCAGCACCGGGATCGCGAGCAGGGCCGAGGGAAGGTCGGCCGATGTGCCCAGGCCCCACGGGATCACGAACACGTTCATGAAGATCGACGACAGCAGGAACAGCTTCATCCAGCTGCCCCACTTCATCAGCGCGTACTCCCGCCCCGAGTACTCGAGCACCCGGCCTTCCTCGATCATCGAGATCTCGGTCGACCCGCCCGGGGTGTCGATCGGGATCCGGCCGTTCTCCACCAGAACGATCATGAAAAACGCCAGCAGGCCGAGCAGGTGGGTGGGCAGCACCAGCGCATACGGCGAGGACGCGATCGCATGGTTCATCAGATACGGGTTGTCGGAGGCCGAGACCGCTCCCACGGTGAAGAACACGAGGATCAGGGCGGGCTCGGCCATGCTGCCGATCCAGCTCGCCCGGCTGGCCCCGAGCCCGCCGGCCGGGCTCGCGGTGTCCAGCCCCGCCAGCGAGGTCATGAACCCCGCCAAGCCCAGCACGAACGCCCCGCCGATGAGGTCGGCGAGGAACGCCAGCGGCAGCGGCGTGTTCGTGATGACCGGAACGATGACCGACACCGTGAGGTAGCAGGCGAAGGTCACGAACGGGGTGATCCGGAAGATCCACGATGCCTGGTCGCTGATCACACTGCCCTTGCGCAGCAGCTTGGCGAGGTCCCGGTAGGGCTGCAGCACGCTCGGGCCGCGGCGGGACGCGACGACGGCCTCGGCCCGCGAGAGCACCCCGGCATACAGCGGCGCGAAACCCGCAACGGTCAGGCTCTGCAGGATCTGGATCAGGACCGGCAGCGACAAAATGACCTCCACCTGTCATCCGGCGCATTCGCGCCCTTGCAGGTAGAGGCCATTAGCCTGGCCAAACTGAACAACAGGCGTTACGCGAGCCTCATCGCGCTACAACATCAAGAATACACAGCACCTGTCCCGCATTGGCAAGCCGAAATCGGCGCCGCCGACGGGCTGCGCTCACATCAGCAAGACGGGGATCGCGCATCCGCGCACCGCGGCGTCCGCGACCCGGCCGAGCCGCGGGTGCAGCACGCCGCCGTCGCCATGCCGGCCGATCACCAGCAGATCGAACCCGTGCTCGGTCGCGTATCCGCAGACGGTCCTGCCGATCTTCTCGCTCTCCACGATCCGCAGGCTCATCCGGACGCCGTCGGGGGCTGTCAGCCGCGCCTGGCCGAACTGGTCGTCGGCGAGCCTGCTGATCGCCTCTCGGGCACTCACGCCTTCGCCGGCGACCTCGGGGCTCGGAGCCGGCGTCAGAACGGCGAGCGCCACGACGTGACCGCCGTCGCCGCCCGCGATCGACGCCGCGGCGCTCAGCGCGTCGATCGCATCGGCCGAGCCGTCCCAGCCGACGAGGACCCGGCGGAACCTTCTGGCCGTCACCGCAGACCCCCTTTCGTGGCGAGCCTCATCGCCATGGCCATTGTGGGCGCGGGAGCATCCGGTCACAAGCGGGCGCCGGAATCTGGTCCAGGACGGCGCGCTGACGCTGGGTTAAGCTGAACGCGTCGGCGGAGGGGCCCGCCGTAGACCGCGGAAGAAGCCGCCAACGGTCCCTGCCAGAGGCAGGAGGTCGCAGGCGTGCCCGCGGATCGTGATGCGTGCTGTTCGGCACGCGCCAGCCTGGCCGACGTCGTGAGCCATCTGTACCTGGACCACGAGCTGTCCACCTACCGGATCAGCGCGATCACCGGGGTCGGCCGGCAGCGGGTCGGCCGGCTGCTGGATCAGGCGGGGGTACCGGTCAAGCCCCGCGGCGCGGGACGCAGGCGGCCTCCGGACGAGCGGCAGGCCGCCTTGACGGACGAGATGGGCCGCCTCTACGGCCAGTTGGGCCTGACCTCCGGCCAGATTTCGGCGCTGACCGGGATACCCGAGCGGACCGTGCGCTCGTGGCTGCGCGCCAGCGGCGTCGCGATGCGTACCCGCGGACGGCACAACCGGCGAGACCGCCTGACGGTACCGGCCGACACGCTGGCCGAGCTCTACGTCGGCGACGGCCGGACGGCGGCGGACGTCGGCGGGCTGCTCGGCGTGCCGGGTCGGGTCGTGCTGCGCACCGCACACGACCAGGGCCTGCCGGTGCGTGTCGGCGGCCCCGAGCCGCGCCGCGGTCCCGGCGAGATCGAGCTCATCGACGCCCTGTACGCCGATCCGCTGGTACGCCAGGCGCTGGCCCGGCACGGCATCGCGCGCCAGCCGGCTCGCGGCGCCATCTGGGAGCGGTTTCCGGTGCCGCTGGCGCTCAGCCCCGAGCTCGCGGCGGAACTGTACGTCGCGTGCGGGCTGGCGCTGCGCCACATCGAGCTGCTGTCCGGGCAGCCGAACGAGACCGTCAGGGCACTGCTGCACGCTCACGGCATCCGCCTGCGGCCGGCCGGCGGCCGGTCGCCCTTCATGCGCCGCTGGCGCGGCACCACCTAGACTGGCGCCGCGGCGTCCGCGTCCTGCTCTCCGAGCCATCCGCCGATGCGGCGGTAGATGTCCTCGCCGTAGCTGGTGGGCAGCGGCTCGGCCACGACGAGCCGGTAGGTCCGCCGCCCGTCGGGCTGGCGCGGGGCGCGCAGGAACAGCGTCGCGTCCGGGCGCTGGCGCCGGAAACTGTCGGCGAAGTCGAACTGGTGAGTGACGAAGAACACCCTGATGCCGGCCTCCAGGAGCGCCCGCACGACCTGCCGGGCGATCTCCGATCCCTCGCGCTCGTTGGTGGCCGCGAACGACTCGTTGAACAAGATGAGGCAGCCGCGGCCGATATGGTCGGCGATGGCGCTCATCCGCTTGAGTTCCTCGTCGAGCCGTCCGCTGACCATCTCCGGGTCTTCCTCCCGGATGAAATGCGTGAAGATCTGCCGGCAGGTGCTGGCCCGCATCGCGCCGCCGGTGACGAACATGCCGCACTGCATCATCATCTGGGCAAGGCCGGCGCTGCGCAGGAACGTGGACTTCCCGCCGGAGTTCGCGCCGGTGATGATCACGAGTGACGTGCCGTCGGCGTCGACATCGTTGCCGACGACGTGGCCGGCGCGCAGCGCCAGACTGGTGTCGCGAAGATCGGTGCAGCGGAACTCCGTCGTGTCCGGCGGCGACGGCACAGGGAAGGTGACCGGCTGATCCCGGGCGGTGAGCTCGTCCCGAAGGTTGATGCAGCTCACGTAGAACCCGAGCTCGGCGCGCAGCATCGTGAAGTAGCTGGAGACATGGTCGGCCGACTGCGCGGCGGCGTTCGCGACCAGATTGATTCCGCGGCTGGCCATGTCCTGCAGCGACTGAGACCCGGCCTCGTCGCGCGGCGGGATCGTGAACGAGTAGACCGAACGCGGCTCGATCCCCAGGCGTTCCTTCCAGCCCCGCCGGGCACGGCCGGATCGCAGGACGTAATCGATGCCGCTGTTGTCCCGGCCGAGCCGCGCGCTGATCGGCTCGCCGTCGCGGAACCGCAGCTCCTTGAGGTGATGGTTGAGTGTTTCGAAATACTCGTCATCCAGCTCCGTCTGCAGGGTCCGCAGCAGCGCGGTCAGCCCGGGGGAGCGGAACCTGGCGGCGTGCTCGTCGGCGACCCGGCGCAGTTCCCTGAGCCGGACGATCAGGACCTCGAGCTGGTTGATCGCTCCGGCCAGGATGGACGTCGGGAGCTGGGACGAGAAGAACCCCCAGGCGCGGCGCTTGTCCTCCAGCGCGGCCACGGTGATCACGTACATCCCGCGGATGATCTCCGGCTCGGCCAGGCAGTCCGCGAGAACCTCCTGCCGGTAGCGGATGACGGCGGGGTCGGTGAGGCTGGCCAGCAGCACTCTGGTCGAGACGTCGAGCAGGAACTTGTCTCCGGCGGCCATCGCGCGCAGCACGGTCCCCAGTTCGAGGTCCTGGATCAGATCGTCGCTGCCGGGCGGCGGCTCGGCGCCGGCATCGAAGTCCCGGTCCGGGTACAGCAGATGTGCCTTCACGGCGTCAGCCGTCCGATGAGCTGGCCATACGTCACTCGGTGTTTATCGGCGATGGCCAGCGCGTAGGCGAGGCCGTCGGCGGGCTTGCGGACCACCTTGTAGGTGCGTTCGGCGGGATTGTCCGGGTTGATCGTGCTCGCCATGCTGACCACGGTGCGGCCCATCGACGCCAGTTCATCGACGAAGGTCACGTAGACGCACAGCAGGCCCAGCTCGATGACCTTCGCCATGACCTTCTCGCCGAGAAAGCGGGCATCGCTCACGGTCGTCGAGGTGAAGATCTCGTTCATGATCACGATGCTGCGCGGCGTGGCGGCGAGCAGCGCCTTCTGGATGCGCAGAAGATCGTCTTCCAGCTTTCCCGTCAGGTCAGAAAGATCCTCTTCCCGCTCGAAGTGGGTGAAGATCTGGTCGTAGGCGAAGAGGCGGGCCGCGGAGCCCGGCACGGGGCAGCCCGCCGCGGCCAGGTGGTGGAGCTGGCCGAAGGTCCTCGCGAACGTCGTCTTGCCGCCCTGGTTCGGCCCCGAGACGACGATCACGCGCTCGGCGCCGCGTAGACCGAACTCGTTCGTGACCACGGCCTTGCCCGCGGGGACGAGCCTGGCCGCCAGGGCCAGGTCGAACGTGTCACGGGCGAGGATCTCCTTCGAGTCGCCGGTCAGCTCCGGGTAGCAGAAGCTGAGCCCGGCCGAGCGCAGCGGCCCGATGTAGTCCAGGTAGGCCAGGTAGAACTGCAGCTCGCGGTCGAACTGGCTGATCACCGGGTCGGTGAACGCCTCGTGCCGCCGGCAGAACTCCCGCAGCGTCGTGAACTCGTCGCTGAACAGGCGGGCAACCAGGCCGGCGACCTGGGCCCCGACGTGGGTCATGCCGGGCCAGGTCCGGTAGCGCACCCGGTAGTCCTTGGCCGCACCCTGCTGGAAACGGGCGAAGGTCTCCTCGATCTCGGCGCTGTAGTCGGGCGCGTCGTCGTAGCGGCTGACGTCCACCCGCAGGCCCTTGATCCGGATCTGGTAGGTCACCTGCGCGAGCGCGTCCTGGCAGGCGGCGGCCTCGGCCGCGAGGACGGTGAACCGGCTCGAGTCCGCGTAGCCGGCGAGGTAGTCGCGGAACGCCCGCAGCGCCCGCGAGGCGACCGGCGCGTCGGCCAGCGCCGCGGCCAGCGCCCGCACCGCCTCGCAGTAGATCGCCGCCGCGTCGAGGAACCAGCCTTCGCGCTGGTGGGCGGAGTGCATCGTCGGAAGCTGGCCCAGGTGGACGCGCACCGCGGCGATCTGGTCGGCGAAGAGGCGGGCCGCCCGCAGCAGGCCCGGATCCTCCAGGTCCCGGAAGACCTCGTGCCGGTAGCGGACCGCGGACACGTCGGCCGAAGCCTGGCTGAGCGTCTGGGTGATCAGGTCGCGCTGCTCGCGGTCGCCGGCCACGGCCGTGACGATCTGATCGAGGTTGAGGTCGGTCATGACGG
>Ga0335073_10006955_pt1 | contig 15872 bp, 15 predicted proteins | sample Lox_Sample_22_FD_207093 | JGI IMG/M metagenome (GOLD analysis project Ga0335073, IMG submission 207093) | Soil microbial communities from Loxahatchee National Wildlife Refuge, Florida, United States - Lox_Sample_2.2 | ecosystem: Environmental > Terrestrial > Soil > Wetlands | place: USA... | reverse complement strand
GGCCGCGGCCAGCAGCTCGGCGGCCGCGCCGAAGCGGGCCGCGGGCACGCCGAACCGGCTCGGCCGCCCGGGTCCGAGCCCGCACATCCGGATCAGGACCGGCACCCGGCACCCGGCCGCCCGGGCCGCCCGGGCCAGCTCACCGAGCTCCCACAGGTTGTCGACGTTGACGGTGACCCCGGAACCGGCCAGCACGCCGAGGAAGTCCCGGCCCTTCGGGCCGGTCGCCTCGATCCGTCCCGCCGGGAAGCCCGCGGCCAGCGCGCTGTCCAGTTCGCCCGGCGAGGCCACGTCGATGCCGATGCCCGCGGCCAGCGCGGCCCGCACGAATGCGCGGCCCTGGCTGGCCTTGTGCGCGTAGCAGATCCGGTACCGCAGGCCGGCGGCCTCGAGTTCGTCGCGCAGGCCGGCCACGTTGGCCGTGAAGATCTCCGGGAACAGGACGTTGAGCGGCGAGCCCCACCGGGCGAGCAGCCCGGCCGGCCCGGCCTGGCCGTCGAGGAAGGACCGGACCAGCGGGTGGACGCGGGGTGGCAGCCCGGTCATCGGGGCGGGACGACCGTGTAACCCGCGTCCCGGATGGCGTCGAACGCGCGCTCACGCACCGCGACGGTCCGGAAGCCCGCCACCACGCGCTTGGTCACCGGGTCCATCTCCGCCACCGGGGCCTCCATCGACTCCAGCAGCGCGGTGATGGTGGCCCGGCAGTGCTTGCAGTTCATGTCCGGGATGTGGAAGGTCCGCTCCTGCGGGTCGGTGATCTCCTCCTCGGGCAGCCCGGGCAGCAAGGTGATGCGGACCAGGTCCAGCAGCCGGGCGAAGGTCACCACGTAGGTGTCGATCACCCCGGGCTGCACGCTGAACCGCTGCCCATCGACCACATGCGGCATCTGGGCCAGGCACCGGGGCTGCTCGCCCTCCGGGAGCAGGGCGTACTGCTTGGCGATCTGGTCCAGGTCGTGGTAGTACTTCTGCACCGCCCCGGCCACCGTGAGCTTCTCCCCGGTGACCGCCCGGGTCATCACGGCATGCGCCTCGGAGATGGTGGCCTCCTTCATCGCGCGCAGCATCGCCACCGTCTCCGCCGGGTACCGCACGGTCCCGCCCGGCCCGGGGACGAACGACACCGGGATCATGCCGCGACGGAACGTGGAGGCCTGCAGCTCCCAGTACCAGGTGCCCGAGACCACCGTGAAGATGCCGGAGTCCCGCAGCCCGCGGGCGAACTCCGCGGCCGCGCGGTACGGACTCTGGCCGGCGATGTAGGCGTGCTGGACGAGCGTGCGGGCGGTGGCCTCGACCCCGATCCGGAAGATCTCCAGCGGCTCGACGTCGGTGGTGGTGGCCTCGAGCACCGCGCGGTCGCCCGGGCCCAGCCGGGCGATCCGGTCCGCCAGCCCGGTGTCGGCGTCCAGGGCGCGCCACAGCGCGAGCGTGGTCTCCCGGGCCGCGATCGGCACCGCCGGGCCGAGCGAGCTGGGCCCGCAGTGCGCGACGTTCGGGATGCCTTCGCTGTCATGCCAGGTCACCCGGTGGGTGGCCGAGGTCACCAGGGCCTCGGGGCAGGGCCGCATGAAGGAGGTGAGATACCGCTGCTGGGAGGCCGTCAGGTGGCTGCCGGGCGCGGGGATCAGCGGGGCGAGGCGGTAGCCGATATCTCGCGCACCACCGAGGAACTCCGCGCCCACCGGTCCGCCGGAACCGAACAGCCCGGGGCAGGCCAGTCCGGCCAGGATCCGCGACGCGGCCGAGCGGTCGTAGCCGTCGACGCGGGAGGACGCGGGGCCAGACCTCGGCACGTAACAGCGTCCCTTCCGCAATCAGGGTGAGAAACGCGGTGAAGCGCTCCAGTTCATACCCGGAGTTGTAGGCGTGCACACTCACCCGGACCGAATCCTCGTACTCGGTCCCGGCCGGCAGGCAGTGGTTCCCGGTCCGCGCGTAGAACCCTCGCGAGGCCAGCGCGAACCCGACGTCGTCGCTGCGCACCCCGTCGACGCGGAACGAGACGATCCCGTAGCCGACCGGGCAGGCGGCCCAGGCCACGCCGGGCAGCAGCGTCACCCGGGGGAGCGCGGCCAGCCGCTCGGCCAGGAACCGGGTCAGCGCCCGGTTGTGCGCCGCGATCGGCTCGAGGCCCACGCCGTCGATGAACTCGATCGCGGCCCCGAGCGCGCTGATCCCGGCCAGGTCGGGGGTTCCCCCCTCCAGGCCGTCCGGCATCCGCAGGCCGTCAAGGAGCGGGCCGGCCGGGCCGTCGCCGGCCAGCCGGACGCCGCTGCCGCCGCCCGGCAGGAACGGCGCCAGCTCCGGGTGCACGCGCCGCCGCGCGTACAGCACCCCCGTCCCCGCGACCCCGAACATCTTGTGCCCGGAGAACACGGCGAAGTCACAGCCGAGCTGGCCCACGTCGACCGGGATGTGCCCCGCGCTCTGCGTGCAGTCGAAGCACAGCCGGACCGCCGGGCCGAGCCGCCCCCGCAGCTCCTCCAGCGTGGTCAGCGCGCCGAAAACGTGGTGCACGTGGGTCACGGTGATCAGCCTGGTGCGCGGGGACACCTTGGCCGCCATGTCGGCGGTGTCCGCCTCGCCGGCCACGGTCACCCCGTACGGGACCAGCGTGACCCGTCGGCCGAACCGGGCCAGCACCTGCTGCAGGTGCATCCAGGGGTAGACGTTCGAGGTGTGGTCGAGCGGGCTGTACAAGATCTCGTCCCCGTCGGCCAGGTTGGTCAGGCCCCAGGACAGCGCGACCGCGTTCAGCCCCGCGGTGGCGCCGGGCGTGAACACGATCTCCTCCGCGCTAGCGGCGCCGAAGAACCGGGCCGCCTGGGCGCGGACCTCGGCGATCCGCCGCGCCCCGCGGGCCGACCACGGATACGCGCCGCGCCCCGGGTTGGCCGTCTGGCTGGCCAGGCCGGCGGTGACCGCATCGATGACCGGCCGCGGCTTCTGCGTGGTGGCGGCGCTGTCCAGGTAGACGACCCCGGGATCGGCGGTCAGCGCCGGGAACTGCTCCCGCGCCAGCGCCGGGATCTCTTCGGGGCGGTAAGGCAGCCCGGGCACGGGGACTCCACGACGTGACGAGGACGAGGCTGACCCCTCTACAGTGACCCAGCCCGCCTGCGCCGCCAAGACGCCCCGGGGGTATGACCCGGTTCAGCCGGCGAGCTCGTACCCGGCTTCCTCGACGGCCTCGCGCAGCAAGGCGTCGCCGGGCAGCGGGTCGCCGGAGACGCGGACGGTGCCCGCGGCGACGTCGACGTCGATGCCGGTGACGCCGGGGAGCTTGCTGATCTCGGCGCGGATGGCGCTGGCGCAGTGGTCGCAGCTCATGCGGGTAACCGCGATGGAACGAGTGGACGCCCATCATCGTAACGCCCGACTCCGACGTCGTGTAGTACATGGGATACCGTGGGCCGGGACAGAAGGCACCTCGGTGACGCGTCCGTCCTTGTCGAGGAGGCGACATTACATTTGTCTCCTGTTTCGGTCAGCGCCTCGCACCCGAAGTCACCCCAGTAGCATCCTGTGATCGTGGTGACCGGCAGTCCCGCGAGATGATCCGGTGATTCGCGAGGCCAAGCTTGTGGGGTTCGTGATCCTGCTCGCGGCCATCTTCCTCGGCGCCCACGCGGCCGGATCTCACCTCGGCCCGGTAACGACCAGCCATTCCCAGGTCAGCTACCCGGGCCAGGGCGGCGGCGGCACGGGCGGCATGACCATGGGCGGCGGCGGCCATACCGGCCCGGGCCAGGACATCCCGCCCCAGGTCAAGCTGCGGGGCGGCGGCCACCCGTGAGCGAAACGGCAGCCGCCGGCCCGCTGATCACCGGGGCCGAACTCGTGGTGGGCGGGATGACCTGCGGCGCGTGCGCGGCCCGGATCGAGCGGCGGCTGAACCGGCTGCCCGGCGTGGCGGCCACCGTCAACTACGCCACCGGGCGGGCCTACTTCGCCAGCACCGGCGGGCGCGACCCGGCCGAGCTGATCGGCGTGATCGAGTCGGCCGGCTACACCGCCGGGCCGCCCGCGCCGCCGCGGCAGGACGGCCAGCAGCCGGACCCCGAGACCCGGACGCTGGCCCGGCGGCTTGCGGTCTGCGCCCCGCTGGCGGTGGCGGTCATCGTGCTGTCCATGGTTCCGGCCGGGCAGTTCCCGGCTGGCAGTGGGTGAGCCTGCTGCTGGCCGGGCCGGTGGCGACCTGGGGTGCCTGGCCGCTGTACCGGGCCGCCTGGTACGGCCTGGGTCACGGCGCCGCCACCATGGACACCCTGGTCAGCGTCGGCGTCGGCGCGTCCTTCTGCTGGTCGGTGTACGCGCTGCTTTTCGGCGGCGCGGGCATGACCGGGATGAAGATGTCATTCGCCTTCACCTTCGGCCAGGCCAGCGCGGACACCCTGTACCTGGAGGCCGCGGCCGGGGTGACCGTGGCGGTGCTGGCCGGGCGGTACCTGGAGGCCCGCGCCAGGGACCGGTCTGGTCTGGCGCTGAGCGCGCTGGCCGCCCTGGGGGCCAAGACGGCTGCGGTGCTGCGCGACGGGCCCGGGCCAGAGCTCACCGAGCGGCGGATCCCGGTGGAGGAACTCGCGGCCGGGGACCTGTTCGTGGTCCGCCCGGGGGAGAAGATCGCCACCGACGGGATCGTGGCCGAGGGCAGCTCGGCGGTGGACGCGTCGGTGGTCACCGGCGAGTCGATGCCGGCCGAGGTCGGCCCGGGCGACCCGGTGACCGGGGCCACCGTGAACATGAGCGGCCGGCTGGTGGTGCGGGCCACCGAGGTCGGCGCCGGCACCCTGCTGGCCCAGATCACCCGCCTGGTCAGCCAGGCGCAGGCGACCAAGGCCAGCGCGCAGCGGCTGGCCGACCGGATCGCGGCGGTGTTCGTCCCGTGCGTGATCGCCATCGCCGTGGCCACGCTGGGCTTCTGGCTGGGCGCGGGCCTGCCCGCGGCGTCCGCCTGGAGCGCCGCGGTCGCGGTCCTGGTCGTCGCGTGCCCGTGCGTGCTCGGCCTGGCCACCCCGACCGCGCTGCTGGCCGCGGTGGGCCGCGGCGCCGAGCTCGGCATCCTGGTCTCCAGCGCGCAGGCCATCGAGACGGGGGGCCGGATCCGCGTCATGGCGCTGGACAAGACCGGCACCTTGACCACCGGCACGATGACCGTGCTGGACGTGATCACCGAAGGAACCGCCGAAGACGACGCTCTCCGGCTGGCCGGCGCGGTGGAGGACGCCTCCGAGCACCCGGTCGGCCAGGCCGTCGCCCGCGCCGCCGCCGCCCGGCGCCGGGGTGCGAGGCACCGTCGGGGCCGCGAGATCACCGTCGGCCGCCCGGACCTGTTCGCCGCCGTCCCGGCCTCGCTCCGCCAGGCTGTCGAGGCCGCCGGGGCGCGCGGCCAGACCGCGGTGCTGGCCGGCTGGGACGGGCGGGCGCGCGCCGCGTTCGTGGTCGCCGGCCAGCTCAAGCCGCACGCCGCCGAGGCGGTGACCCGGCTCAGGCGCCTGGGCATCCGGCCGCTCCTGGTCTCCGGGGACCACGAGCCCGCCGTCCGTTCGGTGGCCGCCGAGCTGGGTATCGCGGCCCCGGACGTCCTCGCCGGAGTCAAGCCCGACGGCAAGGTGGAGGCTGCAGGCGGACGGGGCCGCGGTCGCCCTGGTCGGCGACGGGGGTGAACGACGCCGACGCGCTGGCCCAGGCCGACCTTGGCATGGCCGTCGGGACCGGCGCCGACGCGGCCATCGGCGCCGCCGGCCCGACCCTGGTCAGCGGCGACCCGCTGAGCATCGTCACGGCGATCGAGCTGGCCCGGGCCACCATGGCCGTGATCCGCGCCAACCTGGTCTGGGCGTCCGGCTACAACCTGGTCGCGATCCCGCTGGCCGCCCTCGGCTACCTCAACCCGCTGTTCGCCGGGGTGGCGATGTCGGCTAGCTCGCTGATCGTCGTCGGCAACAGCCTGCGGGCTGCGCCGCTTCAGACCCTCCCACCCCTCAGCGGCCAGGGAGCCGGGCCGGGGGCAGGGCCGTGCGTGACCTGCTCCGCGCCGCCGCCGGCCCGCTGATCTGCGCGGCCGTGGTGACCGGCCTGCTCGCCGGCCGGGTCGCCGCCGGCGGGGGCGGCACCCTGACCCGGGTCAGGCTCCAGGTCACCCAGGCCGCCGTCCCGATGCCCGCGTTCACCCCGCAGGCCGCGGCCGAGGTGCGCACCGCGACCACGTTCCTGACCATCCAGAACCTCAGCGGCACCCCCGACGAGCTGGTCGCCGCGCGCAGCCCGCTCGCCCGCCGCGTCGTGCTGCGGCACCGCGGCGGCCCAGCCCAAGGCGGCCCGCTGCTCATCCCGGCGCACAGCACCCTGACGCTGACCCCGATCGGCGACGACCTGGTGCTCCAGCAGCCTTCCCCGTACGAATCCCGGGCCACCGTGCCGCTCACGCTGACCTTCCGCCACTCCGGCACCGTCACCATCGAGGTGCCTGTCACCGGCCCGGGCACGCCGTGACCGCGCCGGATACCGTGACCAGCATGACCGCCGTCGTCCCCAAGACCCCCGAGACCGCCCAGGTCGAGCTGGTCGTCGGCGGCATGACCTGCGCCGCCTGCGCCGCACGGGTCCAGGCCAGGCTGAACAAGGTGACCGGCGTCACCGCCTCCGTCAACCTTTCTACCGAACGGGCCTGTATCTCCGCCCCGGCTGCCGTCTCCGCGCCCGACCTGATCGGCGTGGTCGAGGCGGTCGGCTACACCGCCGAGCTGGCCCGCCCGGCGGATCCCGGCGCGGGGGGCGGCGGACACCAGGGAGACGGCCGACGAGGCCGCGGTGCGGCGGCTGCGCCGCCGGCTGACCCTGGCGCTGGTGTTCTTCGTCCCGCTCACCGACGCCTCGCTGATGCTGTCGGTCTTCCCCTGGACCCGGTTCCCCGGCTGGCAGTGGCTGCTGGTCGCGCTGGCCGTGCCGGTGGCGACCTGGGCCGCGTGGCCGTTCCACCAGGCCGCGCTGCGCCGGGCCCGGCACCTGTCCTCCTCGATGGACACGCTGATGTCGCTGGGCATCCTGGCCGCCTGCGGCTGGTCGGCGTACGCGATATTCGTCCTGGACCGCGGCCAGCGCGGGCTGAGCGGCCTGCAGAACCTGCTGCACGGATCCGGCAGCATCTACCTCGAGGTGGCCGCCTCGGTGACCACGTTCCTGCTGGCCGGCCGGCTCTACGAGGCGAAGGCCCGGAGCACCGCCGGGCAGGCGATGCGGGACCTGGCCGCGGCCAGCGCCAGGGACGTCTGCGTGCTCGCCGACGACGGGACCGAGCAGCGGGTCCCGGTCTCCCGGCTGCGCGCGGGCCAGCGGTTCGTGGTCCGCCCGGGCGAGCGGATCGCCGCGGACGGCGAGGTGCTGTCCGGCGAGTCCGCCGTGGACCGCAGCACGATGACCGGGGAATCGGTCCCGGTCGACGCGGGCCCGGGCGACACGGTGACCGGCGGTACGATCGCGCTGACCGGCCGCCTGGTGATCCGCGCCGACAAGGTGGGAGCGGACACCCAGCTCGCCCACCTGATCCGGATGGTCGAGCAGGCCCAGGCCGGCAAGGCCGGCGTCCAGCGGCTGGCCGACCGGATCTGCGCGGTGTTCGTCCCCCTCGTCCTGGCCTGCTCGGCGCTGACCCTGGCCGGCTGGCTGCTGGCCGGGAGCTCCGCGAACCATGCGTTCATCGCCGCGCTGGCCGTGCTGATCATCGCCTGCCCCTGCGCGCTGGGCCTGGCCACCCCGGCCGCTCTGGTCGTGGCCTCGGGCCGCGGCGCCCAGCTCGGTATCTTCATCAAGGGTTACCAGGCCCTGGAGTCCTCCCGCGCCATCGACACGGTCGTGCTGGACTAGACCGGCACGGTCACCACGGGCCAGATGACCGTCACCGGCGTGCTCGCCGTCACCGGCGTGCTCGCCGTCCCCGGGGTGAGCCGCGGCGACCTGCTCCGGTTCGCCGGCTCGGTGGAACAGGCCTCCGAGCACGCCGTCGCCGCCGCCGTCACCGCCCTGGCCACGGCCGAGGCGGCACCGCTGGCCGCAGCCGACGGCTTCCGGGTGCTCCCCGGCCTGGGCGCCCGCGGCACCGTCGGCGGGCACGAGGTCATCATCCGCCGGGCCACGCTGTTCGCCGCGGTGCCCCCCGCCGTGGCCGCGTGGTGCCGGGAGCAGGAGCACGCCGGCTGCACCACCGTCCTGGTCAGCTGGGACGCCGAGGTCCGCGGCGCCCTGGCCGTCCGGGACACGGTCAAGCCGTCGGCCCCGGCGGCCGTCGCCCGCCTGCGCGACCTGGACCTGCGCCCCGTCCTGCTCACCGGCGACAACGCCCCTACCGCGCGGGCCGTGGCCGCCGCCACCGGGATCGGCGAGGTCCTCAGCGAGGCGCTGCCCGCGGCTAAGGCCCAGGTGATCGCGGATCTGCAGGCCGGGGGCCGTTCGGTCGCCATGGTCGGAGACGGGGTCAACGACGCCCCCGCCCTGGCCGCCGCCCAGCTCGGCCTGGCCCTGGGATCTGGCACCGACGTGGCCATCGTCGCCGCCGACATGATCCTGCTCCGCGACGACCTAGGAGCCGTCCCCGATGCCATCGCGCTGGCCCGGGCCACCTGCAAGACCATCCGCCGCAACCTGGCCTGGGCCTTCTGCTACAACATCCTGGCCATCCCGCTGGCCGCGCTCGGCTTCCTCAACCCCCTGGTCGCCGCGGCCACCATGACGCTCTCCTCGGTCTTCGTCGTCTGGAACAGCCTCCGCCTGCGCCACTTCGCCCGTCGGCGAACTCGGCCACGGCCGCGAGGGCGACGTGGCGCGGGGCATCCTGAGCGGGGTTGAGCCGGACGCGATGGTGGAGCCTTAGGCCGTGGACCGGTTCGTGGACCGGGTCGCCGGATAATCCCAGCGCCGCGAGTGCCGCCAGCGCGATTGCCCGTGCTATCGGTGCAGCTAGAGCGTGTGAGGCATCGGAGCATGCCCCTCGTAATGCGCCGCTGGCCGGTTTCGACTGGCGGTCGCGCCTCGTTCCGGTCACGTATCGGCGCGCCGAGAGGTTGCCAGTCCTCGCTGGGTTATGAGCCATACGACACGCGTCTCCGGCGTCCACGCAATCTCCCGGGCCGCGGTGACCTCGATGGATGGGATAGATCGCGTCTCGCCCTGTCCGGTCCGACTCCCCCCGGCTCACTTAGTATCGTCGCGTCCGGTTTACAAATCGGTTTACACAACAGCCCACTGATCTGCGCTTCGTTGCACCTCTCCCATCCTCCTGGTGGCCACTGCCGCGGACCGTGGCCGACAACCAGCCGTAAGTGCCACCCCCCGCGATAATCAGTCCGTCGGTGCGACCAGCGCACGAGCAGGCACGGAGTGGATCCTTAAACGCCCGGCTCATCGCACATAGAGGAGGGCCGGACCTCTACGCTTCCGAGTGTGAGCAGTGACCTGTGGTTCGGCGCCGTGACCACTCTGGCCGGGGCAGCCCTCGGCGGATTGATCAGCTACCTGCTGAGCCGCCAGCAGATCCGGGAGGCCCCGCGCGCAACGTGGGGACACGGAACGCTGGGATCGCGCACGCCGAAGTGAGCAGCGCCGATTCGAGGTATACGCGGACTTCCTCACGCATGCGCGGCAGTACCGCAACGCCATCCGGCCCTCCGAGCGCCAGGAATCGGGCCCGAGGTTGCCCCTGCACGAGATTGACGCTCTGGCACGCTCGGCTGACGCTGCCGGGTCTTTGGTATTCCTAGTAAATGAGAGTCTCCCGACCCAACAGGCCTGTAGCGACGTGATGCGCGCAATTGGCACCACCGTCCAGGCCCTGCACGATCTTGGTTCGGATCCGGGGAATGTGCCGTGGGACAAACTGGGCGAGGATATGGCACTCGTGCTGCGCAATTTCCAGGCCGCAGCACGGGCCGAACTACATCTGACCGCAGTGGAATCATCTGCGGCCCGCTCGATCTGACAGAGTTCACCTGCTCGGCTTGACGGCGGCACTGAAATGGGTAGTACCTTAGATAAGGCGTCTTTACGACTGTCAATCACTGTGTCGTTGGCCCACGGACCTTCCAACTGCACGACATCATTCATTTGCCACCGCGTCCGCAATTCTTTAACCCAATTATTCTGCGCCGAAGTCAAGGAAACCCCGGACAGTGTCTTGAAATCTTCTTCATCTAGGAGTCCCACCTTCCGTTCGATAACTGCGCGGAGTGCGTCAATGGTCTTTTGGGCAGCACCAGAAGTAGCCGCTCCTCGAGCTGCGACCCTGTTGCGTATCTCGTCGAGGGCTTCTCGCATGTGCGCCATTTCCGCTGCGATTGGATTCTCGGGCGCAAGTTCGTCAACTGATCGGTTAGCCGCAACCTCTCGCAGCGGCGATGGCGGGATGTAATCGTCGTTAAGTATTATTCTCAGGCTCTCTTCCAGCGCGGCCTTTGCTCTTTCTCCTTGCACAAAGGTCAAGCCGCTCGGTAGATAATCGCCCAACTCGATGATACGTTCGTCTTTGGCATCGAACGGAAGAGTTCTTGATGAGTCAGCGAGTGAGATGAGAGGGCGCGCAAAAGAGTGCGTGATGCCAAGTTCATAGAAGACATTTGGGTTACGTCCAGTGAGGTCGGCAATCACTATTCGAGCGCTCAACAGCTCAGAAAGCATTTTCGTTGTAATGGCGCCAGGGCTCAGATCGAGGTCGGCGCGATAAGGCTCTAGTCCCGCACCCTGAAGGGCAGGTACTATAATGTAATTATAAATTTCGTCAGCGCGCTTACGTTCGCTGGAATCTTTGGCTCCGATTTGCTGTATGATGAAAGCTCGGTCGACCATGATATTTCTTCTCTTTCAGTTCTGCTGGCCGGTCAGGTGGCCCATGCAGATTCTAGTCATTCAGCTTCTACCTCGGACCTGTTTCTTCATAGTAGGACGATCACCTGCTCAAAGGTCGGTTTGCGCAGCGGGTCAACCTCCCTGTCCGCAAGCCAACTGGCGTACTGGGGCTGTCCGGGAGTGACCGTAAGTTTCCGGCGTTGACCCGCCGATCGGGCATGCAGTGGGCAGGCACGCGCGTACCCTCGGACCGACCTCCAGATTAAGAGGCAGGGGGCAGTGAGCTCCGGATAAATCCGAGTCAGTCCGGCTATTCGGTGCCACCTGGCTGCTCCGTCGGCATGAGTGTGTCTCGGTCCGGCATCGTCTGCTCCTGTTGCTGCTCGCCTTGCTGCTCTGGCTCTGCCGGTCTCTCAACTTGAGGAACCTCATAAGAGTGACCAGGTGGTGGCAGCGTCAGGTCAGTTTCCGGTATCGAGAGGCTCTGTCGCATCAGGAGTAGCATCTCCAACTCGGCGTCGTCGTACTTCTGCTGACGCTCATAAAAGTCGGGGTCATCAGGATCGTCGTACTTCCCGTACTGACCCCACGACCACGCGGCAGCGTATGCGGCCGAGGCGGCGGTCGCTACGCGCCGGTCGGCATAGAACTCCAGCCGTGCCAACTTGGCAAAAGCATCAGCCTGCCATCCTTCGGGCAGCTCGGCTTCCTCGGTGAAGCCGTAGCCGTGATCATAAGCGGTTCGCGCCAGTGCCTTCACCGCTTCATAGAAGTCAACATAGGCTTGGCGTCGGTGCTCGAAGGTTCGCGCCTCGTCTTCGCGGGACCAGTGTTCGCGTTCGCGTTCCCGCTCGCGCGCCCAGGCGTTGGATTCACGGCGATCCGACCAGCGTTGCGTAATAAGGCCTCCTGCAACTCCGGCGGTAAGCGTCCCTGCCACGCCTATGCCAGCGACGACCAAAGGCACCCAAAGGGGCGTAGAACTCATAATCCAATGATCGCAGCTGTGGCATGCCCGCGGAGTCTGCGACACAACGGTCACCACGGTACGGAGCCGTATTCTGACCTACGCATTACGGGCACGATGCAGGGGATGGCTCGCGTCCGGTCCGGGCAGGCTCCCGCCTGGCCCTTGGTCTCTGACCGGAGTGTCCGTAGAGGCTCCGGGGTCAAGCATGACTTCGCGTGCACGTTCGCCTGGAATCATCCGCCCGCGCTCATTGTCCTGCGGGCACAGTCACGCTTGAGGCTGGAGGGGCGGACACGCACACTCAGCGAGCCATCCCCGGAACCGACCCAAGCTCGCCATTTATCGGCTAATAACCTTCCTCTTTTCGTGGAGGCTTGCCTTGCACCCCTGGTTTGATCTTAATGCCGATCAACCGCATCCGAGGATTGATAATAGCGGGGACGTATGTCGTTCCTTCGCCTGGCCTGGCCCCTTCTGGAATATACGTAACTGGTCAGGTGCCGCATTGGCCGGGGATAAGGCTGCGGCGGGTATCCACGGCCGTCCTTCGGTGAGCATGACGAGCGCGTCGAAGAAGCCGAGATCATGCTTGGCGGCGGTAGAGAGGTAGCTTCGTATCGCGCAGAACTGGCGGGCGCCGGTCAGGGTGCGCAGGCAGCCGGATACTTTCTGTTTCAGCTTGGTCATGCGGATGTCGCGTTCGCAGCCGTTATTGTCAGGCGGGATCCGCCAGTCCCGGGTGAATCTCAGGTAGTCGTCCTGGCGGTCGCGCAGGCGGCGGGCCAGCGCATTGTGTTTTTTCATCAGCGCCCCGGAGCGGGCCGCGGTCTGGCTGACCCCGGCCAGGGCCGCGGAGCGGAACAGGCGGACCTGGGCGGCCAGCGCGGCCGGGTCGGTGGCGTCATGGCCCTGGCCGATCGCCTCGCGGACCAAGTGCTGCATCGCGGTGAGCGCTTCGGCGGCCTGGGTGGCCCAGCACCACTGGCCTGCGGGCGCGGCATCGGTGACGGCCTGCAGCTCGCGCAGGGCGTGCGCACAGCAAAGCTGGTGCTCAGGACCGGTATAGGTGTCGTACGGCGCCCAGGCGTCGTGGACGGCGATCCCGGCGAACGAGGGAAGAACGCCCATCGCCTCCATCGCCAGCCTGCCACGCCGCGGGTGCACCATGAACAGGGTGTGCTTGCCGGTGCGGGCGCAGTGTACCCAGTGCAGCCGGCCGGCAGCGCGGAACCCTGTCTCGTCGAACCCGGCCACCTCGGCGGCGGCGATGCCCTCCCGCACCCGCTCCAGGAAGCCATCGAGCCTCCCGGCGGCGCGGGCGGTGATCCCGGCGACGGTCCCAGACGACAACGGGATGGCGAACAGCTCGGCCAGCGCCTGAGCGGTGCGCTGTTTGGACAGGAACTGCCCGGCGTGCAGGTACACGATGATCGCGGCGATCCGCGGGCCGTACTGCACCGGCGCCTCCGCCCCCTGCGGGGCCGCACCCTTGGTCCGGTGCCCGCAGCGGCATTCCCGCTCGATCAGCTGATGCTCGGTCACCGTGACCGTGACCTCTGGCAGGTCGAAGACCTGCCGGCGCTCCACCCCGGTGACCGGCCGGCTCGCCAGGCCCGCCCCGCACCTGCCGCAGCAGCCCGGCTCATGGCGCAGCTCCCGGTCCGGCCGGGCCACCTGCGCCAGCGTGGAGCCCTCATGCCCGTCCTGCCCACCCGGCCTGCGGCCGCTCTTTTTCCGCAGCGACCGCCGCGGCGGCGGCTTGTCCAGCCCCTCGCTGGACGGCGGCCTAGAGGAGTTCCGCGGCGTCTGCCTCAGCCGCGCCTCAAGCTCAGCGATCCGCTCCCGCGCCTGCGCCAGCTCCCCGGCCGCCCGCGCCAGCGCAGCCTGCGACCCGGCCAGTTCCGCGCGCAGCGAGGCCACCAGCCCAGCCAGCACCTCATCCCCGGAACCAGCATCATCGCCAGCCACACCGGGACGCTACTACCACCCAAGATCACACACCAGCGATCCCGCTATCCAGCCGGTGGACGTGAGCGGCCGGTCAGCCGGCAAAGATGCAAAACGGGTGCCCCGCGGGGTCGGCATAGACCCGCAGCGGCTCCTGCGGATCATCCGAGCGGTCCTCGAGCAGCCGGGCGCCGAGCGCGAGCGCCCGCTCATGCGCGACGTCGAGGTCAGCGGCAGTGGGCACCGTGGTGTCCAGGTGCAACTGCTGCGGGACCGGGCCGTCCGGCCAGGTTGCCCCGGGCAGCTCCCCGACCTTCTGAAATGCCAGCGCCGCGCCGCCGGCCGGGCTCCTCAGCACCAGCCAGTCCTGCCCTTTCGGGTCCGGCTGGCCGGGCCCGGGCGGCTCGTCGCCCGGGCGGTACCGCAGGCCGAACAGCTGCCGGTAGAACTCGGCCAGCCGCCGCGGGTCGGTGGTGTCCAGGACCGTCTGCCGGATGACCGGGAACGCCTGCTCATCGTCCATACCGCCACAGTAGGCCCGAGTGCGGCCAATCAAGCTCCGCCCTCGTCAGCTACCGGCGATAGTGAATCACCGCAGTATCCACCCAACATTGGCAAAAAGAACGCCACGGTTGAAAGAACCTGACCAGTTACGAATATACAAGGCTGCGCTTTGGCGACGATAGTCAACTTGAGGACCTACAGCTATCCCGGTAACTCCAAAAGCAACCTTTGGCAGACTCGCAAACAGTACATTTTCCCCGACAGAGTTATTACTTCTGCGTGCGGCATCACGAAGGGCCATCACCAGCGGCCCCGCGGGCAGCAGCGGATTGTCGGGCTCACCTTTTGCAGCTATTCGTATTCTGTGGACCAATGCTTTCATCGTCGTATCACGTATTGTCCCACCAGCGGATCTGATGAGCTGTCGCCTGTTGCGAAGCGGCTCGATATGCATTCTGAAGCGTGGTCCGAGGGCATCAGCCGTGAGATTGTTGCCGCTATCGAGGTAATTTGAAATTATGACGCAAACTGGCTCGATATCGGCGCCCAACTCGGGTGACGCGTAGCCAACTGCGAGAAAGGCGTGCAGCTGTTTGCTGGATACACCCAACCGGTCAAAAGTACTCTGGATCTCATCGGTAAGAGTTGTGAAGTACCGCTCCGCCGGAACTTTGCCGAGAACATCAGCCACCCAACGTTCCATTCTCAATGCGTCAATCCTGGCCAGTCCGGTAAAGCCCATCAGGAACTCGCCGCAAAGATTGAATGTCTTAGTATCGGTATCTTCTTGACGCGTAATTTTCGTTCCGACTTTCCAGGTGGTACGCCGGTCACTTACCAGGGCGACGTACTGTTCAGTGAGAACTCCAATGATCAGGGTCACAGATGAACTTTACAGATCTACATGCAGGTTTGCTTCTTTTTACACCTCCCGCCTATCCCGTCCGCAGAAACGCGGTCAGCGCGTGTGGCGGATGCACGCGCCGTGCTCCACGGCCAGGTCCCAGCCGAGCCTCGCGGAAGATAGCCTCAAGGGCGCATACCGTCAGAGCTTCCCATGACCTGTGGTGATCTGGTCGCTACGTCGCGGTTGTGGCCCGGCGTGCACCGGCGGGCCTCCCAAGGCAGAGCCGGCGCTGACGCCGGGCCGCGGCGGAGCGCAGTGGAGCCCCTTGATCCAAGTACGGCCCGATTCGGCAGTGCAACGACCTGATCGAATGTCCTGATCGAAACGACCTGATCGACTTGTCCTGATCGACTGTCCTGTCGGACCATGGCAAATCGCGGCGCCGTTGCGGCGGCTTCTGCCACTACGCTCGGTTACGACCATCGACCCTTGCCCGCCGTGCGCGTGGAACGGTTCGTGGGACGATGCGCAGAATAATCCCAGCGCAGCCAGTGCTGTCAGTGCGATGACCCGTGGCATCTGTGCAGCTAGCACGCACGGTGCGCGGGGCCTTACTTCTTGTAAACGGCAGGTCAGCGGTTCGAATCCGCTCACCGGCTCCCAGAGGTCTTCACGTTTTCGTGGGGGCCTTGTTCACGTTTGGGTCTGACATTCTGGTGCGTGGCCTGGTGCGGGCGTGGCTTCTGCTGTTCCGGTTGCGTT
>Ga0335073_10006954_pt1 | contig 15874 bp, 16 predicted proteins | sample Lox_Sample_22_FD_207093 | JGI IMG/M metagenome (GOLD analysis project Ga0335073, IMG submission 207093) | Soil microbial communities from Loxahatchee National Wildlife Refuge, Florida, United States - Lox_Sample_2.2 | ecosystem: Environmental > Terrestrial > Soil > Wetlands | place: USA... | reverse complement strand
CGGCGGGCTCCCGGCCAGCGCGGCCGCGGCGGCCACCGCGATCACCACGGCCGCTCCCGCCGCGACCGCCGCGAGCAGGGCGCGGTAGGTCCAGCGGCTGTCCGGGGCCAGCCGCAGGCCGGCCCCGCCGGCCAGGGCGGGCAGCAGTACCGGGCTGCGCGCAGAACGCCAGCCCGCCGCCGGCGCAGCGCTCAGCGCCCGCCGGATCGCGGCCGTCCGCCGGCCGGCCGATAGCCCGGCCGAGACGTACAGCACGACAGAGCCGTCCTCGCGACGGCCGAAAGCCTCCATGCCGGCCGGCAGCCGGACGTGCCTGATACGGATCATGAGGTCGCCTCCCCCGCCCCGATCCTCGTTCGCGGTCCTTACATCCGCACGGTCTTCCGTCCGCTCAACTGGTGCCGGATGAAGGCCCACATCAGCTTCGCGTCGCCGCCGTTCTCATCGAGGACGACGACCACGTTCTGGCCGCCCGCGTCGAGGACGAGTGTGCTGCCCCCCTCGGGCGGGCGGTGCGCCGCCAGCCTGAGCGCCGCAGGCAGCGCCGTCCGCTCAGGCTCGGAGCCCGGCTGTTGAGGCTGCCCGCGTTCCATGCACTGCTCCCCGGTTCGGACGACCCGATAGCGGTAGGTTACCGGCGAAGCCGACGGAGCGATAGATACAAAGATGTTACTTGCGAGTCTGATAATTTCCGGCTTATCCCGGCATCCTCTTCCGCTCTCTAGCCATCCCTTCTGATGCTTTCGCGAGCGTCGCGGCGTCCCGCGGTGGTGCGGAAGGTGCCGGTGTGCGCGGGCGGCTAGCTCCGCCCCGGGCCGAGGCGGCCCGGCCGCGGGTTCGGCAGGGCGCAAGCTCCAGACCGGGGGCGAGCCGCCCGGCGAATAGCATGAAAGTCCCATTACGGCTAATAGAGTGACAGTGAGGGACCATTCCCGCTATTGCGGCGGCTCAGGCATAGACCGAGGGCGTTCCGTTATGCGCGCTATTGCCCGAGTCGCGCGAGCGTGGCGGAGAGGTTTCGGACGAGCTCGGCGTTTGGGACGCCTTAGCGGCGGAATGCGGTTGTCCGCAAAGACCCAACCGAGCCATGGCCGTCCGGCATGTCGAAGCTCGCGCGGGCCCGGCGGGGCAAAAGAGGCAGGTGTAGCCAGTGGTAGCCGTGGCGCGGAAGCCGAGCGATGGCAGGGCAGGTGGCGGCAGTGGGGTAGCGGAGCCGAGCCGCCCATGCCGAGGGCGTAAGCGTTGCGGCGCCCAGCCGCTGATCCACGCGCCTCGGGCCAGCGAACGCGAGTCCGTGACCCGCGCCTGCCAGCCGCGGGCATGGGCGGGTCGGCGGGGCGCGCGGGTCGGCAGGCGCGCGCAGGTCGGTGGAGCGCGGGTCGGCGGGGCGCGCGGGGCGCGCGGGTCGGCGGGCGCGCGCAGGTCGGCGGGCGCGCGGGTCGGCGGCGCGGGTCGGCGGCGCGGGTCGGCGGGCGCGCTGGTCGGCGGCGCGGGTCGGCGGCGCGCGGGATGGCTACCGCGCGGGGAGCGTTACCGCGCGGCCGCTAAGGGTTTGCGGCCGCCGCGGCGGGGCTCGTCGAGGCGATCTGGCCGCAGGCCGAAGAAGATCCCGAGCATCGCTCCCAGGTCGAGGATCGCGATCAGCCCGCCGATGTAAGGACCGGGCCCGCCGAGCCAGGCCAGGTAGCCGCAGAACGACAGGACCACGATCAGCGCGCCGAGCACCCGGGGCCGGGCGCTCTGCGCCAGGCGCTCCGGGACCTCGTAGGGAGCGCGGTCGACGTAGTTGGCGGTCGCGGCCTTCTCCTGGGCAATCTTGAGCCACAGGTCGTACAGTTCGGGAGCCTGCTCGCGCAGTGCGATGGCCTGATCGACCGGCAGGGCCTCGGCCTTGACCGGCGGCCGCGGGAATGTGGCCATGGGGTCGGGTTCGCGCACCGGCCCGTTCACTCGATCGCTGTCGGTCACGCGGGTAAGGTCACAGCGCTCTTGTCAGAAGCTGGCATGGCCGCCTCGTTCTTGCCGAGGGCTGGCATGGCCACCTCGTTGTTCTTGCCGGGAGCTGGCATGACCACCTCGCTCTTGTCGGGGGCCGGCATTGCCGACTCGCTCTTGCCGGGTGCTCTCCCGACCACCTCTCGGTGCGCGGCCATGATCGTGTCCATGGCGGCACGGAAAGGATCGGGCCGAGAACCGGCGGGCGGGGGGTCGGGCAGGGTGGGGCGGACAACCCGGAAGATGGCCGCGCCTGTCACGTCGAAGATCGAGGAGATGCCAAGCCGGAGGGCAAGCATCCGGCGAGCAGACCCCTCCGTCGGCATGAGGAATCAGTTCCCGGTGGCGACCGGCCCAAACTCTCAGCCACCCGGGGGTGGGAAGCCCCCGGGTGCCCAGATCCCGCCGGGGGCGCGGGTCCCGCCGGGGGCGCGGGTCCCGCCGGGGGCGCGGGTCCCGCCGGGGGCGCGGGTCCCGCCGGGGGCGCGGGTCCCGCCGGGGGCGCGGCGGGATGCGGCCGGACTGCCTGGGCGTTTGCGGGTGCCAGAATGTCAGTGCCAGAGGCGTTGTCGATAGAGTGGAGGCGTGGTGGTCCGGGGTTCCTCGGAAGCTGAGCCCGCCGGGCCGCTGTCCGGTTTGCTGATAGCCGACTTCTCCCGTGTCCTGGCCGGTCCCTACTGCACCATGCTGCTGGCCGACCTGGGCGCGGACGTGATCAAGGTGGAGAGCCCGGGCGGCGATGACACCCGGCGCTGGGTCCCGCCGGTGCGCGACGGCGTGTCCACCTACTTCCTTGCCATCAACAGGAACAAGCGGTCGGTCGCCCTTGACCTGCGCGACGAGGCCGACCGGGCCGCCGCCGCCGAGCTCGCCCGGCGCGCGGACGTCATGGTGGAGAACTTCAAGCCCGGCGGGCTGCGCAAGTTCGGCCTCGACTACGAGTCGGTCCGCGCGGCCAACCCGGCGGTCATCTACGCGTCCATCACCGGGTTCGGCGCCGAGGGCGGGAAGGACCTGCCCGGCTACGACCTGGTGGTGCAGGCCATGTCGGGCCTGATGAGCCTTACCGGCGACCCGGACGGCCCGCCCTACCGGGCCGGGATCTCGGCGTTCGACGTCATCGCCGGCCTGCACACGGCCATCGGCATCCTGGCCGCCCTGCATCACCGGACCCGCACCGGCCAGGGCCAGTACGTGCAGGCCAGCCTGCTGGCCTCGGCCCTGTCCGGCATGGTGAACCAGACCAGCGCGTACGCCGCGGGCGGGGTGGTGCCGTTCCGCATGGGCAACTCGCACCCGAGCCTGTTCCCGTACGAGCCGCTGCCCACCGGCGACGGCGACCTGATCGTCACGGCCGGCAACGACGTCCAGTTCCGGCGGCTGTGCGAGGTGCTCGGCGCGGCCGAGCTGGCCGATGACCCGCGCTTCGCGTCCAACGCGGGCCGCACCGCGAACCGGGAGGAGCTGCGCCCGCTGCTGATCGGCCGGCTCAAGCTGCGCACGGCCGCGGAATGGTTCCGGGAGCTGATCGCGGCGGGCGTGCCGTGCGGCCCGATCAACACCGTCGACGGCGGCATCGGGTTCGCGGAGGAGATCGGCCTGGACCCGGTGGTCATCGCCGGCCACGGCGAGGCCGGGATGCCGACCATCCGGCATCCGCTGAGGTTCTCGGCCACGGCGCCGCGCTACGACCTGCCGCCGCCCGGGCTCGACGAGCACGGCGAACAGATACGCGCCTGGCTGGCGGCCCCGCCCGAGGAGGATCGCGACCGATGACTGACGTCAACGGGCGGGTGCCCCGCTTCCCGACCTCGATCGGCGTCTCGGACGCGGACAGCATCACGCTGCTCGGGCAGGACCTCGCCGCCGACCTGATGGGCCAGGTGTCGTTCGGCGAGCTGGCGCTGTGGCTGGTCACGCAGCGGCGGCCGACCCCGTCACAGGTCCGGGTGTTCGAGGCGGTGCTGGTGGCGCTGGCCGACCACGGATTCACCCCGACCGCGATCGCGGCCCGGCTGACCTACCTCAGCGCACCGGACTCGGTGCAGGGCGCGCTCGCGGCCGGCCTGCTCGGCGGCGGGTCCCGGTTCCTTGGGGTCACCGAGGACACCGGGCGGTTCCTGGCCGACGCGCTGGCCGAGGCCGGCGAGCCGCCCGCCGACGACGCCGGCTTCGACGCGATCGCGCTGGCGGCGGTGCAGCGGGCCCGGGCGCAGCGGCGCCTGGTCCCGGGGCTCGGCCATCCGGTGCACAAGGTCACCGACCCGCGCACGCCGGTGCTGATCAAGATCGCCGAGGAAGAGGGGCTGCGCGGCCCGCACCTGCGCCTGTTCGAGGCGATCGGCCGGGTGCACCCGGAGGTGCTCGGCCGCACCCTGCCGCTCAACGGGGCGGGCACGTCCGGGGCCGCGCTGGCCGACCTCGGCCTGCCGCCGGGGCTGCTGCGCGGGTTCGCCCTGCTGGCCAGGACCGCCGGGCTGCTCGGTCACCTCGCCGAGGAGCAGCGGCGTCCCGTCGGGATGGATATCTACCTGGCGGTCGACCGCAACGCGGACTACCAGTCCCCGGAAGGCTGACCGGGCTTTCGCTGACTGAGCGTTCCGAAATCTATTGGGGTGGCCACGGCAGCGGGTATCTTCTGGCCGACACCCTAATTTCCGAATACCGCAGGGGACGCTGACAGGCATGCGCTGGTCACAGCTGCACATTCCCACCCTCCGCGCCGACCCGGCGGACGCCGACGCCGCGAGCCACCGGTTGCTGCTGCGCGCCGGGTTCATCCGCCAGCTCATGGCCGGCCACTACAGCCTGCTGCCGCTCGGCGTGCGGGTCCGGGCGAAGATCATCAACGTGATCCGCGAGGAGATGAACCGGATCGGCGCGCAGGAGTTCCTGCTGCCCGCCATGCAGCCGGCCTGGCTCTGGGAGAAGACCGGGCGGCTTGCGGTGATGGGCGAGGAGATGTTCCGGCTCACCGACCGCAAGGGCGCCGAGATCGTGCTCGGGATGACCCACGAGGAGATCTTCACCAGCCTCGCGGTCGAGCTGTCGTCCTACCGGCAGCTGCCGCAGTTCTGGTACCAGATCCAGACCAAGTTCCGCGACGAGCCGCGGCCCAAGAGCGGCCTGCTGCGGGTGCGCGAGTTCACGATGAAGGACTCCTACAGCTTCGACGTCGACGAGTCCGGGCTTGACGCCTCGTTCGAGGCCCACCGCGGCGCGTACGCGCGGATCTTCGCCCGGCTCGGCATCCCGGCCGTCCAGGCCGAGGCGTCGAGCGGGACCATGGGCGGCAGGGACTCGGTCGAGTTCATGTGCCCGGCGGAGGCGGGCGAGGACCTCGTCGCCTCCTGCCCCTCCGGCGACTACGCGGCGAACCTGGAGAAGGCGACCTCCGCGCTGGCGCCGATCGAGGACGAGCCGGGCCCGGCCGCGCCCGAGCCGCTGGACACCCCGGGCGTGCGCACGATCGAGGACCTGGCCACCGGGTACGGCAAGCCGGCTGACCGGCAGGTCAAGACGCTGGTGTACGTGATCGACGGCGAGCCGGCCCTGGTGCTGCTGCGCGGCGATCACCCGCTCGCCGAGCAGAAGCTGGTCGACGCCGTCGGCACGACCAGCGTCCGGCCGGCCCAGGCCGACGAGATCCGCGAGGCGCTCGGCGCGTCGCCGGGCAGCCTCGGCGCGGTCGGGGTGAGCCACCTGCCGGTCATCGCCGACCTGGCGCTGCGGGGCCGCCGGAACATGACCACCGGCGCGAACACCGACGGCGTGCACCTCACCGGCGTGGACGTGGACCGGGACATCGCGGTCGGCCGCTGGGCGGACCTGCGCGAGGTGACCGCGGGAGAGCCGTGCCCGCGGGACGGCGCCCCGCTGGAGATCATCCGGGCCATCGAGGCCGGGCACATCTTCAAGCTCGGCCGCAAGTACACGACCGCGCTCGGGGTGTCCGTGCTCGGCCCGGACGGGGCCGGCATCACCCCGGTCATGGGGTGCTACGGCATCGGCGTGGAGCGGGCCATGGCGGCCATCGCCGAGGTGCACCACGACGACGCCGGACTGGCCTGGCCGGTGAGCGTCGCGCCGGCCGAGGTCACCGTGCTGACCCTGTCGCCGAAGGACGAGGCCGTGGTCGGCGCGGCGGAGTCCATCTACGCCGCGCTGCAGGCCGCGGGGGTGGACACGCTGATCGACGACCGGGACGAGCGGCCGGGCGTGAAATTCCGGGACGCGGAGCTTGTGGGCATCCCGTGCCGGGTCAGCGTCGGCAGCCGGGACCTAGCCGACGGGCTGGTCGAGGTCACCAGCCGCAGCACCGGGGAGAAGGAGCGCGTGCCCGCGGGGCAGGCGGTCACGCACGTGCTGCAGTACCTGGCCGCTCAGCGCGCCTCCGCAGCCGCAGCCGCCCCCTGACCTGCGGGCCCAGCCGGGCCGACCGGGCGGAGCGCCGCGTCTGCGATGCCGCCGCGGGGGCGCCGACGGTCACGACCCGCTCGTTGTGGCTGGCCAGTGCGCTCCAGTCCTGGCTGCTGCTGGACATCGGACCCTCCCCGCGTGCATGGGTGACACCCCGTGTGCCGTGCCCGTCATATAAGACACGCCTGAGGCGCCAATCCGGCCACCGACACGCGGTAACAAATCAATAACTTCTCCGTCGGGCCGACAGAACCCGTGAAACACAACGTCAAAGGCGCGACCAAGCCTGGGTCAGCACGGTGCGCAGGATCTGCTCCATCTCGTCGAAGTGCTCCTGGGTGCAGGTCAGCGGCGGCGACAGCTGGATCACCGGGTCGCCGCGGTCGTCGGCCCGGCAGATCAGGCCGGCGTCGAACAGCGCGGGGGACAGGAAGCCCCGCAGCAGCCGCTCGGACTCGTCGTCGGAGAACGTCTCGCGCGTGGCCTTGTCCTTGACCAGCTCGATCCCGTAGAAGTAGCCCGCGCCGCGGACGTCGCCGACGATCGGCAGGTCGTGGAGCTTCTCCAGCGTGGCCCGGAACCCCGCCTCGTTCGCCCGGACGTTGCCGAGCAGGTCCTCCTTCTCGAACACGTCGAGGTTGGCCAGGGCGACCGCGCAGGAGACCGGGTGGCCGGCGAACGTGACCCCGTGCAGGAACGTCGCGTTGCCCTCGTTGAACGGCTCCATCAGCCGGTCGTTGACCAGCATCCCGCCCATCGGGGCGTAGCCGGAGGTGACGCCCTTGGCGAACGTGATGATGTCCGGGTGGTAGCCGTAGCGCTGCGCGCCGAAGTAGTGGCCGAGCCGGCCGAAGGCGCAGATCACCTCGTCGGAGACCAGCAGCACGCCGTGCCGGTCGCAGATCTCGCGGACCCGCTGGAAGTAGCCGGGGGGCGGCGGGAAGCAGCCGCCGGAGTTCTGCACCGGCTCGAGGAACACCGCCGCGACCGACTCGGGCCCCTCGCGCACGATCGCCCGCTCGATCTCGTCGGCCGCCCAGATGCCGAACTGCGTCAGGTCGTCGGCGACGAAGGCGGGGGCGCGGTAGAAGTTCGTGTTCGGAACCCGGACGCCGCCGGGCGGCAGCGGCTCGAACGGCTCCTTGATCGAGGGCAGGCCGGTGATGGCCAGCGCGCCCATCGACGTTCCGTGGTAGGCGATCTCGCGGCTGAGCACCTTGTACCGGCCGTACTCGCCGGTGAGCTTGAAGTACTGCTTGGCCAGCTTCCAGGCGGACTCGACCGCCTCCGAGCCGCTGGTGGTGAAGAACACGCGGTTCAGGTCGCCCGGCGCCAGCTCGGTGAGCCGCTGCGCGAGCTCGATCGCGCGGGGGTTCGCGTATGACCACAGCGGGAAGTAGGCCAGCTCCCTGCCCTGCCGGGCCGCGGCCTCGGCCACCTCGGCGCGGCCGTGGCCGATCTGGCTGACGAACAGCCCGGCCAGGCCGTCCAGGTAACGCTTCCCGTGCTGGTCGAAGACGTACTGGCCGGAGCCGCGGACGATGACCGGCACGTCGCTGTCGGCGTAGGACGAATGGCGGGTGAAGTGCATCCACAGGTTCCGCTTGGCCGCCGCCTGCTGCGCGGTGACGTGCTCGTGGTGGCCCGGCGATTCGGTCATCTGGTCCCCCAGGTGTAGGTCTGCTTGCGCAGCTTCAGGTAAACGAACGTCTCGGTCATGGTCACGCTCGGAATCGTGCGCACCCGGCCGAGGATCTCCAGCAGCTCGTCGTCGTCCTCGCAGACGACCTCGATCAGCAGGTCGAAGGATCCGGCGGTGATCACCACGTAGTCGATCTCGTGCATCGCCGCCAGCTGGTCGGCGACGTACCCGAGATCACCGCTGCACCTGATCCCGATCATGGTCTGGCGGCGGAACCCCAGCGACATCGGGTCGGTCACGGCGACGACCTGCATTACCCCGGCGTCGAGCAGCCGCTGCACCCGCTGCCGCACGGCGGCCTCGGACAGCCCGACGGCCTTCCCGATCGCGGCGTAGGAGCGCCGGCCGTCCTGCTGCAGCTGCTCGATGATCTCCTTGGAGGTCTCGTCCAGGAGCAGGCGCATGTGCCCGGCTCCGTTGCCGCGCGCAGGCCCGCCGGCATCGCCGCGCCGTCGGCCGCTCGGGGCCACGGGGCTCCCTGGCGAATGCGCCATCCGATTGCCTCCTCCGCACGGCAATCCTGCCACGTTCGCCGGTTCTGTCAACTGATTCCGCAGGGGCAGGTTGGTTTAGCTACTGATTCAATCGCCTGGCCCGGCCGGGACGTGTGCCCGGTGCCGCACCGCGCGGAGGAGGGCGGTGCGTGGCCGGCGATCAGGTGCCGCAGGTGACCTGTGCCGGATCGGTGGTGATCCGGTCGGGACCCTGTACGTCCGACAGCGGCCGGCCGCAGCACGGCAGCAGGTTGTCGTCCGGAGAGGGGCTGCGATGCGTGACCACGCGGTCGTCCCGGCTCTCGGCTAACGACGCCGCGGCCTTCGCCTCCGTCCGCCTGTGGGCGGGAATGTGGCGTTCATCACTGGTTTTCCGATCAGGCTTACGTCTGTGCAGGATGCGGGGTGCCATGCCTGGATACTACGAGCGAGGCCTTGACCATCTCCATACCTTCGGCCGGCCGGCAACAAAAAGGGTGTCCGCTTGCTGCCGCGCGCGGCGCTCGACCGCGCGGACGCCTCGGCCGGGGAGGCCGACCGGAGCCTGGCCAACCGCGAGTTCCACCGCGCCCTGTACCGCGACTGCGGCAACCCGCTCCTGGTCGGGTTCCTCGATGACCTGCGCGACCAGACCGCGCTGGTGTCCGCGGCGGCCTGGCAGCGGGAGCCGTCCTGGCGGCAGGAGGCCGGGGAGCACCGCGCGATCCTGGCGGCGGCGGCCGCCGGCGAGGCCGACCACGCGGCCCGGCTGCTGGCCGCGCACATCGGGAGCTTTGCCGCCCGCCACTTCCCCGGAGCAGGCGAGGTCCCGGGCCTCAGTCCCCTCCCGGGCACGGGACCTCGCCCAGGGGCCGCCTGAGAAGCTGGCCTGGAACGAATCCCCAAGCAGCAGGGAGCACCAGTGAGCCTCGACGCCGTCACGGCCGACCGCCTCAAAGCCACCCTCGCCACGGTCGTGGCGATCCCGGTCACCCCGTTCGATGACTCCCTCCGGATCGACTGGGACGCCCACGGCCGGGTGGTCCGGCGGCTGGCCGACGGCGGGGTCACGGTCATCACCCCGAACGGGAACACCGGCGAGTTCTACACGCTGAGCCCCGACGAGGCGCGGCGGGTGGCCGAGTCAGCCATCAAGGCGGCCGGCGGCAGCGCCGAGATCCTGGCCGGCGTCGGCCTCGACACGGCCACCGCGACCGCCGCGGCCAGGCACGCCGCCGGCGTGGGCGCGAGCATGATCATGATCCATCAGCCCGTGCATCCGTACGTCTCGCCCGAGGGCTGGCTGGAATACCACCGGGCCATCGCGGGCGCCGTCCCGGACACCGGCGTCGTGCTCTACGTGCGGGACACCCGGATCGGCGGCGAGCTGATCGGCCGGCTGGGGGACAGCTGCCCGAACGTGATCGCCGTCAAGTACGGGGTGCGCGACCCGGTCCTGTTCGCCGCCGCGGCCAGGGACGCGGGCCCCGGCCGGTTCACCTGGCTGGCGGGCCTGGCCGAGCTGACCGCGCCGGGGCTGTGGGCCGTCGGGGCGCAGGGGTTCACCTCGGGCCTGGTCAACGTCGCGCCGGCGCTCCCCGCGGCCATGCTCGCCGCGCTGCGCCGCGGCGACTTCGCCGCCGCGATGACCCTCTGGGACGCGATCAGGGAGTTCGAGGAGCTGCGCGCCGCCGACCAGTCGGCCGACAACGTGAGCGTGGTCAAGGAGGCGCTGGCCCAGCTCGGCGTCTGCGGCCGGGAGGTCCGCCCGCCCAGCCGGCCGCTGCCCGAGCCGGCCCGGGCCCGGGTGGCGGCGATCCTCGCGGCGTGGGACCCGGCCCGCGCGGAGACGTCGTCATGACCGGGCCTGCCGTTAGGAAGACGCCGCAGCAGCTGCGCAGCTACCGGTGGTTCGGCGGCGACGAGCCGGCCGGCCGGGCCGGGATGCGGGCGCTCAGCCACCGGTCCCGGATGCGCCAGCTCGGCTTCTCGGGCGCAGATCACCTCGGGAAGCCGGTCATCGCGATCCTGAACACCTGGGCCGAGATCAACCCCTGCCACATGCACCTGCGCGAGCGGGCCGAGCACGTCAAGCAGGGGGTCTGGCAGGCCGGCGGGTTCCCGCTCGAGTTCCCGGTTTCCACGCTGTCGGAGACGTTCCAGAAGCCGACCCCGATGCTCTACCGCAACCTGCTCGCGATGGAGGCCGAGGAGCTGCTGCGCTCCTACCCGGCCGACGGCGCGGTCCTCATGGGCGGCTGCGACAAGACCACCCCGGCGCTGCTCATGGGCGCGGCGAGCGCGGGCATCCCGGCGATCTTCGTGCCGGCCGGGCCGATGCTGCGCGGCAACTTCCGCGGCACGCCGCTCGGCAGCGGCACCGACCTGTGGCGGTACTGGGACGACTACCGGGCGGGGCTGATCGGCGAGTGCGAGCTGAGCGAGCTCGAGGGCGGGATCGCCCGCTCGCCTGGTCACTGCATGACGATGGGAACCGCCTCCACGATGACCTCGGCCGCCGAGGCGCTCGGCATGACGCTGCCGGGAGCCGCGTCGATCCCGGCGGTCGACTCCGCGCACTACCGGATGGCCTCGGCCAGCGGGCGCCGGATCGTGGAGATGGCCTGGGAAGGCGTGATCCCCGGCCAGATCCTCACCCGGGAGGCGTTCGAGGACGCCGCCGCGACCGTGCTCGCGCTCGGCGGCTCGACCAACGCGCTCATCCACCTGATCGCGATGGCCGGGCGCTGCGGCGTCGCGCTGACGCTGGACGACTTCGACGCGCTGGCCCGGCGCGTCCCGGTCCTTGCCAACATCCGGCCCGGCGGGGCCTACCTGATGGAGGACTTCTACTACGCCGGGGGGCTGCCCGCGCTACTCGGCCAGCTGGCCACGGTGCCCGGGGCGCTGCACCGCGACCGCCCGACCGTGTCCGGCGAGCCCTTCGGCGCGCGCCTGGCCGACGCCCCGGTGCACAACGAGGACGTGATCCGCTCCCCGGAGCGGGCGCTGTCGGCCGAGGGCGGCGTCGCGGTGCTGCGCGGCAACCTGGCCCCGGACGGCGCGGTGATCAAGCACATCGCCGCCGAGCCGCGGCTGCTCAAGCACACCGGGCCGGCCGTGGTGTTCGACAGCTACCAGCAGATCCGCGAGCGCATCGACGACCCGTCGCTGCAGATCACCGCCGACTCGGTGCTCGTGCTGCGCAACGCCGGGCCGACCGGCGGCCCGGGCATGCCGGAGTACGGGATGCTGCCGATCCCCGGCTACCTGCTCGCCCGGGGCGTGCGCGACATGGTGCGGATCTCCGACGCGCGGATGAGCGGGACCAGCTACGGGGCCTGCGTGCTGCACGTCTCGCCGGAGTCGCACGCCGGGGGGCCGCTGGCGCTGGTGCGTACCGGAGACCCGGTCACGCTCGACGTCGCGGCCAGGTCGCTGCGGGTGGAGATCACCGACGCCGAGCTCGGCCGCCGCCGGGCACAGTGGCATCCGCCGGCGCCGAAGTACCAGCGGGGGTACGGGGCCCTCTATAGCGATCACGTCACCCAGGCCAACCAGGGCTGTGATTTCGACTTCCTCGCCCGGCCCGGCTCCACCGCCGAGCCCGACCCCCGCTAGGTACAGGAGGACCGCCTGCGGACCTCACAGGCTGAGGTCGACGATCACCGGGGCGTGGTCGCTCGGGGCGTGCCCCTTGCGCGCCTCCCGGTCCACCCACGCGTCGGACACCACCCGGGCCAGCGCCGGGTTCGCGTACACCAGGTCGATGCGCATGCCCATGCCCTTGTGGAACGCCCCGGCCCGGTAGTCCCAGTAGGTGAACGGATGCGGGCCCTTGGCGATGCGCGGCACCACGTCGGTCAGCCCGTCCGCCCTGAGCGCGGCCAGCGCCGACCGCTCCGCCGGGGTGACGTGGGTGGAGCCGGCGAACGCCGCCGGATCCCAGACGTCGGCGTCGGCCGGGGCCACGTTGAAGTCGCCCATGACCGCGAACGGCCGCTCGCCGGCCGCGTCGCCGGCCACCGCCGCCGCCAGCGCGTCCAGCCAGCGCAGCTTGTACTGGTAGTGCGGGTCGCTGGGCGTGCGGCCGTTGGGCACGTACACCGAGCGCACCCGGACCGGCCCGCAGGTGGCCGCGAGGGTGCGGGCCTCGGTGGTGCGCTCGTCCGGGAAGCCGGGGTCGCCCGGCAGGCCGCGGTCCACGTCCGCCAGCCCCACCCGGGACAGCACCGCCACGCCGTTCCAGCGCCCCTCGCCGTGCTGGGCCACCTCGTAGCCGAGCGGAGCGACGGCGTCGGCCGGGAAGTCACCGGCGCCGACCTTGGTCTCCTGCAGGCACACCACGTCCGGCGCGGCCTGCTCCAGCCAGGGGACCAGGCGGGGCATCCGCGCCACCACCGAATTCACGTTCCAGGTCGCGATCCGCACCCCGCCATCCAACCAGCCCGGCCCCCGCGGCCGGGCTCTGCGTGGCGCGTTGTGCATCCCGCAACCGCGTCATAGCGTTCCGCTATGCCCGGACAGTGGCCAGGCGCCTCCTACGAGGACTGGCGCGAGACCTGCGACACGCTGCACGCGCACAGCCAGGTGCTCGGTAAGCTCGCGGCCCGGCTGGCCCCGCCCGAGCCGCAACTGCAGCACGCCGCGCTGCGGCTGACCGCGCGCGGCTGGGAGACGGCGCCGCTGCCGGCGCCGGACGGCTCGGGCGCCATCGTCGCCGGGCTCGACCTGCACGCCCACGAGGTGTTCGCCGAGCACAGCGACGACGTGACCAAGCGGGTGGCGCTCACCCCCGACCGCCCGGTGGCGGAGGTGACCCGCGACGTGCTGGACGCGGTGCGCGCGCTGGGCGGCCCGGTGGACATCGACCCCACGCCGCAGGAGGTGGCCTGGCGGGTGCCGCTCGACGAGGACTACGACCACGCGCGCTACGACCGCGAGCAGGTCGACGACTACTTCGCCGCGGCGACCCAGGCGGCGCTGGTGCTCGCGGCGTTCCGCGCCCCCTACCGCGGCCGCTGCACGCCGGTCAACGCCTGGTGGGGATCGTTCGACCTGGCCGTGAGCCTGTTCTCGGGCCGGTCCGCGCAGCCCCCGTCGGGTGACTTCATCATGCGCAACGCGATGAACGCGGAGGAGGTCGCGGTCGGCTGGTGGCCCGGCGACGCCCGGCACCCGACCGCGGCGTTCTACGCCTACGCGCACCCCGCGCCGGCCGGCTTCGGGCACTCGGCGGTGCCCGGCGCGCACTGGGACGGGGCGCTGGGCGAGTACATCCTGGAATGGGACGACGTGCGGTCGCGGCCCGACCCGCGGGCCGCGGCGCTGGAGTTCGCCCGCACCGTTTTCCGGCACGCGTGCGCGGTGTGCGAGTGGGACCGCAGCCTGGCCGCCAGCGCCGATTCGGCGCCGCCCCCCGTTTCCTGAACGACCCGCCGGGCGGCGGCCGGCCGTGCACTACGGTGACAGCCATGTCGATCATCCTCGTCACCGGCGCGGCGGGCCGGATCGGGACGATGCTCCGCCCGCGCCTCGCCCGCGAGGGACGGACCCTTCGCCTGCTCGACACCGCGCCGGTCACGCCCGGGAAGAACGAGGAGGTGATCACCGCCTCGATCACCGACCTGAACGCTACGGCAGCCGCCTGCACTGGTGCGGACGCGGTGATCCATCTCGCGGGCATCCCGGGCGAAGCGCCCTGGAGGGACATACTCGAGGTCAACATCGACGGCACCCGCACCGTGTTCGAGGCGGCCCGCCGGGCGGGCGTGGGCCGGGTGATCTACGCCTCCTCCAACCACGCGGTCGGGTTCAGTCCCCGTGATGGGTTCCCGGTGCCCGACTACGCGTTCCCGGCGCCGGACACGTACTACGGGGTGTCCAAGGCGGCGGGCGAGGCGGTGGCCGCCCTCTACCACCACCGCTACGGCCTGGACGCGGTCTGCATCCGGATCCTGACCTGCGCCGACCGCCCGGCCACGGTGCGCTCGCTGTCCACCTGGCTGTCCCCCGACGACGCCGGGCGGCTGTTCGAGGCCTGCCTGTCGGCGCCGGGCCCCGGCTTCCGGGTGATCTTCGGGGTGTCCGCCAACACCCGCGGCGGCTGGGTGTCGCTGGACGAGGCGCGGGCCCTCGGCTACCGGCCCCGCGACGACGCGGAGGCGTACGCGGCCGAGGTCATCGCCGCGCACGGCGAGCCGGACCCGGCCGACCCGGTGCTGGCGTACCTGGGCGGCGACTTCACGCTGCCCGGCCCCGCCGGGGACGACCCGGCGTGATCCGGGCCGGCCTCAGCCCGCCGCGGGCGGCAGGTCGGCCGGGCGCAGACGGTACTGCTGCAGCCGCAGGTCGTGGTACTTCTCGGTCTCGCCGACCCATTCCATGCCCATCCGGCTTACCACGGCGTCGGCGCGCGCGTTGGCCGGCCGCACCAGCGCGATGACCTGCTCCAGCCCCTGCTCGAACCCCCACCGGGCCAGGGCCAGCCCGGTCTCGGTGGCGTATCCGCGTCCCCAGGTATCGGGGCGCAGCTGCCAGCCCATCTCATACTCCTCGTCGGGGGGCAGCGGCAGCAGGGTCGCCCCGCCGGCCAGGGAACCGTCCTCGCGCAGTTCGATGGCCCACCGTCCGCCCGGGGTCAGCAGCCGGGCCCCCTCGGCGATCCATTGCTGCAGGACCAGGCGCATCGCCGCGTCGTCGCGGACCTGGTCCATCGCCGGGGACAGCCAGCGGGCGACCTCGGCGTCGCCGTAGGCGGCCAGCGCGGCGGGGGCGTCCTCGACCCGCCACGGACGCAGGACCAGACGCTCGGTTACCAGGCGGACGGTCATGTGCCCACGATATCCGGGGTAGACATGAGCGGAGGGAGGCACAGGATGAACGAGCCGGCGGCGCCGAGCCGCGTTCCCGCGGGCGCGACCGCGGAGGGCGACGGGGTGGTCGTGGGACATGGCCCGGTCCGGGTGGAGGCGTTCGTTGACTTCCTCTGCCCGTACTGCCGGCGGTTCGAGCTGTCCTCGGGCCCGGCCCTGGCCCTCATGGTGGCCGACGCGCAGATCAGCCTGATCTACCACCCGATGAACTTCCTGGACGAGGCGTCGACCACGAACTACTCCACGCGCGCGGCCGCGGCCTCGGGCTGCGCCGCCGACCAGGGGCGGTTCACCGATTACGCGCACGCGCTGTTCGCGGGCCAGCCGCCCGAGGGCGGGCCGGGGCTGAGCGACACCGAGCTCGCCGACATCGCCGGCATCGCGGGCCTGGACCAGGCGGCGTTCGGCGC
>Ga0335073_10006953_pt1 | contig 15875 bp, 18 predicted proteins | sample Lox_Sample_22_FD_207093 | JGI IMG/M metagenome (GOLD analysis project Ga0335073, IMG submission 207093) | Soil microbial communities from Loxahatchee National Wildlife Refuge, Florida, United States - Lox_Sample_2.2 | ecosystem: Environmental > Terrestrial > Soil > Wetlands | place: USA... | reverse complement strand
GCCGGTGGTCTGGCCGCCGATCCAGAAGTCGGGGCGGGGCGGCACGCCGTAACCGATCGCGTCGCCGAAGTCCATGATGCGCTCGCCGCCCAGCGGGGCGAGCACGGCGTCGTAGAAGGCAGCGCTGGCGGCCATGTCGGCGCACTGGATCGAAAGGTGATCGAGCATGACGCCCATCCTGCCAGCCGCGCCCGAGGCGCAGTGGTCCGGCTTGGGCGACTCCTGGCAGGAGGCGTTCCGCCAGCCCTGGGAGGCACTACAGAAGCCGGCGCATGACCGGGCGGCAGCCCTCTGGGACGGGCACGTCGTGAAACCCGGCGGCGAGGTACAGGTCGCGGGTGCCCATGTACCGGTAGCTCGCCCCGCCCGGCCAGGGATAGGCCTCGACAATCAGGGCGCCGGACCGCGCGGCATACGCGCAGGCCGCCTCCAGCAGCAGCGCGGTCAGCCCGCGGCGGCGCGCCTGCGGCGCCAGGAAGAAGCAGGCCACCGACCAGACGCCGTGACCCGGCAGCCGCGGGATCACCCGGGACGCGCCGAGCGCGCGGTAGGAATCCCGGGGAGCGATCGAGCACCATCCCACGGCCTGCTCCCCCTCGTAGGCCAGCACGCCAACCGGCTCGCCGGCCCGCACCAGCCCGGCCAGGGCGGCGGCCCGCCCGTCGCGACCCATGTCCCGGTACTGGCCGGACGGCAGCCGCCAGCGCATGCACGAGCAGTAGCCGAACTTGCCGTAGGCACACGCGAACGCGTCCAGGTCCGCGCCGCGCCGCGCCGTCACCGCCTCGAAGCGGTACCCCGCCGGGTCGCCCACGCCGATGAACCTACCGTCAGCCGCCCGACGGAGCCGCGGCCGCCCAGGCCCGGTCAGCCGCGCTGGGCGGTGCCGGGTCGCAGGCTGGTGAACATGCGGTGCAGGGCGGCAACGCCCTCTCCCGCCGAGCGCACGTCGAGCACCAGCCGCCCGGCGGCCGCCTGCACGGCCCAGCTGGCCCACGGACAGCACTGGACCTCCACCGCGACCAGCCTGCGCAGCTCGTCCTCGGCGCCAGGCTCCGGACGGAAGCAGATGCGAAGGCCGTCGGCGGTCTCCGCCCGCTCGGTCATCGCGCGGGCGGCGAGCCGCTCCCAGCGGGCGCCCTGGGCGCCCAGGTCCGCCGGCGTGAGGGCGCAGGCGACCGGTACGGTGCCGCCGCTCTCGCCGGCGCCGCTCTGCGTGGTCATGGTCTGCCTCCTGTCGGGCATGGGGTACGGCCGCCCGCCAGCCTCGCAGTTAAAGTTGGCTTGATGGCAAATCCCGGGTCCGACAGCCGTGCGCTGCTGGCCATCGGCGAACTGGCCGAACAGGCCGGGAGACGCCCGTCCTCGATCCGCTACTACGAGCAGATCGGGCTGCTGCCCCCGCCGGCGCGGGTGGGCGGGCAGCGCAGGTACGGCCGGGACGCCCTGCGCACCCTGGCGGTGATCGATACCGGGCAGCGGGCGGGCCTGTCCCTGGACGAGATCAAGGTGCTGCTGTCCGCGGCACCGGACGACCGGGCCGCGATCGAGCGGCTTCGCGAACTGGCCGACCGGAAGCTCCCGCAGGTCACGGCCCTGATCGAGCGCACCGAGCTGGTCCGCGCCTGGCTCGAGTCGGCCGTTCGCTGCGAATGCCCGGACCTCGGCGAGTGCCCGCTGTTCGACGATCCGCCGCTGCCGCCGCGCCACGACAGCGACCGCCGGCCCCGGCCCGGGCCTGGTTCTCGTTAGAGTCAGGCCGGGCAGACGGCGCGCGCCAGCGGCATCTGACCGTTGTGCCTGATGGGAGAGATGGGGTCGAATGAGGCATGGCTGATCCGCCGCGGGAGGGGGACGAGGCTTCCCGGATGGGCAGCGCCAAGGACGGACCATCCGAACCCGAGGCCGACGCCCCAAGGGCGCCGGGGGCGGAGAACGCCCGGGAGCGGCTGGAGGACGCTCCGAGGACGCCCGGGGGGAACGCCCGGGAACGGCTGGAGGGCCGCTTCGAGCAGGCGCTGAGCGCATTCCGGGTCGTGGTCATCGTCCCGGTGATCATCCTGCTGCTCGCCGCCTTGTCGTCCTTTGCCTACGGGACGGATGTCTTCGTCAGGTCGGTCGCGAACGTCGTGGAAGACCCCGAGCTGACCACCCATAACCTCGGCTATCTCCTGCTGCTGACCGACTTGTTCCTGGTGGGCGCGACGCTCATGATCGCTGCCTTCGGCCTCTACAGCCTGTTCATCACCGGGACCGAGACCGGCGGCCTGGCGCTGCGCCTGCCCCACTGGCTGAGGATGCACGACCTCAATGACCTCAAGGCCCGGGTGATCTCGATGATCATCTTGGTGGCGGGGGTCGCCTTCGTGGACGTGGCCGTGGAGTCCAAGGACGATCTGGGCACGCTCTACCTCGGCGGCGCGGTGGCGCTGGTGATCGCCGCCCTGACGGCGTTCCTTCACTTCGGCCGGATGGACAGCGGTAACGGCTCATAGCTGAGTGCGAGACGCAGCAGCAGTGTCCGGGGCGCCCATCCGGGTAGAGCACAGGCAGACGGCAGCGTTGCGCGGTCTGGGAAGGAGGGCTGGCGTGTTCGAGGCAGCCAATATCCGGGAGTGGATCGATCAAGACGTGGTCGACGCCGATGGTCACAAGATCGGCACGCTAGAGGCGATCTACGTGGACACCGGGACCGACCTTCCATCGTTCGCCACGGTCCGGGTCGGAATGATCGGCCGGCACCGGCTCGCGTTCGTGCCCCTGGACCAGGCCACCGTGGGCCCGGGGTATCTCAAGGTCACGTACGACAAGAAACAGGTGAGGGATGCGCCGTCGATCGAGACCGACGGTGAGCTGCCGGCGACCGACGAGCCAGCGATCTTCCAGCATTACGGCCTGACGTACCAGCCGGGCGCCAGCGGAGAGCGGAGGCTGGGCCGCCGCTGAAAGACGCGGAGGGCCGTCCCCGGCGGTCAGCCGCACTTGGAACTAGTCGCGTCCGTGAAGCTCTTCACCGACTTCACCACGCTGGCCGCGTCCGCGGTGACCGCGGCGATGTTGGCCGCGGAGTGATCCGACGCCAGCTGCGTGACCGCGCTCTTGAGCGCGTCGACCGACGACGTGATCGCGCTGGTCTCGGTGGGGAAGTCGCTCTTAGCCGAGTTGACCAGCGTGGTGGCGTTGCTCTCGATCTTCTTGACCTGCGCTTCCAGGCTGCTGAGGCCGTTGCTGAGGTCGGGGTGGCTTAGCCCCTTGATCGAGTTCTCCAGGTTGGTCCGGTCCGTGCAGTAGGCCGGTTTGCTGCTGCCGCAGCCGGTCATCGCCACGACCACGGCCACGGCGACCAGGGCCACCGCAGCCCGGGCCCAGGTGCCAACTCGGCCCACTCGTGATCTCGTCGGCAGCGCGGTCATCGAGACCTCACGTTATGACGGCACACGGACGCATACATCACCCGAGATAGGTGATCGGCGGGACCAGTCAGATGTCCCGCTGGCTGGATCCCCCCGCTCAGCCTCGCGGATGTTCGACGTCGAGCGGGACGGACTTGGCGGTGATCACCCCGAGGGACGTCATTTCTTGGGGCGTGACAACGTTCAGGAGCCAGTCGGTCAGCACCCGCGCCCGGTTCCCGGACATGGCGTCGAGGTGATAGGCCCGGGTAACGACGCTCGCGGCCGGTCCGGACAGCGGGATGTTCAGGGGGTTCGCGGCGGCGGCCGATCCGCCCAGGTCGACCAGGAAACCCAGGTCATGGTGCTTGTACGGCTGGCGCGTGCCCTTCCCGAGAGAGGCGGCGACGTTCTGGGCGATCAGCTTGCCCTGCCGCTGGGCGTGCTGGGCGGTCATGCCGCAGACCTGGCCGGGGCGGGTCAGGTCGGGCACCGCCGCGCAGTCCCCGCAGGCCCAGATGTCCACGGTGCCGGGGACCGCCATGTACTCATCAACCACCAGCCGCCCCCGGTTGGTGGCCAGGTTTATGTCGTCCACCAGCGGGTCGGCACGGACCCCGACGCACCAGATCAGCGAGCGGGTGGGGGTCTTCTCGCCGGTGGTCAGCTCCACGTAGCCGTCCATGGCCCTGGTGATCGACTGCCCGGTGAGCACCTCGACTCCGCGCCGCCGCAGCACACGCTCGGCGGTCTTGGACAGGCGCGGATCCAGCTCGGGCAGCAACCGCGGGGCGAGGTCCATCAGCATCCACCGGATCTGCTGCCCGGCCAGGCCGGGCAGCGTCCTGGCCACCCGGGCCGTCATCAGCTGGCCGTTCGCCGCGACCTCGGTGCCGGTGTAGCCCCCGCCGACCACGACGAAGGTGCAGCGCGCCGCGCGCTCCTCGGGGTCGGTAGCCACGGCGGCCAGCTCGAGCTGGCGGATGATGTGGTCGCGCAGGTACGTGGCTTCGGTGATGGTGCGAAACCCCACCGCGTAGTCAGCGATACCCGGGATCGGCAGCAGCTTGTTCACGCTGCCCGCAGTCAGGATCAGCCGGTCGTAGCTGACCTGGCCGGATGAGCCCTCCGGGCCCGCCCAGCTCACCACCTTCTGCCGGGAGTCGACGCCGTTCACCGTGCCGAGCACGAACCGCGCCTTGCGGAGACGGCGGGGCAGCGAGACACGGATGTGCCCCGGCTCCAGCTGCCCGCCGGCCACCTGCGGCATCAGCGGCAGGTACAGGAAATAGTCCGTCGAGTTGATGACCACGATGTCGGTCGAGGAACCCACCAGCCGCGACAGCTCCCGCGCGGCATTGAAGCCGGCGAAACCAGCGCCGACGATCACGACGCGCTTCTTGTCCGGCTCCGCCATCTCGGGTCCTCCCGCTGGTCGCCGTGGAGCCTGTCACTGCCACCGGATTCGGTCCTGGGTCCACGGTAACCCGGGTGGCCCGCTCGCACCCGTGGCCAACCCTGGCCGGTCCGGCCCGTCACCTGGTTGGCGACCAGGCGCGCCGGGAGCCTGGGCGTTGCGTGAGGGCGGGCCGAGCCAGCCGGACGCTGCGTTTCACCGGCGGGCGCTGGTGATCTAGAGTTCTCAGCCGGGATGAAAGAGTTTGAGTCGCTGGACGCCGCGTTCGTCATCGATACCTTCCTGCTGCTCCTGATCGGCATCGGACCCAAGATCGCGCTGGTACCGTTCCTGGACACGACGGCGAGCATGCCGGAGGCCACCAAGCGCCGCGTCTTGCGCAAGATGCTGACCACCGCGGCCACCGTCGCCGCGCTGCTGCTGATCCTCGGCGGCCTGCTGACCAGGCTGCTGCATTTCTCGCCGGGCGCGCTGGGCATCGCGAGCGGCATCATCCTGCTGATCATCGCGGTCACCATGGTGCTGGGTCATCAGGCCGGCAGCGGCGGCGATCACCCGGTCGAAGGCCGGGACCCGATGCAGGTCGCCGTCTTCCCGCTGGCTGTGCCCTACCTGCTCAACCCGGCCGGGATCGTGGTCCTGGTCACCCTGTCGGCCGAGGCAAGCTCGATCGCGGTACTCGCGGTCGCCGTCGGCGTGCTCGTCGCCGTGCTCGTATTCGACGTCGTGATCTTCCGCTGGGCGGTGCAGGTCAGCAGCAAGCTGGACACGGGACGGATGCTAGTCACCGAGAAGGTGTTCGGCTTCTTGCTGGCCGCGCTGGGGGTGCAACTGGCGCTCAACGGGCTGTCCGATCTCGGGATCATCCACCTGGCCGCCGGTCACTGAGGGACCGCCGGTCCAGGATCACCAGGTTCAGTGATCCTGCGGCGGTACCACAAGGCAGCGTTGAGCCCGGCCGATCCCACCATGATCCGTCCGAGGATGTAGACCCAGAGCAGCACGGCGAGCGCGACGCCCACCGCCCCGTAGGTATTGGTCTTCCTCGCCACCAGGTGGCCAATCCAGTACGTCGTGATCAGCTGGAGCACGTCCGCCCCTAGGGCCATGAGCAGCGCTCCGGGGATCAGGGCGCGCGCCGGGGCAGGCGCGTGGGGCAGTTTCCACGACACCCACCACCACCCGGCGAAGGACAGCGCCGTGATGATGAGAATGGCCACGAGAGCTCCGGCCAGGCCCGATGATTTGCGCAGGTCGTTGATGGCCACGCCCAGGGCCGACGCGGCGAGGGCGAGGCCGATCACCACCAGCTTCGGGACCAGCCCGGCGGGCATGACCCGGTGCACCCGCCACACCAGCCAGTGCACGACATAGAGAGCCTTCAGCAAGGCGCCCGCCGTGATGTAAAGCGTCACGATCGCCCCGAGGATCAGGACGACATAGGTCCACGTACTCTGATCATCGACCTTCACCACGGTGCTCGCGAGGGTCCCGGTGATCCCGACGTTCCTGGCCAGCTGCCCCGGGTCCTGGCCCATGGCGCGGGAGGCCAGGCCCAGGGCGGTGAAGACCACGTACACGAACGGCACCATGAACAGGAAGATCCTGAAGGCCAGCGCGCCCGCGAGGATGCCGCCGCCCACTTGAGCGTCCAGCTCCTGAACCAGCAACCCCGCGTCCACCATGCCTGATCGCTGGCGGCGGGCCTGCAGGTCGTCCTGCAGCCGGGCCTGTTCCGCGGTCAGCCACTGGCGCCGGTCCCCCACGAACCGGCGGATCCGCCCGGGAACGTGCCCGGGCGGCGGCACCAGGGCTGCTGCGGCGCCGGCGTCCGCGGGCCCGTCACCGGCGGCGGGCTCGTCCGGCGACTGCGGTACGCCGGGCCCGCCAGCCTGGTGATCTTCCAGCATGGGCTCAGGTTAGTACCGGCACGCGGCTACTACCCGTATCCAGGCGGCATGGCTCCGCAGCCTGGCGGGCGGGGACACTACATGATCGTCAGCGTGTTCGTCCGGCGCCTCAAGCCGGGAGCCACGTTCGGTGACTTCGTGCGCGAGTGGGAGGCCGACGAGGGGTTCGGCGTGCCGACCAGGGTGTTCAACGCGCAGAGCCTCACCGACCCGCGCGACGTCCTCTCGATCGGCTTCGTCGACGTGGGAGCCGAGGAAGTGACCCAGTGGCTGTCCACCGCCCAGCCGTCCGAAGCCGTCCGGCATGAGCGGATCGATACGGTCATCGAGTCGACCACCCTGCGGTGCGTGTACGAGCTGCGCACCGAACACGACTTCTCGCGCCTGCCGCAGCAGATCGACATCGGGTCTGCCGCGAGCCTGCTGGCCGCGTTGATCCCTGGCTAGGCTGCGCCCGTGTCCGCGTCCAAGAGCGCCGAACGCGTCGCGCGAGAGCTGATCGAGGCGTTCTGCGCCGCCGACGTGCCGCGGATGCGCTCGCTCCTCGCCGATGACCTGCGCGCGTACATCACCAACCGCGAGGGGGGAGTCGACGAGGTCGGCACGGAGGAGTACCTGCGGCGAGTGGCGGCCATGGACCTTCCGGGCGCGCGCTTCGAGCTCACGATCATCCAGGCGGTCGCGCCGAGGCCGGAGATGATCATCGCCATGGTCAAGGTCGACGCGGCCCGGGGCGGCAGAACGCTGCACAATCACGCCGCACACTGCCTGTTCGTCCGCGACGGCCTGGTCGCCGAGTGGTGGATGGTCGAGGCGCTGCCCGCCGAGAGCGAGGCGTTCTGGTCCGCCTAGCACGGCGGGTGCGCTGCTGCCGCCGCCTCAGGCCTTGATACAGGTGTACGTGCCGTAGACGGAGCGGTCGAACTCGGCGGTCACGATCGTGAACCCGGTCGCGGCGAGCATGGGCTCGAACAGCCACCGGAACGTGCTGAACTCGGTGCGCAGGTGCTCGGCGAAGTCGCCGCGGGTATAGCCCAGCGACGGGTCCTCGGCCGCCTGGCCGAGCCAGGCATCCAGGGCCGCGTCGGCCTCGGCCGGCTGGAAATCGAAGATCAGGTCGTGCACGCGCAGGACGCCGCCGGGCCGCAGCAGCCTCGCGATCCGGTCCAGGGCCAGCGCCTTCCAGAAGTCCGGCACCTGGTGCAGGGCGTTACGGGTGAACACCGCGTCTGCGGGCGGGCCGGCGTGCTGGTAGGACAAGAAGCCCGCCCGCACCCACTCGATGTTCGACAGCCCGGCGGCGGCGGCGCGCTCGCGCAGCACGGCCTGCATGGCCGGCGAGACGTCGACAGCGACCACGCGAGACACCGCGGGCGCGACCGCGAGCGCAAACTGGCCCGTTCCGGCGCCGAGGTCCACCACCGTGCTCGTCCGCCCGATGCCATGGTCGCGCAGTACGGCCAGGTCCTCGGCAGGATCCGGATGTCCCTGCTTGCGGTCGTACCCGGCGACGAAACCGGGATCCAGATGCTCGGGACCGGCGTGGGCCAGCTCGTCGATCATCCAGGGCTTGGCCATGCTCCGATCCTGGCACACGGCCGGCCGCCGTTCGCGGCCTGGCCGCCGCCCCGCGCCACGCCGTGCGCGGGGTACTCAGAGCGCTGCGATGCCCGCCCTGATGAACCGCATCGAGGCGGCGATGGCTTCCTCGCGGGCCGCGCCCGGCTCGGTGTCCAGGACCTCCGCGATCATCGCGGAGGCGGCGGCCGCCGCGAGCCTGGGGCCGATGGCGCTGGGTTCGCTGTTCGTGTCGGCGGCGATGACGGCCGCACCGCCCCGCATCGCGGCGGCCAGCCGGGCCGTGCGCAACGCCGCGAGCTGGGGATTCGCCGCGAACATGCGGCGGGCGAGCATGCGCTGCTCCAGGTCCTCCGGCTCCGTCTGGGCGGCGCGCAGCCAGCGGCCGAGCGCGTCGGTCACGCTCACCCCTGGCGGCCGGGACTGTATCGCGGCGGTCAGGTCGGCCACCGCGTCGCTGACCCTGGACATGGCGATGTCCTGCTTGGCCGGGAAGTACATCGCGATGGTCCGGGGCGAGACCTCGGCCGCCTCGGCGATGTCGGCGACCGTGGTCGCGTCGTAGCCGCGTTCCGCGAACAGCTGGTAGGCCGCGCGGGTGATGGCCGCGCGGCGCCGGGCCTTGCCGCGCTCCCGCAGCCCTGTCTCGGTCATGCCACTACTATACATCGGACTGCAAACTTGCAGTCTTCTGCAAATTTGCAGTATGCTGCCGAAAACTGGATGGGATGCGAGAGGACGCAGTGAGATGAGCGAGACCGCCACGCAGGTTCCCGGCCCGGCCGCCGGGCCTGCCCCCACGACTCGGCCGACCGCGCCGCCGCGGCCCGGCGCGCCGACGCCGGCGCACGAGGCCGGACCGGCCCGGGCGGACCGGCCCGCCGCCCCCGACCCCCGTCGCTGGCTGATCCTGGCCGTCGTCGCGCTGGCCCAGCTGATGGTCGTGCTGGACGCGACGATCGTGAACATCGCGCTGCCGTCGGCACAGCACGCCCTGCACTTTTCCAACATCGAGCGGCAGTGGGTGGTCACCGCCTACGCCCTCGCGTTCGGCAGCCTGCTGCTGCTCGGCGGCCGGCTCACGGACATGATCGGCCGGAAGACCACGTTCATCGCGGGCCTGGCCGGCTTCGCGGGCGCGTCGGCCGTCGGCGGGGCAGCGGGCAGCTTCGGCGTGCTGATCGCGGCGCGCGCGTGCCAGGGCGCCTTCGGCGCGCTGCTCGCCCCCGCCGCGCTGTCGCTGCTGACCACCACGTTCGAGGGCTCGAAGGACCGGGGCAAGGCGTTCGGCGTCTTCGGCGCGATCGCGGGCGCCGGCGGCGCGGTCGGCCTGCTGCTCGGCGGGCTGCTCACGGAGTACCTGACCTGGCGCTGGTGCCTGTACGTCAACCTGATCTTCGCCGCGGTCGCGGCGGCCGGCGCCGTGATGCTGCTGCGCCGGGAGACGACCCGGCGGCGGCCGCGGCTCGACCTGCCCGGGCTCATCGCCGAGGCAGCCGGCGTGTTCTGCATCGTGTACGGCTTCTCCAACGCGGCCGGCGACGGCTGGCACGCGCCGGCCTGCTGGGGATTCCTCGTGGCGGGCGCGGCCTTGCTCGCGGCGTTCGTCTTCATCGAGGCGCGCGTCCGTCAGCCGCTGCTGCCGCTGCGGATCGTCCAGGACCGCAACCGGGCCGCCTCCTACCTGTCGATCCTCATCACCGGCGCCGGCATGTTCGGCATCTTCCTGTTCCTCACCTACTACCTGCAGGAGACCCTGGGCTTCAGCCCGGTCATGGCCGGCGTCGCCTTCCTGCCCCTGGTCGGAGCGATCATCGTCTGCTCGAACCTGGCCAATGTCGTGCTGCTCCCCCGCGTCGGCCCCCGGTGGCTGGTGGCGTCGGGCATGCTGGCCGCCGCCGCCGGGCTGGCCTGGCTGGCGCAGATCGGCGTCCACTCCAGCTACGCCGCGGACGTCTTGCCGCCGCTGCTGCTCACGTCGGCCGGCCTCGGCTTCGTGATGTCGCCGTCGATGAACACCGGGACCGCACGGGTGGCACCGTCGGACGCGGGCGTCGCGTCGGCCATGGTCAACACCGGGCAGCAGGTCGGCGGCTCCATCGGCACGTCGCTGCTGAACACCGTGGCGGCCAGCGCCGCCGCCGGCTACCTGGCCAGCCACCTCAGCCCCCGGCTGCTGGTCGGCGGCCATCCAGCACCCGCGCTCGTCGAGCTGGCCCAGGTGCACAGCTACACCACCGCGTTCTGGTGGGCCGCGGGCATGTTCGCCGCCGGGTCCGTGCTCGCGGCCCTGCTGTTCCGCCGTGGCGCGCCCGCCGCGCCAACCGGGGACAGGCTGGCATGAACTCCCGGGACACGGTCATCGCTGCGCCGCCGTCGCACAGCGGCACCGCCTTCGATCCCCGGGCCGCGCTGGACGACCTGCTGTCCGAGGTTGGCCTCAGCGTGGCGGAGACGGGAGGCACCGTGTCGTTCGCCGGCCAGGATCCCATCCTGCCCGCCGCGCACCGCCTCGGCGCCTGTATCGGCATCCCGCTGATGGCGGGCGCGGTCGCGGCGGTCGCGCTGCACCGCCGCCGCGGCGGCCCGGCGCAAGATCTCGCCCTCGACCTGCGCCAGGCCGTCCACGGCATCAACCCGGGGGCGTCCTGGCACCCGACCCTCAACGGGGAGCCAGCCCCGCATCCGCTGGTGCTGGACAACCCGTTCCTGCTCACGCCCTACCGCACCGCGGACGGCCGCTGGGTCATGGCCTCGGGGGTCTACCCGCACCTGGCCGCGACGTGGTGCCGGTTCCTGGACGTGCCACCCGACCCCGCCAAGGTGGCCCGGGCCATCGGGACGCGGGAGGCGTTCGAGCTGGAGGAGGCGGCGAATGCCGCGGGCCTTCCCGCGTGCGTAGTGCGTTCCCCCGCGGAATGGCTGGGCCATCCACACGGAGCGCTGCTGGCGAGCCAGCCCGTCATCGGCATCGAGCGGATCGGCGACGCCCCGGTCCGGGACTTCAGCCCGGCGCAGCGACCGTTCGACGGCGTCCGCGTCCTGTCGTTCACCCACGCGGTCGCGGGTCCCACCGTGGGCCGGACCCTCGCCGAGCACGGGGCAGACGTGCTCGGCGCGACTCGCCCGAACGACTACGAGCACGAGTTCATCTACGCCGAGGCCAACCTCGGCTCCCGCAGCGCCTACGTCGACCTCGGGACGCAGGCCGGGCAAGAACGCGCGGCCGGCCTGCTGGCCACCGCCGACGTCGTGGTCAACAACCACCGCAGCGGAACGCTGGAGCGCCATGGCCTCGAGCCACGCCGGCTCGCGGAAGCCCACCCCGGTCTCGTCTACGTCTCGGTCACCTGCTACGGGTCGAGCGGCCCGTGGGCCCGCCGCGGAGGCTTTGACATGAACGGATCGGCCGCCTCGGGCCTCATGACGAGCGAGGGGACCGAGGCCGAGCCCAGGCTCCCCGTCACCGGAATGATCAACGACTACGTCACCGGCTACCTGGGCGCGGTCGGCGCCTCCGTCGCGCTGGTGAAGCGCGCCACCGAGGGCGGCTCGTGGCACGTCACGGTGAACCTGACCCGGACCGCCATGTGGTGCGGGTCGCTCGGCCTGGTGGACCCGGCCCTGGCCGGCCGTGACGACGAGCACCGTCTGCGCGAGCCGGTTGCGTACGACGCCCCCAGCCCGCTGGGCGACGTGCACATGCTCGCCCCGCCGGTCCGCTTCTCGTCCACCGCGTCCCGCTGGCCGGCGCCCGTTCTCGTTCCCCGCGGCTCCGGCCGCGCCGAGTGGCGGGCCCGGCCCGGCCGACAGCGACGCCCGGCTGGCCGGGGACCGTGCTAGCCGTACCTCGAATCCGGGGGCCCGCACGGTGGATCTTCAGCTCGCAGGCGGCGAGCATCGAGATGCAGGTACCGGAGCGGCCGGCACCGCAGGTCACAGGAGGCATCCCGATGCACGCGCCGACTGACAAGGTCACCCCGTCGCGGTCTGCCCTCATGAGGGTCCTGGTCAGGCCACGGGAATACCGCCACCCCCGGGTCTGGGTACGGGTGCGCTTCGCCTGCGGCGTCTTCAACCTCCTCCTGGGCGTCCTGCTGCTCGCTTCCGGTCCGTGGCTAGGGTCCCTCTCCTGGCTGGGAGCGCTGCCGCTCGCGGGGGCGGCGCTGATCTTCTGGACCGGCTACCGCCTGCAGCAGGGCGTCCAGGCCTAGGAACGGCTGATGAGACCGAGAACGAAGGCCCGGGCCTGCTTCGCCGTGCTCGCCGCGGTCGGCGTGCTGGCCGCCGCGTGCAGCAGCTCCAGCCCGCTGACCGGGAGCACGGTGACCAATCCCCAGGTGGCCAGGCCCGCTGGGTCGTGGCCGTATCCGAACGGCGATCTTGCGAACACGCGGGACGCGGCGGGCTCGACGATCACGTCGGCCAACGTGTCCCGCCTGCGGCAGGCCTGGACGTTCAAGCTGACCGGCGCGGCGGTCCAGCCCGCGCCCGGATTCGGCTCGCTGGCCGCGGCGCCGATCGTGGCGAACGGCGTCGTCTACCTCCAGGATCTCGATGAGAACGTGTACGCGCTGGCCCTGGCCACCGGGAAGCTGAGGTGGGTGTATCAGGTCAACTCGCCGGAGAAGAGCGGGCCCGGGCCCGACGGCGTCGCGGTCGCGAACGGCGTCGTCTACGGGGAAACCTCCACCACGGTCTTCGCGCTCAACGCCCGCACCGGCAAGACCATCTGGGTCGACAAGCACCTCCTTCGCAACGGTCAGGGGGCGTTCGAGATCCAGCCGCAGGTGGCCGGCGGGCGGGTCTACCTGGCCAGCGCCTACGGGCTGGGGCCGGGCGGCGGCGTGCTGTTCGCGCTGAACGCCGCGACCGGCGGCCTGCTCTGGAGGTTCAGCACGCTCCTGGCCGCCGATCACGGCGTGCGCACGGTCGGCGTCGGATCGGGCGGCGCGTGGGAGACGCCGCTGGTCGGCAGCGACGGGTCGGTGACGTTCGGCATCGGCAACCCTTACCAGTCGGCCGCGTCGGCGATCGCCGATCCCTCCGCGCAGCTGTACACCGACAGTGACGTGAACCTGGACGCGGCGACCGGCAAGCTGCGGTGGTACTACCAGGGCGTGTCCAACGACTTCATGGACCACGACATGCAAGCCTCGCCGATCGCCGTGACCATCAACGGGCGGCCCGCGATCATCGGCTCCGGCAAGATGGGCGTGGTTTACGCCATGAACGCCGCGACCGGCGGGCTGATCTGGAAGGCGCCGGTCGGCCAGCACAGCCGCTCCGACGACTATCCCCTCGAAGCGCTGCAGCACAAGCTCACGCTGAAGGCGCCCTACACGATCCTCCCCGGCTCGCTCGGCGGCGTGCTCACCAACATGGCCGTGGCCGGCACCAGCGTGTACGTGGCCACCGTCGACCTGCCGTTCAGCCTGGCCAAGCTGAGCTACCCGCTGGGAGCGCCCGTGGGCCAGGGCGCCGGGGAGGTGGAGGCCCTCAGCCTGGCCACCGGCCGGGTCGAATGGGACACCAAGGTGCCGGCCATGCCGCTCGGCGCCGCCACCGTGTCGAACGACCTCGTGTTCACCACGCTGTACAACGGCGTGCTGATCGCCCTCGACCGCGACACCGGTGCGATCGTCTACCGCCACCGGCTGCCCGCGTCGGCCAACTCGCCCATCGTCGTGGCCGGCAACGCGGTCCTCGTCCCCGCGGGCGGCTCCAGCATCCTGGGCGCGACCGGCGGGCCACCTCAGCTGGTGGCCTACACCGTGCCCTGAGCCTGCTCCTTGCTTCACGAAGTACCAGTTCTCCGGGTTGATGGACAGCGTCGGGGACCGCGGGATTACCCCCTTGAGGTTGTTGGCGACCTCGGTGATCTGATAGGCGGGGAACGGGCGCGCCCGCGTCCCGGGCAGCAGCGTCTCCTGGAACACCAGCTGCTGCACCCGGGGACGGTGGAAGGCGGCGACGGCGTAGGCGATGGCCGCGCCCCAGTCCTCGCCGGCGACGCGGAACCGGTCGAAGCCCAGGTGGGTCGCCAGCTCGGCGACGTCGCCGGCCATCGTGGCGGTGTCGTAGCCCGCCGGGGGGCGCTGGGAGCCGCCGAAGCCCCGGTTGTCGACCGCCCCGACGGTGTAGTGCGGGGTCAGCAGCGGCACGACGTGACGCCAGTACGACATGGTCTTCGGCACGCCGTGCAGCAAGAACACCGGCTCGCCGGCGCCGCCGATCGCGTAGTGGATCTCCACGCCGTTGACCGCGGGCTTGCCGTGTGTGAGCCGGGCTCCGGCGTGATCCTCCAGGACGATGGGATCTGTCATCGTGATGGGCCGCGTTCTACAGGCCGTGCTTGTCGAGCCACTCCAGGCACGCGCCGGCGACGTCGCGCCAGCCGTGGTCGATGGTCAGTGAGTGCCCGCGGTCGGGAAACTCGATCAGGTCGTTGATCGCGTGCGAGTGGCGGTACTGCTTGAGCGTGGACCTGGTGATGGCCTCCGGGACCGTGTGGTCCTGGCCGCCCATCATGAGCAGCAGCGGGCCGCGGTTGTCGATGGTCGTATTGACCTTGTCCGGGGAATGCAGGGAGAAGTTAGCCTCGGCGGCCTCGAACAGCGGCCGGCCGGGCGCCGGGATGGTCCACCGCTGGTACAAGGCGTCGGATTCGCTTGCGTCGATGGCGTTGCCGAAGCTGTAGCGGAACTGCTCGGCGGTCAGGGAGACCGCCCGGTGCTGGTTGGCGGGGTTGCGGAACACCGGCAGGGTGGACCGCAGCGACGACAGCGGCAGTGGCAGCACGCCCTTGATCTGAGCGGCGTCGATGGCGATGGCCGCGGCCGCGAGGTCCTGGCCGAGCAGCTTCTCGGCGATCATGCCGCCGAAGGAGTGGCCGATCAGGATGGGCCTGGCCGGCAGGCCGTTGATGATCGCCGCGTAGTGACTGGTCACGTCCTCGATCCCGTGGTTGGCGATGCTGTCCGGATTCGCGCGGGCCGCCTCGACCGTGTCGGGCACCCCGGGCCAGCCGGGTGCCAGGGTCCGGTATCCGCCGGCTTCGAACAAGCCGGACCACTCGGTCCAGGAGAGCGGGTGCAGCCAGAGGCCGTGGATGAAGATGACCGGGATCGGTGTGCCAGTCATGGGCGTGTCCTGTCTGGTAGGGCGGTTGTCCTGCCAGGCTTGCCTGCGACGGCCGGCCGGCGCTTGCGTCATGTGACTGAAATTCAGCGGACGGCCGGCGACGCCGTAGAGTGGCTGTGATGGCGATCGAGCAGCTAAGGCCGGGCATCCCCGCAGGGCCCGAGCGGCGGCGGCTGGGTCCGTCCGGTTCGCCGCTGTTCGGCCGCGAGGCCGAGGTTGCGGTGCTCGATCAGCTCGTCGCTCGCCTTCCGGAGCGAGGCGGGACGCTCGTGGTGCGCGGTGATCCTGGCATCGGCAAGACCGCGCTCCTGGCGGTGGCTTCGGCCACGGCCGGGGCGAACGGTGTCTCGGTGTTGTACACGGCCGGGGCGCCATCAGAGATCGGTCTGGCGTTCGCCGGGCTGCAGCATCTGCTCAGCCCGGTGCTGACGTGGC
>Ga0335073_10006952_pt1 | contig 15877 bp, 11 predicted proteins | sample Lox_Sample_22_FD_207093 | JGI IMG/M metagenome (GOLD analysis project Ga0335073, IMG submission 207093) | Soil microbial communities from Loxahatchee National Wildlife Refuge, Florida, United States - Lox_Sample_2.2 | ecosystem: Environmental > Terrestrial > Soil > Wetlands | place: USA... | reverse complement strand
GCGCTCGGCGGAACCACCACCTTCAGCGGCCCTTTCGAGTCGGCGAGGCTGTAGTCCACGCGCGAGCCCGCCGCGTTGCCGAGCAGCACACCAAAACCGAGGAAGGCGAGTAGCAGCACCGCCGAGACTCGGCGCGAGGGTAGGCGCAGCGCGCCTACGCGTGCGACCAGCGCGTCCGAGGCGAGCGCGGCTCGGCCGGGCCGGCGAGCGCGGGATGGCAAGGTCGGCGCGGCGCCAGTCAGCGGTGGTGCGCCGGGCGCCGACGGGACGGCCTCGCCCGAGGTCGCGGCGCCCGCTGCTGCACTCGCCGCCGCGTTGGCCGCGCTCGCAGCCGAAGCCGCCCGGGCTCGTTCGAGCAGCGCGGCCAGCTGCCCGCTGCGCGGCGCGGCGCGCTCGCCGCACTGCAGGCAGTAGCGCTGGTCGCCGTCCAGCGGCGAGCCGCACGCGGCGCAGGCCCGTGGGGAGCCGCCGTCGCTCACCCGGTCAGTCCTCGGGCAGTGACGAGCGGCCGCGTTCGCCGAGCGCGGGCCCGTCGGAGGCGAGCAGCGCCTCCATCGCGGCGGTGGTCTCGGTGCTCGGGTCGGCGACGTGCGCCCCGGCGACGTTGCTCGCCCCGTGCTCCATCAGCGTGCCACCGCACTGCCAGCAGTAGACCGCGCCGCGGCTGTGCGGCGCGCCGCAGGTCGGGCAGCTACCGACGCTGCCGCCGTCCTCTAGGCGCAGCAGCCGCTCCAGCTCGGCGAGTTCGGCGTCGCGCTCCTGCAACACCGCCGCGCGGCGGACGAGCACGTCGAGGCGGAAGTGATCGCGGATCGCCATCTCATAAGTCAGACCGCCCAGGTCCCAGTGCAGCTCGGTCACCTGCTCGGCGAGCGCGTCGCGACGGCGGCGCAGCTCGCTGTTTTGGTTTGGCGGCGGCGTCGCACCGGGCGCGGGGGCGGCGGGCGCCGCGAGACTCTGACCGGCGCCGGGTGCACTCGCGACGGGACCGCCCGCGGACGGGGCACCGGGCGGCGTGGGCCCGGGGTCTTGTGGCTTGCGCCGGCCCCTGCCGATTGCGTCGCCGATGCTGCTCATGAGCCGATCCACCTCATACGTTCATCCCGTCGAGATCACATCCGGCAGGTTCTTGGACTTTTCCTCGTAGCTCTTGCCTTTGCTCTTGTGCAGGTCTTCGACCACCGAGGGCGGCGCGGGGTTGCTCGGGCTGGAGCCCACGGACCCTTTGCCGGTCCCGCCGCTGCTCGTGTTCGAGGAGCCACCCGAGCCGGAGGACTTCGCCGAGCCCGAGCCGACCTGCAGCACCGAGGCGCCGGGGAAGCTCTTCTTCAGACCCGGCAAAGCCTTTTCGGCTTCGGCCTTCTTCGTGTATTTGCCCGAGTAGATCACGTAGTTGCCGGCGGTCATGCCTGGGAATTCGTCGGACTTCAGCGCGCCGACCTGCTTCGCGCCCTTGCCTTCGGCCGCGCTCTTGGCCGACTGCACCGCACTCACCTGCGTGCTCGCGGCCGGCAGGCTTTCCAGCTGCACGGTGTAGCCGCCCGAGCCGGCGGGCCAGTCGCCCGTGAACGCTTCGGAAGCGGCGGGCGTCGTGCCGGCGCCCGCGGTCGAGCCGACCGTGATCACCTGCGGGGCGGCCGAGGCCGCGCTCGGTTTCGAGCTGGTCGAGCGACCGATCAGCACGCCGATCCCCATCGCGAGCAGCAGCACGCCGACGCCGGCGATCACAGTGAGCGCGTTGCCGCGGCCGTCGTCGCCAGAGGACCCCGGCAGGCGCGGCGTGGGCGGCGCAATCCCCGGCGGGACTTGGGACGTCGGCGAGGCCGGAGCGGCTTGCGAAGCGCCTCCCGCGAGCACGCTGCTCATCGGCATCGTGCGCTCACCGCACTGCAGGCAGTAGCGCTGGTCGCCCGCGAGCGGCGCGCCGCATGCGGCGCACGTCGCGTCGGCAGAAGCAAGAGGCGGCTGGCTGGCGATCGACTCGATCGATTCGGTTGACACTTGGTGGCGGATCTGGTGGGGGATCTGCGTTTTGGCGGCGGCCCGCGTCGTAAAGCCCGGATCAGGGCGCACGAACCGCATGCTCTACCGCGTCAATGCTCGTGGCAGGGGACCGCGGCAGCGTAACGATTTGGTGAAAGAACTGGCCTCAGGCCCCGCGAATACAGGCTACGATCACTGATTCCGCGGCGCATCGATCGCCCCTGAAGGGTGTTTCAGATGCAGTTGCCGCAAGCGCGGAGACACAGGGACGTGCGAAGCGAGCGAAGAAAGGGAGGGACGCGCAGATGACCAAGAGAGCCGTTCGTCCATTGCTCGCCACGGCGTTTACATGCGCGTTTGTCGCGCTCGCTTTCGCGGCGTCGAGCAACGGCGCGACGAAAACCCCGAAAGTCGGCGCCCCGGCGGTATCGACAGGCAGCGTGCGAGTGCAGGGTGCCTCGACCACGCTGCTCGGGACCGTGAATCCGCGCGGCTCGGCCACGACGTACAACTTCGAATACGGCCCCACGGTCGCCTATGGGAAAAAGACCACGACCGCGACCCTGCCCGCGGGCACGAGCACGATCAAGGTCGGCCAGGCGGCGACGGGTCTGCTCTCCGGATACCACTACCGTCTCGTGGCGAGCAACTCAAGCGGCGCCAAGCAGGGCAAGGACCGCACGTTTGCGCCGCGCAAATCGCGCCACGCGAAGTTCAACCTGGACAAGCCGAAAGAAGCGACGGTCTACGGCGGGTCGCTCACGCTCAGCGGCGTGCTGAGCGGCAGCGGCAACGCGGGCCGTCAGCTCGTGCTCCAGGAAAGCCCCTACCCCTACCTGACGAGTTTCGCGACGATTCCCGGCACGCCGGTCACGACGACCGCGGCGGGCGCCTTCAGCTTCCGCATCCCGCGCCTTTTGACGAGCACGCAGTACCGCGTGAGCACGCTTGACCCACGACCGCTGTACAGCTCGCTGCTCACGGTGCAGGCCGCCTACAAGGTGACGCTGAAAGTAAAGACCTCGAAGCACGGCGGGCTCGCGCGCCTGTACGGCACCGTGACGCCCGCGGTCGTAGGCGCGCACATCTTCCTCCAGCTGAACAAGAAGGTCCGCCCCGGCAAAACCGAGAAGACCGAAGAACGTACGACGCGCTTCACGACGCAGTTCACGACAACGACCAAGCGCGGCACGAAAACGCTCTCGCGCTTCAGCATGGTCGCGAAGGTACGCAAGGGCGGCAGCTACCGCGCACGGGTCGAGCCAGTCAAAAAGGGCGCGCTCGTCGCGGGCAACAGCGGCAGCGTGCTGCTGCACAGCGCCGGCAGGTAGCACCCGCAGCAAGCGACGGCCGCCTCAGTGGAGGTGCGCCGATCAGCGCGCGCTTGAGAGGAGCCCGCGCGCGGCGAGCAGTTCGAGCACGCGCTCGACACCGCGCTCGACGGATTCTTCGAGCGTCCCAAGCACGAGATCGGGATCGGCGGGTGGCTCGTACGGCGCGCCAACGCCGGTCAGCCCGCTCAGCTCGCCGGCGCGTGCGCGTGCGTACAGACCCTTGGGATCGCGCTTCTCGCACAGCTCAAGCGGCGCGTCGACGAAGATCTCAAGGAAGTTCAGCTCGTCGGAGGCGTGCAGCGCCGCGGCGGCCTCGCGGTCCGCACGGTAGGGGCTGACGAGGCTGACGAGCGCGATCGTGCCTGACTCCGCGAGCAGCCGCGCCACGTGCGCGGTGCGCCTGACGTTCTCGCGGCGGGCGGTTTCGTCAAAGCCGAGGTCGCCGTTCAGGCCGTGACGCAGGTTGTCGCCGTCGAGCAGGAAGGCCGACTGGCCCGCGGCGATCAGGCGCTCCTCGACGGCGGAGGCCATCGTGGACTTGCCCGCGCCCGGCAGGCCCGTGAACCACAAGGTCGCGCCCGGGTGCCCGAGCGAGGACCAGCGCCGCTCGCGCGTCATCCGCGTGCCCTGCCAGCGCACGTTCGGGCTGCGCTCGGTCTTCGGCTCCGCCTCGATCTCGACCTCGGTGTCGAGGATCACGCCAGCGGCCACGGTTTCGTTCGTCGCCTGATCGATCACGATCAGCGAGCCGGTCGTGCGGTTGCGCCGGTAGGAGTCGAACACCAGCGGCGCGGAAAGCTCCATGTGCACGCGACCGAGGTCGTTTAGCTCAAGGCGCGAAGCGCTCGCGTCGCGGTGCAGCGTCTCGACATCGATCCGGTAGCGAACATCCAGCCCGCCGACCATCGCCGTGCGTGTCGTGTGCTTGACCAAGTAGCGGCGCTGGGGATCGAGCGAACGCTCGGACATCCAGCAAAGCAGCGCCTCGAAGCGGCTGGAGACCGTAGGCTGGTTCTGCGGGCGCACGATCGTCGAGCCGCGGCCCGCGTCGATCTCATCCGCGAGACGCACCGCGACCGACATCGGCGGAAACGCCTCTCCCACCGGGCCATCATGAGTGTCGATCGCCTCGATCGTCGAGCGCTGCCCGCCGGGCAGCACGATCACCTCGTCGCCCTCGCGCATCACGCCACCCGCGACCTGGCCCGCGTAGGCGCGGTAGTCGCTCACGCTGGAGGAGGGTGGGCGGATCACCCACTGCACCGGGAAGCGCACGTCGATCAGGTTGCGGTCCGAGGCGATGTGCACGTGCTCGAGGTGGTAGAGCAGCGGCGGGCCTTCATACCAAGGCATGTTCTGCGAGCGCTCGACCACGTTGTCGCCCAGCAGCGCGGAGATCGGGATGAACGTGACGTCCTTCATCTCAAGGCGCGCCGCGAACGCGTCGAACTCCTCGACGATCCCTTCGAAGACCTGCTCGTCGAAGTCGACGAGATCCATCTTGTTCACGCACACGACCACGTGAGGGATCGCGAGCAGCGAGCTGATGAACGCGTGGCGCTTGGATTGCGCGACGACGCCCTTGCGTGCGTCAACCAGCACGATCGCGAGATCCGCGGTCGAGGCGCCCGTGACCATGTTGCGCGTGTACTGCTCGTGGCCCGGGGTGTCCGCGATGATAAAGCGCCGTTGCGCGGTCGCGAAGTAGCGGTAGGCGACGTCGATCGTGATCCCCTGCTCGCGCTCGGCGCGCAGCCCGTCAGTCAGCAACGACAAATCGAGGAAGTCGTGGCCCATCCGCTGGCTGGTCTGCTCGACGTGCTCCAGCTGGTCGGTCAGCACCTGCTTTGAGTCGTAGAGCAGACGACCGATCAGCGTGCTCTTACCGTCGTCAACTGAGCCCGCCGTCGCGAAGCGCAGCAGGTCTGCTGGACGCTCGGAAAGCCGGCGAAACAGCTCGCGAGCGCTGTCGTCACCAGTCGCGGTCGCCACCGTCGGGCTGTCTTGCGAGTTGCCGTGCCCGTTCTCACTCACGAGCCAAATGCTCCCGCGATTTTCGTGGAATTAATATTAATAAAAATAATCTTCACTAGAAGTAGCCCTGACGCTTGCGGTCCTCCATCGCGGCCTCGGTGACTCGATCGTCCGCCCGCGTCTGTCCACGCTCGGTCACCTCCGTCGCCGCGATCTCAGCGACCACCGCTTCGAGCGTAGCGGCCGTCGACTCGACCGCCCCCGTGCAGCTCATGTCGCCCACCGTGCGGTAGCGAACCGTCGCCGTGAACGGGCGCTCCTCCTCCAGCATCTGGATGAACGGGCTCACCGCGTAGAGCATCCCGTCGCGCTCGAACACCTCGCGCTCGTGGGCGAAGTAGATCGAGGGGACCTCGAGCTGCTCCTCCGCGATGTACTGCCACACGTCCAGCTCGGTCCAGTTCGAGATCGGGAACACCCGCGCGTGCTCGCCCTTGCGGATTCGCGCGTTGTAAAGCGCCCACAGCTCGGGGCGCTGATTCTGCGGGTCCCACTGACCGAACTCGTCGCGGAACGAGAGCACCCGCTCCTTCGCCCGCGCGCGCTCCTCGTCGCGCCGCGCCCCGCCGAACGCCGCGTCGAAGCCGTGCTCGCGGATCGCGTCCAGCAGCGTCACCGTCTGCAAGCCGTTGCGCGACGCGCGCGGACCCGTCTCCTCGACCACGCGGCCCTTGTCGATCGAGTCCTGCACGTTCGCCACGATCAGCCGCTCGCCGATTTCTTCGATCCGACGGTCGCGGTACTCGATCGCCTCCGGGAAGTTGTGACCCGTGTCCACGTGCATCACCGGGAACGGGAACGGACCCGGGCGGAACGCCTTCTCCGCCAGCCTGAGCAGCACTATCGAGTCCTTGCCCCCGCTGAACAGCAGCACCGGGCGCTCGAACTCCGCGGCGACCTCGCGCATCACCTGGACCGCCTCGGCCTCGAGGGTGCGCAGGTGGGGTAGGTGGTAGGTGGCGGTAGGCATCCGTGCGGGCTGACTCTGACTCTGAATTGACTGCTCGATCCGATTGGCGTCCAGAGCCGCCCGCGAACGCGCCCCCTCAGGCGCTGCGTCGTCCCCGACCCCGCCTAAACGGTACGGAGCCCGGCCTGCTTTTGCAAGATCTGGACGTGTTCATATACGTCAAGCGTGGCGCGCGCGTGTCGCTCACTTGTGAACTGGGTCAGCACACGCTCGCGCCCCGCTCGCCCCAGCCGCGCCGCGAGCTCGCGGTCCCCGTGCAGCTGGGCGATCGCGCTCGCCCACGCCGTCGGCTCGCGGGGCGGCAGCAGGAAGCCGTCGACTCCCTCGCGCACGATCTCCACTGGGCCCCCGACATTCGTCGCGAGCACCGGCACTTCCAGCGCCATCGCCTCGATCAGCGCCCGCCCGAACGGCTCCTCCCACGACGGCAGCAGCAGCACGTCGAGCGCCCGCATCAACTCCGGCACATCCTCGCGCTCGCCCAGCCACGACACGCGGTCTGCCACGCCTTCGCGCGCCGCCAGCTCGTGAAGCGATGCGACGTAGCGCTCGTTGTCAAAGCGCGTCGCCCGCGCCGTGAACTTCGCCGCGCCGATCAGCAGCAGCTGCGCGTCTACCCCCTCCCGCCGCAGCGCGCCAAGGGCTTCGATCGCCGTGTCCTGCCCCTTCCACGGGGTCAGCTGCGCCACCACGCCCAGCAGCAGCTCGCGGCGCCCGGCCTCGCCCAGCTTCGCGCGTGCTTCCGCGCGGTCGATCTTCTCGGGGTCAAAGCGGCCCAAGTCCACCGGGTTGTGCAGCACCTTCACCCTCGCGTCCGGCGCCGCCGCGCGAACCGAGGCCGCCGTGTGCTCCGAGTTCGCGATCACGATCGTCGCCGTGTCGACGATCAGCCGCAGCGAGGCCGTGCTCGCTCGGCTCGGGGGGAGCACGTCGCGGACGTGGACCAGCGTCGGGGTCTCGCGGGGAAGGCGCAGACGCGGCAGCGGCATGCGCCGCGCCAGGCCCAGCACGATCCCCGCGCGGATCGAGTTCGCGTGCACCACGTCCGCACGCGGCGAACGCTCTGCCGCGCGCGCGACCTGCGCCGCAGCGAGCGACATCTGCGTCAGCGCGAGCGGCGTGTGCAGCGGATGCAGGCGCAAGCTCCCCGCCGTGCCCGCGATGCTCGTGCACGGCACGCCCAGCGCCTTCGCGCGCTCCTGCAGCGAACCCGGCGGACACGCTAGGCGCACCTCTACCTCGCTCGGCAACGCGCGCAGCAACTCCAGCAGCGAGCGCTCACCGCCGCTTACCGTCGCGGTGTGGTTCACATAGAGGACCCTCATTTGACCCTGCTCCCGTCACGCAGGACCCTCATCCGGTCTTGCTCCGGTCAAGCGCGCCCAGCAGCACCGCTTCCACGCGTTCGGCCACGTGCGGCCACGTATGCGCCAGCGCGTTTGCTCGCCCGTTCGCGCCGAGCCGGCCGGCCAGCTCGGAGTCGCGCAGCAGACGGACGATCGCCTCGGCGAGGGCGAGCGGGTCGGTTGGGTCCACGAGCAACCCCGTCTCGCCGTCGCTGACCGCGTCCAGCGCGCCCCCCACGTTTCCCGCCACGACCGGCTTGCCGTAAGCGCCCGCCTCCAAGTAGACGATCCCAAAGCCCTCCCCCGCGAAGCCGCCCGCCGGGAGCCTGCTCGGCATCGCCACAAGTCGCGCGCGACGCAGCCAGAGGTTCCGCTCCTCGTCGGAGACCGCGCCGAGGAAGCGGACCGCGTGATCCACGCCCAGTCCCTTCGCGAGCGCTTCCAGACTTGGGCGCAGCGAGCCGTCGCCGACCACCACCCACTGCGCCTCGGGGACCTTCGCGAGCACGAGCGGCAACGCCCGCAGCATCGCGTCGTGGCCCTTGTAGCGCTCCTCGATCCGCCCCACCGTCAGGATCGTCGCGCGACCCGGCTCATCCGAGAACGGCGCGTGGTCCTCGGGCACGTCGGTGCCGTTGCCGATCACGTGCAGCGTTCCGGGCTGCTTGCCGTGCCGCGCGCTCGCCTCCCGCACGAGGCCCGCGGTGTACTCGCTCACCACGATCGACGCAGTCGCGTTGCTCGCCGCGAACGCCGCCAGACGCGGGCGCGCGCCGATCTCTTCCGCATGGAAGTACTGCACCGCGCGCGCGCCCGTCGCGCGTGCGATCGCCGCGGCAGCAGGGCTCATGACGATGTGCATGCTTAGCGTCAGCTGCGGGCGCAGCATCGAGGCTCGCGCGAGCGCCGCCGCGTTCAGCAGCCCGATCCGCGCTGGGCCCGGCAGCGCGCCGGGGCTCGCCACGCGCAGCGTGCGCACGCCGCTGTGCGCGTCGAACTCCGCCGCGCCCGCGCTCGCGGGCGCGAGCACCGTCGTCTCGAAGCCCGCGAGGGCGGCCGCGAGGCGGTGGGAGACCACCTGGATGCCGCCCGGCGAGGGCGGGTAGTCCGGCGTCAGCAGCAGCAGGCGCGGGCGCCCGCCGCTGCGACCGCCCGGCTCAGGCCGGCTCGCGACCATGGAAGCGATCGGCCCACAGTCCCAGCGCCAGCAAGGGCCAGAGCTGATCGCTGTGATCGGCGCCCGTCGCCGCGTGCTCTTGCACGAGGCGGCCGACCGCGGCGCGGTCGAACCAGCCCTCCTCGTACAGCGTGCCGTGCGCGAGCTGCTCTTGCATCGTGGGCGCCAGCGGCCCGCGCAGCCACTCCGCCGCCGGGACGCGGAACGCGGTCTTGCGATAGCCGCCGCGACGCTCGGGCAGCAGGCCCTCGGGGAGCATCGCGTGGACCAGCGCCTTGCCCGAGCCCGCGAGGTGAACCGCGGTGTCCAGCGAGCCCGCCAGCTCGGCCAGGCCCGCGTGCAGGAACACCGAACGCAGCTCCAGCGAGACAAGCATGCTCGCGCGGTCGGTCTTCACCAGCACGTCGTCCGGCAAGTAGTGGCGCTGGTCGAGGCGCATCAGCCAGCGCGCCGCCGGGCCGCCGTTCAGCTCGCCCGCGCAGCTCGCCAGATCGCTGATCACGCGTGTGTCATCCAGCGCCGCGAGTCGCGGCCCGTACAGCGGCGCGCGCCGGTGGCGGCGCTCCGCCGTGACCCAATCCAGGTTGCGCTCCAGCACTGGCGTCGGTGCCAGTCGCATCGAGGCCCGCGCTGCGCGTGGGAGGCCCGCCGCGCGACGCAGCATCCAGCCGAGCGAGCCCAGCGCCGGGCCCGGCAGCGCAGCCTGCACGCGCCGCGCGCGTTCCAGCCAGCGGTAACGCGGGTAGCCGCCGAACAACTCGTCCGCCCCCTCGCCGCCCAGCGCCACCGTCACGCGCGGGCGCGCGAACTCCGAGACCGCGTGCAGCGGCAGCGCCGCGCGATCGCCCAGCGGCTGGTCCATCCGCGAGAGCACCAGCGGCGCGCGCTCTGCTACCTCGGGCTGCGTTAGCGTCACCTCGTGATGCTCTGAGCCCAACCGGTCCGCGACGATCCGCGCGCGCTCAGTCTCGTTCACGCCACCGACGTCGTAACCCACCGTGAACGTGCGCAGGCGCGTCGAGGACTCCTGCGCCGCGACCGCCGCCACGAGCGTCGAGTCCACGCCGCCGCTCAAGAACACACCCACCGGTACGTCGGCGACCAGGCGCGTGCGGACCGCCTCGCTCAGTAGCTCTTTCGCCTCCGCGATCAGCGAGCGCAGCTCATCACGCCGCGGCACCGGGCGCTCGGGTGGGGACCACCAAGCGCGCTCCTCGCAGCCCCGCCCGCGCTCCCAGCTGAGCAGGCACCCCGGAGGCAGCTGGCGCACGCCCGGCACGACGGTGCCGGGGCCCGGGACGTAGGCAAACACGAAGAACGCGTCGATCGCCGCGGGGTCCAGCTCGCGCAGTCGCGGGCGCACCTCCAGCAGCGAGGTCAGTTCTGAGGCGAACAGCAGCTCGCCGTTTTCCTCGTGCAGGAACAGAGGCTTCTCGCCGAAGCGGTCGCGCGCGAGCAGCAGGCGCTGCGCGCGCTGATCCCAGATCGCGAACGTGAACATCCCCTCAAGCGCATGCACCATCGCCTCGCCGTACTCCTCGTAGAGGTGGACCAGGACCTCGGTGTCGCCGTGCGTCTGGAAGACGTGGCCACGGCGGCGCAGATCCTCGCGCAGCGTCGGATGGTTGTAGATCTCGCCGTTGAACGCCGCCCACACCGTGCCGTTCTCATTGCTCAGCGGCTGGTGCCCGCCCGCGATGTCCATGATCGCCAGCCGTCGCGCGCCGATGCTCACGCCGCTGACCGCGTCCGCGTGGATCCCCTCGTCATCCGGGCCGCGGTGGCGCAACGTTTGGCACATCGCCCGCACGTCGCTCGCCTCTGGGTCCTTCGTGCTGCCCGCGATTCCGCACACCAGCGCAACATAGTGGGGCAACCCTGGGCGTGCGGCGACGCTTGACAGCAAAGGCCCGCTGGTAGTTTGGCCTGCTGTCATGCCCAAGCCCGCGCTGCTCTGCGTCTCTCCCTCCTTCGCGCCCGCGACGACGCCCACGGCGATCCGAGCGAGCGCACTGGTCGCGCGACTGGCCCGCGACTGGGACGTGACTGTATTGACCGAGACCCCGCAGAACCGGACGAGCGCAGCGGCGACATCCGTCGTGGACACAAGCGCAGCGGCGACATCCGGTGCGCACACGAGCGTCCCAGCGACCGCGGGGCCTCGAATCGAGGTCGTGCCCGCCCGGCGCCCCACCCGACTGCTGAGCCTGTTGCGCCGCATGCGCCTGGGCAAGCTAATCGAGCTGCTCGTCTGGCCCGATGAGTCGATCTTCTGGGTACGCCCCGCGGTTCGCGTCGCGCGGCGCCTCGTGCGCGAGCGGCGACCCGAGGCGGTCGTCGTGTTCATGATGCCCTACTCCGCCGGGCTCGTCGGGCTCGCGCTGCAGCGCCGCGCGGACCTGGCGCTTGTGCTGAACCTCGACGACTCCCCCACGTGCACCGACATGCACCCTGAGTTCCCCAGCAGGCTCCACTACCGCCTCGCGCGGGGATTGGAGGACCGCTACGCGCGCCGCGCCGACGCGACGATTTACGTCTCACGCACGAATCTCGAGCTCGTGCGCGAACGCCTGCCAGTCGACGCGCGCGAGCGGCTAGAGCTGGTGCGTTACGGGGCCGACCCCGCGCGCTTCGCGGCGCCGGTTGCCTCGGCCGCCCCCGGCACCTCGGCCGCGTGCCAACCGGCTTGGGCCCCCCACCCGCCTTTGGCCGAGCCCCAGCGCACGCCTGGCGAGCGCTTTGAGATCGCCTACGTCGGGGCGATGTCGGGCTGGTGGACGCTGATCAGCTCCGACGGCGAGTCAGCCAATCCGCTCAAGCGCGCGTACGACGCCTGGACCCGGCTGGGACGGCATAGCTTGATCGAGCTGGACCCCGGCACGTCCTCGCCCGCGGTGCTCGGCCGCGCGATGCTCGGCGTGATTGCAGAGCACCCCGATTGGAAGGGCCTGCTGGAGCTGGTCCTCTACGGCAACCCCTACCCCGATGACGTCGTGCAGCGCGCACTTGCCACGGCTGGAGTTCAGGACGTAGTGCGTGTGCTTGGGCCCGCGCCCCATGAGCAGATGCCGGGCATCCTCGCCCGCGCGGACCTGCTGTTCATCACGCTGCCCAACCGCCTGGACGGCTCGCGCGGCGGGCGCATCTCGGCGAAGACGTACGAGTACCTGATGACCGACCGCCCGATCCTCGCCGCGGTGCCGCGCGGCGAGAACTGGGACTACCTAGAGGACAAGCCCGGCGTGTGGCTCGTCGCGCCCGACGACGAGCGCGCGATGCAGGCAGTCGTGAGCGAGCTGGCGCAGACGAAGGCCGAAGGCAAGCCGCTTGCGTTCGACCGCTCAGCGCTGCGCGAGGAGCTTTCCTACGACACCCGAGCCCGCGAGTTCGCGAGCGTGATCCACCGAGCGATCGCTCATCACGAGGGCCGCCCGTGAACGCGGAGACCGGAGGGGCGCCGGGCGCAGGCGCAGTCGACGCCGACGGGTCCTCGCCCGCCTCGGTGCTGATCATCACCCCCCGATGGACACGCGACGGCGGCGTCGCGACGCACGCGATGACGAGCGCCGAAGCGCTCGCCGCCGCAGGGCTGAGCGTGACCGCGGCAGCCGCGCGGATCGACGAGAGCGCGAGCGTGCCCGGGGTCGCGCTGCACCACAGCCCGCGCTTGTTCGACCCGAACGCCACGCCCGAGCAGCGGCTCGGGGGCGCACTCAACGCACTGCCCGAGCTGATCCACCTGCACCAGTACGAAGACCCTGAAGCACTTGCGCTGATGCGCGCCGCCGCGCCGGTCGTGATCAGCTTGCATGGCTACACCGCCTGCACCTCGGGCGTGCACTACTTCCGCCCCGGCCAGGAGTGCATGCGCGAGCACGGCCCCGGCTGCGTGCCGAACCTGCTGCTGCGCGGCTGCGCGCACACCCGCGATCCCCGCTGGCTGCCCGGCGCCTATCGGCACGCGGGGCGCGGGCGCGAGGCGTTGCGCAGCGCGGACCTTGTCGTCTGCTATTCGAGCGCGATCGATCGCCACCTCGCGATCAATGGCGTCGAGCGTCGCCGGGTCGTGCCGCTGTTCACGACGATGACCCCGCGCTCGGGCTCCGGGCACGAGTCGCGACGGCGCGTCGTCTTCGCGGGCCGGATCATCGCGCCAAAGGGCGTCGCTGTGCTGATTCGCGCCGCCCGCGATCTCGATGCCGAGGTCGTGATCTGCGGCGATGGCTCACGCCTTCGCGCGATGCGCAAGCTCGCGCGCAGGCTCAGCGTCGAGAGCCGCGTCGCGTTCCCCGGCTGGCTCGGGGTGGACGAGCTGGCGCACGAGCTCGCCGAAGCCTCGGTCGTCGCGCTGCCCTCCGTCTGGCCCGAGCCGTTCGGGCTCGTGGGTATCGAGGCGAACGCCGCGGGGCGCCCCGTCGTCGCGAGCGCAACGGGAGGTGTCGAAGACTGGCTGCGCCCGGGCGTCAACGGGCTCGCTGTACCGCCGGGCGACACCGGGGCGCTGACCGCCGCGCTCAGCGAGCTGCTCGCCGACCCCGCGCGGCAGGCCACGATGGGTGCCGCGGGACGCGAGCTCGTCGAGCGCGAGTTCTCGCGCGAGCGGCACGTCGCGGCACTGCGTGAGGCCTATGCGATCGCACGCGTCACATGGGAGCGCCGATAGCTGTCACATCACTGCTTTTGTGAGATAATATCTCATTATACGTGATATGATCTCACGCTATGCGTGATAGTCGTTTCCCCAGCGCCGATCTTTTTCCCACCGATCGCCCCCTGCAGGCCGATGCCATGATCGGCCGTGAAAAGGACGTCGATCGCATCGCCACGGCCCTCATGGGTGGCGTCAACACCGTCCTGGCCGGACCACGTCGGACCGGCAAGACGACCGTCGCCGACGCGGCGATCGCAATATGTGCGAAAGAGGGTGCGTACGTTGCGCCGGTAGACCTCTTCCAAGCGCCCAACCTCGCATCTTTGGCGCACATGCTCAGCATCGCCCTGCTCGCCAATCGAGCGCCTCTGAAGCGAGCGATCGCCGAGGCCAAGCGCTCCGGCCGAAGCATCCTCGAAGCGCTCCGCACCACGGCCACCTATCGCGCTCGCGCGGATCTAGGAGAGGACGTGGAGCTCACCCTGGAGCTGCACCTGGCCGAACGCGACCCTGACGGCGCGCTGATCTCCGCGATCCGGCTGGCGCAAAGACTCGCGGACGCCGACGGTCGTCGGGTGATCCTGTTCCTCGATGAGTTTCAGGACATTGCCGAGAAGCGCTTCGGCGATCCGGACACGACCACGCGACAGATTCGTAGCGTGCTCCAGCGCTCCAAAGATGTAAGCGTGCTATTCGCAGGATCGATCGAGCACCTGATGCGCGACCTGTTCGCGCCAAGCAATCGTGCGCTGAGTCAGTTCGGGAGCTTCCACGAGCTGGGACCGATCTCGGTCGAACAATGGACCACCGGCCTGCGAAGCCTGCTCTCTCTCGACAGCGCCACCATCACCGACGACGCGCTGGACCATCTGATTTCTCTCGGGGAGATGCATCCACGCGCGACGATGCTGCTTGCACAGCAGGCTCACCTAGCCTCAATCGAGGAGATCACACGCGAGATCGACAACGCCATGGTCGTGCAGGCGCTTGAGCGATCCCTTAGCGCCGAGCGACTGCGTCACGAGCAACAGCTCGAGCGAATACGCGCGAGCGGCCGCTATGCCGAGCAGATGGCGATGCGCGTGGCATCCGACGCCGAGCTCTATGAGGATCTTCGCCCACAGCAGGCGGCGAGGGCGTTGAACTCGCTGCGAAACCTCGGAGCGATAGAGCATGGCGAGGCCCACGGTCAGTGGTTCTTGATCGACCCGCTGTTTCGGCGCTACCTCAGCAGGCGTCGACTTTCGCTCTAGCTAAGGCTGCCCAGGCGCGATCGCGCGGAGCAACCGGGCCACGACCTGAGCGGCGCTCTCCACGCTCATCTGCGAGCGCGCGAACTCGCGGCCTCGCTCGCCGAGACCGGCTCGAGCCGCGGGGTCGTCCAGCAGCCCGCCCAGCACCCCGGCAAGCGCGGGCGCATCGGGCGCGACGATCCGCGCCGCGCCCGCGTCGGCCAACTCGCGCCAGCGATGGGGCCCGTCGATCGCGACGACCGGGCTGCCCGAGGCCAGCGAGGCCGCGAGCGTCGTCTTTCGCGAGGTCGGACCTGTCGGGTCGGCAAAGAGGAGCGCATCACAGCTCGCGAGCGCGTCCGAGAGATCCTGCGCCGAAAGCATCCCCGAGAACGACAGAGAGTCGGCGAGACCCCTCTGTGCGGCCGCGGCAGCCCAGGCGCGTCCCGCGTCTGAGTCGGCCCCCGGCGCGCCGAGCAGGCGTAGCTCGACGGCGCGGCGTTCAGCGCGCAGCGAGCGCAGCGCGTCGAGCACCAGCTCCAGCTCCGTCGCCTCCGAGGCGTAGCCGAACAGGCCTAGTGTCGCGCGCCCCGAGTCGCCCGTGACTTTCGGGGCATGCGGCGCGGGCAGGTTCGAGAAGACCGGCGCGACCTCGATCCGGCGGCGCGGCAGCCACCTACGCGCGGCGAGCTGCTCGGCGCGGAATCCCGCAGTCACAATCAGCGCGTCGGAGGCACGCGCGACCTCGAGCAAGAAGGCACGCTGCGTCAGTGCCCACACGAGACCGCGGGCGCCTTCTCGCCCCCACGGGTAGGCGTACTCGTGCAGGAATGTGACCAGCGGCGCGTTTGCCGCGCGCGGGGCGCCCCCGCCGCGCACGGCGCGCAACACCGCCGGCACGAACAGCGGCACACCACGGAAGGAAGACGTGAAGACCGAGTAGTGCAGGAGCACCGCGTCGGGACGCGCCTGTTCTAGCTCGCGGCCAAGCCGCCAGGTCCACGCGCCGAGCTCGCGGCGCGAGCCCGCGAGCGAGCGCTGCTCGCGCGAGAGCCAGTGCAGCGTGCATGTGACGCTCTGCTCGGGCAGCGCCCGCGCGAGCAGCGAGGCGTGATCGCGCACGCCGCACGTAAGCGGGTCGGTCGAGACG
>Ga0335073_10006951_pt1 | contig 15878 bp, 14 predicted proteins | sample Lox_Sample_22_FD_207093 | JGI IMG/M metagenome (GOLD analysis project Ga0335073, IMG submission 207093) | Soil microbial communities from Loxahatchee National Wildlife Refuge, Florida, United States - Lox_Sample_2.2 | ecosystem: Environmental > Terrestrial > Soil > Wetlands | place: USA... | reverse complement strand
TTCCTGATTACGGCCGAAGCGTGGCTGAGGATCTGCGGGAACACGCCTGCGACGTGATCCACCTGCAGCATTGCTCACAATATGCTCCCCTCATCCGGCAGTTGAATCCCGAGGCAAAAATCGTTCTGCATCTGCACGCTGAGTGGTTTTCACAGAGCAACCTGGATTTGCTTGCCGATCGCCTACACGTGATCGATCTGGTCACGACGGTAGGGAACTACGTTACCGACAAGACCAAGCGGGCCTTTCCCGTGATTGCCCGCCGCTGTGAGACGACCTACAACGGCATTGATGCGGAGGAGTTTTCCCGCGAAAAGGATTACGCGGCCAGCCGGAAGAGTCCGGTCAAGCGGATCCTATATAGCGGAGCGATCTCGCCCCATAAGGGCCTGCACGTGCTTCTACAAGCCTTCGTCACCGTAGCCAAGGAGTTTCCCAGCGTCATATTGGAGATTGCCGGGCCGGTGGGGAACTACCCGATCGAAGAGACCTTCGACATGCAAGATCGAGAGATGATCCGCGCGATGGCTCCGTATTACGAGATCTCCTTTGGCTCCGCACTCTGGTCCAGATTGCGAGGAAGGTCAGCCGGGAAGGAACGCTACTTGCGTCACCTCAAGGCCAGCCTGCCTGAGGATGTTGCGGAGCGAGTAATTTTTCTGGGGATGATACCCAGGCCGGAGCTCGTGGAGCGCTATTATGCGGCAGACATTTTCGCGTTTCCACCCGTGTGGAACGAGGGTTTTGGTCTTCCTCCAGTGGAGGCGATGGCAGCCGGAGTTCCCGTGGTGACGAGCCGCTCGGGGACAGTGACGGAGACTGTGGTCGATGGCAAAACGGGATATTTGGTGGAAAAGAACAACGCAAAAGAGCTGGCCGAGGCGCTTTTAACACTGCTCAACAATGAAGAGCGCAGAGAAGCGATGGGGCGGGCAGGACGAGAGAGGGCGCTCAGCCGTTTCACCTGGGAAAATATAGCCGAGGACATGCGGAGCCGTTATCAGACACTGTGTGCATCCGCATAGAGGTGAATGGAGGCTTGTCCTCTGGCGAAGTTCGCCATGCCGGGTGGAGAGATTACCAAAGAGTATTTCAGGAGGTCGCAGAGCTACAATAGTTATCGGTTTCCCGACGCGAGTAATTGACAGTGAACTAGGGTAAAGCCATACTGCGAAAAGTTGGTCGCAAAAGGCCAGCAGACAATCCAGCTGAGCTCCGTGCCGCGTTCCGAAAACAATAAGTTAGCGCTCACGCTCCCCGGTGGGCATTCCATTCCGAGGATTCCGTGTCTGAACTTCCAGAGTCTGCCAGCCGCAACCGTTTCAAGCAGTTAAGGCGAAATCTCAGCTTGCAGAGGCTCAAGGCCCTTAGCAAGTCGAGCACAAACCGGGGGATTGAGCGCTATCGCAGAGCCGGCATCACCGCCTCCTCCTCTTTCATCGGCAAGGCGCTAAACATACTGATCAGTTTCCTTTCCGTGCCCCTGACGGTTCACTATCTGGGCGCCGAGCGGTATGGTGTGTGGCTCACCATCAGCAGCCTTATCACCTGGATGTCAATGACGGATTTTGGTCTGGCGGGCGTAGCTCTGGTTAACGTTCTTTCAGAGGCGCACGGCAAGGATGATCGGGTAGCGGCACAGCAGTATACGGCCTCAGCCTGGTGGTCTCTCACGGGAGTGAGCGTTCTGGCGGGAATTTTGTCGGTGTCGTTCTTCCGTTACATACCGTGGCGCACGGTGTTTCGTGTTTCGACCGCGACATCCACACATGAATTGCAGATGGCTTGTGCTCTGACTCTGCTGTTTTTTGTGATCGGATTCCCGCTGAGCGTTCAGATGTCCATCTACAACGCCTACCAGGATGGTTATTTAGCCAACGTGTGGAGTATTTCGGGGAACGCCCTGAGCCTGGTGGCCCTAATCGTGGTGTCCCAGACCCACGGCGGCCTGCCGCAATTGGTCCTGGCTCTTTCGGGCACCCGCTGCCTGGTCTCTATTGCCAACATCTTTTTCCTGTTCCGGCGGTATCACTGGATCACGCCCGTACCGTCAGCTGTGCGCTGGCATTGCGTCAAGCGCCTTTTCAAATTGGGCAGTAAGTACCTCGTAAGCCAGCTGGCCTCACTCGGTATTTACCAGAGCCAACCCATGATCATCACCCAACTGCTTGGGCCAGCCAAGGTGGTGATTTTTGTAGTGGCCTACAAGATTATTTCCTTGCCGATGGATCTGGTTTACATGGCAACTCAACCCTTTGTTCCTGCATTCGGGGAGGCAAAGGCCCGGCACGATTGGGGATGGATTCGAAGCGCCTATCGAAACTGTGTCAAGGCTTCGCTCACCTTCGGGCTTCCCATGGTGGCGGTGATTGCTTTGACGGCCAAGCCATTGATTCGGATCTGGGCAGGGGCAGCTGCTATCCCAAGCTACTCGCTTGTCATCTGGTTGAGTATCTACACCTTGATTGGGGTGATCCTGATGGCGGCCGGACAGCTTATGTCGGGGGTGGAACGTGTCGACCCTCTGGCGATTTCCATCACGCTGTGCGCCATCGGCGTAGTCAGCTCTGGAATTCTGCTTTCACCACGTTGGGGTCTGACCGGGATTGCTTTCGGCATGGCTATGAGCAAGCTGGTGACGTTCTGGCCGATTCAGATCAGGGAAGTCAGGCGGATTCTGCGTTTTGCAGATGCCACCGTGGTCGAACAAGTGGCCAACCCGGTGGCGTAACCGGGGCGGGAAGAGAAACATCTCCGAATGCCTTACTGCCTGGATGCGCCGGGCGTTAGTTAACAGAATATATGTTATCGGACATGATTGAACGTCCGGACATTACCTCCTCACGTTCGATGCCTTACGGATGTGTGCACCGCCGTGCGCGGAGGTGTGCGCTCGAAACCGCGTATCGGGGCCGAAATGCTGATCCCAAATGTTAGATTCGGTAGATGCAGACCGTTTTTGTTACTGGAGCCAGCGGTTTTATCGGAAGTTCCTTAGTTGACGCCTTATTGGCCAACGGTAAAACTGTCATTGGCTGGGACAATTTCTCGACCGGCCGTCCTGAATTCCTCAAAGAAGCCAAAAGTCACCCCGCATTCACCCTGATCGAGGGCGATAACCTCGATGCGGCAGCCCTGGCCCGGGCCATGAAAGGTTGTGACTTCGTCTTCCATCTGGCGGCCAATGCGGATGTTCGCTTTGGGGTCGAACACCCAGGCAAAGACTTCGAGCAGAACACCACGGCTACGTTCCATGTATTGGAAGGTGTTCGGACGAACGGCATCCGGGGGATGGCGTTCTCCTCCACTGGTTCGGTTTATGGAGAAGCCCAAACGATTCCGACGCCCGAGGAGTGTCCGTTCCCGATCCAGACGTCTCTCTATGGCGCGTCGAAGCTGGCGGGCGAGGGCATGATCCAAGCCTACTGCGAAGGCTTTGGCATTCACGCTTACATTTTCCGATTTGTTTCCATCCTTGGCCCGCGGTACACGCACGGCCACATTATCGATTTCTACAAGCAGCTTATGGATCACCCGAACCTGCTGAAGGTGCTGGGCGACGGGACGCAGCGCAAATCGTATTTGTACGTGCACGACTGTGTGCGCGCCATTATGCACGTGATCGAAAACAATCTTGCCGCGCAGGCCAAACACCACGTGGAGATTTTCAATCTGGGGACGGATGAGTACTGTACGGTACGGGATTCCGTGGGTTGGATCTGCGCCAAGCTGGGCGTTACGCCTACGTTGCAATTCAGCGGCGGCGATCGCGGATGGATCGGAGACAATCCCTTCATCTATCTTGATACGAGCAAGGTCCGTAACACAGGATGGGCTCCCAAGCTTAATATTCAGCAAAGTGTCGAGGCCACGGTAGACTGGCTCAAGACCAACGAGTGGGTATTTGATAAGCCCGCCGTATCTGTTTGAAGTGCGTTTTTTATTGCCGAGGTTCTGATTGAAACTAGCTGGCCGTAAGGCGATTGTGACCGGCGCAAGCGCCGGCTTGGGTTACGCCATCGCGCAGGCATTTGTGGCGGAGGGCGCCAGCATCGTTGTGTGCGGAAGAAGCGCGGCTGCTTTGCAGCAGGCGTTTACTTCCCTTTCCGCGTTGGCGCGGTCCGAGCAGCAAATCCGGATGCATGTTTGCGATGTCTCTTCCGAATCGCAGGTGTACGAACTCGTCCGATATGCTGTTGAACAGTTAGGAAACATACAGATCCTGGTGAATAATGCCGGCGTTCAAGGGCCGATCGGCCGTACGGAGGACCTGGCTCTGGAGGATTGGCGCCGCACATTCGAGGTCAATTTCTACGGGACTTTGTTTGCCTGCCGCGCCCTGCTGCCGCATTTGCGCACCCAGGGGTATGGCAAGATACTGAATCTTTCTGGCGGAGGCGCCGCCTCACCACGCCCGTTTTTTAGTGCTTACGCCACGTCGAAGGCTGCGGTGGTACGACTTACGGAGAACCTGGCCGAAGAGCTTCGCGGAACCCAGGTGGATGTAAATGCGATAGCGCCCGGAGCTCTGAACACACAGATGCTGGAGCAGACCCTTGCGGCCGGGCGAGAGAAGATCGGCGAAGGTCAGTTTGCTCGGGCAGTTAAACAAAAGGAAGACGGCGGATCATCGATGGAAAAAGCCGCGGCCTTGTGTGTTTATCTGGCGTCTGCTGCGTCAGACGGGATCACGGGCCGGTTGATCAGCGCACCCTGGGATCCCTGGCCGACGCTGCACGAACATGGTGCGGAATTGAGCTCCAGCGACATTTATACGCTGCGGCGAATCGTCCCTTCCGACCGGGCGAAACAATGGGATTGATATATGTCTGTTGAATCCAAGATTCGGTTTGCCATCGTCGGCTGCGGACTGATCGGCGGAAAGCGCGCCAATGCCCTTCCCCCAGGATCGCTAACAGCGGTATGCGACCTCATTCCTGAACGAGCGGCCGCACTGGCAGCCAAAGCAGGCCCGCAATGTACCGCAACCACGTCGGTGCAGCAGTTGCTGGAAACAGGACCGGATGCCGTGATTGTGTCCACCTTGAACGCCAACCTGGGCCCGGTGACCCTAGAGTGCCTCAAAGCCGGAAAGCATGTTCTGGTGGAGAAGCCAGTGACCGTGTCCCTCTCTGAGCTGGATGAGATTATCGAATGCGCAACGGCCAGGAAACTGCTGGTTCGCGCCGGCTACAATCACCGCTACCATCCGGCATTCCAACGGGCACGAGAAGTTTTCAACTCCGGAGCAATCGGGCCATTAATGTTCATCCGCGCCCGGTACGGACACGGCGGCCGGGTCAACTACGACAAGGAATGGCGCGCGGACCCCAGGCTTTCCGGGGGCGGCGAGCTGATCGACCAGGGCGTTCATCTGATCGATCTGGCCGGCTGGTTTCTGGGTGAGTGGGCCCAGATCGATGGGTGGGTCAACACGCTGTACTGGAACATGCCGGTGGACGACAATGCGTTTCTCCATTTGTGTAACAGTTCCGGTCAGACGGCATGGCTGCACGCCAGTTGCACGGAATGGAAAAATCTTTTTTCTTTTGAGATTTATGGTCAGCTGGGCAAGCTGCACATTGAGGGACTCGGCGGCAGTTACGGAGTGGAGCGGCTTTATCACTACCAGATGCTGCCGCAAATGGGACCTCCCGAAACCATCATTTACGAGTTCCCTCGCGGAGACGATTCGTGGGGGCTGGAGACACGGGAGTTTGTTGAAGACATACGTCTACATCGCCAGCCGGCGCCAGGATTGAAAGAAGCACGCGCGGTGATGCAGGTAGTGGACACGGTCTACCGGCGTTCCCGGTTGATGCGGGAACACCTTGCGATGGCGGAGTAGCGTGTGATAAGTAGAGCGTGTAGCCCCTTGATTCTTCACACCGAAGTCGTATGGACCACCCTCTTTGGAACTACAAAGATGTTAGCCAAGGTGCTGATTTATCAATCTTATGGCGCGTAAAATCAGCATTCCCGTCGCCATTCTTGCGGGCGGTCTTGCGACCCGCTTGAGACCAGTTACAGAAACTGTTCCTAAAGTATTACTCGAAGTGGCGGGTAAACCATTCCTTGAACACCAGCTTGCACAGCTGCGCGAGCAAGGTGTGGAAGAAGTGGTGCTGTGTGTGGGCTACCTGGGGGAGATGATCCGGGAACGGTACGGAGATGGCCGATGCCAGGGAGTCCGGATCAGCTACTCCTTCGACGGACCAAAACTGTTGGGAACCGGAGGCGCGATTCGCAATGCCTTGCCGCTGCTGGGCGAGGCCTTCTTTGTTATGTATGGCGACTCCTATCTGCGCATCGATTTTGGCGAGGTGGAAAGTGCGTTTCGCCATTCCGCAAAGCCGGGGTTGATGACCATCTATCACAATCGCGGTCTCTGGGATGTGAGTAACGTCTGCTACGGCAACGGCACCATAGAGCGCTACGATAAAGCGCTGCGAGATCCGAAAATGCAACACATCGATTACGGTTTGAGCGTCTTCAAATCCGAGGTGTTTGCCGAGTATCCTGCGGACACGGTATTGGACCTTGCGCAGGTCATGCGCGCTCTCGTGGATCGGGGCCAAATGGCCGGCTTCGAAGCTAAAGAGCGTTTTTACGAGATCGGATCACCGGAAGGCTGGCGAGAATTAGATCAGTTTCTGCAAAGCAATGTTCCACAGAAGCAGGAGACACGATGACATTTACCGAAGACTTTCTCAAAGAAGTACAACAGGTAACGCAGCAGCTCGATGCAACAGCAATTGATGCCGTTGTGGAACAACTGCAGGCGATTCGCGAGCGCGGAGGCCGGCTGTTCATTCTGGGTGTCGGGGGAAGCGCGGGCAACGCCTCGCACGCTGTGAACGACTTTCGCAAGATCTGCGGGTTGGAGTGTTATGCGCCCACGGACAACGTCTCTGAGCTGACGGCGCGAACGAATGATGAAGGTTGGGCGACAATCTTTGCGGAGTGGTTGCGTGGAAGCCGCCTTTCGAAGAAGGACGGCGTGCTGGTGTTCTCGGTCGGCGGAGGCAATCTGGAAAAGAACGTAAGCCCCAACCTGGTGCGAGCGCTGCAATACGCGCAGGAGGTCGGAGCCACGATCACCGGGATTGTAGGGCGAGACGGCGGCTATACCGCGAAGGTGGCGAATGCCGCGGTGATCGTGCCTACGGTGAATCCGGATCACGTAACACCCCATTCGGAAGCATTTCAAGCTGTGGTGTGGCATCTCTTTGTCTCACATCCGCGGCTCAAGATGAATCAGACCAAATGGGAGACGACCGCGGCGTTAGTGCGGTAAAGCATGAGCCGGGAAAGCAATCGCGCCGTATTTCTGGATCGTGATGGCGTCATCAATGCCTCGATCGTGAGAGACGGCAAACCGTATCCCCCGTGGACGGTGGATGAATTTGCATTGTTGCCGGGGGTTGCGGATGCATGCGCATCGCTGAGCAAGGCCGGATTCGCTCTCGTGGTGGCGACCAACCAGCCGGATGTCGGCCGGGGCCAGTTGGCCCAGGAGACGGTCGAGGAGATGCACCGCATTATGTTGGAGCAGTTGCCGATTGACCGCGTGGAGGTTTGCTACGAACCGGGAGGGGGCCAACCTTCGGAGTTTCGCAAGCCTAGACCTGGCATGCTGTTGCGCGCGGCAAGAGAACTTGACCTGAACCTGATGCAGAGCTTTATGGTCGGCGACCGTTGGCGCGATATCGACTGCGGGTATGCAGCCGGATGCAGAACAATTTTTATCGACCGAGGTTATGACGAGGCGTTGAAGCAACCACCTGATTTTGTTGTCGCCGACTTGCCCAGCGCCGCTAAACTCATTCTTTCCCTTTAAAGGAGAAACCGATTTATGAAGCCGATCGCTGATCTATCGACCGCGCCCGCCGCCAGCAAAAAGCATCCTGTGCAGAGTCTTGGGGTGAAGATCTTTGCCGATGGTGCTGATAAAGCAGGAATGCTTGACCTGTATGCCAATCCGTTGATTCACGGGTTGACGACAAACCCGACCTTGATGAAGAAGGCGGGCCTCACAGACTACGAAGGCTTCGCTCGCGATATTCTCGGCACCATCAAAACCAAGCCGATCTCATTTGAGGTGTTCTCGGATGAACCGGTTGAGATGCGGCGTGAGGCTCTGAAGATTGCAGGCTGGGGCTCGAACGTCTATGTGAAGATTCCGGTCACCAATACGCGCGGCGAGTTCATGGGACCACTGATACACGAGCTCTCGGCGGACGGCGTTAAGCTGAACGTAACGGCCCTGCTGACGCTTCGGCAGGTGCGCGATGTGGCAGAAGCGCTGGTCGAGTCGGTGCCGGCGGTCGTCTCCGTCTTCGCCGGACGGGTGGCCGACACTGGAGTGGACCCGGAGCCCTTGATGCGCGCCAGCCGCTGCATACTCGAAGCAAAGCCAATGGCGGAACTGCTCTGGGCCAGCGTGCGCGAAGTGCTTAACATTTTCCAGGCCGACCAGTGCGGCTGCCATATCGTGACCGTGCCGCATGACATTCTGGGCAAGGCACTGAAAATGGCGGGCATGGATCTCACTGCGCTCTCATTGGATACGGTGAAAATGTTCGCCGGAGATGCCAAGGCGGCAGGGTTCAAGCTCTAGCAGAACACGAGAAATAAGGCCGGACTTCGCCCGATTACGTTCGCTCCATGTACGCTCGCGCGAACATGGGGGCGCCCGCCCAGGGAGCAGGGATAGCGCACAATAAGGATATGGCGGTGGAAACAAGTCAAGTTGAAAGCAGACAGACCGCCCCCATTGCCCTGCGCCAGAACCTCGAACGGAAAACCATTCCCAGCCTGGATGGACTGCGGGGCATCTCGGCCCTCAGCGTGGCGTTAGCACACGCCTGGGGTTTAGGGCGTTGGATCCCTGCCGATTATGCGGTTGTGCTTTTTTTCGAAATCAGCGGCCTGCTGATTACCTGGCTGCTGCTCAGCGAACAGGACCGCACTGGTTCCATTGATCGGCTCAACTTTATGAAGCGCAGGACGCTGCGGCTGTTTCCTGCTTTTTACACCTTATGGCTTCTGACCTGGCTGGTGCCTGATACTCCAGGGCGATGGTGGGCATTTTTTTACATGATGGACTTTCATCAGGCCCTCTACGACATCTCCGGGCGCGACGGCGTTCTCGGTATGGCATGGTCGCTGGGGATAGAAGAGAAGTACTACCTGATCTGGCCCACTGTTTTGAAGAGATTCAAACGGGAAACACTCCTCAAGGCGCTGCTGACCCTGTTCTTTGTGGTCCAGGTCTACCACTCGATCATTTACCTGCGCGGCCACGTGATGTGGGCGGCGTGGGGCTTCGACACTCGCGTCGATTCCATCATTTTGGGGTCCGCCTTGGCGATTGCCATCAAGTCAGGCTGGCTTCCGCCGCCTGCGTTATTGCGTCCATGGTGCTTGTGGGCGTCGGTGGCGCTGGTCATGCTGTTATCCGGCACCGTGTGGGTTCATCGTTTGAGCTTTGGCGTTTTGATTGCGGCCTATCCGCTGGCGATCATCCTGATGTCGGTGATTGCGCGGCCCCCGCGAGTTTTGAATAACCGGGTCGCCAGTTTCTTCGGCAGGATTTCGTACTCGTTGTACCTGTACAACGTCCTGGTCACCTATTTCGTAAGCAAGATCCCTTTGCTCAACGGATTCGCGCGCGTGGCAACGAGTATGATCGCGTCCATCCTGGCGGCGACTCTTTCTTACTACTTCATTGAAAAGCCGTTCCTGCGCATGAAGGACAGATTCCACGGTGCTGCGAGGCCTGCCCCAGCTACCACTTAGAAACAGCCCTGCGCCCAACCATAGGTACTTGTTGGCCGCAAAAACCATAGGATAGTCTCTGGTCTGATTATGAATATCGCGTTTGTTACATATCCGACGGCGGCATTGCTCCCGCCTTACCACGGATCGATGGGCGCCACCATCTACGCCATCGCGCGCGACCTGGCGAAGACCTGCAATGTCGTGGTGTATGGACTGGCGGATAGCCAGAGTGGCGCAGAAAGCGGTTTTTACGAAGGAGTGGAATATCGCTTCCTTCCCTCCTCTGCTTCGGATCGCCTGATCAGCAAGGGCAGAAAGGCGATTTTAAAAGTGAAGCCGCTCAAGACGCCGATTTCGACTTCGGGGGCACTCTTTCCTTCCTTCGGAGAAAAAGTGGCGGCCGACCTTGCCACCCGGAAGTGGGACGTCATTCACATTCAGCATTGCACGCAGTATGTGCCGCCCATCCGCAAGCTGAATCCGTCGGCCAAAGTCGTACTTCACATCCACACGGAATGGTTTTCCCAGAGCAATTTCGCCGTGATAGCGCGCCGCCTGCGCGGGCTCGATCTGCTTCTGACCGTAAGCGACTTCGTCACTGCGAAAACCAAGTCGCACTTCCCTCAATTCGCCGACCGGTGCGAGACCCTGTACAACGGCATCGATTTCAAGGAATTCGCTCGCGAAAAAGACTACGAGTCAGGCCGAACCCGGAAGACCAAGAGGATACTTTACGTCGGCGGTATCTGGCCCCATAAGGGCACGCACGTTGCCATCGACGCATTCCGGTTGGTAGCCGAGAAATTTCCGGATGTGACCATGGACCTGGTGGGCCCGCAAGGCGACTATCCCATCGAGGAAGCCTGCGATCTGCAGGATCGTGCAACCCTGCAGCGCGTGGCACCCTACTTCCAGAAGCAGCAGCAGTTTTCGCTGGCTAAGTTATTTCAGCGGCCTTCTAAGTCCAATGAGTATCTCGCGTTTCTGAAGAGTAAGTTGACGCCGGAACTGCAGAGCAAAGTTACCTTTCATGGATTTGTTTCCCGTCCCGACCTAGTGGATTTGTACTACAACGCGGATGTCTTCGTTTTCCCCCCGGTTTGGAATGAGGCGTTTGGTGTCACGCCGCTGGAGGCTATGGCGGCGGGTGTACCGGTAGCAGTCACCCGGTGCGGCGGCATCGTTGAAACAGTGCGCGACCAGGAGACGGGATTTATTGTCGAACCCGACGACGCGCCGGCACTTGCGCAAGCCATACTGCGATTGCTGGAGGATGCCTCGCTGCGGGAGCGAATGGGCCGCGCGGGGCGCAAGCGGGCTGCGGATTTCAACTGGGACATTGTCACGGGCGGCATGCTGGCCCGCTATCAAACTCTTTCCAAGACCGGCTCGCAAGAGCACGGAAGTCCTCAAAAAAGTCTGGTTACGGCGGGCTAATACATGATCATCACGCGATCGCCTTTGCGCATCACGCTGGGAGGTGGAGGCACCGACCTTCCTTCTTATTACGAATCCTATGGCGGCTTTTTAATCGCCGCTGCCATTGACCGCTATGTCTACATCACGATTCACGACACGTTCCAGCAGGAATTCATCATCAAATATTCGCGCCTGGAACGAGTGAATGCGATCGGGGCAATCGAGCATCCGATCATTCGAGAGGCGCTCAAGCTGACAGAGATCGAAGAGAACGGATCGCTCGAGGTCACCTCGATGGCCGACATTCCGTCGGGCACCGGCCTGGGCTCGTCCGGGAGTTTTACCACTGCCCTGCTCAAGGCGCTGCACGCGCATCAGAAGCATCTCATTCATCCCGAAGAATTGGCCGAGCAAGCCTGCGATATCGAAATCAACAAACTGGGCGAGCCGATCGGCAAGCAGGATCAGTACATCGCCGCATTTGGCGGTATTACGTGCTTCGACTTCTGCAAGGATGGCAAGGTACGTGCTTGGCCGCTGCGCATCTCGGAAGAGATGCGGTACAACCTCGAGGACAATCTGGTCCTGTTTTTTACCGGGTATTCCCGTTCTGCTTCGACCGTGCTCAAGGAACAAAACGACCGCAGCAAGACCATGGACCCCGATATGCTTGCCAACCTGCACTTCGTCAAACAGTTGGCCACCGAGAGCCAGCAGGCGCTCGAGGCCGGCGACCTGCGGGAATTTGCCCGCCTGATGAACGTGCACTGGCAGAACAAGAAAAAGCGATCCAACAACATGTCCAATTCGCGCATCAACGATTTATATGAGCTTGCGTTGGCAAGCGGCGCGCTTGGCGGAAAGTTGATCGGCGCCGGGGGAGGTGGGTTTCTCATGTTCTACACGGAAGAGAAAAGCAAGTTGCGACACGCGATGCGCGAGCAGGGTTTGAAGGAAGTGCGATTCAAGTTCGACTTCGAAGGAACGAAGCTCTTGTCTCAGTGAGAGGGTAAGAAGGAGCTCTAACCGTGAGATATCGTTCGGTTATCGAAAGATACCGTTACCAAGTAGACCCAATTTGGGGCTCGCGGCTACGAAAAACGCACGTGGTGAACTATTCCCGCGCCAACTTGGTTAGTGCAAATAATTGAAAACTAAGAGGGTCCTGCAGCGCACTTAGCGATCGTCCAGTACATCTAAACGGCTATACCGGCGTGCTAGCAGACAGATGTCTTCGATTGCGCCCCATGCGCAGTTCGGCTAGCATTCATGCAAGCGTCGCGATCTTGCTCGCCCTCCCCCCGGGTCTTATCGCCACTCGGAGGGGCGTTTGTCCGTTACCAGTCTGGTTCCGTTTGTCCTGCTGATGACGTTGTTTGTCGTCGCCGGGTACTTCCTCTGCCGGAAAGTTTCGCCCTATAACTCCCTGGTTCCTGAGCTTCTTCGGAAGAAGGGATACTATCAGGAGTTAGAGAGCATGCGCGGGATCCTGGCTCTCTCCGTGGTTGTGCACCATGCGGTTGTCTACTACTTTCTGCTCTATTACCAAACTCCGGAAATCTCCGGACGGAACGCCACATTTTATAGCCAGTTAGGCACAGCGCCAGTTACGTTCTTCTTTTTTATTACCGCTTTCCTTTTCTGGTCGAAGCTCATCGCAGATCCCAAACCGCAACCGGCAAAATTTATGGTTGCCCGCCTGCGGCGTCTCGGGCCGGCCTACCTGGGAGCTGCGCTATTGATGTTCAGCCTGGTGGCCGTGTTCTCCCACTTCAGACTGCACGAAAGTCCCGTTCGGGTCGGAGTCGACATCACCCGTGCACTGCTGGGAGAAACGCCCCAGTTGAATGGCTTGTCTTACGCACCCTGGCTTTGGGGCGTAACCTGGACGCTTCAGTTCGAGTTTCTATTTTATCTGCTGGTTCCGTTTCTCGGTTGGTTTGCGGGAAGCCTGCGGAAGTCATTGCTCTTCATCGCCGGTTGCAACGCTCTTTATGCAGGAACCCTGGTGATCGATCCGGCACACTGGCATCTGCACGGCTTTTTCATGTTTCGGGCGCTTGTGCGCTTTCTGAGCTTCACCTTCTGCATCGGCTTCATCACAGCCCACCTCATGCGGAACGAAAGGATTCGCAACTTCGGCCGGTCGAAGTGGGCAGCACCCATTTCCATTGCACTGGTTCTGGTTGCATTGTTTTTCCTGCCGGCGCAACAGGGGCCGCTGGAATCCATCGTTCTCGCGATTCCTTTCCTGGCGGTCGCGGGCGGATGCGACTTTTGGGGCGTACTCCGCAAGCGCCCGTTGTTGTTCCTGGGACAGATCAGCTATAGCGTTTACCTGATTCATTGCCTGTTGTATGGCGCCATACTGATTCCGCTTTATAACGTGCTCGGAACCGAGATGAGAAGCCCGGCGCTGTTTTGGGCGATTGTCGTGGTGATGGCTCCTTTCATCGTCGGAATGGCGACACTGTGGAATCACACGTTCGAGCTTCCCTTCATGGGTAAAAGAACGTCAGCCCCACGCATGGTGCCAATTAGCAGCAACGTGCCATTGCAATCCAAACCAGTCTGATCGCGCAGCGCCTCCGCCGTTCCTGATCTTCGGCGCTTCCCTATCCCAGCCCTTCGACTGCGCTCTTTCGAAAAATCTGAACCCGTCCGAAGAAGTTCAAGAGCAGCTTGCTCCAGTGCGCGCCTCATATTTCCTGCCAAGGCGGGAAATATGAGGGCTCTACGGCAACTTAATCCGCTTTCTCGAGATTCATTTGGAATTTTCCCCAGCGTGCCGGCGGCAGAGCGCGTGACTGTTACGAAATCGGGCGATGCAGCTGGGAAGTATTTCGCCCCGCCTTTTCCACATCTATATAAACATTTTGTCCAAAGATACTTCACTCCGATTCCTTCGATAACTTTACAGAGTGTTTAGTCCGGCTTATAGTTTGTTTAATAGTCGTTTCCCCCGACGGCTTATAAACAGATAGCTCCCCCGCTTTCGGCTTTTCAGGTTCTCCTCGGATTGCAAGTTCTCCAATTGAGAATCCTCATTTAAACGTTCGCAAGGCTCACGAGGTGTGCGCCGAACGCCGCGCGCAGTATTTTGCGAGCCGTCCGGAACATTGAGGGGCGACGTGCTTGCAAAGAAAAGGTATATCCCCACGCTCGATGGGTGGCGTGGTTTATCTGTCATTGGTGTGATTTTGTTTCATGGGCGGCCTGGATTCTTCGCCGACGACACTCTCGCGGCGAGGCTGGCAGCTCATGGCAACATTGGCGTTGACGTATTCTTCGCCATCAGCGGGTTTTTGATTTGCGGACTGCTGGTGGAGGAATACCAGCGCACCGGAGACATCAGCCTGCGCCGTTTCTATATCCGCAGATGTTTTCGCGTTCTGCCTCCGTATTACGTCGCCTTGGGCGCGATCTGCGCGTTCTCATTGCTGGGCGTCCTACCGGTCAATCACACGCTTCTTCCCAGTTGTCTGCTCTTCTACCGCAATTACATGCCGCTGGGGATTGACGAGCATGGCGGCTTCTATACAGCACACTTCTGGTCGCTCGCGGTCGAGGAACATTTTTACCTCCTCTGGCCTATATTGCTGTTCGTTCTCAAGCCGCGGCGCGCCGGAAAAGCCGCCTTGCTCATCAGCTTGCTGGTGTTTGGCTGGCGTGAGCTGGTGGTCTATCACTGGCCTACCGCGAACTTCGCTACACGAACCGACATGCGAATCGACGCCCTCCTTTGGGGATGCCTCGCAGCCCTTTATTTTCCAGAGATCAAGCGGTTTTTCGAGCGGGTTCAGTTTTCAGAATTGTGGCTTCCTATTGCGGCGGTCGTATTGATTTTGGAAAAGATCCAGCCACCGGGATTGACCCTGTTGCGTGAGATTCTTCTCCCGGCCCTCATCCTGAGCACCGTCCTGCAGCCGGCCAGCCTCCTGGGTCAGATTCTGGAGTGGCGGATCCTACGCTGGATCGGCACCATCTCGTACAGCCTTTACCTGTGGCAGGAACTCTTCCTTCCCGAGCTGGCTTCGACCACGGCAAAGGGCGCCTTTGGCCATTTTCAACACTGGCCGGCGAATGTGCTGGCGATGCTGCTGTGCGCGACTCTGAGCCGTTATCTGATTGAAATTCCTATGATCCGGTTAGGACACCGATTGGCTGCATCGAGGCCGAATCTGATAGCGCCGGCTCATGCGTCCCCGGCGCTCTCCTAGGAAACAGGAAAGATCGCATTGGGCTCCTTCCCTCAGCCAGGCAGCCCGGACCAAGGCGGGAGCAAAGGTGAGAGGACGGGGGGAGTCTGCGCGTCGGGCCGTAGATGCCAAAGCGGGTCAGCTCAAAACTGGAAGGATCACCGCCTGGAGCTCCAGATTCCCGGTTTCCTCTCGTAAGTTGCTGTCGGAACAATACTTCAACACTACTCCATGCCCGCTTAGCCATCTGAAAGTTTGCACTAAGGTGCGAACGCCCACAAGTTTTTTCAATTGCACCAAAGCTGTAGTTCCGCTACGATCCATCCAAGAGTGACGCGTATCTCCCCCCGATCAGGACAGTGCTTGGGAGGTTTTTTGCCGATCACCCGTGCGTTTGCGTTTTATTTTGCTGATGGCAGTATCGGTCGGCGCTGGTTGTTTTGTCTGTCTGGGCACCTCTCCCTGAAACTCCTTGAT
>Ga0335073_10006950_pt1 | contig 15879 bp, 14 predicted proteins | sample Lox_Sample_22_FD_207093 | JGI IMG/M metagenome (GOLD analysis project Ga0335073, IMG submission 207093) | Soil microbial communities from Loxahatchee National Wildlife Refuge, Florida, United States - Lox_Sample_2.2 | ecosystem: Environmental > Terrestrial > Soil > Wetlands | place: USA... | reverse complement strand
CGCTCGCCCGCACGGTCGACCAGCACCGTGGCCACGGTCGAGCGGCAGCCGTCGAAACGCCGGACCTCGGCGGTATCGACGCCTTCCGCCGCCAGCTCATCGAGGATCGCGTCGCCCACGGCGTCGCGGCCGACGCGCCCCCAGTAGGCGGCCCTGCCGCGCAGCCGGGCGACGGTGACCGCCGCGGTTGCCGCCATGCCGCCGCCGACCTGGAGCACGTCGCTCGCGCGCATCTTCACCGGCTCGGTCGGCAGCGCCGGGACGCGCCAGAGCGTATCCTGCGACGCAAGGCCGAGACACAGCACGGCGCGGGGCTTGGCCGAGGGCTCACGCATCGACGGCGAATTGCGGCTTGATGCGCTCGCCGGCGGCAAAGGAGCGGAAGAGATCGGCGAGCCCGTCGAGCGGCACGCGGCCGTCCACGAAGCGGCGATAGCGCTCGCGATTGGCGCGCAGCAAGCCGAGGTTCGGCTGGAAATCGCCGATCGGGAAATAGAAAGAGCGGATGATGTGGAAATCCTTGCGGCGGATGGCTCGGGTCTCGGCGATCGACCAGCGATCGCTCTCGCCGAGGAAGACGCAGACGCCGCCCGGCGCGGTGAGCTCGATCGCGCGTTGACGCGCGGCATCGACGCCGCTCGATTCCAGCACCAGCGGGAAGCGCGGTCGGGTTTCATCGGCGAGGTCGCGCGCTCCGAATTCGATCGCCATCTGCCGGCGATGCGCACGCGGCTCCGCCACCCAGACCTCGGGAAATCCCAGCGCCGGTGCGGCCAGAACGCCGCCGAGGCCGACCGGGCCGGCGCCGATGACGGCGACCGGACCCGCGGAGACCAGCCGCCGCGCCAAGCGAATGCCATGGGCCGGCGTGCCGATGCAATCAAGCAGCAGCGGCGCAAGCTCGGTCGGCACATCGTCGGGGAGCGGCAGCAGGCAGCGCTCGGGCACGATCAGAGAGTCGGCATAGCCGCCATGGCGCTGCCAGCCGATGAGCTCGCCGATTGCGGTGCAGAGATGGGTCTGCCCGGCTTTGCACAGATCGCAGACCCCGCACCAGACGGGGATGTAGACGAGCGCGCGCCGGCCATCCTCCGCATGGCCCGGCGCATTGATGCGGCCGACGACCTCGTGGCCGGGCGTCACCGGCCAGCCGCCGCGCCAGACGCGCAGCTCGCTGCCGCACAGGCCGCAGGCGAGAACATCGAGACGGAGCTCGCCGGGTCCGGGCGCAGGCGCCTCGCGCTCGCCGATGAGGATCTGCTGATCGCCGGGGAAAAGAGCGTGGCGCATGGCTAACCTTTCACGGCTCCGGCAGTGAGGCCGCTGACGAGCCAGCGTTGCACGAGGAGCGACAGGGCGAGGGGAGGCAGCGCGATCAGCACGGCGGCGGCCATGAGCGCGCCCCAGTTGGTCGCGCCTTCGCCGACGAAGTTGAAGGCGGCGACGATCAGCGTCTTGGAATCGAAGCCCGACAGCACCAGGGCGAAGAGGAAGTAGTTCCAGGAGAAGACGAAGGCGAGGATCGTCGCGACCACGATGCCGGGTTTCACCAGCGGCACAGCGATGCGCCAGAACATATGGAAGGGCGAGCAGCCATCGATGCGCGCCGCCTCGAGGATGTCGCGCGGCAACCCGTCGAAATAGGGCAGCATGACCCAGAGGATCAGCGGCATGGTGATGACGGTGTGCGTGATGACGAGCACCGTATGGCTGCCGACGAGACCGAGCGCGGTGAAAAGGATGTACCAGGGCAGCAGGAAGAGCGTGCCGGGCGCCATGCGTGCGGCGAGCGTCAAGGTCGCGGGCCAGGTGATGGCCTCGTACGAGACCGCGAATGCCGCCGGCACGCCCAGCAGCAGCCCGAGCAGCGTCGAGCCGCCGGCGACGATCAGGCTGTTGAGCGCGTATTGGCCAAAGGGCGTGGTCTCGAACAGCGTCGCGTAATTCTCGAGCGTCGGCGAGAAGAGGAGATGCGGCGGATAGGCAGTGACCGCGGTCGGCGCCTTGAAGCTCGCCTCCACCATCCAGAGGATCGGCGCCAGGATGAAGAGGCAGACCACGGCGTATTGGACATAGATGCCGAGCTGCGAGCGCTCGCGCGTGAACGGGCCGAGGCTCATCAGAGGCTCCGCCTGAGGCGCATCAGCGCCAGGACGACGATGGCGACGAGCGCCATCAAGGCGATCATGATCGCGCTGGCATAGCCGATATCAAAGAACTCGAAGCCGCGCCGATAGGCGTAGATGTTGAGCGTGGTCGAGGCGTTGCCGGGGCCGCCCTGCGTGGTGATGTAGATGATGTCGAAGAAGCGCAGCAGATCGACGCTGCGCAGGATCGCCGCGGTCAGGAGCGTCGGCCGCAGCATCGGCAAGGTGACGTAGCGGAAGGCCTGCCAGCGCGTCGCGCCGTCGATGAAGGCCGCCTCGAAGGGCTCGATCGGCAGGGCCTGCAGGCCGCCGACGATGATGAGCGCGACGAAAGGCGTCCATTGCCAGGTGTCGATGAGGGCGATCACCGGCACCACCAGGCCGGGCGAGGCCAGCCATTGGCTCGGTGGCAGGCCGAGCAAGCCCAGAATGTAGTTCGCCGCGCCGAGCGACGGATCGAGGATGACGAGCCACATCATGCCGATCACGACCGACGGCATCATGAAGGGCGACATCAGGATGGTGCGCGCCAAGGTCTGGCCGTAGAGGCGCCGGTTGAGCAAGAGCCCGACATAGGTCCCGAGCACCAGCTGCAAGGCGAGCGAGAGGAAATAGAGGAAGAAGGTGGTGCCGAGACCTTGCCAGAACACGGCGTCGTGCAGCAGCGCCGCATAGTTTTCGCCGAAATTGAAGCGCGCCGAATGACCGAACTGGTAGTCGTTGAGGCTGAGCCAGAAGGTGTAGCCGAAGGGAAAGACGACGAGGGCGAGGGTGAAGGCGAGGGCCGGCACCAGGAGCCAATGCGCGGTGCCGGCGAAGCGGGCGCGGCGGCGCGTCCACCCGGCGGTAGACGCGCCGCTGCGGCCGAACGCCATGGTTCCCATCAGTGATGCTGCTCGCGCACGACCAATGCGTCGATCTGCTTGTCGGCCGCGGCGCAGGCCTGATCGGCGTTCACCTGGCCCAAGATCATCTGTTGCAGCTCGTCGCCGAGGATGTCGCGCGCCTCGGGCTGCTGCTCCATCGGCGGGCCGACCTCGCTGGTTCCGGTGCGCGCCATCGTATCGAGGCTCTTCGACCATTCCTGCCGCACGGGCTCGGCGGCGAGCCAGGCCTTGTACTCGGCGCTGTTGGCGATCGAGACGCGCGGCGGCGCGATGCCGTCGAGGGCGAGCGCGGTCTGCATCGCCGGGCTGGTCGCCCATTGGATGAAGTACCAGGTCGGACCCTGATCCTGCGAGAAGGCCGACATCGAAATGCCCCAGCCGATCACCGTCGGACGGCTGACGCCCCCGGGTCCGGGCGGCAGCAGCGTCACGTCGGAATCCTTGGTGCGGCCGGGGAATTGCATGATCGGGCCGAACTCGTTGCTGGATTCGAAGGCCATGGCGGCGCGTCCCTGGCCGTACATCTCGCGGATCTGCAGGAAGCTGTAATTCACGACGCCCGGCGGCCCGTAATTCTTGAGCAGATCGGCATAGAGCTGCAACGCCTGCTTGCCCGGCGCCGAGCACAGATTCGACTTGCCCGCGGCATCGAAATAATCGCCGCCGAGATTGTGCAGGAAATTGCTGAAGGTATAGGCGAGCGCGCCCTTGGCGCCGCGGCTGACGAAGGGAGTGATGCTGGGATCGCAGGCTTTGAGCTTGGCAGCGATGTCGGGCAATTGCGCGAGCGCGGTCGGCTCCGCCAGCTTGCAGCGCGCAAAGATATCCTTGCGCAGGTAGAGAACCGGACCCTCGATGTTGAGCGGAATGCCGGCGAGCTTGCCTTTGAACTCCTCGGCCTTGAGCAGCGCCGGGCTGAAATCGGCGAGGTCGTAAGAGCTGGCGGTGAGCTTTGGATCGTTCACCAGTGGACGGAGATCGGCGTACCAGCCGGCATTGGCGAAGAGCAGCCCTTCGCGCGATTTGAGCGACATGAAGAGGTCGACATCGCTGCTGCGCGACTGCAGCACGGTCATCAGCCGGTCGCGCATCTGCGCTTCCTGGAAAGTATCGACGCGCAGCTTGATGCCGGTAAGCTCGGTAAATTGATCGAGCCGCTTCAACACCGCCTGCGCCCAGGGGTGGTTGGAGGAGAGGAAGGTGATGGTCTGGCCGTTGAAGCGCTTCCAATCGACCGTATCCCCGGCGGCGCGCGCCGCGCCGCACCAGCTGCCGACGGCCAGCGCGATACCCGCCGCCAGCAGCGCAGACCCGATCCGTCCCGTTCCCGTCATGGTCTCCTCCCGCGCTTTTTCGAAAGCGTTTACTGAAAGCGCTTACATCGAGCGCCGCGCCATGTCAATATGCCCTCGATGAGGGCAAGGAATCGCTCGCCCATCCGCCGCCGGCGGGCCGGCTCCAACGCGATCGCGCTGAGCGACGTAGCGCGCGCGGCCGGCGTTTCGACGGCCTCGGTGTCGCGCGCGCTCAACACGCCCGAGCTGGTCAGCGAGGAGGTCCGCGCCGCCGTCCACGCGGCCGTGACGCGGCTCGGCTATATCCGCCATTCCGCGGCGCGGGCGCTGGCCTCGCGGCGCTCGATGACCATCGGCGCGGTGGTGCCGACAATTGCCAATTCGATCTTTTCGGCCGGGGTCGAGGCGATCGAGCGGCGGCTCGAGGAAGCCGGCTACGCGCTGCTCATCGCCACGTCCGACTACAGCCTCGAGCGCGAGCTGCGCCAGCTCAGGATCCTGCTGGAGCGTGGCGTCGACGGCGTCATTCTCGTCGGGCGCTATCACCGGCCGGAGCTCGCCCGGATGCTGCAAGAGCGGGCGATCCCCTATGTCTGCCAGGGCGCCTATGAGGCGGACGGGCCGCATCCCTGTGTCGGCTTCGACAATCACGCCGCCATGGCGAGCATGGCCGAGTACGTCCTCGGCCTTGGCCATCGCCGCATCGCCATGCTCGCCGGCATCTCGGCCGACAACGACCGGGTCATCGACCGCATCGCCGGGGCGCGCGCCACCCTCAACCGCGCCGGGCTCGACTTCGTTCCAGGCGGGCTGGTGGAATCCCGCTACGATGTGGCGGAGGCGCGGTTGGCGATGAAACGGCTGCTCGCGCTGCGGCCGCGGCCGACGGCGGTGCTCTGCGTCAACGACGTGCTGGCGCTCGGCGCGCTGTTCGAGGCCCGCGCCGAAGGCGTCGCCGTGCCGGCGGAGCTGTCGATCACCGGCTTCGACGATTTCGATTTCGCCCGCAATGTCGAGCCGCCGCTCACCACCTTGCGCGTGCCGACTGCGGAGATGGGGCGTGGCGCCGCCGAGCAGCTGCTGCAGCGCCTCATGGGCCAGTCGCCGCCGCATGCGCGTTTGGTGCCCACCACCATCATCCCGCGCGGCACGACGGGACCCGCACCGGCCGCGTGACACGCGGCCGGCCGTCTCAGGCCGGGCCGATAGCGCCGCGCCAGGTGTGGCGCGGCCGGTAGCCGAGAATGCGGCGCGCCTTGTCGATGGAGAGCAAGGTCTCGAACTCGCCGACCTCGCCGCGCACCGGCACGCCGGGGAACGATTGGGCCATCAGCGCGCGACTTGGCTGTCGCATCAGCGTGTCGGCGGCGGCGATGGTGAAGACATCGGCGCCGGGGATCTCCGCTTCGAGCGCGAGGCGGCAGGCTTGCGCCACATCGCGGGCATCGACCCAGCTCCAGAGATTCCAGCGCCGCAGCGACGGATCGCTCCAGAAGGACGGAATCTGGGCGTAATCCGCTTGGTCGAAGATGTTGGAGATGCGCAGTCCCGCAAAGCGCGTGCCGGGATTCCAGCGATGCATTTCGCGCGCCATCTGCTCCGACAGGACTTTGGCGAGGGCATAGCCGGTCTCGGGCGCCAGCGGATGATCCTCGGTGACCGGCGCAAAGACGGGCGGCGTCCGCGTCAGCGGCAAGCCATAGGCCGTCTCGCTCGACGCCCAGACGACGCGGTCGAGGCCGAACAGCGTCGCCGCGCTGAAGACGTTGTAGGTCGAGAGCAGATTGTTCTGGAAGGTGACGGCATCGGGCGCAAGGCTCGGCGCGGGAATGCCGGCGAGATGGATCACCGCCGCGGCCTCGCCGAGCGGCGTCCGGCGCCGGTCGACGGTACCGGCGGCGCGGCGGATCGCGTCCACGGCCTGGCCGGGATCGGCGAGATCGGCCTTGAAGAAATGGCAGAGCGGCTCGCGCGGCGGCGCGAGATCGACATTCATCACGGAATAACCGTGCTCGATCAGCTCGGCGATGACGGCGCGACCCGCCTTGCCGCTGCCGCCGGTGACGACGACGCTCTTCATCGGTGATGGCTCCCGTTGCCTTCGGCGCGGATCCAGAGCTCGAGCAGCATGCGCAAGGCGGCGACGAAGCCGAGCGGCTGGTCGAGCATGACGTGATGCTGCGCCTCGGGCACTTCGACGATGGGCGCGTTGGGCCCCATCAGGGAGGACATGTAAGAGGCGGTGGCGCGCGAGACCAGCGCGCTCTTCTCGCCGAAGATCAGCGCGGCGCGGCAACGCACTTCCTGCAGGTACTCGCGGAAGGGCTCGCCGAAGCGGCGCGTGCCCATGGCCGCGCCATCGAACTTCCAGGTCCAGCCGCCGGCGACCGGCTTCAGCGAGTGGCGGGCGATGAACTCGACGATGAACGGGTTGTCGCAGCTTTGCGGCGGCATCAGGCGGAAACGGGCCAGCGCCGCATCGAAGGTCTCGTAGATTCTGCTGTTCGTCCATTTCGGCGGCGAGAGCGGGTGTTGCGCCTCTTCCTCGGGCGAGCGGATCGGCGAGTCGACGATGACGGCGCCGCCGAGCTCCTCGCCGAATTGCGCGCCGAACTTCATCGTCATGAAGCCGCCGAAGCTGTGGCCGATGACGAAGGGGCGCGCGCCAAGCCCGGCATCGGCGATCACCGCGCGCATCTCCTTGGCCCGGAGCTCGGCGGTGTAGGTCTGGCGCCTGCCGCTATCGCCCATGCCGGAAAGATCGATGGCCGCGACGCGATAGTCGCGGGTGAAATAAGGCGTGATGAAGCTCCACCAATGCGCATGCGCGCCGCCGCCATGGACGAAGAGCAAGCCGCGCCGCCGCGTCGCCTCGGGCTCGGCCGGCCACAAGAGGTAGTGGATCGGGCAATTCTCGACCGTGACCGAGCGGGACTGCTTCGGCACGGCGATGGCGTTCCGGAACCAATCGGGAGCCGGGGATTGGAGAATGAGGTGGTCGGGCGAGATTGGGGAATCGTTCACAAGGGCTCCTTCTGGATCAGCGGCGCGTCATCGCACTTGCTGCGCGACCCCACCTCACCCCAACCCTCTCCGCCCCTCAGGGGCGGAGAGGGGGGACCCGCGCAGCGGGGGGTGAGGTGGGGGCGTCGACGATCGGGTGCGAAGTCTCAGACGTATCGAGGATAAGCGCGAAGAGCTCGCGGGCGGCGCGGACGCCGCGGAGAGCGTGGTGGCCGAGCGGCTCGAGCCGTGGCGCCGCTTCTGCCGCAGCGCTGAGCTCGGCCGAGACGAGGACCTTGCGGCCGAGCGGCTCGCACAGCGCTTCCATGCGCGCGACTTCATTGACGGCCGGGCCGATCACGGTGAAGTCGAGCCGGTCGGCCGCGCCGATATTGCCGTAGAGCACTTCGCCGAGATGGAGCGCGACGTCGACGGCGGCGACCGGCTTGCCGGCGAGGCGCCGCCGATCGTTGAGGCTGTCCAAGGCCCGCATCGCTTCGGCCGCGGCATCGAGCGCGGCGCGGCAGGTCGCCGCCGCAGCGGCCGGTGTCACCGGGAAGATCGCCAGCATGCCGTCGCCGAGGAATTTCAGCACCTCGCCGCCGCGCGGCCTGAGCGCCGCCGCCAAGGTCTCGAAGACATCGTCGAGGAGCTCGATCACGACCGCGCCCTCGGTCCCGTCGGCGATGCTGGTGAAGCCGCGCAGATCGGCGTACCAGAGCACGGCATGGATGCTCTCGACCGAGCCGCGCCCGATCGCGCCGGCATGGACCCGCCGCGCGGCATCGCCGCCGAGATAAGCGGCGAGAAGACTGGCGGCAATGGTGTGTGCGGCGTTGCTCATCATCGCCAGCGAGATTGCCGGCAGGACTGCCCTGAGTAGCGTAAGATCGTCATCGACGAAGCCGTCCTGACGCTGCGTTATGAAGGAATACCCAACACCGGTGCCGTAGGACGGGTCGCCATCGTGGAAGCCGATCGTGGTGGCGACATAGTCGGTCGCGCCAGCAGCGGCAAACTCGACAAGCACAGGAAAATCCAGCAGGGCCTCAGGGCCAGCCAAGCGACGGCGCATCGTTCGCACGTCATGCGAACCCGGTGTCGTGCTCCGGGGCTCGCTCAAGAGGTGCGCGAAGGGGCTGTTCCGCATGGTCGTCGCAAGGCCTTCCATGCGGTCCCAGGAGCCGGGCCGGATGGCGTTGAGCTCGCGCCGCCAAGTGTAGCTGTAGCCTGACCATTGCGGGTGGAGCGTGGGCGTGGCGGCGAAAGCGCGCCAGAGCGGCACACCCGCCGCGACGAGGCGCTGGCAGAAGCCGTCGAACAGCGCCTCTGTGCCGGTTCCGCTCAGGCCGGCGGCGACCGCCCAGACATGCAGGTCGATAATGCGCCGGCCGAGCGCGTCATCGAAGGTGTGCCGTTGCGCGGATGGCGAAGGCTCGGGAGCATTTGTGGACATGCTGCGACCGGATACCGGCTCCACCGGGACTGTGCCGCACACTAGGTCGGCATCGGCGTCCGGGCAAGCGCGCGTGCGGCCTTGGCCGTACCGGCGGCGCCCTCTAAACTTGCGCGCGATGGACAAGATCTTGAAATCCTTCGAAGCCGATGCGCAAGGCCCGCTCCAGGGCATTCGCGCCGTCGATCTGAGCCGCCTCGTCGCCGGCAATATGCTGAGCCTGCAGCTTGCCGATTACGGCGCCGAGGTGATCAAGGTCGAGGACCCCGAGCGCGGCGACCCCTTGCGCGATTGGCGGGTGAAGGGCTTCAGCATTCACTGGAAGGTCTATGCCCGCAACAAGAAGAGCCTGGCGCTGGCGCTGCGCTCGCCGGAAGGGCTGAGCCTCTTGGCGCGCGTCATCGACACCGCCGATGTGCTGATCGAGAATTTCCGCCCGGGCACGCTGGAGGCGATGGGGCTCGCGCCCGAGGCGCTGCAGGCGCGCAATCCCGGCCTCATCGTCGTTCGCATCTCCGGCTGGGGACAGGATGGTCCTTATCGCGAGCGGCCGGGCTTCGGCTCGCTGGTCGAAGGCATGTCGGGCTTTGCCGCCAAGAACGGCTTTGCCGATCGGCCGCCGGTGCTGCCGCCGCTGGCGCTCGCCGATATGATTGCCGGGCTTTACGGCATGTCGGCGGTGCTGCTGGCGCTGCGGCACCGCGAGGTCAAGGGCGGCAAAGGGCAGGTCATCGACCTGCCGCTGCTCGACCCGATCTTCTCGATCCTCGGTCCCGATGCCGCCGAGTACCGCGTCACCGGCAAGGTCAAGACGCGCACCGGCAGCCGCTCCGCCACGACCTCGCCGCGCAACGCGTATCGCACCAAGGACGGGCGCTATATCGCCATTTCCGCCTCGATCCAGGCGATGGCCGAGCGGCTGTTCCGCGCCATCGGCCGCGCCGATATGATCGAGGATCCGCGCTTTCGCACCAATGCCGACCGCGTCAGGCATGCCGATGATTGCGAGGCGCCGATCGCCGCTTTCATCGTCGCGCGCGACCTCGCCGAGAATCTGGCTTTCTTCGAGCAGGCGGAAGTCACCGCGGCGCCGATCTACGATATCGACCAGTTCCTCGCCGACCCGCATGTGCGGGCGCGCGAGATCATCGTCGATCTGCCGGATGAGGAGCTGGGGACGGTGCCGATGCATGCCGTCGTCCCGCGGCTGTCGGCGACGCCCGGTCATATCCGGACGCCGGCGCCGGCGCTGGGCGAGCACACGCGCGCGATCCTGGAAGCGATCGGCTGCAAGGCGGCGGAGATCGAGGCGCTGGCAGCGGCCGGCACGATCCGCCTCGGAACGCGCAGCGAAAAGGAGACGAAGCGATGACGGAGCTGCCGGTCTGGCGGTCGATGCTGTTCGTGCCGGCGACGGTGCCGAAATTCGTCGAGCGTGCCGCCGAGCGCGGCGCCGATGCGATCATCCTCGATCTCGAGGACAGCGTGCCCGTCGCCGAGAAGCCGCGCGGACGCGAGCTGCTGCAAGCGGCGGCGGCGACGGTAGCGCGCAAAGGCGCCGATGTCGTAGTGCGCATCAACCGGCCCTGGCGGATGGCGCTCAAGGACATCGAAGCCGCGGTCTCGCCGCGCGTCCAGGCGCTGATGGTGACCAAGGCGGAAAGCGCCGACCATCTGCGCATGGTGGCCGAGATCGTCGCCGAGCTCGAGCTCGAGCGCGCTATGACGCCGGGAGCAACCAAGTTAGTGGCGCTGATCGAAACCGCCGATGCCTTCTTCCGCATGGCAGAGATCGCGCGCGCCCATCCGCGCCTCGTCGGACTCTCGGTCGGCGCCGAGGATTTTGCGCTGTCGGTCGGCATGCTGCCGGAAGCGGAGGGCCTGTTCTATCCCAAGCAGCACATGATCATCGCCGCGCGCGCCGCCGGCATCTTGCCGCTCGGCTTCCTCGGGACGGTTGCCGATTTTCGCGATCTCGACGCTTTCCGTGCGACGATCCGCCGCTCGCGCCGACTGGGCTTTGCCGGTGCTTCCTGCATCCATCCCTCGCAGGTGCCGATCCTCAACGAGGAATACCGGCCTTCGCCGCACGAGGTGGCCACGGCCGAGCGCGCGGTCGCCGCTTATGACCGCGCCACTGCCGCCGGTATCGGCGCGATCGAGCTCGACGGCAAGATGATCGACGTGCCGGTGGTGGAGCGCGCCAAGCAGGTGTTGACGCGGCATCGCGCAATACTCGCCCGGGAAGCGCGCCAATGACCAAGCGGTGGTCGAATAAACTGCGTCCTTCGGACGCGCTCACGATGCGGACATTTTCTTTTTGCCGTAAAGAAATTACCTCATTCTGAGCTTGTCGAAGGACGCCTATCCGACTTGCAGCCAGGTTTCACGGTCGCCTGCCAAGAAACTGACAAATTTCAATTTATTTTGATTTGGTTCTGACGCGGTCGCCTGCATAGGTGCTAGGCAGGCGCCGCGGGGATAGCACACCTCTCCAATGCCTATCTTAAGGCGAGCGCTCGGCCCTCTCGTCGACCTGCGAAAGACCCAACAAGCTCATATCATGAACGACGATGAACCGCTTGCCGTGAGCTGCCTCGATGACGAGGAAGCCGGCACCGACGAGGCCGCCCGCGCGACTGCCGCCCGGCCGAGGATCGAGGAGCCCGATGCCGCGCCGGCGAAAGAAGCCGTGGCGGGTTGCGCCAGCGACGAGACGGCGCCGGAGCGGGAGCCAAAAGACATCTGGGCCTGGCTGCTCTATGGCGCGATCCTGGCTGGTCTCGGCCTTGTCTATTACTACAACATCAGCGGCGTCGGCCGGCGGGTGATCGGGCTTCTCGGCGAGCATCGCACGCTGAGCCTGCTGATTTATCCGAGCGCGCTCTGGGTGGTGATGGGCCTGGCCCTCATCACCTTCCGCACCATCGTGTGGATGTTCTATCGCCCGTTTCCGTCGGCGAGCTTCGCCGCGGCACCGCCGCTTACCGTGGTCATTCCGGCGTACAACGAAGGCGCCATGGTGCTGACCGCGATCCGTTCGGTAGCCCAGGCGAACTATCCCCGCGACCGGCTCGAGATACTGGTAATCGATGATGGCAGCCGCGACGACACCTGGCGCTATATCTGCGAAGCGGCGGCGGCCTATCCCGGGCTGGTGACCGCCCTGCGCCACGAACGCAACCGCGGCAAGCGCGCGGCGCTGGCGCTTGGCTTCGAGCGCGCCCGCGGCGACATCCTGGTGACGCTCGACAGCGACAGCGTCATCGAGCCCGACGCGCTCCTGGCCATCGCCGGCCCGTTCCACGATCGCCGCATTGGCGCCGTCGCCGGCAAGGTGCTCGTCTATAACCGGCGCGGGCTCATTCCGCGCATGCTGCATGTCCGCTTCATCCTTTCCTTCGACCTGCTGCGCTCGGTCGAATCCGCTTATCGCAACGTCTTCTGCTGTCCCGGCGCTTTGACCGGGCTGCGCGCCAGCGCCGTGCGCGGCGTGCTCGGCCGCTGGAAGAAGCAGCGCTTCCTCGGCAGCGAGTGCACCTTCGGCGAGGATCGCGCGCTCACCAACTATCTGCTCGAAGCGGGCTATGACACGGTCTATCAGCGCAGCGCCGTGGTGCGCACCGTCGTGCCGCAGGTCTATTCGAAGCTGTGCAAGATGTTCATCCGCTGGGACCGCAGCTATGTGCGCGAGGAGCTGCGCTTTGCCCGCATCGTCTGGAAGCGGCCGCTGCGCACGCGCTTCATCGCGCTCTATGACCGCTGCGTCACCAATCTGCGCTTCCCGATCCAATATGCGAGCCTCATCCTGCTGCTCGACCTCGTCGGGCACCAGCCGCATGTGCTCGTCCGGATGCTGGCGGGGACGGCGCTCGTCTCGCTGGTGAACATGGTCTATTACTTGCGCAGCGAGCGTTCATTCGACTTCTTTTATGGCGTCTTTTACACCTATTTCTACCTGTTCACCTTGTTCTGGATCTTCCCCTACGCCCTCCTGACGGTCCGCGCGCGCTCCTGGCTCACCCGCTAGTGGAGCGAGTCTAACCGCTTGATGCCCGCGCATGACGGCGACATTGTCGAGGATGACGTGGACGATCTTGCGCGGAGCAAGCCCTGGGGGAACCGCGTTCGGACATGAACACGCTGCACATCGCGCCCGGAGATTCAGCCGGTGGATCGCTCATCCAAGCGATCCGAGACGCCGGCCAGGATGACAAGGTACTGCCGTTTCACGACGATCTGAGTTGTGGGCCAATCGACCCGGACGAGCCTTCGACGCGGGCGGCTTGGTGGAACCAGTTTTATGACGCATCGAAAGTGTCGGCCCACCTTGGCGAGTTCTGGGGACGTGTGCACGCCACAGATGACCGGCTGGTCGTCTGGTTCGGCCGCCACTCGGCCAGCGAGCTGGCGTTCTTTCTGGCTTGGACCGACCGACTTGGAGAGCGGCCCTATCAAATCATCGACGTGACCGGACGGCGCCTGCCGTTCAGGAGGCGTGACGGCTCAACCGCATTGTCCCAACCGGTTCGGTCGGTTTCGATCGTGCCGCCGGATGGACTGAAGTCGCTGCTGGGAACGGAGCGTCCGATCACGAGCGAAGAAAGAGACGTAAGCAGGCAGTGTTGGCGGCGACTGCAAACCGAGAATACGCCCTTCCGGATCGTTACGGAAATCGGTTTGATCTCAACATCAATCGACCACTTCGATCCACTGCTTTTGGCGCAAGCAACATCGGACTGGCAATCGGTTGGCCGCATCGTCGGAAATACGATGGGGTACAACTCAGAGCCTTACATCCAGGTCGCTGATCTGATGTTGCAGGCACGCGTCGTTGCTCTCGTGGATGAAGGTCGATTGCTTGCCGATGGCGATCCCTGGAGCATGTCCTGTCGCGTTCGGCTGCGGCCGGGCGGCTATCCGGCGGACTGAAGCGCTTGAATTTATCCGCTCGCGGCCACCTGCGGGGTGCGCAGCCCTGCCATGCCGAACCGGTGGAGGCGAAAATAGGGGGAGATGCACATAATTAGCGCCATGAACAGTGCTGCAAAGCCGCCGCCGGAGGTTTGCAACCTGCTCGCCCTGCGCCAGGCGACGCGGCGGTTGACGCAGGTTTATGACCATTTCCTCGCGCCCTCCGGCGTGCGCGGAACGCAGTTCTCGATCCTGGCCCGGCTCCGGCGGCAGGGCAATGTCCCGATCGGCGAGATGGCAGAGGCGATGGTGATGGACCGCACCACGCTGGCGCGCAACCTGAAGCCGCTGCAGCGCCAGCGTCTCGTTACGATCGCCGCCGGCGCCGATCGCCGCCGGCGTGAGATCCGCCTGACCGAGAAGGGCGTCGCCGCGATCGAAGCGGCCCTGCCGCTGTGGCGGCGGGCACAGCAGCACTTCGAGACCGAGTACGGTCAGGCGGAGGCGTCGCGGCTGCGCGCCATGCTGCGCGATGTGGCGCAGACCGAAGTGGCGGGCTAGGGGCTCGGCGTGGGCGCGGAACATCTCTTGCGAGGCCGCTGTGCGCGCAAATAGGGGTATATGCACTGATCGGGGGCGGGTGCCGCCGAGGGGGGAGAGATGAGCGAGGTCCTCGATGTGGCAACGAGCGCGCCGCCGCGACCGCGGAGCGCGGCGGCGCCGCGCACGCAGCTGATGCTCGAGGCGCCGATCGTGCCGACCTTGCTGCGCCTCGCCTGGCCGAACGTCGCGGTGATGCTGGCCCAGGCGGCGGTCGGCCTGATCGAGGCCTATTTCGTCGGCTGGCTCGGCACCGCCGCGCTCGCGGGCGTGGCGCTGGTTTTTCCGGTGCTGATGCTGATGCAGATGATGTCGGGCGGGGCCATCGGCGGCGGCATCGCCTCGGCGATCGCCCGGGCGCTCGGCGGCGGCCGGCGCGACGCGGCGGATGTCCTGGTCATGCAGGCCGTGCTGATCGCGCTGATGCTGGGCGTGCTCTTCGGCGTTGCCGCGCTCGCCTTCGGTCCCGCGCTCTACCGCGCCATGGGCGGCAACGATGCGCCGGTGCTGGCCGCGGCGCTGCTCTATTCCAATACGCTCTTCCTCGGCGCGCCGCTGCTCTGGCTGCTCAATTGTCTCGGCAGCGTCATTCGCGGCACCGGCAACATGCTGGTCCCGGCACTGGTCACCTGTGCCGGAACGCTGGCGCTGCTCGTGCTGTCGCCGGCGCTGATCATGGGCTGGCCGCCATTCCCGCGGCTCGAGGTCGCGGGCGGCGCGGTGGCGGTGCTGATCACCTACGGCGCCGGCAGCCTGGCGCTCGCCCTCTACATTGCCGCCGGGCGCAGCCTGGTGCGGTTCCGCTGGCGGCTCTTCCGGCCGGATTGGCGTGCCATCGGCGAGATCCTCCGCGTCGGTGGCATCGCCGCCGCCAATACTGTGCTGACCAACCTCACCATCGTCCTGGTCACCGCGATGATCGGCAGCTTCGGTGCGGCCGCCATCGCCGGCTACGGCGTGGGCTCGCGGCTCGAATACCTGCTGATCCCGTTGGTGTTCGGACTGGGCGCGCCGCTCGTCGCCATGGTCGGCACCAATATCGGCGCGGGGCAGGTCGAGCGGGCGCAGCGCATTGCGTGGACGGGCGCGGCGCTCGCCTTCGCCATGACGGAGGCGATCGGCCTTGCCGCGGCGCTCTTTCCCTCGGCCTGGATCGGCCTGTTCGATCGCACCCCGGAGGCGATCGCCATCGGCACGCTCTATCTCCGCCGGGTAGGTCCGTTCTACGGCGCCTTCGGCGGCGGCATGGCGCTCTATTTCAGCGCGCAGGGCGCGGGGCGCATGGCCTGGCCGTTCGCCGCCGGCGTGCTGCGCATCCTGCTGGCGGCGGGCGGCGGCTGGATCGCCTTCCGCCTGCTCGGCGCCGGTCCGGCGGGACTGTTCCTGATGGTCGCGCTCGGGCTGCTGGTCTTTGGCGGAACGATCGCGGCGGCCCTAGCCGGCGGTGCGTGGCGGGGCCGCGCCTAGCCCGGATTTCTCCCACCGTCACGGGCTGCGTTGCACACTGTTGGCGCGCTGCCGCGTCGCTGCGGGCTTGACGATGCTCACATCGCCTGCGCCCTGGCTCCTAACATCGC
>Ga0335073_10006949_pt1 | contig 15880 bp, 15 predicted proteins | sample Lox_Sample_22_FD_207093 | JGI IMG/M metagenome (GOLD analysis project Ga0335073, IMG submission 207093) | Soil microbial communities from Loxahatchee National Wildlife Refuge, Florida, United States - Lox_Sample_2.2 | ecosystem: Environmental > Terrestrial > Soil > Wetlands | place: USA... | reverse complement strand
CCATCCATGCCGCGACGGATTTTTGGTTTTGGGCGTTCTGGACGCTGGCGGTCTTGACCATGTTCGTAGGAAACCTGGGCGCGCTCGTGCAGAACAATGTGAAGCGCATGCTGGCGTATAGCTCCATCGCCCATGCCGGTTACGTTCTGGTGGCCTTTGCGGCTGTGACCTTCGTGCGAATGGACCCACAGGCGGTGGCACCAGCTTATGCGTCGGTGCTGTTCTACCTGGCCAGCTACTCGCTGGTGTCGGTCGGAGCCTTCACCATCGTGTCCGAAATTGGCGGGCAGGGCGAACGCTACCTGACGTACGACGATTATGCCGGCCTGGGCACCCGGCAACCGTTTGCGGCCGCGGCGCTCAGTTTGTTCCTGCTGTCATTACTGGGCTTGCCGATTACCGCGGGATTCTTTGGGAAGCTTTATATTTTTACGGCAGCCATCAAGTCGAAGCTGATCTGGTTGGCTGTACTAATGGCTATTAACAGCGTCATCGGAGCCTACTACTATTTCCGGCTGATCGTGATGATGTACATGCGCGATTACAAAGGTGTGGTGCCCGCCGATACGAGCCGGGGCCTGAGCCCGACGGCTGCCATGGTGGTGGTGGTTACAGCGGTGATCACGCTATACTTGGGCCTCGCGCCGAACCACATTCTCGGAATCGTGCTCTCGCAACCTCTCATGCTCTCTGCTCGGTGACCGGCCCGCTGACTTAACTGATACTTGATAGTTGTTGCATTCCGGCTGGCTTGTATAGTTAAATCGAAAACCAACGTCAGGACCTCCACGCCATGGACGATCGGCTTCGCTCCGCCAATCTGAACGAATCTCCACAACAACAGTGGTCAAAAGATGAATTTCGCGCATTGTTGGAAGCGGCGCCCGATGCCATGGTCATCGCCAATGAGCACGGCAGAATAGCCCTGGTCAACGCACAGACGGAAAAACTGTTCGGATACCACCGCGACGAACTACTCGGCCAACCAGTGGAAATGCTGATTCCCAATCGCTACCGCGGCGACCACGTCCACTTCCGGAAAGACTACACCGGCGCGCCGAGACTGCGCCCGATGGGTGCTGGGCGCGAATTGTTCGGCCTACGGAAAGACGGCAGCGAATTCCCGGTGGAGATCAGCCTGAGTCCTTTCCGTTCGGAAGAACGAATGGTGGTATTCAGCGCCATCCGCGATATCACGCTACAAAAAAAGGCTCAAGACGAATTGCGCGAAGCCAAAGAGGCGCTGGAAACGCGCGTGCAAGAGCGCACTGCCGAATTGGTACAGGCCAATGAGGCTATCCAAGCCGAAATGGTTCAGCGCGAACTGGCTATGCGCCAACGCGACACCGAGCAGGAGCGCGCCCGCCGGCTAGAAGAGCAGCTATTGCTCTCACAGAAGATGGAGGCGATTGGACGCTTGGCCGGGGGAATTGCCCACGACTTCAACAACCTGCTGGGCGTGATTCTCGGCAACGCCGAGATGCTGCTGAAAGCGGGACCGGCTAATGCTCCGCACGTCGAACGCGTCGAGCAGATCAAACTAGCGGGCGAAGAGGCAGCGACAGTGACCAGACAGTTGCTGGCATTTGCGCGGCAACAGGTATCCGAGCCACAGCTTTTGGATCTGAACGTGGTCCTGACGGACCTGGAGCCGCTGCTGCGACGCATTGTCGAAGAAAACGTGCGGCTGGAGATGGTGCTATCCCGAGACTTGGGCGATATCAAGAACGACCGCAGCCAACTGTCGCAGGTGATTCTGAACCTGGTGGCCAACGCCCGTGACGCGATGAGACAAGGCGGCCGGCTCATCATCGAAACCTCGAACACCTACCTGGGCGAAGCGTACGCACGGGATCACCTGGACGTGGTCCCAGGGCCCTACGTGCAGCTCTCCGTCACGGACTCCGGGCAGGGCATGGACAAGGAAACGGTCAGCCGCATCTTTGAGCCGTTCTTTACCACTAAGGAGCAAGGCTCGGGTTCCGGTCTGGGCTTGGCCACCGTCTACGGCATTGTGCGGCAAAGCGGAGGACACATCTGGGTGTACAGCGAACCCGGCCGTGGCACGACGTTCAAAATTTACCTACCCCGTGTTGCCGGAGCCTTGGAGGAACAGGATCGGCACAGCCAAGAGCAAGGAGTGTCGAACGGCACAGAGACCATCTTGCTCGTCGAAGATGCGAAACTGCTGGCACGCGTCACACGAGATTTCCTGGTATCGGCTGGTTATCGCGTGCTGGTAGCCGCTGAGGCCGCCGAAGCGCTGCATATTGCCGCCGAATTCCCCGGAAAAATTCACATCCTTCTCACCGACGTGGTAATGCCCCATATGAACGGGCGAGAGCTTTCCGAAGAGTTGCTGAAAAAACGTCCGGACATGAAGGTCCTCTATATGTCCGGTCACACCGCCGGCGTAATCTCGCAGACGGCGCTATTGGACGAAGATGTAGCCTTCATAGAGAAGCCCTTCAGTCACGACGGCCTGGCGCGAAAAATCCGACAATTGCTGGAAACCACGACGTAAACACCCATAAATCGGCGCGAATCGGGCAGCAAGTCGTGATGAAGATCACACAACTTTGTGCGATATAACCCACCCTGGCAGGCTCCCGCTCCACAACTCCCAAAACAGAACCATTGCTTAGGTCTTCCTAACCTACATATTTCACGATAGTTACAGAACGTGACGGAATTCCCGACGTTTTGTGGGTAATGGCCACGCAGGTGCACCTACTCCGTCCGTAAGCCGAGATTAAGCCCAAAGCAAGTAAGAAAGGACATCCCCATGGCTAGCAGCGTACTGACAGCGAAGATGGCATCCGGATATATGTCGGCGACCCCGGCAAAGAAGCCGCGCACTCCGTACGGGTTCCCCGTGGTGGACGATTGCGCAAGTTGCGATTGGCGCACGGAAAGCTTCTTTTGCAACGTTTCTCCGCAAACTGCTCGAGCCCTCGGAGACCTTCGGCGCACGAGCTCCTATCCCGCAGGTGCGATCCTGTTCATGGAGGGCGAACCGGCACGTGGCGTGTACATCGTGTGTCAGGGACGTGTGAAGCTCCTGACGACAAATAGCGACGGCAAGACGCTGATCTTCAAGATTGCCAAGCCCGGAGACATCCTGGGCCTGAATCCGGCCATTTCCGGAACGCCGCACGAGATTACCGCGGAAACGCTTCAGCCCGCACAGTTGGCCTATGTAAGTCGCGAAGATTTTCTGAAGTTCATCAAAGAACACGGAGACGCTTGTTTGCAGGTGGCGCAGCATCTGGGACGCGACTGCCACTCGGCATACGAAGTGATTCGCTCCATCGGCTTGAGCAACTCCGTCGAAGAAAAGCTTGCGCGGTTTCTCATGGAATGGTCCGCTGGAGCACCGGTAACAAATGGTGGGTTGCGGGTGAAACTGGCACTGACGCACGAGGAGATCGCGCAATTGATCGGATGTTCCCGAGAATCGGTCAGCCGGAGTTTCAGCGAGTTTAAGAGGAAGAAGCTGGTAGAAGTGAACGGTTCGACGCTGTTGGTTCAGGATAAAGCTGCGCTGGAATCTCTGGCAACACTGTAAAGGTCAGGTCCGGGATCCATCCCCGGGAAGGGGAGTCCGTGGTGGGTTCTTCCCTTCTCTCTTTTTTCGCAAAACAGCGGTTTTCGATCCTGCCATCCCCCATAAGAAAAAGCCCGCATCGACCAGGTCGGTGCGGGCTTTTTCGATTTTGTAACTCTTCCATGCGTCCCGGCGCAAAGCCGGCTCCGCATTACGAAACTTTCAACATAATGATGGCAAGCGTAAAGAGGGCCAACGTCTCGACGAACACAAGACCGAGAATCATGGCTGCGCGAATGGCACCAGCCGCTCCGGGATTGCGCGCCATGCCTTCGCAAGCGGACGAGGCAATCTTGCCCTGTCCGAGTGCCGCGCCGAAAGCGGCTAGGGCCATGCCGAACCCCGCGGCGATCGCGCCCAGATTCTTACCACCCGCTGCACCAGGTTCCTGAGCGAACAGAGCGGGAGCAACGACGAGCATAACGACTACGAGTACAGCTAACGACAGTACCGCTTTCTTCATAACTTCCTCCTGTGAATCGCCGTCAGTGGGTGGTTCCCGGATCTACGTGATACAAACCGGTCTCACGCTAAACGGCAAAAGCAAATTCGCACACCCCGCGAATAAGCGGTGGGACAAACCCGCCGCTACAACGGCGAAATCAATGTTCGTCGGCGACGGCGAGGCCCACATAAATCGCGGGAAGCACCGTAAAGATATACGCCTGGATGATCGACACGAAGATGTGCAGGCCGATAAACACTATCGGAATGACCACCGGAAAGACTCCGACGACGATCCCGAGCGCCGCACTCTTGGACCACGCCCACTCAAAGGGACCCATAAGAAGACCCAGGAAAATGACGTAAATCAGATCGCTGGCAAAAATATTGGCCCAAAGACGAACGGTGAGCGACAGCAGGCGAGCGCTGGTGGAAATGATTTCCACCGGAAAAAGAAGAAAGCCCAACACCCAATCTCCAAAATGGTGAGGCGAACCGGCGAAGGTGTGCAGATAACGAAGCGGGCCATGATGACGAATGCCCTGCCAGTTGAAGTACAGGAAAACGAGAGAAGCACAGGCAAGCGGCACGATGGGACTGACCGTGGGGGACGAAAATTCCGGGAAAATGCTCAGCAGGTTGGCGAGAAGAACAAAAACAGAAATCGTGCCCAGAAACGGAATGTACCTGCTAGCTCCGTGAGCCACGTTTTCTTCGAGTAGATCTTTAATCCCGAAGCCGAGCGGGTTTGTAAGCAGCATTTCGGCGCTCTGCTGAAGCATACCCGGGCGCTCGACAGAAAGTTGAGAACGAAGGATCAACGCAACAAGGGTGCCGAGAATCAGCACAACAAGGGACATGACAACATACTCGGGAATCGGCGTGCTGGCATCGGCAGGTTGCAAGCCCATCCCATGAAGAAGCCGGAGAGCGAGAGGCCCCAAGACGTGATTGACCCAATGCGTAAGGTGTTTTAGCTCATGTTCCATTCATTATTCCGCGGAGCGAAAGATGCTGTGCACACTAACCACAAAGGTGGCCGCTCCCAGGGCGCACAAACCAAAAACCATACTCAAAACGGGAACGTTCAGATACTTAAAAATAACATAGACAGCGAGCCCTATCAACCCGTAGCGGAACAGCACTTTGAAGTAGGTAGATATTGGCACAGAGGCTTTTTTCTGCTCGGCCTGGGCGGTCGAAGCTTGGGCAAGCGCGTCCACGCCTTGCTTAAGCCAACGAAAATTGAACCACGCCAGTAGCGCACCAATGAAAATGCCGGCTCCCCAGCGCCAGCCGTCAAAGTAGCCCACAGGAAGCGCGGCGATTGCGCCGAGCGTCAGAGTAAGCAAGGCGATGTGGGATTCCGTGCGCCGGTAGGCGGCATCGTCGTCGATGGGGATGGAGTTCACTGCTTGGCGGAGCGCCGCAGCATGTCGCGCAGTCCGGCGAAAAAGCCGAGAAAGCCGAAGACGAGCATGAGATATGGCTTGGTGTGCAGCCACTGGTCGAGGAAGTAGCCGATGGCGCCGCCGATCGCAACCGTGGCGACCATGATGAATGGCAGTTCCAGAGCCATGGCAAACTGACGGCTGAAGCCAGCAGCCTTCTGCCCGGTGGGAGTCAATTTGTCGTCTTTCTTTTCGTTATTGTCCAAGGGCATAACGGGCCAAACGTGTGAATGGCTCAGGATACAACCCTGCACTCAGGGTTACAAACAGGGCCACTCCAAGAGCCACCGCTTGTGCGCTACTGAGATGAGGCGCGGGAGCCTCACCGGGGCTCCGCATCCAGGCATGCACCACGATCCGGAAATAGTAATACAAGGCGGGAACAATGTAGAGAACCGCAAAAACCGCGAGCACCGGATGATGCGTTTCGATCAGCGCCTGGAAAATGAAATACTTGCCCATGAATCCTGCGGTGGGAGGAATTCCCGCCAGAGACAGCATGAAAATGAGAAGAAGCAACGCGGCGGCAGGATTGCGCTGGTAGAGGCCGTCGAGATCGTCGAGCGTATCTCCGATCAACCCACGCTGGCGCATGACGATCACGATGGCGAAGGCACCGATCGTCATGAAGCCGTAGGCGATCAGGTAGTAGAAAATGCCGGTAAACCCGGTAGCGTTCGCCGCAACCAGACCGAGAAGAATGTATCCGACGTGGGAAATCGAAGAGTAGGCCAGCAGCCGTTTGACATTGTTCTGCGTAAGCGCCGCAAGGTTGCCCCACGTAAGCGAAGCAACCGCCACACCCGCGATTAGAAAAACCCACGTGGGCTGCAAGTCGCCGAATATGATGGTGATGAGCCGGAGTAGCAACGCGAAACTGGCCGTCTTTGAAGCAACACTCACGTAAGCGGTGATGGGCGTGGGTGCCCCTTCGTAAACGTCGGGCGCCCATTGATGGAACGGCACGGCGGCTACCTTGAAGAACAACCCGGCAGCCACAGCGACAAACGCGACCACCAAGAGCCAATCGGTCAGGCCGTGCGCAAACGTGTATTGAACACGCTTCTCGAGAACATTGGCGATAGCAACGATGTTGGTGTTGGCCCGGCCAATGCCATAAAGAATAGAAAAACCGTAAGCCAGTATCCCGGAGCTGAACGCGCCAAGCAGAATGTACTTCATGGCCGCTTCGTTGGAGCGCTTGTTCTTGCGCAGGAAACCGGTGAGCACATAAAAACTCAACGCCATGGTTTCCAAACCAAGGAAGAGCACGATCAGATCGATGCCGCAAGCCATGAACATCATGCCGATGCAGGCGAAGAGAATCAGTGCGTAGAATTCGCCCTCCTGCTCATGCTCCAGATCCATATAGCGGATCGAAAGAAGAATCACGAGGGCTGTGGCGGCAAGAAAAAGACCGGCGAAAACAATGAAAAAGCCATCGACAAGAACCGTATAGTGGAAGCCCAAGAGTCCCGGCATTCCTGACGGGTGGAGGCGAAGCTCGTTGTACCTCTGCACCTGCTTGAGCAACCCACCGCCACTGAACACAACGCCGGCTAGAGCGAGATAGGCATTAAAATGCTTTTCTTTTTGGTCGAAAAAGAAATCAACAATCAGGATACTCAAGGCGAAAAGGAGCAATTCCAGCTCTGGCAAAATGACGAGGCCATCTCCGTTAATGTAACTGATGACGGAAGTAAGGGCAGAGTGCATGGTGTCGTTATTTGGCCTCCGCGGAGACCGGAACTATGGAGTTTGCAGGAATCGACGAGGCAGTCGGTGCCGGCAATGGCGTGGCCGCCTGTTCATAGAAGCTCGGGTTGATCTGGTGCACGATCTTGTCGACCGGGCTGTTGATGTAGTTGAAGAATGGTTTGGGATAAATGCCAATCCAGAAAGCCAGAGCAACCAGAGGCAAGAGAACCGCATACTCGCGCAGGTTCAGGTCCGGAAGCGTCTTATTTGCTTCATGAGTGACCGAGCCGAACATTACTCGCTGATACAGCCAAAGAAGGTACGCAGCACCTAGAACGATGCCGAGAGTACCCCACGCAGCCCAGGCTTTATTCACGATGAAAGCGCCTTGCAAAATCGTGAACTCTCCGATGAAACCGTTGAGCAAGGGCATACCTAGGGAACTCAGGCTAACGATGAGATAAATGGCGGCAAAGTTTGGCATGGGTGTAGCCAGGCCGCCAAATTCGGAAATCAGCCGCGTGTGGCGACGCTCATACAGCACGCCGACAATAAGGAAAAGCGCCCCGGTAGAGATGCCGTGGTTAATTTGCTGAAGCACGCTGCCAGAAAGTCCGGTCGGCGTCAGGGCAAAAATGCCCAGCGTGCAAAATCCCAAGTGACTCACGGAACTGTAGGCGATAAGACGTTTCATGTCTTTCTGCATGAGGCAGACAATCGCTCCATAGACGATGCTGATCAGGGAGAGAACGATCAGAATATTGATGATCTTCGCGCGCATTGCGTGATCACTGGGAAGCAGCGGCAGCGAAAAACGAATGAAACCATACGTGCCCATTTTCAGCAGGACACCGGCCAGGATCACCGAACCTGCCGTGGGCGCTTCCGTGTGTGCATCGGGCAACCACGTGTGGAACGGGAACATCGGCACTTTAATGGCGAAAGCGAAGAAGAATCCCCAGAAAAGCCACGGTTGCAATTTTTCAAAAATATCCCTGTACGCCGGATTTTGCACGGCTGCCAGCAGCGTGGGAATGTCGAAAGTTTGCACTCCGGTGGCTTTGCTGGCGTTGAAGTAAAGAGCCAGTATGCCGAGTAGCATTAGCACCGACCCGGCTAGTGTGTAGAGGAAGAACTTAATGGCAGCGTAGAGTCGCCGGTCGCTGCCCCACACACCGATCAGGAAATACATCGGCACCAGCATCACTTCCCAGAACATATAGAACAGGAAGAAATCAAGCGACATGAACACGCCGAGCATGCCGGTCTGCAGAAGAAGCAGAAGAATGTAGTACTCCTTCGTGCGCGTCTGGATCGCAGACCAGGAAGAAAGAATCGCGATCATGCCGAGAAATGTGGTGAGCATGACCAGCAGAAAGCTGATGCCATCAATTCCCAGGGTGTAGCGCGCGCCGATCGATGGGATCCACTCTGCGGATTCCCGGAAAGCGTAATCCTGAAAACCCATAGGGAAGTGCTGCACCAGTGGAATCGAAACGGCGAAGCCGAGGATCCCGAAAAAATTGCCAACGATCCGGTGAAGCGTTTGTGAGCCGCGCGGAACAAAAAGCAGCGCGATAGCTCCGATAGTGGGCGTGAACAGGATCACGCTAAGAAGATGATTTGAGAACAAGTGCATGCAAATCGCCTTTCAGTGCAAGCTGCGCACTAAAACGTACATATGGTGGCCGTAGTACACCAGCAAAACCGCCAAACCCAGGAGGATGAAAGCGGCGTAACTCGAAAAAACACCGCTCTGCAACATACGGATCGGATGGCTCAGAGAACGAGTGAACTTGCCGACGAAGTTCACAAGACCGTCGACAATCCACTTGTCCCACCACATGGAAACTCGAGAGAAACCGCGCGCGACAGTTGCGGCGCCGTCGACGCCGAGCCCATCGATCACCTTGGCATCGAAGAGGCCGAAAGCCACGCTGAGGTCCTTGATGCGGTTGACGAAGAGCGCGTCGTAAATTTCGTCGACGTAATACTTGTGCATCAGAACATTGTGCAGGCGTGGCCACCGCGCGGCAATTTTAGAGTGCAGTTGGGGATGCTCCAGGTAGAACTTGTAAGCGAGCCAGATACCGAACCCGGCCACCGCGACCGAAACGCACATCAGAAACAATTCGAAAAGTATGGTGTGGTGCGCGAATTTCACCGCGACGGTTTCCGGAATTACCCCGCTCATCACCGGCTCGAGAAATTCTTCGAACGAACTGCGGCCACCCCAAAGCGTCGGCAGCGCAAACCAACCGCCAACAATCGAAAGAGCGGCGAGTACCATGAGGGGCACCGTCATGGTGCTGGGGGATTCGTGGATGTGATGCTCCACTTCCGGCGAAACACGCGACAGGCCGAAGAACGCCAGGAAGAGCAACCGGAACATGTAAAAAGCTGTAAGCCCGGCGGTAATAACGCCTATGACCCAGAGGAAGAGATAGCGGTCGACGGCCGCAGAGCGCGCAAAAGCATGGCCGAGGATTTCATCCTTGCTAAAGAACCCGGCCAGCGGTGGCATCCCGGCGATCGCTAACGTAGCAATCAAGAATGGGCGAGACGTGGCAGGAATGGCGTTCCAAAGTCCGCCCATCTTGCGCAGGTCCTGCTCGCCCGACAGCGCGTGAATCACGCTGCCCGCACCGAGGAAGAGGAGAGCCTTGAAGAACGCGTGGGTCATCAGGTGAAAAATACCTGCAGAGAACGCCCCGACGCCGAGTGCTAGAAACATGTAGCCAAGCTGACTGATGGTGGAGTAGGCGAGCACTCTCTTAATGTCGGTTTGGGCCAACGCCATCGACGCGGCAAAGATAGCCGTGAGCGCTCCCACCACCGCAACAAGATCCATTGCGAAGGGCGCTAATTGGTAGATCGCATTCATGCGCGCGACCATATACACGCCGGCCGTAACCATGGTGGCAGCATGGATGAGGGCGCTCACTGGCGTAGGTCCTTCCATCGCGTCCGGCAGCCAAACGTACAGGGGAAGTTGCGCGGATTTGCCTGTGGCGCCAACAAAGAGAAGGATGGCGATCGCGGTAAGCACCGGTGCACCGAAAGCGATACGGCCTTGATCGAGCATGGCGGCGAGCGTCTGGTTGATTCCAGCGAAGGCAACCGGATCAGGCAAGCCGGCGGAAGTAAATCGAATCGTGCCGAAGATGCCCGCGATGAGAAAAATCCCGAGAAGGAACCCGGTGTCACCGACGCGATTAACGATGAACGCCTTCTTGCCCGCGTCGGAGGCCGACTTTTTAAGAAAGTAGAAACCGATGAGGAGATAGCTGCACAGCCCCACGCCCTCCCAGCCAACGAAGAGAAGGAGCAGATTGTTGGCGAGAACCAGCGTAAGCATCGAAAACATGAAAAGGTTGAGATAGCCGAAGAACCGGTAGTATCCCCCTTCATGGGCCATGTAGCCGATGGAGTAAACGTGGATCAGGAAACCCACGCCAGTGACCACAAGAATCATCACGCAGGACAAAGGATCGAGAAGATAGCCCCAATCCGCAATAAAGGGCACCAGGCCACCGACCGCCGGGATTGATCCGGGTGTCACCCATTCGAACAGAATCTGCTGGAAGACTCGTTGACCAGCCTCCAAACCAGACAGCGCGAAAGCTGCACCAACCGCGTGGAGAAACGAGAGCAGAACGCTGCCCACACAAAAAAAGTTAACCGCCCTCTTCGGCAACAACCGGCCGAACAAAAGCATGGTCGCAGCTGAGACCAGCGGGAAAAGCGGGATCAACCAGAGGTGCTGCAGGAAATAGTTCGAGGAGGTCATGGGCGGACCACTCCCCTTGCGGACATGAGCACAGCTACCATTTGAGTAGATCCATTTCGTCGGCCAGCAGGGTTTCGCGGTTCCGGAAATAGGCGATGATAATGCCGAGACCGATAGCGGCTTCGGCGGCTGCATCCGCGATGATGAACAGCGCAAAAACCTGCCCGGCGACGTCCCCAAAAATGCGAGAGAAAAGAACCAGGTTGATGTTCACCGCATTGAGGATCAGTTCGATGGACATCAGAACCACAATCACATTCCGCCGCGTCACCACCCCGATGCAGCCGATCAGAAATAGCGCGAAGCTCAGGCAGAGGTAGTGGATGGGAGACATCATGATTCGCTGGTCCTTTTCCTGCTCTTAGCCATCACCACGGCGCCAACCATCGCAACGAGCAACAAAACGCTGGCAATTTCGAAAGGCAGCAAATAGTCGCTGAACAGGCTCTTGGCCAATGCTTCAGAGTTGGGAGGTAGTTTGTCTGCAGGAGCGCTTCCTTGAATCAGTAACCCTTCCCCAGGAAGCTTGCGGGCCAATAGCAGTATGACGACACCTTCGAAGGCCAAGGCCAGGATTACCAGCACAGCCACAAACCGCTGCAGCCGGAAACGAATCTGGTGGATAGGCGCGTCGAGCCGAACCAGCATAATCACGAAGATAAACAGCACCATGATTCCGCCGACATACAAAATGATTTGCGTGATGAACAAGAATTCGGCTCGTAATTGCAAGAAGATGCCAGCAATGGCCAGTAGCGTGGCGACCAGGCAAACCGCGGAGTGCAGCGCGTTGCGGCGCGTCACCATCAGCCCGGCACTCAGAACCGCAACGCCTGCAAAAAAGTAGAAGAAGATGCTATCCAGCATAAGAATCCGATGGCACCGCCGACGTGGAAGAAGCGGCGCTTGCGTGTTTATCGTGCAAACGTACAAGCAACAGTGAGACGGCCAGAGTGAAAGCCGTTGTGAGCATCACAGCCAGCCAGCGGTTCCACCCAAGTTCCAAGCTCAAGAACATGGCTATCCCGACAGAGAAAATGTTTACGATGGCCAAGGGGATCAGGATGTACCAGCCGAGGTGCATCAACTGGTCGAAGCGATAGCGCGGTAAGGTGAAGCGAAGCCACATGAAAACGTAGATGTAAACGGCCACCTTGAAGAGGAACCAGAACGCACCGTTGAGACCCGGAATGGCGAATCGTAAAGGCGCGACCAGCCAGGGCACCAGGTAGATTACTGCCACACCAAAGCAGCACAGCGCGACAACCCACATGAAACCCAACTGCACTTTAACCGGCTGCTTCCCTGCCCGGTAGATGCAGTACACACCAAGCGCTGCGATCAAAAGGGCGGGAAGGACGCCCATCGGTATATCCAGCCAGCGGACGTTCGAGAACGGACGCAGCCACCCGCCGAGGAAAAGCGTTGTGGCCACCGACGCCACCACGATCATATTGGCGTATTCACCCAGGAAATACAGAGCCCAGCGAAAGCCGCTATATTCCGTCATGTAGCCCGCGACAAGTTCGGATTCCGCCTCAGGCAGATCGAACGGAGCGCGGTTCGTCTCGGCTATCGAAGCAACCAGGTACGTGAAAAACGCTACGGGCGCCAGGAAAAGGAACCAGACATGCTGGTCTGACTGGGCATCCACGATGGCACGAATCTTCAAGCTGCCGGAGAGCAGCAAGGCGCTGATGATCGCGAGCCCCCCGGCGGTCTCGTAGCTCACAAGCTGCGCGGTGCTGCGCAGCGCTCCCATGATGGAATAGTGGCTGTTCGAGGCCCATCCTCCCAGAATGATGCCCAGGAATCCGAGAGAACTTACGCCGATGACAAACAGGATGCCGATGTTAATGTCCTGCGCCACTCGAAAGGCCGGGCCGAAATAAATCGCGCCCATGGACGTGAGCGCGGCGACCATGGAGATGACCGGAGCGAACCAGAAGATGAAGGCATCGGCATCGCGCGGGATGATGTCTTCCTTGATGAGCAGCTTTACCGCATCCGCGATCGGCTGAAGCAGACCGTGCGGCCCCACGCGCATGGGTCCCAAGCGCGCTTGCATATCGGCCATCAGCTTCCGTTCGACCAGGACAACGTACCCGGCCACCAGAGGAACCGCGGCCACGATCACCACGCCGCAGACCAGTTCGACCCACCATGTTTTGAGAAAAGCCACAACTGCTTGCATGGTCGGACTGATTGAAAGCACACAGCCTAAAGCCTGTGTTACCGGGTGGCTCATCGGTCCACCTCACCCAGAACGATATCCAGCGTGCCGATCACCGCAACGACATCCGCAACCAGGTGGCCTCGAATCATCTTGTCGAGTGCCTGCAAATTTACAAATGAAGGAGGACGAATGCGCACACGATACGGCTGTGTAGTGCCATCGCTGACGATGTAGTAGCCGAGTATGCCCTTGGGAGCTTCGATGGAGTGATAAACCTCGCCGGGCGCGGGTTTGATCACTTTGCCGACCTTGCCAAAGATCGCGCCCTCGGGAATATTTTCGATCGCTTGCAAACAGATACGGCGCGACTGCCGCATTTCTTCCATACGCACCATGTATCGGTCGTAAGTGTCCCCATTGGTGCCAATCGGAATTTCGAACTCGTAGCGATCGTAGGCGGCGTAGGGCTGCGCCTTCCGCAGGTCCCATTTCACTCCGCTGGCGCGCAGGATTGGACCCGTGGCACCCAAAGCGATGCAATCTTCCGCACTGAGCACGCCGACATTTCGTGTGCGGCCGATCCAAATGCTGTTCCCGGTCAGCAGATCGACATAATCCTGAATACGACGCTCGAAATCCTTGCAGAAACGCTCGACATCCTTTTCGAAGCCGTCGTAGGACTCGTACTGCAACCCGCCGATTCGAAAGGCGTGTGTAGTCAGTCGCGCGCCACAATACTTCTCGAAAATCTTCAGAATTTCTTCGCGTTCCCGGAAGCAGTAAAAAAGCGGCGTCAGCGCGCCGATATCAAGCGCATGTGTGCCCAGCCAGACCAGATGGCTCGCGATGCGCTGCAGTTCAGTGAGGATCGTGCGAATCACCCGGGCGCGTATCGGAACTTCGACTTGGAGCAGCTTCTCGACGGCCTCGCAGTACCCAAGGCCATTGCTGACCGCAGCAACGTAGTCCATACGATCAACGTATGGCGCAAATTGCTGGTAAGTACGATTTTCCGCAATTTTCTCAACGCCACGATGGAGGTAGCCAATCACACATTCCGTGCCGCGCACGCGCTCGCCGTCCAGCTTCAGTTTTACACGCAGAACCCCGTGCGTAGAAGGATGCTGGGGCCCCATGTTCAGGACAAGCTCGTCGGCGCCAAGCAGCGTGTTGTTCTGTTGCGACGCGTCGTTTTGGATGCTGTCTGCCACGTCTCCTCTGGCTACTGGCCGCTCTCAATGCCGAGATTCTCTCGGACCCATGCGGTGTCTTGCTGAAGAATGTCGTAGTCTTTGCGAAGCGGATGACCATTCCAGCCGTCCGGCAGAAGAATGCGCTTCAATCCCGGGTGCCCGGTGAATTCAACGCCGAACATGTCAAAGATTTCGCGCTCCAGCCAGTCGGCAGTGGGCCAAATATCGACTAGGCTCTTAGGACGTTCGTTCGCAGCAACCGCGGCCTTCAGGCGGAGCCGCGTATTATTCGGGAACGAATACAGAATAGCCACAAGATCGAAACGCTTTTCGCGGCGAGGCCAATCCACCGCCGTGTAATCCTCAAGCAGGTCAAATTTCTCTTCGTCCCGCGAGTAACGTGCGATCTCGGAAAGCTGCGATACGTCAATCACCAGGTAGGGCTGCTTGCGATCTTCCAACGCTTCCAGAATCGCACTGCCAAAGCGCGCACGATAGCGTTGAACCCACTCGTTATCGACAGGAATTTGTAGGGCCGGCGGTGCTTTTGGCGCAGGCGCAGCGGGCTTTGCTGCCGCGGGCGCAGCCGGCGCGGGCGCGCTCTTGGGCGGAGGCGTAGGCGAAGTGGCTTTCGGCTCCGGTGGAGTACTCTCAGACTCTTGGGATGGCTTGGACTCGTCTGCCATGGACCCTTGGACCAATATGCTGCGATACGACGATCAGAAGAATGAGAACAGAACGCCGTGAACTTGAGTCGCTAAAGATGGCTGCAAAAAGCTGCGTGCGCAAGGAAGGAGCGAAGAACGCGCAATCCATCTTGCTATGCGGATGCGGTAATCCGCGACCTGGCAGCTATTCTCATCGTTCACTGCGTTTCTAACATAGGAGAAAAAAGCAGTCAATGCGCGCGAGCACAGACAGAGGAAAAGTTTGCGGCGCCCGATAAAAGGAAGTTGCGAATGAAAAGAGCCGCTTTGCGCTGCTACACTGCGCTGTTCGATTAAGGCGGAAAAGCTCACGCCCAGTCGAGGGCGCCCTTTTTGTAGAGCCAGATGTAACCGATAACCAGGATCCCGAGAAAAACAGACATGGAAATAAGCGCAAACGCGCCCAAATGCTGGGCTAGCCAGGAACGGTAAAGAATGGCCCAGGGGATCAGGAAAATCGTCTCGGCGTCAAAAATGACAAAGAGAATCGCTACCACATAATAGCGAGCGGAGTAGCGCCCGCGAGCGTTGCTTTCGGCAGGCACGCCGCACTCGTAAGGGAGAAATTTCGCTGGACCGCCACGCGACCCCGGCCGAATCAGCTTGAACACAAGCAGAGCAAGAACAGGAAACGACAGAACGAGTAGAGCGAAAATCAGGACCGGGATATAGGCAGCGGGCATGGTTGCAACCTTCTGGGCATGCTAGCACACAAAAAGGGGCGAAGTGCAAGGAGAGGTGTCACGCTCTGATGCGGAGCCGCGAAAGTGTCGCGCGTAAACGCGTGCGCAAAGCCGCGTTAAGTCGCCACGCC
>Ga0335073_10006948_pt1 | contig 15880 bp, 15 predicted proteins | sample Lox_Sample_22_FD_207093 | JGI IMG/M metagenome (GOLD analysis project Ga0335073, IMG submission 207093) | Soil microbial communities from Loxahatchee National Wildlife Refuge, Florida, United States - Lox_Sample_2.2 | ecosystem: Environmental > Terrestrial > Soil > Wetlands | place: USA... | reverse complement strand
CGCAATGAAGTACCGGTTCCAGGCCGCCAAGCTGCCAGACATTCAGCACGCGCCAGAGTTCGGCGACGGCTGGGTCCGGTTCATCCAGACGGTCGGCGGCCGGACCGGGGCGCCCATGCCGCGGCGCCTCAGCCGCAAGCCGTTCGTCCAGTGGCAGGCACCGTTCGTGTGGACGACACTGGCGCTCACACTGCATGCGGACGGCCAGGCGGAGTTCGAGATGACCGGCGCGAGCCCGTTCCCGCGGCACTGGATCTATGGCGCTGCCGGTGAGCTCGCCGCCAAATCGGGCCTGACCAACTTCAAGGACTGGATGGACGCGTCCGGCACACTGCACACGCCGTGGGGCGAGGAGGACTCGCCCGCACTGGTTACTGCGGTCGAGACCGCGCTTGAGCGCGCTCTGTCGGTGCAGCTCATGCACGGGGCCAGTAAGCCCGCCTTCGCGACCCTCCAGCCTGGCGATACGCTCGTGCGGCAGGGCGAGATCGGCTCGGGCGTGTATCTGGTGCTTGACGGGGTGATCCGGGCGGACCGTGACGGCGCTGAGCTGGCCGAGTACGGACCGGGCGCCATTCTCGGCGAGCGCGCCCACCTCGAAACAGGGGTGCGCACGGCGACGCTGACCGCAGTTACCGCCTGCCGGGTCGCCACAGTACCTGCCAGCCAGTTCGGCACGGACGCGCTCATCGAACTGGCGGCGGGCCACCGGCACGAGGAAGCAGTGCAGGGCGGCTAAGTGCGGATCGCAATGTGCGGCACCAGGGGATCGACTCCGGCGCCAGGACGGGAGTTCCTGCGGTACGGCGGGCACACGTCGTGCGTCGCCGTCACCGCGCCGGGCGCGGCGGCGCCTGGGCTGATCCTGGACGCGGGTACCGGGATAAGGAACGTGACATCGCTGCTGGCAGGCGGGCCGTTCACCGGCACGATCGCGCTGACTCACCTGCACTGGGATCACGTGCACGGCCTGCCGTTCTTCCGCGCCGGCGACAGGGATGACGCTGCCGTCCGCGTGCTACTGCCCGCCCCGCCGGACGGCTCGGCGGCAGAGGCGGCCCTGGAGCGCGGGATGTCGCCGCCGCACTTCCCGATCACCCCGCGCCAGCTGCGCGGATCCTGGGAGTTCAGCGGGATCGAGCCCGGCCTCGTCCGGCTCGGTCCGCTGACCCTGCTCGCGAGGGAAATCCCGCACAAGGGCGGCCGGACCTTCGGGTACCGGGTCAGCGACGGCAGCACGTCGTTCGCGTACCTGCCTGACCACAGCCCGACCAATCTCGGGCCAGGGCCTGATGGCCTCGGCGAATACCACGACGCCGCCATGCAACTCGCTGACGGCGCGGACATCCTCATGCACGACTCGTTCTGGTACGCCGAGGATTTCGACCCGGCGGAGACCCTGGGCCATGCGGCGGCGGAGTATGCCATCGGGCTGGCCGTCGCCACGGGGGCGCGTCAGGTTCTGCTGGTTCATCACCGGCCTGACCGCACCGACAGCGAGCTGGAGAAGCTTGCCGCCGGGCTGCGGGACAGCCCGGTTCCGGTCGCGCTCGCCGCGGACGGCCAAGTGATGTGCCTGTGACCCAGCTCGATGCCGTCGTCGTCGGGTCCGGGCCGAACGGACTTGCCGCCGCGCTGACGCTCGCCAGGGCCGGGCTGCAGGTGCAGGTGTTCGAGGGCGCGGACCAGCCGGGCGGCGGCTGCCGTACGGCCGAGCTCACACTGCCCGGTTTCGCACACGACGTGTGCTCGACCGTGCACGGACTGGCTGCGGCTTCGCCGTTCTTCGCTGGCTGTGACCTCACCGCGCGCGGGGTGCGACTGCTGGTACCCGAGGTCGCGGCGGCGCAGCCGCTGGACGGCGGGCGCGCGGGGGCGATCTGGGGCTCGGTGGCAGCGACCGCCAGCCGGCTGGGCGCCGACGCCAGTGCGTACCGGCGGCTGATGGAGCCGCTGGAGCGCGACGCCGGGGCCGTCGTGTCGCTCGCGCTGTCCCCGCTGCGGTCGCTGCCGAGCAGGAAGCTCCCGGCTGCGCGATTCGGCGCCGAGGGCCTGCTGCCGGCCACGGTGCTGGCCCGCGGTCTCAGGACGGCCGAGGGCCAGGCTCTGCTCGGCGGCATGGCCGCGCACTCGATCAGGTCGCTGACCGCGCCGCTGACGGGCGCGTTCGGGCTGACGATGCTGCTGCTGGCGCACACCACTGGCTGGCCGGTCGTCGAAGGCGGCAGCGGCCGCCTGGTGGCGGCGATGCTTGCCGAGCTCACCGAGCTCGGCGGCACGGTCACAACCGGCTGCTGGGTGAAGAGCCTTGCTGATCTGCCGCCCGCCCGCATTGTCATGCTGGACGTCACACCACGCCAGCTGCTCGAGATGGCAGGTGACCGGCTGCCACCTGGCTACCGCCGCGCGATGCGACGCTTTCGCTACGGGCCGGGCGTGTGCAAGGTTGACTGGGCGCTGGACGGCCCCGTTCCCTGGCAGAACGAGGCCTGTCGGCGGACGATCACTATTCATGCCGGCGGTACTCTCGCCGAGGTTGCCCGCAGCGAGGCGGCGGTAGCCGCCGGCCAGCATCCGGAGCAGCCGTTCTGCCTGGTGACCCAGCCCGGGGTGGTCGACCAGAGCCGGGCGCCGGCCGGCAAGCAGGTGCTCTGGGCCTACTGCCATGTACCGGCGGGGTCGGATGTCGACATGACGAGCAGGATAGAAGCGCAGGTCGAGCGATTCGCCCCCGGCTTCCGAGACCTGATCCTGGCCCGGTCGGTGCGGACCGCGGCGGACATGGAGCGGTACAACCCCAGCTACGTGGGCGGTGACATCGCTGCTGGCGCCAGTACCCTGCGCCAGACCATCGGCAGGCCAGCCCTGAAGTGGAATCCGTACCGGGTGCCGCTGCCAGGGACCTACCTGTGCTCGGGGTCGACGCCGCCCGGCGGCGGCGTGCACGGGATGTGCGGGATGTGGGCAGCCAGGGCGGCACTCCGGGACATGCGCCCGTAGCGGCGTGTCACGATGAGCCATGCGAGTTCAGCGGTTTGACGTCCGGGTCGCAGCCGGTCCCCGTGGCAGCGCCTTGATCGTGATGCCCTTCGACCCGGATGCGGAGTGGGGCGTCAAGGCGGTGCATCACGTGAGCGGAACGGTCAACGGCTGCCGGGTACGGGTGACGCTCGAACGGGGCGACAGCGGATGGGCGTTCACCATGAACCCGGCGAGAATGCAGCACGCGGGCATCGCGGTCGGCTCGAAAGCGCCCGTCGAGCTGTCGCCTGAAGGGCCGCAGCGCGGTGATCTTGCCGAGGACATTGCCGCCGCGCTCGAGGCCAACCCTTCGGCCGGAGCGTTCTTCGACACGCTCGCGCAGTTCTACCGCAAGGGCTACTTGAGCTACATCGACGCCACGAAACGGCGGCCGGACCTGCGCGCGGCACGGATCGCCGAGGTGACGGACCTGCTCGCCAGCGGCACCAAGGAGCGGCCGCGTTCTTGATCGGTCGTGGCATCCAGCGATCTTGGGACGAGTGGGTGTACCGAGCCGTTAAGGTGTAGGAGGATGCCCGGTCCGGCGGCCCGTATAGCTGCGGGTGGGCCGGGATCTGTAGCGTCGCATACTTCCCAGCAGGCCAGTCAAGCAAGCGGCTTCCTGCGCCTCGGGTTTGACCCGAGCGAGACCAGGAGGCTGTACCCGTGTACATGGCCATCATCGTCAAAGATGCGCCGCAAGGATGCGCAATTGTGCAGATCTGCGGCGAGCTAGACATTGCGACCGCACCTGACCTGCGCGAGCAGCTGCTCGCGATCCTGGGGGATCGCCGCACACCGAGCCGCCTCATCCTTGACCTGTCCAAGCTGGAGTTCATGGATTCCAGCGGCGTCGCCGTCCTCATCAACACTGAGAGGCGCGCCAGATTGCTCGGCAGCTCCCTCGCTCTAGTCGCTCCGCAGCGGCCAGTCGCGCGAATTCTGCAGATCTGCGGGGTGGACCGCTGTTTTCCAGTATTCGATGACGTCACTGCGGCTGCAGTCGGACCGCAAGCAGATCTTCCGCGGTTGCTATGAACCGAATCGGCTACCCGCAGCATCCTGGCTAAACCCCGGTTGGACCGAGCCGCATGTGCAATCGGACCGTGGTGCCCGCCTGACCGCTGCGGATCTCGACCTGGTCGCAGACCTGATGCACGAGCCAGAGCCCACGGCCGCCGCCGGACGCATCCGGGGCCGGCCGGACCCGGCCGGCGAGCGGGTCAGTGATCTGGCCCTGGTCCTGTACCTGGCAAACGACCTCGTCATCGGTGACCCAGAACGTCACGGTGCCCGGCCCGTTGGTATGGGCCAGGGTGTTCGCAGCCAGCTCAGCGGTGGCGATGACCAGATCAGTCACTCGGTGCGGCGGCAGACCAGCACCGCGTGCGAGGGCAGCGGTGAATTCCCTGACGGTGGTCAAGCTGCTTGTGTACTGCAGCTTTTCCGCCTCGTCAGGGGGCGTGCTCAGCGGACGGCCGGCCCAGGGCCCCGGCGGTCGTGAGCGCACTAACCCCTCCAGCCTGCTCTCGCCACATCTCACGCAGCCTGTGCCCGATCGTTAGGCTGCTGCCCAGTAATGATCGTGCCATTCAGAGCCTCGCCAGGTAGCGGAGGGTGATCGTCTGAGAGGATGTTCATCAGAGCCGCTGCTGTCAGGCACAGCCTGCCGCCGCTGCGCAGCCGCAACGGCCTGGCCCAGGGAGTGATTCCGTGCAGGTGGGGGGCGCCGAGGTGGCAGCGCCGGTCAGCCGCGCTGCGCTCGAAGATCGGCTGCGGGGGATCCAGTCGATCACCGATGCCGCGCTGTCCCGCCTTGATGATCGGGAGTTCCTCGCTGAGCTGCTCGAACGCACCAGGGCTGTCTTGCAGGCAGATACCGCCGCAGTGCTGTTGCTGGACTTCACTTCCGGGCACCTGATCGCCACGGCAGCCGCCGGGCTGGAGGAAGAGGTACGGCAGGGCGTCCGCATCCCCGTGGGCCGCGGCTTTGCCGGCCGCATCGCCGCTGAGCATCGACCGGTGATCCTCGATCGGGTTGACCACACGACGGTGCTCAACCCGATCCTGCTGGCGAAGGGCATCCGTGCGCTGATGGGTGTCCCCCTGGTCAGTGGCGGCAAGGTGATCGGCGTGCTGCACGTCGGCTCGCTAACGCAGCGTCAGTTCACAACGGAGGAGCTCGAGCTGCTGCAGCTGGCCGGGGACCGGGCGGCCAGCGCGCTGGGCTCCCTGATGGCGAATGAGGACCGGATCGCGGCGGCGGGGTTGCAGCGCAGCTTGCTACCGTCCGCGCTGCCGGCGACTGCCGCCGCCGAGATGGCTGTCCGTTATGTCCCGGGCAAGGGGAAGGTGGGTGGTGACTGGTACGACGTGTTCACCCTGCCGTCCGGAGAGATGGGCGTGGTGATCGGCGATGTCGTCGGATCAGGCCTGGCAGCGGCAGTGATCATGGGCCGAATGCGCAGCGCACTGCGAGCCTACGCGCTGGAGACGGCTGACCCCGAGCAGGTGCTGTCGCGTCTCGACCGCAAGATGCAGCACTTCGAGCCCGGCGCGATGGCTACGGTCCTGTATGCGGTGTTCGACCCTGGCCTCGACCACGTCAGCATATGTTCGGCTGGGCACTATCCTCCCGTCATTGCGTCCCCGGAGCGGTCAGCGGAACTTGCCGAAATCCCGCCAGGCATGCTGATCGGTGCCGTAGGTGGTGCTCTGCGGCGGACGGTCACCATCGATGTCACGCCGGGCACACTTTTCTGCTTCTACACCGACGGGCTGATCGAACGCCGTGGCGAGCTGATTGACGACGGCCTGTCGCGTCTGTGTGCAGTAGTAACTGCCGAGCCGCCAGAAGCTGGCTGCGCCGCGGTGATGGGGGCCATGGTAGGCCGCGAGGTGGCCAGTGACGATATCGCCCTGCTCATGGTCCGGCGCCGACCAGCGGGCCCCCCGCGATGACCGACGGGCACGACCAGCTTCGCTGGGAGGGCGAACGGGCTGTATTCGCGATGCCGCCTGACGTCGACATCACCAATGCGGATCAGATCCGGCATGCGCTGCGCGCTGCAGTCAGCCTCGGTGCGCCGGTCCTGATCATCGACATGAGCGCGACAAACTTCTGCGATTCGTCCGGCGTGCAGGCCATCGTCGATGCCTACAACCAGGTGCGGACCCGTAACCAGGGCGCCGCCACCCGCACCGAGCTCCGGCTCGTGGCTACGACGGTGCGCCGTATCCTCACGCTGGTCGGGGTGGACCAGCTGATGCCTGTTTACTCGACGCTGGAAGCGGCACTAGCCGACCCCGCGGAGTTCTCCGGCCCGGCAGGCTGAGGGCGACCCGGGAGCGGCCTGATCGGGGCGCCGGCCGGCGGGTCTGTGCGGGCCGGACGCTCACTGAATCTGACCTCGATCTGCTGCTCGGGCCGGCGCTGGTTTTGCAGGACCTGCAGCGCCATCGAGGTACGGTCGGCCTCGGTCAGGGGTGGCTGAACTAGCGTGCGCGGCCACAGCTTGCGTGCCAGGACTACGTTGATCTCCGCGGCGTAGATGGCAGCCTGCGCGCCGAAGTAGATCCAGGCCACCATGCCGAGCACTGTGGCAAAGATGCCGTAGACGGAGTCGCTGCGCAGATAGTGATGCACCAGGTACGCCCCGAAGGCCTGCAGCACGGTCCAGAACAAACCGCCCACAACGGCGCCCGGGACGAGATCGCGCGAGTGTACAACCCTCGGGGTGAGAGCCCGGAAGCCCAGGTAGTACAGGCCGGCATTGGCGATCGCAGCCAGACACTGCGCGAGCGCCCGGACGGGCAGTGCATGGTGCCCGTAGGTGACAAGTCCCGCCAGCAGCGTGCTGATGACAATGCCCAGGGCAAGAATCGCGAGGAACGCCACGCTGCGCCCAAGCCTGGGCAGATAGCCAGCCCTTTCCGGACCGGGCAGGTTCCAGACCTGCTCCATGGTGAACAGCCCGGCCTGCGCTAGCTTGGTCACGCCCCACGCCAGAAGCAGCAATCCGACCGTCAGGCTCGCTGTGGTAGCCCGCTTCAGTCCGTGGATGTTGGCCAGTTGCCCGCCGATCACCGGGAATTGCGTAGTAGCCGCATGGATGACCTGGGCCTGCAGGGACGGGTCGCCTGCAGCGATGATGACCAGCACGCTAACGAGGATCAGCATCAGCGGGAACACCGACACGAATCCCGTGTACGCGAGGTTCGAGACCAGCGCGCCGCCGTTGTCGTCGCCGAACTTCTTGAGTACACCGAAGAGAAACGCGGTGGGAGTGTGGCCCTGCTGGATCTCATCAGCGCGCCGTAGTGCCTTCTCCGCCGGATTCATGGTTGAGAGCTATTGAATGATCGTGACAGCGAGTCCGGCCGGGCATCCGCGTCGCACAAGCTTGGCTACGTCGTGCCAGTCGACCTTGTCGGCGACTGCTTCGGCGACCGGCCGGGCCAGGCCGAGGCGAGTTAGCTGCGACACGCGCCAGGCGTGCACCCGGTGGGCATCTGGATCGGAACTTTCTGGTCGTGAGGCAATCGCCGCTGGCCTTCTCATGTCCTCTTCTTCCAGCGGCCGGCCTCCCGATTGTCGTCCGCCAAGCTGTGCATTCGTTTGTCGGGACCATGACGCTACCCGCAGGTCAGCTCCCTAATCACCGGGTGGGGAGGCAGCAGACGACGGCGTCTGGCTGAGTTACGCATCCCTGAGCTTCAGGGCGATCCCGCCTGCCACCAGCGCGGCGGCTGCCCAGATCGCCAGCACGCCCAGGCCCGCCCACGGCGTGATCGCCAGGCCGCGCAGCCCGGTGGTGTCCTGGATCGTCAGCCCCGCCACTGTCGGCGTCCAGCGCTCGAGCCGGTGCTGCCAGTGCGCGTTCCCGACGAACGCGAGGACGATCGGGAACAGGTACAGCAGCGCGAGCGCGACGCCTATCGAGACGGCCGAGTCACGCACGATCAGTGCCACGCCGAAGCACAGCAGCGCGATCAGCCCCAGGTACAGGACCGACCCGCAGGCGGCGCGCAGCGTCGGCCCGTAGCTCAGCCAGACGGGATGGAAACCGCGGGCAGCGGTGAAGCCATGGCCGGGCAGGATCAGATGCCCGACCAGCACGGCGCCGAACACCGCCACTGCGCCGCCGACGAGCACCAGCGCGGCTAGCAGGATCGCCTTGGCCGCCAGCACTGCCAGCCGGTTCGGCATTGCGGCCAGCGTGGTGCGGATCATTCCGCAGCTGTACTCGTTACAGATCATCAGCACGGCCAGGATCGCGACCACGGCCTGGCCGAACTGGACGCCGGTCAGGCTGAGCTTGGTCGGGTCGATCGGGCAGGTGAGGTTGTGCGGGCAGTGCGTGGCCCCGACGGCCGCGGCGCTGACCGCGATGGTCAGCGCCGCGACCCCGAGCAGCAGCCAGGCGGGCCCCGAGACCGTGCGGAGCTTGGTCCACTCGGCGTGCAGCGCATGGCGCACACTCGCACCGCGCGCTGGCGCCGAGTCGAGGATCGTCGCTTGCTGAGCCTGGACGGTGGTGCTCATGCGTCCCGCCGCCGCAACGTGATCAGCGCCAGCACCAGGGCTGCAGCCGCCCACAGGCACAGCACGCCAAACCCCGCGTAGGGCGACAAGGGGTCGTAGCCCTGCACCGGATTGGTGACCGTAAAGACCTGCGAGTACCGCGGGATGCTCTGCTCGATTGCCACGCCCGCGGCCGGGGTCAGCCGGAGCAGCCAGGCACCGGCTCCGGCGGGTACCGCGTTGAGCACGGCGAGCAGGAACGGCATGAACACGAGCAGGATCGCGACCGTAATCGCAGCAGCGCTGCGCCGAAGGATCACGCCGAGGCAGACAGCCAGTACCGCCGCGAGCGCCAGCATGGCGGCCGTGCCGACGATGACGCGCACCTCGGTCGGCAGCGAAGCGGGCAGCAAGACCTGACCCTGGTTCTCCTCCTTTGGCACTCCGAGGGTAATCGAGACCGCTGCGGCGACCAGTCCGATGACGAAGGCCACCGCCCCGATGACCACAGCTTTGGCCGCCAGCACCGCGCCGCGGCGCGGAGTAGCAGCGAGCGTGGTGCGGATCAGGCCGCGCCGGTACTCCGTGGTGAAGAACATCGCCGCCACGACCACGATGACGATCAGCCCGAGGAACGCGCCGACCAGGCTCTGCTCGATCGTGACCGTCGGAAGCCCGCCGCCCGGTCCCGGCGTGACCGGCGCGATATCGCCGGATCCGGTCACGGTGAAGGTGCTGCCAGTATGGGTGTACGGCGCCGTGCCGGAGCCGCCGCCCGGCCCCTGTGCTCCGGCCGGTCCTCCGCCGCCGACGGTGGTGCCGGTCCACTTGCCAGGCGCTGAGCCCGTCAGGCTGACGTGATCGAAGACTCCGGTCGCCTGCGATGGTCCGCTGTTGTTGTTGGCCCCGCCAAAGGAGTCCTGGGTGACCGTGTAGTCCGGCGAGGTCGCGAACATGCCGACTTGAACGGTCGACCGCAGTCCGGCCAGCTGGACGGTACCGACCTTCGTCCACTGCGTGCCGTTAGCGGACTCATAGCCGGTGATCGTGTCGCCGGAGCGGGTCAGCCGCAGCCAGCGCGGGTGTCCCGCCGATACGCTGCCCGGCGGGCCGGCGATATCCCCAGTGTAGTTGTACTGCATGCGGACGCCGTTGCTGCCGGTCACCATCATCGCTGCGTAGGCGGACCCCTGGTGGGTGCTCTGCTTGATGATGACGCCCGCCTTGGCCCACGCCGAAAGGCCCGGCACCATGCCGCTGCCCACCTGGGCGCGCCCATTGCTGAGGTCCGCGTGCTCTCCCTTCAGCGCGATGACGCGCGCAGTGATGGTGCCGTTCCCAGCCAGCGGCTGGCGCAGGAAGGCGAAGCTGTCCGTCACAACCTCGCCGCCCGGACCGTACGGGACGTAGGGCAGGCAGGCCTTGCCTGTTCTTGCCGGTCCGCCATTCATCTGGCAGCCGACGCTCCCGTTCGCTGCCACGAAGACGCCGAAGAAGATGGTCAGCAGCGCGGCCAGGATCATCCCGATCACCCAGCCGCGCACGCTGCGGAACTTGGTCCACTCGGCGCGCAGCAGGCCGCCGAAGCCGCCGCGGGGTCCGTCGGCGACTGCCGCCTCCGGGCGCGGCACCGAAACAGTCTGGCTGGTCACCGCGCCACCTCCTGCCCGGGCTGGGCGTCAAATCCGGCCGGGCGGAACTCGACTGCCTGCCTGGTCAGCTCCATGTAGGCCTGCTCCAGGGTCGCCCGGTGGGCGGCGACCTCGGAGAACGGCACCGCCTTCTCGCCGAGCACGGCGACGACCCGCTCCGAGGGCAGCCCGGAGACCGTGAGCCCGTCCTGGCCGGACGCGACGACGGTGGCCCCCGCCTGCTCGAGCACCGCCGTCGCCTCCGGCCCGGCGGACGTGCGCACCATCACCCGGTCGCCCGAGGCGGCGGCCAGCAGGCTCGCCACCGTCGTGTCGGCGATGACCGCGCCCCGGCCGACCACAACCAGGTGGTCGGCCGTGTCCTGGAGCTCGCTCATGAGGTGGCTGGACACCAGCACAGCCCGGCCCTCGGCGGCCAGGGACCGCAGGAACCCGCGCATCCACACGATGCCCTCGGGGTCCATCCCGTTGAAAGGCTCGTCCAGCATGATCGCAGCCGGGTTGCCGAGCATTGCCGCGGCGATCCCCAGCCGCTGCCGCATGCCCAGCGAGTAGCCGCCTGCCCGCCGCCTGGCCACGCCCTGGAGGCCCGCCTGCTCGATGACCTCGTCGACCCGCCGGGCCGCCAGGCCCTGTGAGTGCGCTAGCCAGAGCAGGTGGTTGCGGGCGCTGCGGCTCGGCTGCAGTGCCCCGGCGTCCAGCAGCGAGCCGAGTACCCGCATCGGCTGGCGCAGGCTCGCGTACGGCTTGCCGCCGACTGTGGCCGTCCCTTTGTCGGCCGCGTCCAGGCCGAGTATGACCCGCATGGTGGTGGACTTGCCGGCCCCGTTCGGGCCGACGAAGCCGGTAACCTGGCCGGCCTGGACGGTGAACGACATGCCGTCCAGCGCCAGGGTCGGCCCGAACCGCTTGCGCAGTCCGCTGACTTCGATGGTGGCCTGCATCGGTCCTTCCTTCGTGATCGCCGCAGAAACTTGCCGACACTGTTCTACGGAGGTGGCCATAACATGGGCCGCACGGACGCTGTTATCCCGTTGTTAGGTCGGCCAAGCCATGCTGAAAGCGGGATGGCGGCCCCCGACCAGGCCCGTTGCCACTACGAGGGAGACGAGGATGAGGCTGCCGGACTGGGTACGGCTGCCGGGCAGGACGGTGCGGGTACGCCTGACCGCCCTGTACGCGACCTTGTTCCTGATCTCCGGGGCGCTCCTGCTGGCCATTGCCAGCGGCGTAGCGGTCGGCCGGTCCTCAGTGCGGGCGAGCTCCCCCCACTACGTGCTCACCCAGCCTGGCCACTCCACGCGCGTCCACATCCTGCAGTCCAAGATCGCCCAGCTGCAGGCGCAGGTGGCCAACCTGCAGTCGGCGCTGTCCTCCCCGCCCCCCCAGAACCAGCTCAGCCATGACCTGTTCATCTCGTCGCTGATCGCGCTGGGGATCATGACGATCGTGTCCGCGGCACTCGGCTGGCTCGTCGCCGGCCGGGCGCTGCGCCCGGTCAGGCAGATGACAGCCGCGGCTCAGCGCATCTCCGAAGACAGCCTGCACGAGCGGCTGGCCGTCACCGGTCCGCGCGATGAGCTTAAGGAGCTCGGCGACACCATCGACGGCCTGCTCGGACGGCTGGAGCTCGCATTCACTGCCCAGCGCCGCTTCGTGGCCAACGCCTCGCATGAGCTGCGCACCCCGCTGACCACGATGCGGGCGTCCCTGGACGTGGCGCTGGCCAAGCCCGAGCCAGCGCCGCCGCAGACCATCGCCCTGGCCGGGCGGCTGCGCGCCCAGCTGGACAAGATCGACGCCCTGCTTGACGCGTTCCTGGTGCTGGCCCGGGCCCAGCACCGGCACCTGCCCGGCTATACAGCCCTGCCGCTTGACTATGTCGTCGGGGTAGCCCTGGCCGACCAGGCCGGCGCCATCCGTGACAGGAACCTGACGGTACAGGACACCAACGGGCCGGGTGGCGCGTGGGTGACCGGCAGCCAGGCACTGCTGTCCCGCCTGGTGGAGAACGTCATCGGCAACGCCGTCTGCCACAACGCCGACGGCGGCTGGATCCAGATCGTGACGCAGACCGACGGCAGCCGCACCAGCCTGGTCGTGGAGAACGGCGGCCAGGTCCTCGAGCAGCGCCAGGTGGACGAGCTAGCCCAGCCGTTCCGGCGGCTCGGCGCGGACCGGACCGGCTCGGACAAGGGCTCGGGTCTCGGCCTGTCCATCGTCGCCGCCATCACCGAGGCGCACGGCGGAACGCTGGACCTGCAGGCCAGGAAGGGCGGCGGGCTGCGGGTCTGCGTCGAGCTGCCGTCGGCGGCCGGCCGCTCGTCGGTGGCGCCGGCCGGGGTGCCCGGATGAGAGTGCTGGTTGTCGAGGACTCCAGGTCGCTCGCCGAGGTCCTGGCCGAAGGGCTGCGCGATCAGGGGATGGCGGTGGACGTGGCTCACGACGGGCTGGAGGCGGCGGCGAAGCTCGACCTCAGCCCCTACGAGGTCGTCGTGCTTGACCGGGACCTGCCGGGCATCCACGGCGACACCCTGTGCCAGATGATCACCGGCCGCGAGCACCGGGCCATGGTCCTGATGCTCACCGCAGCCGGGGAACCAGGCGACCGGGTGACCGGCCTCAGCCTCGGCGCGGACGACTATCTGGCCAAGCCGTTCCACTTCCCCGAGCTTGTGCTGCGGGTGCGGGCGCTGGCCCGAAGGCAGCCGACCGCGCGGGCACGCACCTTGCGCGCGGCGGGGATCGAGCTTGACCCGCTGCGGAGGACCGTCAGCCGCGACGGGCGCCACCTGGACCTGTCGGTGAAGGAGTTCGGGGTCCTGGAGGCGCTGATGCTGGCCGCCCCCGCCTACCTGAGGGCCGAGGATCTGCTGGAACGCGTCTGGGACGAGCAGGCCGACCCGTTTACCAACACGGTCACCGTCACCATCGGCCGGCTGCGGCGCAAGCTGGGCGACCCGTCCGTCATCTCGACAACGCCAGGCGTCGGCTACCGCATCGCCGGCGCAGCCACTCCATGACCGGAACCCCTGTGCCGGGCACCGATGCCGTCGAGCCTGATGTGGCCGCGGCGGTGCGGGCGCTGCACCGCCGTGATGGCTGGACACGCGCGACCATCACGAGCTTCATTGCGTGCGCCTTAGGCGAGGGCAGTTACGCGTCCGCGACATCGCAGGGGACGCCGCCTCCGTCGTGGTTCCTGGGCATCGTGATCGCGCTGGCCGCCCTGACCGTCGTCAGCATCATCGCGGTGATAGCGGCGTCAGCTCAGCTGCGGCACATGCCGCCAGCGCTCAAGGCGCAGGCGGCTCCGATCGCCGCACGCCACCGGCACGGTTCGCGCGCCCATCATTATCCGCCGCGCCACCTCGTGAGCTGGATCGTGCGCTGGGCCGGGATGCTGATAATCCTGTTCGTGGCCGTGGTTGCCATCCCTGCACCGGTCAACGGGGTGGCGTACCTGGCCGGCGCCGGACCGACGGTCACCTTCGACCCGGTCTCGCACCAGACGAACTGCACCCAGTACGACTGCCAGACCAGCACCGACGGCATCCTGGAGACCGGCGGTGTCGGCGTGAGCGCCACCTGGCCGAACGTAGTCCCGCTCGGCCGGCCGTTTGGCGTCCGCGAGCCGGTGTGGAAGTGGGGACTTGGCGAGGCGCTGATCGACAGCGACGGTATCGCTGTCGTCGCTATCGTCCTCAGCCTGCTGATCGAAGGCCTGGCCGTGCTGGTGCTGATCCGCGTGGTCAGGCTGGCGCGTACCTGGCGGCGCCACCGGCAGCTCCTGACCGGGATCGCGTCAGCCCCGGCAGGGTAGGTCAGTCGCTGGCACGCCGGCGGATGAGCCAGATAAGCCCGCCGATAGCGGCGACCACGACCAGGCAGCCGAGGACAATCCCGGTGATCACGAGCCCGGCTGCAGCTGCCTTAGCCGAGGTAGCATCGCGGCTCTGCCGAGCCGTGACGTCGGTGCCCGCCGATGTCCGGAAGGCGACCACGTTCTGGGCGCCGGGGACGAGCATCAGGCCGTCGCCGATGCCGGGCGTCGGGAAATGGTTGGCGGGAATGCCGACGGCGGCTTGCTGCCGTATCTTCCCGGTGGCCGGGTCAAGACCGTACAGGTGGCCGGCCTGCGAGATCGTCCAGACCAGGTGGCCCGCGACGATCGGTGGCCCGCCGCCGGTGCCGGAATTCCACAGCAGGTGCAGCGCGGGCGGAGATCTGGTGGCCTTGACGGCGACGATGCCGTTGAGGCAGGGCAGGTACACGGTCATCCCGGCGTCGGCGCTGCCGCCGTCGATGTTGGTGGTGCAGACCGGGCCGAGCTTTGCCTGCTGCTTGCCGATGCCTCCCAGGTGCCGGCCGTTGAGCAGGTAGACGATCGTGTTCTTGCCGGTCAGGACGACCTGGCCGTCGGGCAGGAGGACCGGCTCGATGGACATGTCCAGGTCATCGGAATTGTTGACCCTCCAGTCGGCAGGCGCGAAGTACTGCAGCAGGCGCAGGGACGGCGAGATCTCGAGGACGCTGTCGCTGTCGTCGTAGGCGTGTTTGCCTGAGTACAGCGTTCCGGGGCCGGTGGCCACCCACAAGTCACCGTTCGCGCCGACCGCGGGCGCGGCGCCGCCCATCCAGATCGCTCCGCGGGTGTCGCCCGGTACCCCAGCGACGGTGAAGAAGCGCGGTGTCCCGCCTGCCTCAGGGACGGACACCAGCCGGCCCCGGTAGAAACCGCACATGTCGGCGTTTCCGCCGAACCCGAAGTACACGTGCCCGTCGTCCAGGGTCAGCCCGGTGCGCTGGAGGATGTACACCGGGGACTGGCCGGGCGGGTCCACTTCCTGGGACAGCTCAACCTGACCCGAGACGGTGCTCAGCCCGGTCAGCATGTGCGCTGGCTTGCCATTCTTCATCTCGTCGGCGACGACGAAGATCTCGTGACGGGCTGCATCAATGACCGGAGTGCCGGTGATGCCAACGCTCGGGTTGATGTTGCTGCAGCCGATGACCTTGGACGGGACCGCCGTGCCCAGCTGCGTCGACCACGCTATGGCGCCGGTCGCGGCGGATAGTGCGTAGACGGTGTCGTTCTCGGTCGCCACGTAGACCCGGTCACCAGACACCAGCGGCTCGCCGTACAGTTGCCCGTCCAGCGTCGGTGACGTCCAGGCTCTGGCCGTCGTGTCCACCGAACCGACCCCGATAGCCACCCCGCTGCCGGCCGGATCATCGTGATACACCGTCCAGGACGGAACCGAGTGCTGGGCAGGAGGGTGCGCCGAAGCCATAGCCGGCGTCGCCAGGACGACGCTGGCAACCGCGCAGCCGGCCAGGCATACCGCCCGGCGCGATCTAAGATTCTGGCTCATCACCAGCCCCTTCGACGCCCCTTGATACCCGACTCCGGCCGAGGCCACGCCCGAACTGGGGTGCCATTCAGCGGTGACGAGGGTCTTCCGGACCCGAGGCGCAGCGCAGGCAAAGATCCGGTCAGGAGCGGGTGCGGGTCCGCTCTCGCGTTAGTTTGCAGGCGGGGTGATGTTCGGCGGAGTGAACTGCGCGAGGTCTAGATGCCGAGCGCCTGCTCGATCGCGGCCACTCTCTGGACCATGGCGGCGAAGCCGTCGCGGCCGAACTGGCTGGCTTGCAGGCCGGCGAACCGGGCGCCGAGGTCAGC
>Ga0335073_10006946_pt1 | contig 15883 bp, 16 predicted proteins | sample Lox_Sample_22_FD_207093 | JGI IMG/M metagenome (GOLD analysis project Ga0335073, IMG submission 207093) | Soil microbial communities from Loxahatchee National Wildlife Refuge, Florida, United States - Lox_Sample_2.2 | ecosystem: Environmental > Terrestrial > Soil > Wetlands | place: USA... | reverse complement strand
ATCGCACCAGGCATTGAGCGTGATGCATATCCTCAAATTCCTCACCGAGCCGCGGTCCCGGGCTGAGTCCTAAGTAGTCTGAGGGTAACAGCCGTGCGCCATGAAGCAGCGCAGATCTCACGGAATACAGTTTCTTTCGAGCCGCGGCAACCTGCGGCCCCCATGGAGCCATCTCGTCGAGGAGCGCCATGAACCGTTGACTCACACTCTTTCCGGCTGGCTTCCCACAACTTTCGCACGCGGGTCCATTCCTCTCGGGCTCCATAAGTGCTTCGAGGGAACTCACGAGAGCCGCGAAGGCGGCGGAACGTGAGCAGACATAGAACTGTCCAGCTAGGCTAAACCAGTAACAAGCACGCACAAATTGATTGCGTCGCATCGACGGAAGTTTGAAAAAACCGTCCAATAATTCGGACAGGTTTGTCGGGACCTCGAATTTGCTTTCGCCGCTAAGTCCCCAGCGAAAGTAATAAACTCTAGGCTCAAGCTGCGGGAGCGCCGCCAAGTTCTGGATTGGTGAGAACGCATCCGATTCGTCGACCAATCCTGGGCAAACGTACCCCGCCTGCAAATACTCCGACGTGACGCCCTCCGGCTTCCCCAGGTGCAAAATCCAATGGTGTTCGCCACCACTGAGCGAATGAACTGAACCGGCCAGCAAGCCAGCCAGCACAAAGGCGATTTCACGGCCGCGAGTCTCCTTTCTTATTTTTCTCACAGCCCAGTTCGTGCTCGAAGGAAAGCTGAACTGCAACAGGAAGGGGTGCTCACCAAGAAGGAATTTAGGGCGGGGTGCTTCTCTTGGAGCCGGAACGATCTGCAAGACCGTGCCGTGTTTGTAGTAACCGTCAACCGGCAGGTCCGAAAACAAAATCACGCTGGCGATTCGCGGCCCGGCGGATGTTAGGAGTTCGGAGACGATTTGGTCGCGGAGTGCATCTCTTTCTTTAAAACTTGGGGCGACCAGAATATCTGAAACTTCGCCTGCATCTCCCAACCGCAGTTTCACTGTGTAGTCGGCTAGATCACCTCGGTAAACGACTTCATTGGGCGAAGGTTGGCTCGCACTCCTAGATCGCTGAAGCAGCAACCAATGCAGCTCTGCGAGGTCAAATTGTTCGGGCCGAATTTCTGCGAACAAGCTTTGGCCGGTGTCCATGTTGCCTTCAGAAAGCCATCAACTCGACCCGCTCCCCTTGGTATTCGTCGGTGACATCATCGAAGTACACGAAAGCATATCCCGTTGCTTGCTCGTGCTCCGATGGCTTTGTGCTAATCAAGACGCTCCAAACCAACGGCTGCGCTTCTGGTCCCGCAAAGAATTGAATCCTTGCCTCAATTCCATTCTGGTTGCTCTCCCCGCTGAGAAGATGACACCACTTGTTCAACCGTGCTCCCGGCTGTTGCAAATCCCTGAGAAATGGCGCCTCCACACGTCGAACTACCTGACGACCGGCCGCCCCTTTGTAAATGAATCGCTTAATGTCATCAAACTCCGGCTCAAGCCCAGAGAAGTGCGGGAAATATTTCAAGACAAAGTGGAAGCCAATCTTAGCGATCGCCCGCACATACTTTTCGGAGATCTCGGCCTTCATCTCCCCGTCAATGTCTGCCCCATGCACCAAGGGCGGGACATCTCGCTCTTTCCCCGCTGGCGCTAGAACGTCGGTCAGCGCCTTCATCTCTGCATGTTCCTCGTCCGTATTTCCGACTGCCACTATTTGATCTCCTGCGACACCTTTTTCCTTCAGAATCTCCCTGATCTTCTCCACGGTCCACCTACCTGGGCGAAACGGTAGGCTGAGGCTCTTCCCATCACGGCGAATGAAGACAAGCTGACTCAGCGGCGTACATCTGTGACCTTCCGGGTTCGCCGGATCGTCCACCAGTTCCCAGAGAATTTCAAAGTCGTGGCCCGGATGTTTTCCCCAAACTGCCAACGGTGGAATGCCGAACGTCGGCTCATAGAAAATATTCTTACCCTTGTGGGTCTTCCGTCCTACGCGACCGATCATCTCGCGGAAGAATGCCTCTGGGCTGTTGTGTGCAAACACATCCTCGAGCTGCGAACACACTTTCTGGCAGCTGTTGCAGATTCGGCCCGCAAGCGGCTCGTTATTTTTAAAGTTGCCCAATGCACGGGGTAGATAATGTTCATTCGCGGAGAGTCCGGCCTTGCCGTCACATAATCCTGCCGGAGTCGTATACACACACGCCATCTCATAATTCCTTCTGCTCTGTGCCAGAATCGGGATTCTAGGTGGTCATCGCAACAAGCAGCGTTTCTGTCAACGCACACCAGAAAACAGGTTGGTCTGTCTGTCGTGACGATCAAGCACGACCCAGCCCCTTCGGTCCCGCTTGGCACAGGTTAGCGGATCCAGCTTTTCAACTCTTCCGATCTGCATGAGCGTTGCAAAGTAGGACGACGCTTTGCTTTGCCAAAACCCCGGGTCATCTACGCACAACTGCCTTGCAAAACGCGTTCGAATCAAGTCCCACGCATCCCGATCGAGTTGGTAATACCAGACCTCAGAGATTTCCGCGACAGCGACAATTGGTCCGCCCGATTCTTTGATAAGAACTAAGTCGCCACTTTTTACGCAACCGAAGGGTGGACGGCGATGAATCGAAAATCTCGATTCCACGGTCTTTCGGCCGTCCAGTAGGAATTGTAGGAACGGCTCCACAAAGACAGCCAGGTGAATGCTGTTGGAACGTTTTTGGGATGGACAGAATAGGTCACTATGCCCCTCCCAATATTCGCGGGCGATCAGATGCTTCTCAACTTTGGTGAGCAGGGAGCTGGACCACGTTTTCATTCGCCTCAGTTCTCCAATATTGAATTTCCTGCTCTTCGACGGCGATCATTTCCACTAGTTGTGAAACGGCGCTTCTGACCTCCTTTCTCTGGGATTCGCTCAAAGCAGTTCCAATCGCTGCGGAAAGCGCTGACACAGCACACTCATCCAGGCTTACCGCTTCCGCGATCTTCCAAAACGCGAAACAGCCGTCGCACCCAAAAGCGCGGTTCCCTGAACTCCATACCGCCACGGATTTCAGCCGCGGATCACGCCGGCTCACCGATGGAAGAATATCGCCCGGCACGACACTGCGCAATTCAGGACTTCCCCAACCCGAGAAAACGTCCGCCCGAATCCGCAGCCTGACCTTCCCGAACCGAACTTCTTTCCACCTGCCCTCGATTCTTCCAGTCAAGGCCGGAAGGCAAATCGTCCCATCGACTTCAAAGACTGCCAAGTCGCCCTGTCGCCAGTCGCTCGGGTACGTGTCAATACCAACGCTCCGCAAAGCGTTCCTCTCAAATAGAGGCGAGATGTAAGGCAAAGCGCTCTGATCGTAGTCCAACAATCTTAGCCCGTTCGTTTCCGCCCAACGAACCAGTTCCTTCCACTGTTGGCGAATGCCCGGACGCGTTCCGGTACCAGGCACACTCAAAAACACCCTCGTTCCTTGGCGAGACCGGCGCAGCGCAGCCAGAAGGAACGCTCGGGTTTCCAATGGGTACCAAGGAGGGTCGGCGATTACGAAGTCGAACCTCTCGCCCGTTGCTCCGTCCGCGAATAGATCGCACGCGAGGACCCGGTGTTGCCCTTCGCGACCGGTCGGCGAGTCGCGATCGAGGAGCAACACGGGAGATTTCAAACCGTGCGCCTTCACATAGTGAAAAAGTGTTGGGGTTCCCAACAATAACACTCTGCTCGCGTCTCCAGCCGATTTTCTTAGTTCTCCAAGTAACCGTTCCAAGGCCGCATCGCCAAACCACCACAAGCTATCCTGAGGATGCGGGGTCAGCAATCTTCCGCGGTACCACAGTTTCGACGCAAAAGAACTCTGCGGTACCGCCGCAGACTTGCGTTGGAATGAAACCCTGTCGACTAGCGAGAGCCGCTCCAGGGATTCCCACGCCGTTGCGGGATAGACTCCCGGCAGCGAATACAGAAGTTCATCCCAATCCATTGTTCTTTGGAGTCTCGCAGACACCCACGCGTCCACGAGTTTTTGAAATGCGAGACTTTCCTTCATTTCCCGCAACGCTCCGCTGCGAAACTCCCTTTGCCCATACCGATGTCCGTAATCCGCAATTCTCGCTGGCTAGAAGAAAAACGCTCCTCTAGTTCTCGCTGCCACCCTTCAATGGCGCGCCACTGGTTCTGCAACGCGGTTCTCCGAGTCTCATCCACGCGCTGGATCATCGGCGTGAAGTTCTGGATTTCCAGTGGAACCGTGCGAAGAGGAAGATTCTCGTGGATTTGTTGCAACCGGTCCATGAACCTAGCCAATCCATCAGCGATGGTGCCCGCTTCTGGAGTCGTAAGCGTGGCATAGCCGTAGACATCCATCCCCGAGCCAACCAACCGACTCATAAGCTCAAACTGCCTCTCAAACCAGCTTGGTTCCGCGCTGGTATTGAAAGCGAACGACTGTGGGTCGAATCCCTTAAAGCACGCGACCCGCCCATAATTCCGATAGCTCGCTACAAACTCCTGCTGCGCGCTCGTCAGGAAACGCCAAAAGTGATCACAACTCAGGTTGTCGTCAGACCAGAGGTACACTTCATCTTGGATACCGTTGCGCTCCAACTCCTCCATAGTCCAAAGAACCCATTCCGGCACGAGTTCCGGCTGGCCGCCGGAAAGGTCCAGCACGCTCGGACGATTCCCTTCGCGCAGATAACTCTCCACTAGATGCTGTGGGGTCAGCCAAGTCGAGCGGGATAGATCTGCTGACAGAAGATTGAATGGAACGAAGCAATACCAACAGCGCCAATTGCAAGCCGCATTTTGAAAGACCTGCGCACGAATCTCGTTCTGCGTATCCAGGCCAAGGGCGTCGCAGGCCGGGTCAATGGGCAGAGGATTGGAAGGCCAACCCTTGCTAGTCTCTCGGCGAAAATGCCTAATACGCCCGAACCCTTCGCAGTTTGCAGGTTCCGTCAAATCACGTTCCTGCTCGGAATTCCTGAAATTCGTAATCAGGAGTTCCCTGCTTTCGAGCCGAATTGTTGCGGCGCGGTACTTCGCAGCGAGCGCCATCGTGTCAAGCGGCATGGCGCGGCACCCCTGGTTGACTTTCTTGAACCGGGCCATCCTCCGCCGCACTGCGGAGAGGCGGAACATGAACCGGGGCTTCCGCCAGGTCAGGCACTCTAGCAACCACATACAGCATCGCGAGGTCTGTCAAATAATCGAGCTCCTGTTCCGTGAGATCGCGGTCCATAGGAATCCCGTACCACTCCTCCAGACACTTTCTGCAACATGATGCCGTCGCATGTTGTGCATAGTGAATCGCATTGGCGTGAGGATTCGTTTCGCGGAGAGTTTGCTGTCCCTGCCGAGGATGGTTCGGACTGGCGACGGCTCTCGCAATCTGCTTTCTTGCCGCGCCGCGAAGCTCGGTGCGCCCCTTGCGACGTGCATAGTTCACCGCGTACAGAGCAAGCGGGACATGCCAAAAATAGTGCCGAATCATCTCGTAACGCAGGCTTTCAAACGTATACTTCACATCTTCGAGGTCGCCACGATGTACCCGCTCCCAATCGATCAACTGGACGCCACACGTTCTGCAACGTCCGGCCGGCCCGCTCTTTTTCATCTTCTGAGTCAGTTGGAAGCAATGGAGATTGTTTTTGCAGTCTGTGCTTGTGCACGTAATCTTTAGTGGTTTCAATTCTTCCGATGCATTCGTTGTTGTCACGTTCACCTCACGCAGCACACACGCTCTGTGCACTGTCTCCCTGATGAATCCAAGTCACAACCGTGGACACCAACTCCTCGACTGGACGATCCCCCGGTAGACGAAGGTCCGCTAGTTCGGGAAGCACATTCTTCACTTGTTCTTCCGTTGCATGTGCTTCCACGAGCTCCAAGTTTTCGGGCGCCGCTTGCTCACGCTTTCGCAAGTTGTCCAACCGCTTCTCATCCTTCATATCCAAAAAAACGACACGCATCTCAAGCGGGGCGACAAGTTTGCGCAGTGCGGTGATTACCTCCGCGTGGCGGATTCCGTCGATAACCAGTGGTTCACCGGCATTCCAGCCGCTTTGCGCCAATACTGCCCGGCAGAAATCATCAACCCCCCGTTCAATCAAAGACGACCCGATTTCTTGCAGCACCTCTCGTGATTCATCCAGTCCAGCATTTCTTGCGATCGTTCGCACATAGTCTCCGAAGCTCGCCCGCGGCCATCCGAGTGTTTTCGCTACTTCGACTGAGATTGTGGATTTTCCACTGCCAATCCGCCCAGCAAAGCCGACCACCAGCGGCTCCAAAGCCCTCAGCAGGAGGTCCCGATCCACGGGGTTCAACAAGCTAAGTTGGATTCGTTGCAGTAGCAAATCCCGCGGCGTACACATTGCCGAAGATCCGTCAGATTGTAGGTTGCTCGCGGTTCCCCACCAGTTGATGCCTTGCAGCGACAGTCGAAATGCCATGTAATTCGCAAGTCCGTCTACTCCTACCCCGCCCTTCTGCGCGACCTTCGGCACAACGGTCTTTAAAAGTTGGACTTTGCCTTTGGCCTCTGTAACGCACTGTTCCACGAGCTCTTCCGCCCGACCATCGAGCATGACTTCCCCCGCAAAGCGGCTGGCAGCTTTCTCCTCCGGCGAGTTTCTCCTATCGGGAGACATCTCGCTTGCCTCAATTACCGGATGCTCTTCCAGATCAGGGTTCTGCGCCGCATGAAAGTACTCGTGCAGCAAATCGTGCAACCATCTTGCAGCCGATCTCGTGCGCTGCTTCAACACGATTACGTTCCGACCGCCCAATCTCCAGCAAGCTCCATGAAATCCCCCAGCATCATTGAGCGGAAGTACGGGAATTCCTAGCGACCAAACGTACTTCAAAGCCGTTTCAAAATTCAGGTCCCCATAGTCATCCACGATCGACCGTCGAACTTCTTTCCAATCCGTCGAGAGCTTCCCTCTATCCAGGCTTGGCAGCGCCTGAAGTACTAGCAGGGCCAAGTAGTGAGCGTAAATAACATAGGCGCCCTGTCCGGCCTCGCGAACTCTCGCTGGCAGTTTGAATCTCCCCACTGCCGAGGCAGCGGTTTGGAGTTCCAGAGCGTTTCCGCCGAACAAATCGGGAGGCAGCCATCCGTAAATCCGATGCAGTCCTTCTGCGGCTTCCAAGGCCACACCTTGTTCCTGTCTAGGTTCCTCGCCCGACGCTGGCCCTGGCAGTAGCCGCCTGCGTACAAATTCTCGATCAAGGCCGACTCCAGAAAGTCTCTTCAATAGATTCGCAACGGAATACTCCCCTCCCGGCAGCAAGACGTCCTTTTGCACCTGCAAACCTAGAATCTGCACAATCTCCGAGACCCTTCCTAGACTCGCCCCGAGGTAATCTGTTGCCTCGTATCGCTGTATTTGTTGGGGCTTAACGCCCAATCGTTCCGCCAAATCCTCCTGACTCATCCCGGATGCGATACGTGCCTGAATCAGAGTCCTCGGTAAGTCCTCAAAGGAATTCAGCTCAAGCACGCGACGCTTCCCCGACCGAAGCGCTTCGTACTCTTCCAATTCTTCACGAAGTTCAGTCCACTGACTGCGAAGGGCGTCAATCTGCGCCCGGCGCAATTTCACATGCACCCGCGAGTTCGGTTGCGCCGACTCCAGCTCCCGAATCGCGTTCTCAAACTTCTCGGCTTGAGCTTTCGTGATTCGATACTGACGCTCATTTTTGATCACGATCCCCACCTCTCACAGGCGCACCCCAATGATCCCTTTGGAATCGCCTGTCTGCTTGTCCACCTGAAAGAACTCCAAGAACGTCTTTCCACTTAAACCCTCCAAAAAGTCGGCCGGGAAAAATTCTCCCTGAAACCTTGCTTTTTGCTTCGCGCGCCGATTGCTGAAATCGAAAAATACGTCGTCCAGTTGGTCGGGATCGACCCCGTTAGTACCCCAACAGGCATCGTAGTCGTTGGGCGAGATCTTCGCGGTCACGAAGCTGCCATCCAAGAAAACCTCCTTGCAACCAGCCGCCTTCAATTCCCCGACCGCCTCCAAAAATCCCTGAAGCAGCTGACCACGATGTGGTGTATGGCCGAATCTCGCCTCAATTTCACTCAAATCTGCCCAGTGCACCCCTCGCGGTAGAGTGCCGTCCGGTTGGAAGGGTGGGATCATCAACACAACTATATTGTTGTGTTGACGGACTGTCAAGCTCTAACTTCCTGTACTTTCTGTGAGAAGGAGAGGAATGTTCTTCCGAAGGGCCGCCATCAGGCTTGGTCGCTATCTGCAGTGTTGTCTTATTCTTAGCTGCCTCCTAGCATTTTGCCCCGGAGTTACCGGTTCCACACCCACCCGCGGCGTAAACCGGATTCATCTCGAGGATTTTCATGGCTCCGAATTTGACGGTTTAGGCGCCACAGGTGTTCCAACCGGTGGATTCGGTAACTACCTTTCGGACGCGACAGCGCGGGCATCTTTCACTCTGGGGAATTAGAAAGCGTCGGAATGAGCGCATGATTGCAATCTAGGCGGTCGATTTCAGTTTCCAACTTGCTTCGGACGCACTGAACCTTCGCAAGGTTCGAAGAATGGCGTACTTCAGGGAATCGGCAGGTAAATATCACCCCGCGGGTGCAGCTCTGTTCCGGTGCCTCGCCCCTCAGCCCGCATGAACTCCTTCTGATTTTCTGTCCGTTTTAGAGCCCGTACGAGATCATATGGAAAATCGCCTCTGCCGGGGAAAAGTCGGACCATTTGCACTCTGCTGCGGTCCTCCAAGGCACGCCCGACAATCCAAATCTCAGCAAAGGGCACTCGCATGTCGCGAATCGCCTCCGTGATCGTGTTCGGGTCAACAACCTTGCCGCTCCTGCCTAGAATGAGTAGGCCAAAATACGACGGGTATGCGCGTGCACATTTCTGTTGAATGACCTGCATCAAGCCATCCACGTGCTCTTCCCAATCCACGACTTCAATGTTATACGTTTGGATTTTGTTGTGGCCGCTAGACTGGTCCAGATGATGCACCTTTGTATCGGGAGTGCTCTCTTCCGTCTCGATTTCCACCCAGTACTCGCGTTGGTCGCTTTCCGTGAGACCAAGCGCCCAGACAGCCGTTGTCCACGCCTCGCGCTCTCGTTTGAAACGTCCATTGGATTGAGCCTCACGGATGCCGTGCGTCTCTATAATCTTTTGCATTCGATGCATAACGAAGCTAGGGCTCAACCAAAGGCCCTTGTAACTCAAGGTCGCTCGAATCATCGGTTTGCCGCAGCGTAAACACTTGGGCGAGTCATCGCCGATTATTTCTTCGGGACGTCCGCGCGGACAATTTGTGCAGATATACAACATGGAAAAGCGACGCCTAGCGTTTGGAAGTGGGGTAGACCTCAAACTCCGGCCACAGTTGCGCCAGCCAGCGCAGGGAACCGTAGCCTTGAGCTAAGCCAATGACCTGATTTACGTCATCTGCCGAATCGAGAGAATCGAAGAACCATACTCGATTGAAGATTGCTCGTTGTGGATGCGCACCGTAGAAAGCACTACCGAGCTTAGCGATCTCGACAAGCGACAGAGGACCAGAAGGCGTGTTGTAAGCGAATGCATTAAAGCCCCCGTGGACGAGCAGACAAAGCTCGTCGAGTCGATGCGTTGTGAGGTGTTGTTGCTTTTCGGGCTGAATGTAATTGCCGATCTTTGCGTCCAATGCATTTTTCAGCGTAGCGACCGTTTGGGCGGGATCGAACGCTCCACCGTCACCAGAAACGTCCATCCACCGAAAGCCGTGTGGTTCTCCGCCCATGTAGCGGATCCCGACGAGGTACTTACCTAGCAGCGGATAACTGGGAAAATCATTTTGGTAGTACGAGTTGCCAAAGCGCCCGTCATTGCTGGGCCAGGCGCGATCTACGTCAGCCGCGCAAGCGAAGAATTCGGAGCGAAACCCTTCGGCGTCCACGGTCGACACGCGTTGCTGCCGCGTCTCGAGGAATGCGCCTCGGAAGTTCTGGGGCCGGTATTGGCTCTCCCAATCGCGCCGAAGCAGGCTGAGGATCTGATCGCGTATGGCCTCGCGCCTCTTTGCCTGACTCATCTGGTTTCCGTCCAACCATTCGACTAGTTCGAGCCCGACTCGCGCGCTCGTCCCGGCGCCGATGAAATCCGGCGGGTCCGTTCCTTCGGGAACTGGGTTCCAGGAAACGTGTTGCCCGGCGAATTTTGGGAAGTGCGCTTCAAGGTCGTTTACGACAGCCTGTTCGCGCTGCAGGTGAGTGAGACGTGGTGTGGCCACGAGTTTTTCCTTATAAGGACAGTATACAACCGAGCATCCGTGAGAACGTAAGGAAGAATCAACCGGGCGAGATTCGCCTCATTCGTGAAAAAAAACTAGGACGGAACCAGGTGAGCGCAATGATCGCGCCGCCTATCGGTTCGGTCCTCCGTTACGAGAGGCCAAGCAGCGAATCATCACCTGTGAGTTCTGCGTAGATCTGGTGGAGCTTTTCGAGCGGCAACCCCGTAACAGCAGAGATGTATTCGTGCGTGACGTGAAAGCCGTCGTGCGCCGCTGGGAAACATACTTCGCACCAGGAAATCAAGGCTTCGCCGCCCGGCCCCAGGCTCGCTTCGAGACCATTACGGTAAATACGCACGCTTTCCGTTCGTCGCCGAAGCCCGTTCAAAAACTCGGTCGCCCCATCCTTACATTGCGCGTCAAATCGGTGCAGACGACCGCCACAATGCTGATAGCACCCGTACCGTGGAACCAAGACGTGATGACGGATTTTCCAATCATCGATGTATGGTTTCAGCGGCTGAATGTCCGGAGTTCGCGGCAAAATGAAGTCCCGTTTTTCGTCGATCGTGAAAATCGCGAGACCTAAATCGAATAGCGCGCTAATGGGGTCTTCGATATAGCGAACATAAGTCTTCCACATCTCCGGCTCGTCTGGCTCGATGCAGTCTCTGTCCGCAAAAACCTTGTCCCAGAGGTCTTCAATCTCGGCGAAGTGATTGTCCTGCGGCGAAACCATCATCGATTTAGTGAATATCTGGGTCTTGTAAGACTCTTCCAGGGTTACAAACTCCCTTTGAGTCGTCACGAGTTCAGCCCTAACCAAACTGAACTCCGGAATCAGCCAGGTCGAGCGGAGAGCGGAAAGCTCCACGTCGAAGGCCCCTGCGATTGCCAACAGCGTCTCCGGATTCTTGGTTTGATTCTTCTCAACACGTTGGATCGTGCGTGGCTCCAAACCGGCAACGGCCGCCAAATGTTCCTGGGTCCAGCCCTTCTGATCCCTGAGCTGCTGAATCTTTTTCCCGTATCTAAATTCTTGGCGCATCGTGCCTCCTTTCACGGGCATACTAGCGAGGCTCCTGGCCTGGCTCCACGACAGAAAGGCGACAGGTCCACGGGGGCCCAGCGGCTTGGTCCGTCTGACGTGTTAGAGAGCGGGAGCTTGATGGTGAAGCGCGCCTGGTTCTCGATTCGCATCCAAGTCCAGCGCCTGCCGATTCCGGCCCTTTCTAATTCGTGTTCGCCAGCCGAAGCGACACCGATGATCGTCGTAATTTGTGCTTCAGTCATCTCGGAGCCTGTCGTCAGCCAAATCGCGCCGACGCAGAGAAGTGAAAGGTAAGCTATAGCAAGCGCTCTTCGGAGCACGGAACTCAAACTCTAACACAAACGATACACACTGTTATGTTCACATTCTATGCAGACGACAGTGGAACCAGCCCGGATCAGCCCGTTGCGATTGCGACGGCCTTGATTGTTCCGAATGCCCAAATCCCGAGGCTCGAAAACGAGTGGACCACGTTGAAAGAGAAAGAAGGATTCAGTTTCTTTCACACTTCAGAGTTCGTCCACCGTAATCCGAAATCCGAGTTTGCAGATTGGGCCAAAGAGAAGCAGGAGGGTGTATTGCGGCGGGTGAGGCAAATCAGCAAGAAATATGGATTAGTGTCCTTCTCGTGCGCCGTCAACAAGAAAGACTACAACGAGGTTGTTCCTAATGAAATGAAACGACTCACTGGCAAGCATCACTATACGTGGTGCCTAGGCATGGTCATTGCCGCCGCAGATCGCTGGAGAAATAGGAGCGCAACCATTCCCCCGTTCAAATATGTCTTCGCGTCGATGGGAGGTTCGAAGGATAAAGCACAGCAGGATGTCGAAGCCGCGATGCTGTATTGCAAGTTGGTTGCTGAGGCTGCTGGCAGGAGCGGCGACTACAGCGATTATTCCTTTCGTCCGTCAAAAGAGAGCGCGGCCCTTCAATGCGTAGACCTGATTGGCTGGACTTGTTACAACTATTCCCTGTGGATTTTGTCTGGAAAGCCCAAACACGATTATGTTGATCCTGCCTGGATCGATTATGAAGGTCCTCGCGGGCCGGACGGCTGGCTGAAAGCATTCACTATGACAAGGAAGGCGTTGGAGGAGTTCGTTGCTGAAGACCTTGCTGACGGTAGATCAATGACTCGATTCAAGGAATGGGAAGAACGTGGCCTTCTGCCCGGAAAGCGCTGAGACATGATTGACTGGACTGATGTCGCCAAGACTCTCGGCAGCACAGCAATAATTTGCGCCGCCATCATTTTCATCACAAAAACATTTTGGTCGCAACTGCTATCGCGCGACCTTGAGGGATTTAAGGCAAAACTCGAAAACAGAAACACTGTTGAAATCGAGCGCCTGCGAAACGACTTGAAGCGCGTAGCTTTTGAGCATGAGACTCGCTACGCGAAGCTGCATGAGAAACGGGCCGAGATACTGGAGGAGCTTTTCAAACGACTCGTCAGGGCAAACGAAGCCTTCGTAGCAAGATTTCGCGCAGGCCATTTTGCGGGCGAACCTTCGATTGAGGATCAGACAGTTGCAGCGGCGAAAGCTGCCAATGAGTTCTTGGACTGGTTCTCGCAAAACAGACTCTTCATCGACGACCCTATTGCCGATCAAATCGTAGCCATAAACAAGCATTTTCAGGAACTCTGGTTCTCGCTCGGGCCGGTTCGACCGGAAGATCGTCAAAAAGCCACTAAAGAGTTTTTCGAGAGGACCCCTGCGCTGATAGAAGATGTCCGCCGAAGGATGCTCGATTTGTTAGCCCCACAAATACAGAACTGACCCCGGAGAACGCGAGTCCCGACAGTTATTTTCCACGCCGAATGTCGATTTCCATTTGGATCGCGTTATCAAGGGCCGCCACATAATCATCGATGAACGACTCGATTGGAGAAAACTTCTTGTCGAGACCCCAATACGTCGCGAGCACTTGTGAAGGCTGGCGCGAGTTCAGTTTACGCGGAACACCATCCCTGAATCGAAGCAGCCATTCTCGCGTAACTAGCGGTACTGCCGTCTTGCGCCAAATGTCGAACTGCCGGTCCAATTCGTGGACCTGCCGTTTGCTGTCGCGGATCGCGACCCTGACTTCAACCGGTATCCCGACCGTGAATTGGCGGCGCAACAGTGCCTCGTTCTGCTCATCCTCTTTGAAGAAGTAATCGACCTGATTGATCGCAGCTTCGACACGCCCTGCCAAGTCGTTTGTAAGCACCTTCCGAAATTCATCGAACTTGAACTCGACATCCTTCAGCAACACGGCTCCTAATTTCCGCTTGTACCCGTCATCGCACCAGAAAGTTCGGACCTCCAGGCCAAACCGTTGAAGGAATGCCTCATCACCATCTTCTGGTGGAAACTTCTGGACGAGGTCCGCGAACTCCACCAATTGTGCGATACCGACGACTGTCGCGAATAGCAGTCGCACTATCGGGCCGAGGATGTCTTCTCGTATTTGGCCTCTGTGAAATGCATCGCGCCGCAGGCGATGAGCGATTCGAAGAACCGTCGCGTCTGACGCCGAGATGAGCCGTAGCCCGTGCTGAGCCAACTGAACCATCGGTTCGAACTCTCTTTCTGCTTTTGCGCGTTGCTCCTCTGAATACTTCGCGGCGATTGCAGAGTCAAGGGGCCAGCCAGCGAGTTGATAGTTCACGCGTAAAGGCCGCAGCCAATCGTCGCGGTCGAACGTTCTCTTTAAGGCGTTGTATAGAAGAAGCTCTGCGGTGTTATCGGCGAGGATCAATGCTAAGCGTAGATTGAACAGGGAGCCACGAAGCAGGTACGCTTTCGCTTCCTCTAACTGTTCGTAGATCAGTCGAAGACGCTGCACGGATGGTCCATTTTAGCAGTTCGGGTCATCTCGGGAACGATTTCGCTGCACGTTGGCGGTTGATGTGACTGACAGCCTCTAGTGTCTTCTGCTCGCCGTCGCGAAGCCCAGCAACGAACAATCTGAGTGCCTCCTTCGGAATCCAAACAACGGGAATCTGCTTTTCGCTCAACCCTAACCGAAAGGCCGATAGGAGCTTGGCCCCCATACTGCCGGCATTGCGGTAAGCTTAGGTGTTCCATATCCTTGGTACTTATTGACATCTACCGAGTATCTGGTACACTCGCTCCATGGAATCCAAGTCAAATCGTCTAATCGCTCTTGCTGCAAAGAGACAGATCCTCCGCTCGAAGGATGTGTCCGCCCTCGGCATCCCTCGTAACTACCTGCCTCGCCTTGTCCGAAAAGGCGTCCTCAGGAAGCTAGGGCGAGGGCTTTACGCATCGACCTCATCCCGTGTTACCGAACACCTATCGCTCGTCGAAGCCGCCCATAAGGTCCCGAAGGGTGTCCTTTGCCTTCTGTCCGCACTTCAATTCCACAAGTTCACAACACAGGTCCCCCACCACGTTTGGATGGCCATCGATGTGAAAGCCTGGGCTCCACGCGTAACCTCCCCACCGGTTCGCTTCGTGCGCATGTCCGGTGCAGCTCTCCATTTCGGCGTGAAGGAATATCCCGTTCGCGGCGCATCCCTCAAGGTCTACACCCCGGCGAAGACAGTTGCCGACTGCTTCAAATTCCGCAACAAGATTGGCATGGATGTCGCCCTCGAAGCTCTGAGGGAGTGCCGGCGCCTCAAGAAGGCTTCCATGGACGAACTTTGGGCAGCGGCCAAAGTATGCCGAGTCGCGAACGTCATGCGTCCCTACCTGGAGTCCCTCTAATTGCCAAAACCGAAGCTCAAGAATGTTCCAGCCTCGATCCGCCAGAAGCTGCTCAACCTTGCCCACGAGCGCAATCAGGACTTCGGACTCGTACTCACCAAGTACGCCTTAGAGAGAATCCTCTTCCGTCTCAGCAAATCCACATTTCGTGACGTTTTTGTACTGAAGGGCGCTCTCCTCTTCGAACTCTGGACACACCAGCAATACCGTCCCACCCGAGACGCCGATTTCCTCGCAACGGGAAACAACTCCCCAGAACGCTTCGTTGAGATCTTCCGCGAAATCTCGACGGTCAAAGTCGAGGACGACGGCTTGCGATTTGACCCAAACACTGTCAAAGCGGAACGGATCAAGGAAGATGCCGATTACGAGGGCGTCCGCGTCACATTCACCGCCGTTCTGGACAAAGCCCGAATCCCAATACAAATCGATGTCGGCTTCGGCGATGTCATAACACCTGGCCCGATCGACACACAGTACCCGACACTCCTTGATCTGCCGGCTCCTCGCCTGCTTGCTTACCCGCGTGAAACCGTCGTCTCCGAAAAGCTCGAGGCCATCGTCAAATTGGGCATCGCAAATAGTCGCATGAAGGATTTTCATGACCTTCACAGCCTCTCACTCACATTCGAGCTTGACGGACAAACACTCACTCAAGCTGTTCGTGCGACCTTCGAACGTCGCCACACCGAACTCCCCACTAACAGCATTCCGCTCGCATTCACGCCTGAGTTCTACGCCGATGACAACAAGGTCAAACAGTGGAACGCCTTTTGCACCAAGAATAGTCCGTACGTGGAACGTACTGAATTCAAAAGCATCATCGCTCAACT
>Ga0335073_10006945_pt1 | contig 15884 bp, 13 predicted proteins | sample Lox_Sample_22_FD_207093 | JGI IMG/M metagenome (GOLD analysis project Ga0335073, IMG submission 207093) | Soil microbial communities from Loxahatchee National Wildlife Refuge, Florida, United States - Lox_Sample_2.2 | ecosystem: Environmental > Terrestrial > Soil > Wetlands | place: USA... | reverse complement strand
CTCCTTGCGGCCGAACCCGGCAAGCGAGATGTCGGCGACCTTGTACGGTTCGGTGCTCATGCACTTACTCCTTCGCGATGAAAGGGCAGCTGATGTCAGGCAACGGGTACGACGCTACGGGATGATGCGGCCGCCGCGCATGCTTCCGATAGGTTTTCTTACACGATAATGTTAGATTCATGGTCATGAGGATCTCGGAGGCCGCGAAACGCCTCGGAATGTCCCCCCGGATGCTCCGTTACCGGGAAGACCTGGGCCTGCTCCCGCAGTTGCGGGACCGGCCCACGGGGCGCGGGCCGGCGCACCGGCAGTTCACCGACGAGGACCTGGCCGCGATCACGACGGCGGTGCAGCTCGAACGTCGGTACGACATCACGCCGGCCGCGCTCGCGTTCGGCCTCCGGGTGCTGACCGAGCCTACCGTCCGCGCCGCGGTCGCCGACCTGGGGCGCCGCACCGGCCACGTGCCCCCGACACCGGGCCGGGCGCTGGACTTCGAGAAGGAGCGCGCGCTGCGCGCCCTCGGCGTCAAGCGGGCGGCGGCCCGCTAGCCGGACGGCGGGGCAGGCGGGGCAGGCGGGGCGGCCGGCGCGTCAGCCGGCTGCTGCGGCGCACGACCTTGATCGACGGATCCGTGGCGTCGTCCCGCGTCGGGGAGTAGATGTCCGGTTCCAGGTAGATCGTCTCCGCGATCGGCACCGCGGCCCGGACCCGCTTCTCCGCGGCGTCGATCCTCGCCACCAGGTCCGCGGCGAGCAGCGACGCAGGCACCTCCACCTTCGCGGCCACCAGCAGCGACTCAGGTCCGACATGCGAGGTGCGCATGTGGATCACCCGGAAGCCCTCCGGGCCCTCTTCCAGGGCCCGGACGATCGCGGCGGACATCTCCGGGCTCGCCGACTCGCCGATCAGCAGGCTCTTCGTCTCGGAGCCGACCACGAACGCGGCGCCGGCGAGCAGCACACCCACCGCCACCGAGCCGGCCCCGTCCCAGGCCCCGTCGCCGGTGACCACGGACAGCAGCACGCCGAGGAACGCGAACCCCAGGCCAAGCAGCGCGGCCAGGTCTTCAAGCAGGACGACGGGCAGTTCGGGGGACTTCGTCGCGTGCACGAACGAACGCCAGCTCGTGGTCCCGCGCTCGTGGTTCGCTTCCCTGATCGCGGTACGCAGCGAGAACGACTCGAGCACCGCGCACACCGCGAGCACGCCGAACGCGACCTGCGGCGCGCGCACCTGCTCGGGCGAGATGATCTTGTGCACCCCGTCGTACACCGAGAAGACCGCGCCCACCGTGAACAGCAGGACCGCCACCACGAACGCGTAGAAGTACCGCTCCCGGCCGAACCCGAACGGGTGCAGCTCGGTCCGCGCGCGCCGCGACCGGCCGCTGCCGAGCAGCAGCAGCAGCTCGTTAGAAGTGTCCGCCACCGAGTGCACGGACTCGGCGAGCATTGACGCGGACCCGGTGACGAGGAACGCGGCGAACTTCGTGATAGCGATGCCCAGGTTGACCGCGAGCGCCGCGACGACGGCCTTCATCGGTGACTAACACCGGACGTTCCGCGATGTCGCGCAGATCCTTGATCGCCGCGATCGCGAGCGGGTCAACCCCGCAGGCGATCCCGAGATACACCGAGGCGTAGTCGAGCAGCTGCACGGTCATGACCAGCCGCAGCAGCGGCGTGTCCGCGTCCATCGCGATCTCCGACACCTCGGCGCCGCGCGCGCCGGCCAGCTCCGCCGCGGCGGTCCGCACCCGCGTGACGGACGGGTGCTCCCCCTTCGGATCGCCGAGCAGCACCAGCCGGAGCAACGGGCCGTCCCCGGTCTCGTCTAGCTGCTCGCCCGCGTCGGCGAACTCGTCGAACGCCTCCTCGCCGAAGTCTTCCGCGGCGGGGAACTCCGGCTCCGGCGACGGCACGAACGGGCCGTCGAGGGTCGCTACCTGGTCGTACCCAGCCGCGGGAAGCGCCCCGAACACCGCCGGATACTTCGCGTTCGCGGCCAGCTGGGAGGCGAACCGCCGCGCGGCGGCCACCGCCACCGGCGAACCGCCCCAGATCAGCGGGAGCGCCCCCGCCAGGTCAAGCGCGAGCGACTTCGCCGGGTTGACGAACGAATCGCTGGACGGGCGGCACTGGTGCGAGATGTCCTCCATGGCGGCCGCCGCGGCCTCGTACGCGTCGTCGTCAAGCTCCGCCAGGCCGATCCTCGACGCGATCACGAGCAGCGGGATGGTCAGCGCCCACGGCATGGATCTGGCCGGCCCGCCGGAGTCCACCGGGATGAACGTGCCGCGAGCTCGCTGCGCCAGCTCGTGCAGCGGCGAGCCGGGCGCGCAGACCACGACGAGCTCGCAGCCACGGCGGGTGGCCTCGGCGGCCAGCGCGAGCGGCTCCGCTGTCTCCCCGGACCTGGACGCCGCGATCACCAGGTCCGCGGCGCCCACCCAGCCGGGCAGCTGATATCCGGACACGCCGAGCACCTGCACCGGCGAGCTGACCCCGCAGATCGCCGCGAGCGCGTCGCCGGCGAACGCGGCGCCGCCTATCCCGGCCACGATGATCGCGCGCGGCCTGGTGTCGGGGCTCAGCGCCGACAGGTCGGCTTCCGCGCAGGTCCGCAGCGCGGTGCGGACCTGCGCGGCGGACGACGCGACCTCCCGCAGCATCCCGCCCGGGTCCCCGGCCTCGACGAGGTCGGGGTCGTCAAGACGGAACGCGGCGAGAGACATCCCGCCGTTCGGCGTATTCACCCCGTGCTGCCCGGGGCGTCAGGCTCCTGCGGAGCGCGGGACTGGCGTGCCTCGTCCACGAGCAGCACCGGGATGTTGTCGCGGACCGGGTACGCGAGCCCGCAGCCGGTGCACACCAGCTCGCTCGCCGCGTCATCGACCCGCAGCTCGGCCCGGCAGTTCGGGCAGACGATGATTTCCAGCAGCCAGTCGTCAAGTTCCACGCGGTTCATCCTCTGATCAGGCCGAGCACTTCGTCCCTGATGGCGGCCATCTGCTCCTGAGTCGCCGCCTCCACGTTCAGCCGCAGCAGCGGCTCGGTGTTGGAGGGACGGACGTTGAACCACCAGTTGTCCCCGCTCACGGTGAGACCGTCCAGCTCGTCCAGGGTCACCCCCGGACGTTCCGAATAAGCATTCCGCACCTTGGCAGTGGTGGCGGCCTGATCGGCGACCTCACTGTTGATCTCGCCACTGTCCACATAGCGGGAGAAGTCCTTCAGCATCTCCGACAGCGGCCGGTTGTCGTGGCCAAGCGCGGCCAGGACGTGCAGCGCGGCCAGCATTCCCGAGTCGGCGTACCAGAAGTCCCTGAAGTAGAAGTGGCCCGAGTGCTCGCCGCCGAAGATCGCGTTCGTCTCCGCCATCTTCGCCTTGATGAACGAGTGGCCGACCCGGGTCCGGACCGGCGTGCCGCCATGCTCGGAGATGATCTCGGGCACCGCGCGGGACGTGATCAGGTTGTGGATGACCGTCGCGCCGGGCTCGCGGGCCAGTTCACGGGTGGCGACCAGCCCGGCGATCACGCTGGGGCTGACGATCTCCCCGCGCTCGTCGACCACGAAGCAGCGGTCGGCGTCGCCGTCGAACGCCAGGCCGATGTCGGCGTGGTTCTCCTTGACCGCCTTCTGCAGGTCGCGCATGTTCTCCGGGTTGATCGGGTTCGCCTCGTGGTTCGGGAAGGTGCCGTCCAGCTCGAAGAAAAGCGGGATGAGCGTGATCGGCAGGCCCTCGAACACCGTCGGCACCGTGTGCCCGGCCATGCCGTTGCCGGCGTCCACCGCGACCGTCAGGTGCCGGATGCCGGACAGGTCGACGAGCTTCTTCAGGTACTCGGCGTAACCGGGGAGCAGGTCCTTGTCCGTGACCGTGCCCGGCTTCCCGTCGTACGCGGGGACGCCGCTGCCGACCATGGCCTTGATCTCGGCTAGGCCGGTCTCGATGCCGACCGGCTTCGCGCCGGCCCGGCACAGCTTGATGCCGTTGTACCGGGCCGGGTTGTGGCTGGCGGTGACCATCGCGCCGGGCTCGTCGAGCGATCCGCTCGCGTAGTACACCATGTCGGTGGAGCCGAGGCCGCCGCGGATCACGTCCGCGCCCTGCGCCGCCGCGCCACGGCCGATCGCGTCGGCGAGCGGCCCGCTGCTCGTGCGCATGTCGTGCAGCGTGACGATGGCCTTCGCGTTCGTCAGGCGCACGAACGCCGCGCCGACCGCTTCCGCGACCCCCTCGTCAAGCTCGTCAGGCACGACACCCCGAATGTCGTATGCCTTAAAGATCTTCTCCAGATCGCTCACCTTTGGCTCGCTTCCTGATCCCGTCCCGTCCGCTTGAGAACTTTCCCAGGACCAACCTATCGGTCACGGGCCGGTGGCGAGCTTAGGACTCCGGCTGTGCCGTAGGAGCGGAGCGGACCACGCGCAGGTGGCCCCGGCGGCCCACCTCGACGCCCTGGCCGACTGGCTCTGCGGCCGCCTGCCCTGGACGGGGCGCGCTGGCCGGGGCACTCCTCGCCGGCGCGGCACTGCCGCCTGTGCGCCCGGCCTCGCGGACGACGTTCGCCAGCGCCTCGAGGTCGTCGGCTCGCTCCTGAGCCGGGTCCGGCGGCAGCCGCACCACGTCCCAGCCGCGCGGCACGACCAGCCGGGCGGCGTGCTTCTCGCACAGGTCGTAGCAGTGCGGTTCGACGTAGGCCGCGAGCGGGCCGAGCACGGCCGTCGAGTCGCGGTACACGTACGTGAGCGTGTAGACGGGAGGCTGCTTGCACGCGGTGCGTGAGCAGCAACGGGAATTCACCAGCCCACCTCGCTCACCAGGTCCGTGTCGGTCACGGTAGCAGCGCGCTCCCCGTCAGCACCCGTGCCCGTTCGAGCGTCGTCAGTCCGCCCGGCCGACGCTGTCCTCGCGGCCGCTGGAGTGGATTGAACGTCGCTCACATCGGCTGACGGTACCTATCCCCGGCCCGTTATGCCATCACCGGCGCTCGTTCACGATCGTGTCGTTTTGTCTGTCCTTGCATCGGCCCTGGCGGGTACCTGGCAGCGGTCAGGCGGAGATACGCTCGGTGACTGTGCAGAGCGGTGAGAACGGCGCCGTTCCGCCCGGCCCGCGGCGGAACGTCCGGCGGCGCGACCGCCACGGACGGGGCCTGCGCGGCCGCCTGGTGCCGCCAGGGGTGCCGCTGTACCGGACGCGGGCCCAGCAGTTCGACGACATGGTGCTCGACGCCGTGGCGCGGCTTGAGCCACGCTGGGAGGCCGAGCTCGCCGGCGTCGAGTTCGCCGTCCAGGAGGTCCCGGAAGCCGAGGAGCTGGCCGACGACAGCAGCCCGCTGCCGCTCGCGCGCGTGGTGCCCGGATCGCCCGCCGACCCGCGGAGTCCCGGGCGGCCCGCCACGCCCGCGCGCATCGTCGTGTACCGCCGCCCGCTGATGGCGCGGGCGGAAGACGACGATGAGCTCAGCGATCTCGTCTTCGGCGTGGTGGTCGAGGAGTTCGCCAGCGTGCTCGGCCTCGACCCGGAGACGATTGACCCCGGCTACCGGGAAGGCTTCGACTAGGCCGGCTGAGACTAGGCCGGCTGAGACTAGGCCGGCCGGGACTAGGCCGGCCGGGACTAGGGCGGCCGGGACTAGGGCAGGATGGCCGGGTAGGCGTTCTGGACCGGCGGCAGGCTGATCACGGCGAGCGCGTTCGGCACCGGCAGCAGGGAGTCCAGCGGGGCGGACAGGCCGCCGCTGCCCGCGGTTACTATCCGCGCCGCGTAAAGCGGCCCCGACCCGGCCCCTGGCGTGATCACGATCGCGAACGGCTGCCGGCCGTTTGGCGGCCGGGGCACGGCCACCGCCTCGGTGCGGCCGGCCGGTACCGTGACGACCTGCGGGCTGTCCGTGCCCGACCCAGAACCCGGCGCGCCAATCACGGTGACGCTGGCGTGGGCAGCGCCAGCCGGCGCGGTGAGCACCAGGCCGACCGTGAGCCCCTGGGTGGCCGGGTTGCCGGCCACGATCCCCTGTTCGGTCAGGGGCGGGACGGCGGTGGTGAACGAGCCGATGCCCTGACCAGGGACCTGCACCGCCGCGACGACCGGGACGTTCGAGGTCAGCTCGAGTCCCGCGGCCGACGCGCCGAGCGAACTGAGCGCGAACGAGGAGGTCGCGGCCGCGGGCGCGTCCACTGGCGTCGAGCCGAACTGGACGAACTTCCCCTGGGCGGTGAAGGCGGTCACCGTCAGCTTCGCGTCGCTCGAGCCTGGCACGGTGACGAAGAGCTTCGCGGCGCTGCTGGCCACGGTCAGTCCCGGTATCACCAGGCTGGTTCCCGGGGCGGCCGCCTGCGGCAGCCAGGCGCCGCCGGAGCCGCCGTTCTCCCATACCGAGGCGGCCACCTGCCCCGAGCTGGTCTGGACGTGCAGCGCGACGGCGCCGGAGCCCTGCACGAACGGCGCGATCGGCTGCGTCAGCGACTGATGCGGAGCGACCGTGATGCCGGTGCTGAGGCCGCTCTGCAAGCCGGCGTCGGTGAGGATGGTCACGTTGACGCTGGCCGCGAGGTCGCCGGTGTTCACCAGGTACAGGGTGATGCTGGACGCTCCGTCGCCCGTTCCGGTGCCGACGAACCACATGTCCGACCCCGGGTGCGTGCAGGTGACCAGGCCCATGCCGGAGGCGTCCGTCTGCTCCGCCTCGAAGCCCTCCGCCATCTGGCCGGAGGCCGCGACCGCGGTGCCGGACGGTGCTTGCCCGCTGGGCTCCCCGGGCGCCGTGACCGTGGTCAGCGCGCCAGGCGCCGACACGATGACCGGTTGCGGCGCGGCCGTCGTGGCCTTCTTGGCACCGCTGGTGCGTTGGGTGCCGGTTCCCAGGGTGGTCGTGGTCGCGGGGACCGCGCTGAGCGTCGCGGAGCCCGCGCCGGCTGTCCCCGCGCTGGCGGCCGCCCGGCTCGGCAGCGCGATCATCGCGATGTGGGCCGCGCTGGTGTTCGGCGATGGCGGACAGGACCGGGTAACCGACGTCACCGCGGCGGTCTGCGAGGCCTGCTGACCGGTGCCGGACGACGGTCCCGGCTGGGTGCGCCAGGCGGCCAGGTACACCACGCCAAGGACGAGCAGCACCGCGCCCAGGAGCCCGAACCGGCGCATTACGACGCTCCCCGGTCGCCTGAGCCCCGCCTGCGGCCCAGGCCCCCCAGGCGCCCCGGGCGGCTATGCCGGCTCGCGCGGTGCGAGTGCCGCTCCGGCGGCTCCGCCCGTCGTCCGGAATCGTCGCCGCGGGCCGGGTCATCCTGGCTTCCTGCCTCGTCGCCCCACGCGGGCTCGTCCCAGGAAGACTCGTCGCTCCATCCGCGCTCGCCGCGGCCTTCGGAGTCTCCCCACGTGGGGGAGTCGTCGTCGCGGGTGTCGTTCCCGCCCGTTAGCCTGGCCAATTCTCCCGTCTCCCAGGGCGCCATCGCAGGCTTCGGGCCGGTCTCCCGTGGCGTGGCCGGGTGCGGCCCGGTCGGGTGTGGCTGGGCCGGCTGGGGACCGGTCTCCCACGGTGGGGCCGGGTGCGAGCCGGTCTCGCGCGGTGGCGCCTGGCGCGGGCCCGTCTCGGGCCGCCCGGCCCGCTGCGGGCCCGTCTCCTGCGGCCCGGTCGGGTGCGGACCGGTCCCGCGTTGCTGAGCCGGCTTCGGGCCCGTCCCTCTTGACGGAGCCCGGTGCGCGCCCGTCCCGCGTGGCACGGTGGGGCGGGGGCCGGTCTCCCGCGGTTGGGCCTGGTACGGACCCGTCTCTCGCGATGTTGTCGGGTGCGGACCCGTCCCCGCCGGTTGGGCCAGATGCGGGCCGGTCTCCCGGGGTCCGGCGGGGTGCGGCCCGGTCTCTCGTACCGGGTGCGGGCCCGTTTCGCGCGGCGTGGACGGGTGGGGGCCCGTCTCTCGCGGTCCGGCCGGATGGGGACCCGTCTCCCGTGATGCGGTCGCGTGGGGATCCGTCTCCCACGGCGGGGCCTCGTGGGGACCCGTCCCCCAGGGTGCGGCCTCGTGGGGACCGGTCTCCCGCGGCATCGCCTCATGCGGACCGGTCTCCCAGGGTGCTGCCGAGAACGGCCCCGTCGTCGATGGGTCATGCCCGGGCTCATCCCAGTCCTCGGCCGTGCCAGGCTCGTCCTCGTCATCGAGCACCCCGACTCCCGAGCCAGTCGTCACCGGGTCCTCGGCACTGGCGTCCCGGGACGCGGCCCGCCTGCGCGCCGCGCCGATTCCCAGCGGCCCGAGCCCTCCAAGCGCCCCGGCCGACGCGGCTCGCCCGGCGCGGGCGTGGCCGGCCCGCGCGGCCTGGAGCGCCCGGCTGCCAGCCAGCCCGTAGCGCTCGGACAGCCCGGACCGCTGGCCGCCCCGGGCGGCACGCTTGTCGTCCTGCGCGGCGCGAAGGGCGGCCAGCGCCTCGGCCTCCTCCGCCGCCTCGGCGCGCTTCCCTGGCAGCGCGAGCACGCACACGGCCAGCAACGCGATCAGCTCGACGATCAGGCACACGGCGCGGGCCATGTCGTTCCTGGTGATCGTGAGCCGGCCGCCTCCCGGCGGAAGCGTGAACCCCTGCGCCCAGCCGTCGACGGGAGCGGCGAGCGGCTTCAGCGCGACGCCGTTGAGGGTGGCGCTCCAGCCGCCGGCGGGCTCGGCAAGCTCGAGCGTGCCACCCGAGACGGGGACGCTGACCGCGGTGACGCCCACCGGCTGAGCGGACAGCGGAGTGATCGTCCCGTCCTGGGCTACCACCCGGACCCGTGACACCGGACCGGAGACCTCCCACAGGTCGTAGGCCGGCGCCTTGCTCAACGGCACCAGGCCGACCGCGGCGTCGAGTCGCTGAGCCAGGAGCGGGTCGACCGGACCGGGCAGCATCACCCATTTGATGCCGAACTCGCCGAGCGAGAGCCCGGGGTCGCCCGCGTCCGCGCCATCCGGGGCACTAAGGCCCGCGACCTGCCGGCTCAGTGCTGCCGTGGCGGAGGCGGCAGCGGTCAGTTCCGGCTCGCCGAGGATCGGATCGCTCTGCCGGATGACCGCGTAGTCGACCGAATCGCCGTCCGGCCGCAGGACCAGGGTGCGGTTCTGGCCGCCGGTGGCAGCCGACGCGGAGATGAAGGCGGGGAGCACCGGTGCGCTGACGCTGCCGACGGGCCCGCGTACGCCGGCCGTCACCCAGTAACCGGCGACGAGCACCGGGGCCGAAGCCGCGACGGCGAGTCCGACGCCGGCGAGTAGCCGGCCAGTCCCGCGGGAGACGCCGCCGGACCGGCTCGAGACGATCTCGGCGAGCCACTGCGCCGCGGGCGCCGCGGCGATCAGCAGGCCGAGCGCCGCAACCGCCATCGCGACCCCGGGCCAGCCCTTGGCCGCCTCGCCGCCTCCGGCGGGGATGATGCTGGTCCTGCTCACCGCTATCGCGGCGAGCAGGCCGACGACGGCGACGCACCACCCGCCGATGGTCACGTCCGTACGGCGGTGCGGCAGCAGCGCGGCGAGCACGGCGAGCCCGAGCCCGGCCGTGACCCAGACAGGTGGCAGTCCTGGTCCCCCCGGGCTGAGCAGGAGCAGCGCGGACGGACCCAGCCTGGCCGAGGTCAGCGCGGGCGACTGGATGCCGGCCTCCGTCAGGAAAGCCGACGGGCTGGCGAACAGGTGCAGCGACCACGGGAACAAGACGGCGAAGGGCGTGACGGCCACGATGAGGGCGTTCACCGGGTCCATCGCCCACAGCACGCGCCTGACCGCGAGCACGAAAACGACACAGATCACGCCGAGCACCCACGCCAGCGGCGCGAACGCCGTCGCGAGCGCTAGCAGCAGCCCAGTCGCCCAGGCGGCCCGGCGCGCCGGACGCGGCGGAGCGGTCACCATCCGGCCCGCGCTCACCCCGATCAACGGCAGGATCGCGAAGGCGAACGCGGTGCCGAGCCGGCCCGCCGCGACGGCTCCGGTCGCGACCGGGAGCAGCGCGTAGGCCGCCGCCAGCAACACCCGGGCAGCGGTCGCCGTGGCGAGCCGGCGGGTCGCCAGGTACGCGGTCACCCCGGCTAGCGGCACGCTGCCGAGCAGCAGCACGTCCACCGCGAGCCACGACTGGCCGCCGAGCACGGTGGCCAGCGCCGCCACGACCGCCACGTACGGCGGGGCCGACGCGGTGGAGCCGATTCCGACCGCGTGGAAGCCCGCCAGGTACTCACTCCACAGCCCCGCGGCGGAGCCCCAGGCCGGCACCAGGGCGCCGCCACCTAGCGGGCTGGTGCCGAGCAGCCTGCGCTCGGCGACCAGCGCGATCAAGGTGAGCGCCACGAAAAGCTGGACGCCGGGGTTGGCGATGATCCGGCGCACGACGGACTGCGCGTCGGTGAACTGCTCGTCTTCCGGTTCTTCCGAGGCGGCCCGGTGCATGCCCCCGGAAGCTTGCGGCGGTCCGCTGGACAGCAGTCCGGCGACGCTCTCCGCGAGCCGGGACAGCGTGCGGCCGGGCGGGATGAACGAGCGAGCCGCTGAGTACGCTTCGCGGCGCGTCGCGGCGCGGCGGCGGCGGCCCTGCCAGAGCCAGACCGGGTGCCCGGCAAGCCCCGCGACTCCGTAGACCTGGGCGGAGGCCAGGTCGAGTTGCTTGGTGAGCAGCAAGTAGGCGGCCCGCATCATTGACCCGGCCACGCACCCGGCCATGGCGCGGAGCATCGTCAGCAGCGGCAGGTTGACCGCGAGCACGTAGAGCGCGTTGCGCCGGTCGAGCCGCCGCAACTGCTGCCTCTCGTCGGCGTTCCTGCGCCGCCGGGCGGACAGCTCGCGGTGGTAAAGGATGGCGTCGGTGACCACCTGCACGCGATAGCCGGCGCCCTGCGCCCGCCAGCAGAAGTCCAGGTCGTCGCGGAACAGCTTGAGCCTGGTGTCGAACCCGCCGAGCTGCTCCCAGGCGTCACGCCTGACCAGCATGCCAGCGGATCCGACCGCGAGCACCACGCGGTTGTGGTCGTGCTGCCCCTGGTCGATCTCGCCCGGCTCGATCCCGGTGATGCGGCGGCCCGCCCGGTCAATCGAAACGCCGACCTCGCGCAGCGTGCGGCGGTCCTGTCCGTCGAGCACCTTGGGACCGAGCACGACCACCGCACGGTCCCGGCTCGCCGCCCGCAGCAGTCGCTCAAGCGTCTCCGGGGCAGGCTCGCAGTCGTCGTGCAGCAGCCAGATCCACTCGACCCGCTTCAGGTTGGGGTCAGTCCTCGGGGTCCGCCTCGCCGCGCCGTGCTGCAGGGCGACCGCGACGGCCTCGCCGTAGCCCGTACCGCGGTCCATGCCGAACACCGCGTCCTCGCCGATGAGCTCGGCCAGCACCGCGCCACTGCGGTCACGGCTACCGGTGTCGACCCCGACGGTCCGCTCGACCGGGTAGGTCTGCGCTCGCAGCGCTTGCACGAGCCCGGGCAGCAGTCGGGCACCGTCGTGCGCGACGATGATCGCGGTGACGGTATGCCGGGTCTGCTGCGGGGTAGTTGACAAGACGTCCAGCACAGGTTGGTCGATCGTGGCCGCCCCGAACGACGGCAGCCGGCATGCCCAGCTTCCCCCGTGGGACTGGGGTGAACAATACAAGGCAGTGGGCGATCCCGGCGGTATTACGGCCAGATGTCCGTAAGTGGGCGAATGTGGCTTTAGACCACTTGCCGCTTGATCCGGCGGCGCTCGCGCTCGGAGAGCCCGCCCCAGATGCCGAACCGCTCGTCGTTCTCCAGCGCGTACTCAAGGCACTCCGCGCGGACCTCACAACTCCGGCAGACCCGCTTGGCCTCCCGGGTGGAACCGCCCTTCTCCGGAAAGAACGCCTCCGGATCCGTCTGCGCGCAGAGCGCCTGGTCCTGCCAACCCAGGTCATCAACATCTTCCGGACGGACGACGACGTGCGCTAGCGGGACGATGACCTCAGTCAAAGCGCATCCTCCCTTTCGGAGCCCCCTGATACTCGCCGTCTACCCGGGACGGCGAAAATCACACCAATGAAATTACACCCGCGTGTCTTGCTTCAAGTCAAGCGGAGAAGGTGGTATTGGCCACCCGAATGTCCAAGTTGCGAGGTAAGACCCCAGAAAAATCTGCCTGACGATCTTGATGATCACTGTCAGTAATCGTTGCAGCACGTTAGGTCTATCACCCGCCGCCGACGGCCGCTACCGGTTCGGCGCAGCCGCCGCGGGGCGACGCAACCCCGCACGCCGCACAAGGCCGGCGGACCTGCGACACTGTCCGCATGCGGATTACCGTCCTAGCGGGGGGCGTCGGCGCCGCCCGCTTCCTGCGCGGCCTGAAGGCGGCGGCCCCCGGCGCCGAGATCACCGTCATCGGCAACACCGGCGACGACATCACCCTGTTCGGCCTGCGCGTCTGCCCGGATCTGGACACGGTCATGTACACGCTCGGCGGCGGCGTCAGCGAGGAACAGGGGTGGGGCCGCGCGAACGAGACTCATGTCGTCGGCGACGAGCTGCGGTCCTACGGGGCGGGCCCGTCGTGGTTCACCCTCGGCGACCGCGACTTCGCGACGCACATCCTTCGCACCCAGCTGCTCTCGGAGGGCAAGCCGCTGTCGGAGATCACCCGGGTGCTCTGTGAGCGCTGGCAGCCTGGCGTGCGCCTGCTGCCGATGTCTGACGACACGGTCGAAACTCACGTCGTGCTCAAGGACTCGGTGGTCCATTTCCAGGAGTGGTGGGTCCGGCTGCACGCCCCGGGCCCCGCGGAGGCGATCGTCCCGGTGGGCGCCGCGGAGGCGGCCCCCGCGCCTTGTGTGCTCGAGGCCATCGCCGACGCTGACTTCGTGCTCTTCCCGCCCTCGAACCCGGTCGTGAGCATCGGCCCGATCCTCGCGGTGCCCGGCATCAGGGCCGCGGTCGAGGCGAAGACCGTAGTCGGCGTCTCGGGGATCATCGGCAGCGCGCCCGTCCGCGGCATGGCCGACGTCTGCCTCGCCACGATCGGGGTGGAGACCTCCGCCGCCGCGGTGGCCGCGCACTACGGCGCGGGCCTCATCGGCGGCTGGCTGGTCGACGAACAGGACAAGGCGGCGGCCGACGACCCCGCACTGGCCGGGATAGCCGTTCGCGCGCTGCCGCTCTACATGCGAGACCTGCCCTCGGCCGCGGCCATCGCGCAGGCCGCGATCGAACTGGCCCAGGAGCTCACCCGATGACCAGCCATGACATCCAGGTTCTCGGTGTCTCCGGGATACCGGAAATCTCGTCCGGAGATGACCTGCCGCGCCTGATCGCGGACGCGGCGCTCGCCGAGGGCGGGCCCGGCCTGCGGCCAGGCGACATCCTCGTGGTCACGTCGAAGGTGGTCAGCAAGGCGGAGGGCCGCGTCGTCTCCTCCTCCCGGGAGGACGCGATCGCCGCGGAGACCGTGCGAGTGGTGGCGAGGCGCGGTCCCACCACGATCGCGCAGACCCGGCACGGCTTCGTGCTTGCCGCCGCCGGGGTGGACGAGTCCAACACCGCCCCCGGCACGGTCGTGCTGCTCCCCGAGGACCCGGACGAGTCGGCGCGCAGGCTGCGCAAGGCGCTCCGCGCCCGGCTCGGCGTGCCCGTGGGAGTGGTCGTCACCGACACGATGGGCAGGCCATGGCGGGCGGGCCAGACCGACACGGCGATCGGCGCGGCCGGCGTGCTGCCGCTGCGCGACCACCGCGGCCAGCAGGACACGTTCGGCAACACCCTCGAGGTCACGGTCGCCGCGGTCGCCGACGAGATCGCCGCCGCCGGGGACCTGGTCAAGGGCAAGGCGCTGCAGATTCCGGCCGCGATCGTCCGCGGCCTTCCCGACCTGGTCACGGATTCCGACGGGCCAGGCGCCCGGGCACTGGTCCGCCCCGCCGCCGAGGACATGTTCCGGCTCGGCGCGGCGGACGTGCTTCCGGCCCGCCGCACCGTCCGGTCGTTCACCGCCGAACCTGTCGACGTCGCCGCTGTCGAGCGAGCGATCTCCGCGGCGCTGACCGCGCCGGCGCCGCACCACAGTGAGCCATGGCGCTTCGTGATCGTGGCGTCAGCCGCGGCCCGCACCGCGCTGCTCGACGCCATGCTCGACGCCTGGGTGGCGGACCTGCGCGGGGACGGGTTCACCGAGGATCAGATCGCCCGCCGCACCCGCCGCGGCCTGCCGCTGCGGGACGCGCCGCTGCTCGTCGTGCCCTGCCTGGAGACGTCCGCCGCGCACGCCTACCCGGACGAGCGGCGCGGGCGGGCCGAGCAGGACATGTTCACCGTCTCGATGGGCGCCGCCGTGCAGAACCTGCTCGTGGCGCTCGCCGTCGAGAACCTGGGCTCGGCCTGGATCTCCTCGACCCTGTTCTGCCAGGACGTCGCCGCCCGGGCTCTTGACCTGCCCGCCGGGTGGCGCCCCATGGGCACCGTCGCCGTCGGCCACCCGGCGGCGAGCCCGCCCCCGCGCCCGCCGCGTGACCCCGCCGCCTTCACCCTCACCCGCTAGACCGCCTCACGTGAGCGCGGCGGCTTCGGCCCATGCGTCATAGTCGTAGATCCACCGCCGGTCGGTCAGCTGGCCGCCGGAGCTGTCGTAGCCGACGCCGGTCCGCCGTGAGCCAGCCTGGACGCGCGCCGTCCGGTCCCGCCGCAGTTCCTCGTACAAGGCCAGCGCCCGCGGCACGCCAGCCGGGCCGCCGCAGGCGCCCAGCAGCGTGGCCAGCGCCACGGCGTCCTCGAGGGCCTGGTTCGCGCCCTGGCCCAGGTGCGGCAGCATCGCGTGCGCCGCATCGCCGAGCAGCGTCAGCCGCCCGCTGCTCCACCTGGGCAGCGGCGCGCGGTCGTACATTCCCCACAGGAACCCGCTGCCGCCTGGCCCGCTGATAGCGGCGATGACCCGTCCGATGGCCGGGTCCCAGTCCGCGAAGTACGCGGCCAGCGCCGCCGGGTCGCTGGACGCCGACCAGGACTCACGGACCGAGGTATCCGACGGGACGAATCCGACGTAGTTCAGCAGCTCTCCGGCACGCACCGGGTACACCAGGAAATGCTTGCCCTGGCCCACCCACATCCGCATCGCGTCGCCCGGGTGCCCGTCTGGGCGCGGTACCAGGCCGCGGTAGGCCACCACCCCGGAGAACACGGGCTCCGCCGGGGCGACCACGAACCTCTGGAGTACCGAGTGCATGCCGTCCGCCCCGATCACCACGTCGGCCGTGGCGGCGGTCCCGTCAGCGAACCCGACGATGGCGCTGGCGCCATCCTGGCTGAAACCCGCGCACCGGTGCCCGGTCCGCACCGTGCCAGGTGGCAGTTGCCCGGCCAGCAGCGCCAGCAGATCCGCCCGGTGGATCCCGACGTTCCGTCCTGGCAGGGCGAACTCGTAAGGCTCGTGCGGCACGGGCCGCCCGTCGGAGAGCAGGAGCTGAGTCGAGGCGTACCGTGCGCCCAGCCGCCCGATCCCGTCGCCGACCCCGAGCCGTTCGAGCAGCCGCAAGCCGTTCGGCGCCAGCGACACGCCCGCGCCCACCTCGGTCAGCTGCCGCGCCTGCTCATACACCTGGACGTCGATCCCGGCCTGCACCAGCGCAACGGCCGCGGCCATCCCGCCGAGGCCGCCCCCGACAACCACCGCTCGCAGCGCCACGTTCTCCCCTTCCCGATCAGCCCGCACCTCAGACCCAAGCTAACCCCGCGTTCGCGAGCGAGGGACCCGGGTGGACGTGCCCGTCGCGTGGAACGCAAAGGACCGTTATTTCCGGTGGAATCTTGCCGCTGATATTCAGCGGGCATGTTCCGGCCCGCGCGCTGCGGCCCGTAGTGCTAGCCAGCTGATCCCCCCGCCAGTAGCTTCTTCAGTCCTGGCGCGCGAGCAGGTCGTCCA